>Ga0080013_1000114_pt1 | contig 112264 bp, 120 predicted proteins | sample ETNvirenome_6_85_FD_69236 | JGI IMG/M metagenome (GOLD analysis project Ga0080013, IMG submission 69236) | Marine viral communities from the Pacific Ocean - ETNP_6_85 (SPADES assembly) (version 2) | ecosystem: Environmental > Aquatic > Marine > Oceanic | place: Pacific Ocean | collected...
AGCGTCCGACAATGTAGTTCGGTTTCGCTAGGCGACCCACACAAAGGCTTCTCTGGCACTTGCCCGTCTTTCTACCCGTGTGCAGTTCGGGGATACCTCGCATTGACCCAAGGCATTACCCGACGCGTCCATCAAAAGGTTTCGAACCCTAATGATGCTCTCCGTGATTCTATTGTGAAAGATGGGGAGCGTTTTACGCCCGCTCCCCAAGGCGATGAAAAACAACCTCTCAGTTGATTTCGTCCCCCATCGCTTCGTTGAATTCAGTCTCGGTCATACAACCTTGTTCTGCATCGCTCATTTCAGCGAGTATTCTGAATTGCTCATCAAAGTGTTGGGGCATTTCGTATGCGGTCAGCATTCCATAAAAATCGTTCTCGCCCATCTCGGATTTCATGTCTCTCTGCAAGCCAATAAGAGCGTTGATAATTATAGCGTTCATAACTTCCACGCCACCCGTTTCAAAGTCGTTGATTGACGCGCCATTGAAGAACCCGTCCTCAATCGCTTTCTTCACATGGTCAGGGGTTTCGTGAAAGAAGTGCATCACAAGCGCATCGGGTAGCCACGCCACAGGGTGGCAAGGGTTGAACTCGCTTTGACGCATAAAGGTGTAGGTTACTTCCACGGCTCAACCTCCTCCTCTGCGCCGAAGATATCATCTTGGCAGTTTTGGCATAGAGCCGAGATAGTGAACTCTTTACGAGAAACATCATCACGGAAGATACGGGCTTCCCCGTTACAGGAAATGCACTCGGCATTCTCCACACAGAGTTGGCGTGAGCCACCCATCATAGTAGAGAGGAGCGCGTCGATTTGCGGGTCTTTGTTGGTTGCTTTCATGAGGTCTATTATACCATAGTTTTGGGGAATTGCAAGGACTTTCTTGGGGTTTTTCCAAGAAACTTTATGCGGGCGAGAGGGGAATAGGTGAGCTTCGTGCATCCCCACTCTTGCATGATGTTGGTGATGGCGATTCCATAATTCACGCCCCAAATCATGCGGATGGTGTTGATGCCGTCGATGATGCGGATGAGACACTTGTCCCCCGTTGCCATCGTGCTGATGTCTAGTCTTCTGTTCTTCATGCGTGTATTATACCAAGCTGCGGCAGCCGCTGCAAGAACTTTATCTTAAAAATTCACATGTTTATGTAACCCGTTGTCCCACATGGAGTTATGTTCGCGGGGGGCCCGCCCCAATCCCCGAATAGAGCCTATATTCAAGCCCTACTCGGGGATTTGAGCGCTTAGCAGTACTCAACCGCAGTGTTACCGCTTCGCCCGTGCTCATCCTTTTGGTCGATGAAAACCAAGAAGTTCTCCCAATCACCTTGCGATGCGTGGGTGATAAGCATAGGCAGACGGTCTACGGGAATCCAACCCGCCACATCGTAGGGAAGGACGGCGAAGTCCCCATCGCTATCCATAATAGCGACCTCCATGGTTTGGGTGGGGTCATAGCTCCCACCGTTACGCTTGAAGTCCGCGTTATGGTTCTCGCTATAAGAACCCGCACCGATGGACACACTCAAGGTGTAGCCGTTAGCGAAATCGAACCGAAGGTTTCGGTTCTCTACAATTTGAATTTTAGTTCCACTCGTCATAATCATATCCTCCATAACTTTCGTCCATGCCCCAACCTGCTGAGGCGAAGGCGTCTTCGTCATCACCATCACAGTCGTAATGGTCGTTACTGTTTTCCTCACACGCAAGCCCTTCGGCACAGTCGCAGAACTCTTTATGTCCTGCGTCGGTGTAGAATGTTCCGCTATCACAGCAGACGGAGCAAGCGGGAGCGTTTTCCCCTTCGAAGAGTTCGATAGGAGAGTAAGAACTGTCGTAGTCTTTGATGTTTTCCATGTGTGCCATTATATCAGAGTTTCAGCGAATTGCAAGAACTATTTGAACTTTTTTTCGAATTTCTTAACATTTCCCACCCAATGACGGTTCAACCCGTTCGGGTCATTATCCGCGCCAACGGGGCAGTATTTTGCGCCTAAGAAAGCGATGAACTCACCCTTACGCCCTGCCTTGACCCATCGGTCATAGTTCTTCTGAACAGTAGCAGAACACCAACCCGCTTGGGAGCGATAGGTGGGCTTGACGCGAGGGTGCAAGATGCCGTATTCCTTACCCTTTCCACCGTTCTCGGCGTAGCGAATAGAGGCGACGATGGGAGCGAGCTTAGCGCGCAACTCGGGGCGAATGTTCACCTCGATAGCATCTTGAAAGGACTCGGCGCAAGCCTTACCGTCTTTGGCTTCAATAGCCTTGAAAGCGTTGGACTGAGCGAGAGCGGGAGAGGTGAGGCAGAGCAGTAGTGCGATTGTCTTCATATATATATTATCGGCTATTCTGACCCAAAAATCAACCCCTTTCCCTTAAATATTTTGGAAATGGGAAAGTTTTAAATGCAGGCGTCATAAGGAGTTAGGCGCTCGCGGGGCCGCGCCCCTCAATTTTTTCAACCCCAAATAGCCCAAAAGAAGAACGCGTATATGGGCACGCTCATAACGATAGCCCAGAATATTCCAATGAGGGCGTTGCCCTGTCTAATCTTGGGTCGGCTCATAGTGCCCCCAACATTGAGAGGGTATAGCGCAAAACGTCCTCCGCTTCTGTGGCAGAGATGTTGTGTTCATCAGACACATCATAAGAGATTTGCTGAATAGCCGAGTCTTGGTCATGCGACCCGTCCTCAAGCATGAGAGTGTAATCGTCTAACTTGTTAGGCAAGCATACGTTGATGCCTGCTTTCACAGCGTCACGAACAGTCATTGTTGTGTTGGTTTTCATGTGTGTATTATACCATAGAGTTGAGAGATTGCAAGGACTTTCGTGGGGTTTTTACACCCCGATGAAAGCCTCCCGCGCACAATGGGCATCGTATGAGCCGTAGCGTGAGCCATCACCATTACGAGGGATAGCGCGTCGTGCGTCCTTGTAGAGGTCGAACAGCAGAGCCGTCTGCGTAGAGGTTGGACTATCAGCGTATGCAATGGCGTAAGCCCTCGCAAGGTTGAGTGAGAGTTCATGGGCGTTTTCGACCCAAATAGGAGCGTTGGAAGAGTTGTAATTCAATGCATTGAAGGAGTTGTATTTCATGAGTATATTATACCATAGAGTTGAGAGATTGCAAGCACTTTCTAGAAAAAGTTTTTGATTGTTGAGCCTAGCCCGATGATGATGTTCCCCACGATGAGGAAACACTGCCCGATAGGCTGAGAGAAGATGATGAGGGCGATGCCTAAGGCACAGGATTTGAGGTGTTGTTTCATGCGTGTATTATACCATAGTCTGAGAGGATTGCAAGCTAAAACCAAGATTTATTTTTCTTGTCTGAGATGAGGTTGCGCCGAGCTTCTAGGCTGTCCCAATCTGCCTCGTCCATCCATTCGATGACCTCATAGGCTATTTCGCGCCTGTCCATGTCTGAGAGCTTGGCGTTAGGCGTAGGAGGGAATATGTAAGCGGTACAAAGCATACCGAGGAGGAAGGCGATTAGAGATTTCATGTGTGTATTATACCATAGCCTAGCGAGATTGCAAGACATTTTCCCAAAAATCTTTGGAAACTATGCCAACTTTTCTGGAGTCGATACGGTCGAGAGCCATACCTGCCTCAAGATAGCCACGGCTACCCTCAGCGATGAGCTTGCGCGTGTCTTGGAGAACGCCTGCCTTGGCGTAGAGGACGAAGGTCTGTTTGTTTTTCATGTCTACATTATACCATATCCCTCAGAGATTGCAAGCACTTTCTCGGTTTTATTTTTCTCACAGCGGAGAATTCCACGCTTTGGGTCCCATGCGGTGGAGCGGAATGGGCATTACATCCGTAGGACCCATGCTTTTCTATAAGGGACTCCTACAAAAATTTAAAACAAAAAAAGGGACTCCAGAACTACATATGTTGTTATGAAAAAATTCAAAGAATATGCACCTATGGTGCTCGCCGTTGTCACCCTGCTCTTAGTGGGTTCCCTTAAAATGGATTCATGCCAAGCTAAGAAAGGACATGCTAAGTTTATGAAGATGCAGCAACGCTCATCCCACTCTACCCAACGTCCCTCCCGTCTAGACCCTTCAACAGGTGGTGCTTACAGGAACGAAGACGCAAGGAAAGGACGCGGTGCAAAGCGCGGTTCCCGTGGAGACCGTGGCGAAGGTGCTTGGAAGAAGCGCGAAAAGAAAATAAACTAAGGTTAAAGAATCGCCAAAACGTCGGTATCGGCCATAATCAAAACCGTTTCACCTTCGTAGCTGATTTCAGAACCTGCGAAGGGCGGGAATAGCACCATATCCCCTGGAGATACTTCCATAGGAATAAGCTTCCCGTCCTGGTATAACCCTTTCCCTGTCGCTACCACTTCCCCTTCATTGGGTTTCTCCTGGGAATCTGTTGTGAGGATAATCCCTCCTGCGGATTCTTTTGCCATTTCGGCTCTTTTAACGATAATGTTGTTTCTTAGGGGTTTCATTTTATCTTCCGTGGGTTGTCGCTTTCTTAATAGCGGCTTTTAAATCCTTGTATTCCTTGCGGATGAGAAGAGGTTTATCCTCTTCCTCGAACCACACAAGGCAGGCGTAATCATTTTTTTTCGAATCTTCGAAACGCACGATGCGTCGAATGGAGTCGATGTTCAGAAGAACCTCTGCCATCTCTCCGTTTAACTTATATGTAAAGGACCCATCCTGGGTGATGAGATATGGTTGGTCCATCACTTCAATAAATCCAGGGAACACATCACCTCTGTGGTTAACCTTCTTGAGGATGATGTCCGAGTGCTGTGGCGTAAGTAGAACTGCCGCTGCTGTAAGTATAAAAGTCTTCATAGGCTATTATAGTAATTGGAGTACCTATATAACTCGGAGAATAAAAATTTGTCGAAAAAACCCGAACCCCTAGAGCCTAAGGAGGCTGTAAAAATGATAGAAGACGAGCTAGAACGCAAGAACTCTCAGCAAGCTCAGCAAACCAGAGCACCACACAACGGTGATATGGCTGCGAAGGAAGCTGAACTTCTCGGAAGCACTAAAGAGGCTATTCAATTACGCAAAGCAGAGATTGATGGTGAGATTCGCCTAAGGAAAGCTAACCTGCGTGGTGAAATTGATACCATTAAAGCGACTGAAACTGCCAAAGAAAAAGCAGGTAAACACCTTGCGGTGTTTGGTGCACTGTATTTGTGTACCTGCGTGATTGGGTTTCTCATCGCTATGAGTGTCTTACCTGAAGCGTCTGTTGCAATTGCGGCTACACTCATCACATTAGTGGTGACTCAGCTTGCAGGGATTCTTAAAACGGTTGTGGATACTAAGGAGCCGAAAGACCCGACTCAGCTTATGTCCGAGATAGTGCATGCTCAAATGGGCAATATGGACTATGACTCGTTTAAGACTACCCAAAAGCCTGACGAAGTTAAAACCAAGCTTAAGTAATGTACAAGTATTACATAACTGTCCTTCGTGTAATTGACGGGGACACCATAGATGCTATGGTTGACCTAGGATTCGATATTTGGATTAAAAAACGAATTCGTTTCCTAGGTATTGACGCTCCTGAAACTAGAACACGCAATGCAGAGGAAAAGAAACGTGGTCTCCTAGCTACAGAGCGCGTGCGCGAAGTTCTGCGTGAGAACGAGATGAAGGCAGAGCTTATCTCTCACGGAGTGGGTAAGTTTGGGCGTGTCCTAGGGGTTATTAAAGTGAAATCGAGTAAGGATTCACTGAACGACCTCCTGGTCGCGGAGGGTCTTGCGGAAATTTATCCCGAGTAAACTCTACGGTTATTCCGCATCGACGTAAAAACTCTACTCCACTTAAATCGGAGTACTCAGACCCACACACCACTCTTCGGATGCCCGACTGAATAATCAGCTTGGCGCATTGAAAGCAGGGGGAGAGAGTGACGTAAAGTGTGGCACCGTCACTACTCTGAGTCCCCCGTGCAAGTTTTGTTAACGCATTCGACTCTGCGTGGAGAACCTCAGGGAGTGTTTCTCCGTCTGGTCCCTCACAGCCGTTTGAGAAGCCGTGTGGCGTTCCGTTGAAGCCATCGGAGATAATCTGCTCGTCCTTAACTACGAGCGCTCCTACCTGCTTACGTGTGGCTGGGGAGAGTAAGCTCCATCGCCACGCCATATCCATGTAGGCTAAATCTAATGCTTTTTGACTAGCCATCTTCTTTAATAAATTCTAATAGGGTTGCAACCGCCTCGTAGACTTTGTCATCAGCTAGGAACCCATCTTTATTGGTTTCAGGGAGACGCTCATGGAGTTCGTCAAGCACAACAGCAATAGCTTCTTTGTACTGGGTTACTTTACAGGCTAAAATTTGGTGGGTAACCATATTAGTGTTCCCACAATATCCGCATTTACTCACAGTTCACACATCCCATCTTTGCATGTATCGACCCCATCGGAACGCTCTTCGTACTTTCCTTCGTCGATAAGCTTATCTAAATCGAGGTTTCTAAAGTCCACAGCCGTGAGAGGCTCATTACCCCGCGAACCTGCGCGGTAAAAGGTGAACCCTTTCATCTCATTAGCGTAATCAATTAAGTTTTGTTTTACAGCCTCGGTAGCTTTGTACTCAGTAGGCAAGTTACATGTCTTCGATACAGCTGAGTCAATGAAGCTTTGAACGACGGCTTGAACCTTAATGTGTTCTTCTGGTGTAACATCATAAGCGCCCACGCAGTGAGTAACGTCTCGTCCTTCTTTGTGGAGTTTGGAGAACAGTGCATCGACGACATACGTTTCGTTCCATACTCCATCAGTGCCAGTACGCCACCTACGCTTGTATACAGGAGCAAAAATAGGCTCAAGACCAGTAGATGTCCCAAGAACCATACTGATTGTACCAGTAGGAGCAACAGTAAGGAGCACTGCGTTACGAAGTCCCTTGCTGCGGATGTCGTTGCGGAGGCGAGAAGGTAAGGTTTGGAAGTACTTTTCATCTTTTAGTTGAGTCCAATCATAGGCAGGAAACGAGCCTTTTTCATCACCGAGCGAACAAGACGCCTTATACGCCTCATTTCTGATAGTCCCGAACAAACGTTCGAGGAATTCTAAACAATTATCCGAACCATAGCGGTATCCCGCCTTGATTAGGAAATAATGGAGTCCCGTAATACCCAAACCGATGCGTCGGGACTTCAAACCAGCGTCTTTACACTCCGTAATTGGAAAATGATTGACAGAAAGGATGTTATCAAGGAATCTTACACCCAAACGCACCGTGCGAGCCAATTTTTTCCAATCAATTTTTCCATCATCACTCACCATATTGGAAAGATTGACGTGTCCGAGGCAACAATTACCATAATTAGGCAAAACTTCCTCCCCGCAAGGGTTTGTGGAAGGCATGTGCTCGAAATAAGACACATTTGTGAACTCATTGGCGAAATCAATGTTAAAAATTCCAGGTTCGCCCGACTCAATCGCGTTTTCTACGAGCCGACCCCATAATTCTTTGGCTGAAATGTAAATTTTAGATGCATTTTCGAATTTATCGGCGTAATGCTTCTTATGGAAGGTCGCAGCGCGACCAAGTGCGTCCTCTTCATCAAGAGCAACCACCTTAACAGTGTCATCTCCCTCTTCGGAGATGCGATGAACCTCGTATTGGAAGAATTTTTGGTGACGACCACCCCAAGTGAAGTACCATTCGGAGTCATTTTCCACTGCTTCAACGAAAGTTTTGGTGATTGCCACCGAAATGTTGAAGTTTGTAAGCTCCTTACGGTCCAACTTGACGTCAAGGAACTCCAAGAGGTCAGGATGGGTGATGTTTAGGATAGACATCAACGCCGTACGACGATTCTTACCTGCGCGTACGTGGTTTCCAATCTCGTTAATCATACGCATCACAGAAATTGCACCTGGGGCGCTATTCTTGATGTTTCCGATGTCGTTTCCTTTAGGTCTAATATTACTAAAATTGAACCCTATACCCCCACCACCGCAGGAGATACGATACATATCGGATATGGTCTTACCAATACTATCCACAGAATCCTCTGGGTCCAGAACATAACAGTTAAGGAGATTCTGATGAGAGCGTCCCGACCCAAAAAGGATGCGACCGCCTGGGCAAAAGTCACCTGAACGGATAGAGTCGTAAAACTTCTTCTCTACGGAGACTCTTTTTTCATCCCCCTCTGCGCCTGCCGCGTGGGAAGCAACTCGCTTAGCGCACTCCTTCCATGTTTTTTCACCTGGAAATGCATACTTTTCCATGAAGATTTGATGGCCTAAGCCTTTGGGTTCGAAATTATTCATATTTTTTATTTTTGGGGACCTATTTGAGTTGCTCGTACTACATAATAGAACTTAGCGAGACATTTTTGCGCTCGATTGCCTATTATATATCACTATGTGGAAACAAATTCTAACTAAAATTAATGCAAGCTTGCTTGCCAATTGGAGCCAACTTGTTTGGTTTGTTGTGGGTGCCCTTGTAGGCACTATTTTGCTCGGCGGACTTGTAAGCTGCTCTACTGTAGAGCGGGCTGAGGAAGCTGTAGGTTCCGTTGATGACACGATTCGTGAGGTGCCTGTTTTAGGTGCTGTTTATGCGATTCCGTCTGATGTGGTTGGGGGAGTTTATGGGCTTGGTGAAAGCGTCGTTGAAGGCGCTGTCGAGCTTGTTACTCCTGACAAAGACGAAGAGTAATTTAAACTCTCTTACAAAGAGCCATGGTGGGTTAATTCTCATCATGGCTTTTTTTTGTACCTACCCTAGATAATAAGAGCGCGAGTGCAAGGCAGGAGCGCACGCAAACATAATGGACTTCAACGAAAAGCTAAACGTCACAGGACACCTGGAGGTTATTAAGATTGATAACGAGACGGGAAAAGAAACCGTCTTATTTGATGACCATAACGTAATTACAAGTGGGCTCGGTCAGAGTATCGCCCAGTTCATGAGTACATCTGGGTGTGTGACGGAAACGTGCCTTACTGAATATGAGCGGTTTGGTGCAAAGCCCTCAGAGGTCGCAGGAGGAACGGAAAACTTTTTTAATGAAGTTAGGCATGGTACGACCGATAATGTCGCGTACGCCTCTGAGTTAGCGTTACACGCAGCTTCTACGGCAGGTGGTAATGAGGCTATGACCTCGGGAGGAGATACCACGGGTTCTGATTTAAGTTCCGATACACCAGGCTCGCTTACTGACACGATTACCGATTGTTATTGCAATCAAGATATGTTCTTAACCGTGACAATCGAATGGCACACGGAGAAGAACGTCAAGATGTATAGCGTTTTATTTAATATGGTGGCAGGTATTGGGTGTGCAGAAGAACCTCACGAGAATTTAGATTCAATGGAAATCAGTGACTATGTTGATGATGAGGAAGGGACGATTCATATTGAGTGGAATCGTATGAAAAACTACGGTAAATGCCCGAAAAAGGGAGCGCTGCCTGAGGGAGATTTTGGGGATACTGACCCCTGTACATTCGTTTGGGGTAGTTGGGTAAAATCTCTTACGATTATGGATAACTGTATGACAACGGGGGATGGTAAACCCGCACCTCTTTGCGTACCGCCTACCTGGGTTAAAAGCATTGCAAGTGCGGTTAAATACGGTGATAGGTGTCCTAACGGAGCGGCCACCTCAGGAGATAGCTGGTGTCGGGCACACCCAAGAAACTGGAAGTGGGAGATACAAAATGCCATTTCGAACGTTCTTAGGAACAACGACGTGGATTGGGCTTCCGATGGTGAGGCGAGGCAAAAATGTAAGGAGTTGCAAGCAGGATGAATTGGGATAACTTAACTCCTATGGACGTGGGTGACCTTCCTATAAACGTTCAGGAAAACTACGAGAAACACGCGGTCAGATTACCTTGTGATATATCTCCTTATCAGATAAATCGCTTTCAAGTGGGAACTGGTGCTTCTGGCGTAACTGAGACTTCTGCTGTTTATGCTTTAGGCGCTCCGCTTGAAGATGGTAAGTATGGAGGGAGCGCGAGAAGCGTAGATGTAGAGAATGCTCTTTTATATCTTCGGGAAGATACGCCTCTTGAGGAACAAGCTTTTGTGAAGTTAGAAAGGCAAGGACAGCTTGGGACTTCCTCCTTGGTATCTGTTGTTTTCCTAGACGAGCAGACTGCGAACGGGATTAAGATTGATGAGGTTGGTCTTTTTGTAGATAACCCCTTTCTATATTTTAAATATGGGTCTACACTTGGCGTAGCCCCCGCAAACTTTTCTCAGTTGGGTGGGGGAGCAACCGCATCTGGCGCGGTTGGAACTCCTGACCCCGAACGACCTGGGCATTTATTAGCCGCATACAGACAGATAACGCCCGTTCAAAAAGAAAGTTACTTCTCCCTAATGATACGTTGGACAATTAACTTTAGCGTGGACAGAGACCTTTAAAATTTAATAGAAGATGCGTTAATGTCGTTAACCCAACTTCCATATCCGTATCCCGAAAAATCAAACTGGACGGGGTCAAACTCAGGCCACGGGATATCCTCTGGGTCACGAATGAAGAAGTAGCATCTCCCGTCAATTTCTTTCTGTTCAACTTCCCACTCAGGGTGCTCACTAACATTAACTTTATCGTAGGGAAACCCATATCCAGGCTCAACACGAACAATCCAAGTACCTTGTTCTTTTAAAGGGGAAGCCATGCGTACAATGTACGGAGCATTATGCCATGACCACACAGTATAGTAATCTTTAGTTTCCATAGTATATAAAAGCGTGAAGAAAAAAGTTTTGTCAATATTTGGAGATGAATTTTTCCCCAAAAACGCGAAAGGGATGTCCGCTCGTAAACGACAGAAGTGCGTGGATAAGCTTATTGAGTTCTTTAAGCAGACTAGACCCGACTTGGTTTACATTATGCCGACAAAAGGGACCTGTTCCTTTGTAACTGTATTATGCTCTATCCTACAAATCCCATACATTATGGTTTCCCCGTACCCTAATTTTTATGAGAACGTTCTTATAGACGATAAAATTTGTATTCGACAGGCTATGGATAAAGCTAAAACGTTTGTTTTAATGGATGATGAGGTACCTGAAACCATAGAAGATGGGGTGGGGTTATACGAGAAGGGGGTAGACTTTCTGTGTAAGGTGTCAGATGCTGTTGTATTCTTTTATAGTAAAGATACTACCCGAGAATACCATTCCTTTATGGATAAGACGGGCTCTTCTGTGAAACACCACCAAAATATCTGGGAATTAGTATATGATGGCAGGCAGGTGCTTAGCGAATGAGTTCGCTACCTTAGGAATATCCTTAGCGTAAGCGGCGTCATAACTTCCCCCCGATGCGTGTCTAAGAGAGAGGGGCGCAATATGGTTAGTTCGTCCTCCTAAATAGGCTTGGAAGGTCATCCATGTATCATAGTGGTGCCACTTAGCATTCCAAGCCGCTGGGCTCCGTAATTTAATTCGAAGGAGAACGTCCCCTTTACATGCCAAAAATACTCCGTCTAAGGTTACCGCAGTTTGTTTAGGCCCAAAAGCGCTTATGTTCATGGATTCATGGTCGGCTCCATGGTATATGCTTCCCCCTCCACTATTATTACGTAATGCACAAGCATACCAATTAATCTCCTCGGTTAGATGGCTGGTTCCTGCAACCCCCACAAACCCCGTGGTTGAATCTTTTAGTTTGGCATCCAAGACTCCCATAAAAACTTCACGGTTATTTAAAACTTCAATATCGTCATGGCAAAAAATAACATAATCTTTAAAAGTAACCCCGCATTCCTCTATGCCCGTCCGCAATGCTCCCAACATGGACTCCGCTTGCCTGATAAAATGAACTTCCCACCCTGCTTTAGTAAGAAAATCATTTAATTTCCCTACAGTCGTAGCTTTATTCTTGCAATCAGTAACCGATTCTCGTGTTGGTATGATAGCATAACGTTTCATGCTATATAATAGCGTGAAGAGAGAAGAAATTATAGACGAACTAGAGAAATGTGCGGAATCTCCTGCGTACTTCATTAAGACGTATGTAAATGTTATTCACCCCATCAAGGGAGTTGTACCTTTCCATTTATTTCCGTTCCAAGAGCGGATGATTGGGGAGATTCATGAAAACCGCTTTACTTTAGTTCGTAAATTCCGTCAGGCAGGTATCACTACCCTCTCAGCGGCGTATTCGTTATGGAAAATCATTTTTGAGGACCATCAGAACGTCATGGTAGTGTCCATCGGTGACAGAGAGTCACGAGCCTTCCTAGAACGCGTTGTAGCGATGTATGATGACTTACCCAAGTGGTTGAAGCCTGCGGAAGTAATGCGCAACAAGCACGTCCTACGGCTCTCTACGGGCTCGCAAATTAAATCGCAACCTGCGGGCGCTGGTCGTGGTGAGTCGGTGTCTTTGCTTATCGTGGACGAAGCAGCTTTCGTTGATAAGATGCGTGAGTTCTGGATGGCAATCTACCCCACTATCAGTACTGGTGGTGCTGCCTGTATTATTTCTACGGTTAACGGGATGAGTAATCTTTACTATGAGCTTTACAAAGGCGCGCAGGAAAAAGCAAACAAGTTCCATATCATAGATATTGAGTGGCAAGAACACCCTTGGTACACACCTGAGTGGTTTGAGGAGACGCGACCAAACATGTCGGACAAAGCGTGGCTTCAAGAGTATGAGTGTGAGTTCCTAGGTACGGGGGATACCTTTATCGACAGACACACACTCGGAACCATGAGAGAGTCCTGCTCTGAAGAATGGAGTTCTAAATATACTCACCGTATGCGCGTGTGGGAAGAGCCTCAACCCTATTACAATTACCTGTTGACCGTAGATGCCTCTTACGGACGAGAGCGCGACCACTCGGCTTTTCACATTATCAACCTATACAACGGTGAGCAGGTAGCTGAGTTTTATTCTAATGTTACGCCTATCAGTAAGTTTGCGGAAATCATCAGAAAAGAGGGGTACCACTATAACACTGCTTATGTTCAAGTGGAAAGGAACGGTCTTGGGATGGCGTTGATTGAACAGCTTTGGGAAGTCTTGGAGTATGACAACCTTATTATGGACGATAAAGGGGACTTCGGACTTATGCTAACTACGAAAAGCCGAGAAGTTGTTTTATCAGATTTAGAGGATTGTTTAAGAAAAGGGAAAATAAAAGTTAATTCTTCGCGCACAGTTGAAGAACTTTTAACTTTTATTATTAATGAGGATACTGGAAAAGTAGAAGCTGATGACGGGTATAATGATGACCTTGTTATGAGCTTAGCTTTAGCAGCACACTCAATGGACGATATTTATCGAGGGAGCCCAGAACCCTTAGCATCTGGCGATAACGATAAATCCATGGCAATGCCAGTTATAAGCACTAAATATGCTGAGGACGAAGAAGTAAAAACCTATCACCAATGGATGAAAATGTAAACAATGATAATGTGAATGAGAATATGGGAGCAACCGAGTTCCCTAGCTCACACACTTATGGACAGAATGCACCTGGATACCGAGGGCGGTTTGCTGCATTTTGGCAGAACTTTGGACTTGGTGGAAAGAAAAAGAAGCGAGGTCGTCCGCCCCTAGTTAAACCTCTTGCGGGTGACGCGAAAAGCCCTGCGGACGAAACTTTTGAGGATTTTGCAGGTGGTTACGGACGCCAAGGTACGGGGTATGGTATGCCTCGCGTCGAGCAAGAGCGTCGTAGACGTTATCAGGATTACGAGCGTATGGACCTTGAAGCTGAGGTCGGCGCTGCATTAGACATTTACTCCGATGATGCTACCCAAGAGAATACGAAAAAAGAAATGTTCGAGCTTAGCACGGACAATGACGTTCTTAAAAGAGAAGTAGACCAATTCTTTAAGCAGACTAAGCTAGAGAAGTTTATCTGGGATATTGTTAGGAACACCGCTAAGTATGGGGATTGTTTTGTGGAGAATGTTGTAGACCTCAACAATATTGAGCAGGGTATTAGGCGTCTTAAGATTCTTAACCCGAACTACATTTTCCGCGTTGAGGATAAGTACGGTTATCTGAAGGAGTTCTTGCAGGAAATCCCTAATAGGGCAAATCAAACCACGGACCTCTCTCAAAGCTTTATTCCCGATAAAAAGAAAAAGAACTACATTACCCTTAATAAAGACCAAATCGTCCACTTCCGTCGTATGACCTCGGATGCGAACTACTACCCCTACGGGAAGGGTATCTTAGCGTACGGAGTGCGGGTCTTTAAATCCCTAATGCTAATGGAGGATGCGATGCTTATCTACCGTATCCAACGTGCTCCTGAAAGGCGTGCGTTCTACCTAGAAACAGGTAACCTACCCCAATCTAAGGTTGAAGCTTTCGTCGAAAGGATTAAAGCTAAGTTCAAGAAACAACCTATGTGGAACGCTGCTTCCAATAGTGTAGATTACAATTACAACCCCCTTACTGTAGATGAGGATTTCTTTATCCCTATTAGAAACGGACAAGGTACTAAGGTTGAGGTTCTCCCTGGCGCACAAAACCTAGGTGAGACGGATGATGTTAAGTATTTCCGAGATAAGCTCCTTGCGGCTCTTAAAGTTCCCAAGGATTTTATCGTAGAAAAGGACAACTCTCCCGAGCGTAAAGCTAACCTTTCTCAACTCGACGTTAAATTTGCCAAGGCGGTACACCGCTTGCAGGCAGATGTTGAGCGAAGCTTAAACGTGCTTCTTAAAAGACATCTTACTCTACGAGGACTTCCTAAAAGTTTAATCGAGTCAGTAGAAGTAAGTCTCACTTCTCCTTCAGATATGTTCGAGAAGCGCAGGCTTGAAGTTGACGAGCAAAAAGTTCGTATTGTCCAAGCTGTAAAGGGCTTAATGCTCTTTGATGATGAGTATCTTTATAAAACCTACTTCGGCATGACTGATGCTGAAGTGGAGGATATGAAGGAACGCATGAAGAAGCAAATGGAAGAACAACCTCAACAGGACCCAATGGGAATGGGCGGTGCGCCTATGCCTCCTATGGGGGGACTTGAAGATGGCGCTGACCCTGGCGTTGAAGAAGCTGGGGATGAAGACCTTGATGCAGATACCGCTCCTCCTGGTACGACCTCTATAGGTAAGCCAGGGGATGTGAAATCCTAAAAATTACAAAATTTTTGTAAAAAACCCTAACTAGCCTTAGTATATATCTTTACCTAGGGCTATTGTATATTATGAACACCACCGACACCTTTTTTAATCGAGACCAAAGCATTGCTAAAGTTAACATGGCAATGAATTATTTAAGCCGTCTCGTGAGGGAGAACATGACCATTTTTGATTATGACTCCACCACGGGAAAAACATCCTTTCTTACGAACTCTGACAGGCTAGTCACTTGCGTTGTTGTCACTGAAGGCAGCAACGTTTCTTTAAAGGATGTTGAAGTTGAAGACGCTACGGAGGTTTTTTCTAACGAAAGGATTGACGAAGGCGTAGACGGCTTTGTGTCTGGATTTATCGAAAGCCTCAAGGTAGGGGAGTATGGGGGAGCCGAGAAGGGTTTCTCTGACCTCTTAGGTGCATTTGAATCTCGCTCTAAAGTTAACGAGTCACGGTCAAAGCTTGAACGTCGTCGTAATCACTTTAATGAAGCCCAAGAGATTCTTTCTACCCCTGAGTTTATTAAGCTCAGTGAGGTAAAAGATAATCTCGTTTCTTTCTTAGAAGAAAACAGAGAGGGCTTACTGGAGTATGAGGATGTCATCAACTCAGTTCGCTTGACCAACGCTTTAGGGAAGGCTTTCAACTCTGCCCGTAAAACTTGGGAGGAGGTTGTTGAGGAAGGAACTATGGTTGTTCCTTATGATTCAAAGAAGACCGTCTTCGAAATGATTTGCACGCAGGAGTTAATCCGCAGTGAGCTTACAGAGTCTAAAGAAAACTTCGCTCGCTCCTGGGTTAAGAATCCGAAAATTGCAGCTCTTGCCTCCTGCATCTACAATGATGACGCTAAGGTTTCCGATGCGTTAACTGAAGCCGTTCAAGCGGTGCCTTACCTCGCTCTTGCCAGTAAAGCAGACATTAAAGAGGTGTTTGCCTCTATTTATGAGTCCTCAGATGTAGCCAATATCTCGCAGAAAGATGTTCGCGAATACGTAGGCCGCATTTTTGAGTTTAAGAAGCCCATCAAGACTCGGGTTATTAAAGAGCTTAATGAGTCGTACGGAATTAACGTACAGAACCTTAAGTTCGTGCCTTCTTTCGCTAACCTATCCAAAGCTCAGTCGGTCCTTTTTGAAGCCTTATCTAAACTAGGCGGTAAGGAAACTGTTGTTAAGGACGTTCTTTTTGAAACGTCTAAGATGTTGCGTAAAAAGAATGGCATTGAAACATTAGATTTAAATGATTTTGTAAGTCACGTCTTTGGTAAGGCTGGGATTTTTGAAAGCGCGGAGTTTTACCGTGACGTGAACTTAGATACGGTTGTCGATGCAGTCCTTGACGAGAAGTGGGGCGATAAGAAAGGCGACAAGTCTAACGTAAAGAAAGACGCCAAGGATAAGGGCGACTACGAGACTGGTGCGCGTAAAGGTGATAAGTCTAACCAAAAGTCCAAGAAGGGCGATAAGGGGGACTACGAGACAGGAGCCCGTAAGGGGGATAAGGGAGATGGTTCCCATCCCGACCGTAAGGATTTCGAAACCGAAAAGGGGAATTCCAACTTCGGAGGAAACAAAGGCGACAAGTCCAAGACCCATAAGGGCAAAGATTTCGAAACCGAGGATGGTAACTCCAACTACGGCGGAAACAAAGGTGATAAGTCCAAAACTCACGCAGGCAAGGATTTCGAAAAGAATGGCAATGGGAACGGGGACGACGAAAACGGCGACCCTAAAGCCTTCGGAGGTAAGAAGGGTGATAAGTCCAAGACCCACAAAGGTAAAGATTTCGAAACCGAGGATGGTAACTCCAACTACGGCGGAAACAAAGGTGATAAGTCCAAGACGCACCCTGGTGAGCTAGACTACGAGGACGATGACGCCAAGGCTAAGGATGAATTTCCCTTAGCTAAAGATAAGGACGGAAAAAAAAAGAAAAAAAAGAAGGGAGGCGGTTTAAGCGACTCAGAAGCTGATGCCGCCGAAGACCAAACCGCCTATGACGAGTCTATTGAGTACGCCGAACCCGAAGAGGAAACTGACTTCGGCTCTGGTTTGAGCGACGAAGGAATGACCGAATTAATGGGTGAACTTGAGAACCTCTTTAAGGAGATTGATTGGAATGCAATCGCAGAGGATGAAGTAGAAGACGGAGATGTCTCTGACGGAAACGACTACAGTGATGAAATGACTGAGCGCACTCCGAATGAGTTCTCGGACGAAGAGGTAGGTACCCCGTCACAAGACGAAGCGCCTTAATCCTCCATGAATCCCTGTTTTAGCCACATGATGTTATAAAATACAAATCTATTTTGCAGCCCTAGCAGCAAGCTAGTGATATTATACATCTCTTTAATAGACTCTTCTGATACTTTGGAAGAGTCTATTATTTTTTGCAGGGAGTCAATGGCATACTTTAACTCTTCTCTGTCTTCGGGCTTTAGCTTACTAAGGCTTTTAATAATGTCATTTTTAGTTCTTATGGGCATAATACTTTTATTTTAAGGGATTTGTATGCGCGCTTGCGCGAGAGGGCGTGTTCTTTTAGATACGGCACTGTATCATTAAAGTCGTAAATATTCACTTTTGTTTTAGTCTCATGAATTCTCAATGCACGTCCTAGTGCTTGAAGGGTAGCAATCTCAGACTTAAGACCTCTAGCGTTGATGAGGTGGGTAATCTCGGGAATATCAATGCCCGTCTGCATGATTTTAGTGCCTATCAAGATTGACACGTCACCTTCGGTGAACGCCTTAATAGTTTGCTTTCTAGTCATTACGTCATCTTTACCCTCTAGGGCTAGGGCGTCTGGAATCATCTCCTTTAATATTTGAAGGTGCTTGAGGTTCTTCACTAGGATGAGAATCTTGCCCTTCTTAACGTTCTCACAGATTTTCTTAATTTTTCCATTTCTCACCGTGTTATTAATAATATGGCTCTCATAAATATCGACATAAGTGGCGTCTAACAGTGAATGGTCAGTATAGGCTGGGAGGTTTACGAAAGTAACCACAGGAGGTGTAAGAAATCCTTCCTCTACCAGTTCCTGGACGTCAACATCGGAGATGATACTTCCAAGGTAAGATACTAGGTTGAGTTTAGCCATTCTGTCTTTAGGCATTGTCGCAGACATACCAAAACGGTAATTAGCGTTAGGAAAAGACTTTACAACCTTAGTAGTAAGCTTTCCTTTAGAGAATTCATGAACCTCATCAAATATAATAAATTCTGCCTGATTCAAATGGGAGTCTATAACCTTGTGAATAGACTGAACTGTACATAAAGTAATAGGTTTAATGTCGGTACCAGCCCCGTAGACTCGTCCTACATCAAAACCAAACTTAGTTAAGAAGTCGTACGTTTGTTCTAGAAGAGATGTTTGAGTAAAAAAGATTAAACCGTGTTTGCCTTCTAAAGCTTTTAGTAATCCCGCTAGGATAATAGTCTTTCCTGCGCCTGTAGGAGCTTCAATCAAAGCTTTCCCAGCCTCCAGAGCCTGTAAAATGAGCTTTTCTTGATACCCTCGGTACTCAATTCCCTTTACGTCTATGTTAGGGCTATCTATAAGTGGGTCTCGTTCATCCACGATAGAGTAATCTAATTCAGCAGATATTAAATCGTGCTCAATAAATGGAAGTAGACCTGTACCAAAGGAACCTTTCTCTGTAATAAAATATTTGGAGCCGTCCCACCCGCGTTTGTAAGCTTTGCTATACCTCGCACCTGGGATTTTTGCGCTGTACTTCTTACGAAGAAGTGATAACAGTTCTTTATTATCCGTTTTTAGTAAAGAAGTTACATTTTTTACGAAAATCTTCATTTATATTACTATTATAGTAAAAAGCATCTTTTTTTTGGAGTAAATTTATGACTGAAGAATCAATTGTTGACCTTGTGAAACAGCACCAAGCAGGTGGAACCCCAGGAGTACCTCCTGAAAGCCCTCAGGACGGCGCTGTGGAACGTAAAGCTCAGATGATGTCTGAGAACATCCCTGTAGATAGGAACGTTGAGGCGGCTTTAGAAGGGCTCCTAAGCAATATTAAAAGCAAGATGGCTTGGATGGAAATTGAACTTCCATCTCAGGGGTTATTGTACCCCGAAGCTCAGAAGACACTTAGGATTCGCCCTTTTACTTTTGAAGACGAAAGAATCCTTAAGAGTATGGATGGGGTGAAGAATCCTGATGCTGTTATTGAACGCCTACTTCGGAACGCTACGGAGGGGTTGGATGTTGCTTCCTTAACGCCCCACGATAGAGTATATGTACTTTTCCGTTTACGCGGAATTTCATACGGAGATGGGTATGGCGTATCCCATGACTGTGAGAAGTGTGGGGTAACGAGCAAATTAGAGCTTTCTATTAAGAGCTTGGATACCACCCACCTTACACGCGAGCATATGATATTTACTTTACCCGATTCCTTGCAGGAGGTAGAGGTAAAGCTGCCTAGGGCTCAAGATGAGCACCTCTATTCCGATAACTCTACACTCATGGGTAATATGCACATGTTCGTGTACAGGGTAGGGGACATCATGGACAAAACCATTATCGAGGCTTTCATCCAAAAGACGACCGTTCGAGATATTGATACCTTGAGAAATAAAATCTTTGCTCCTGAGTATGGAATGGAAAATCACTTCTTTTACACCTGCGCAGGCTGCCGACATAAGAACAAGGTGGACATTCAGTTGAACGAGAATTTTTTTACAGCGAGCTGAGTGAGGTCTGGAAGGAAGATGGGCTAGAACGCCAAGCCTATTTCCTCGCGAAGCATGTTAATATAAATCTTTCTGATGTAGATAAACTCACGTTGCTTGAACGAAACACGTATATAAAGTTGTTAAAGGAAGAGCGTACCCAACAAAATGAAGAGTTGGAGAAAGCTCGGAGAAAGAACTAAATACTTTTATGGCAAGCTTCAACGGATATACAGTCGTCAAACGGTGGAATCGACCTAGTGTTCTACTTAAGACTCTCTTACAGAATTATTTTACAAATAATGGGTCTTATTTTAAACCCTATTCGGTGAGTGAAGTATACATTCTCCCTGATACTGGAGTCACTAACGGTAGCCCTGAAATCTACATTAACCGTCAGGCTAGTGATATTGGAACCTCGGGGTATGGTCTCCTAAACGCTTCAAGCGTTTCATCGGTTGAAGCTACTTTCGGCGGGAGTGCTACTCTTGTCAATATGAACCCCTCTGATTACTCGGGGGCAGGCACGTCTAGCGCCAGTGGAATCTACAGCGGAAGTACGTCAGCCGACATTGGGCAGTATCAAGTAGCTTTAGAAGGAGTAACGTTCGCTAACTTCTCGGCTGTAGGAAAGTATTTCGACGTTTGGCTTGTTAAGGATTTTAGTGCGGTAGATGCCTCCGCAGGATGGCAACTATACTGGAACAAGTTTGAGGTCTTCAGTGACCGAATTATGACGTTCACAGAGCCGTACCAAGTAACGACTCACAATAAGCTCTCCCAGAAATATCTTCAGCTTAGTTCAATCCCTACCCTTCGAATCACTACCGACGTATTCCTCGCTAATAAGAATATGACTCGGGACCAAAAGGATATTTGGAGGCAGCAGGTAATTGATAACGCCTCTATTAGAATTAGGCGACGAAACCCACGAACTTCAGGCTTAATTACGGATATAACGCCCTCAGGAGGAGGGTGGCAAACTGAAGGGGTTGGCGTAACTTCTGAAAACACCATAACCTACAACTGGAATACTTCGGCTTTAGAAACAGGTGATTATGTTGTTCAATGTAAGTATACACTACTAGAGCAAACATTTGTAAGCGAAGAGTTTAGTCTAGTGCTTCGGTAACCTCATAAGAGAAGTCTACTTCCTGCAAGCCCTTAGTAACACAGGCTTTAAAATCCTTCGAATTCTTACACCTAACGTGTAAGTCATTCCAATCTTTGACCCCTGACGGTAGTTGAGCAATCATAAAATGATTTTTATTTTTTGATAGCATCATATTACGGGCTTGTGCTACCCCTGCTTTACCTGCGTCATCGTTATCATACGCAAAGATAATCTGCTTGTCTTTTAACTGGTCGGCTTGGGCTCTAGAAAGATTACTACCTTGAGTGCAAGTTGCGTTTAACCCGTTCAACTGCAAACTAATAGCGTCTAAAGGACCCTCAGTCATGAAGATGTAATCGGAGGACTCCTTATAAGGAAATAGAATGTCTGAAGATTTAACCCCCGTTACTTCACGGGATGGGTTTAAGTACTTAACTCCGAGTAAACTAAGATTTCGGGCTTGAAAATAGAAGGGCTCTTGGTCATTGTAAGCATACGGGATAATCAACCTGTTGTGGTAGCGACCACTTTTAGAGATGTAAAAATCAAATTTATGAAGCTTCCGTGACAAGATAAATTTCTTTGCCAACCTATCCGTCATACTGGTGGGGTCCGTCTTTCGCAGGTCAAACTTCCTAAAAGAAGAGAAGATATCAGATACGGCGTTGTGTTTTGCGGGTTTTTGCATCTCCACCCGCACGGACGAAATCTCAAATAGATGCTCAGGCGAATCAAACAGCTTAGAACGAAGAAATTTAAGAGCTTCATCGTAAGGAATACCCTCTAACGCTGCTACGAGTTGAGGAAAGTTACCATTTTCGTGTGCTCTGAAGTCCTGCCAGAGCCCACTCTCCATATTAATAGAGAGTTTCATCTTATCATCGTCCACAAAAAAGGAGTTCGTAGTGAATTCTTCACCAAAAACCTTATTTACGCTGAATTTTGAGTATAAATACTCTTTAATAACACTAGAAGGTAACATTATGTTTATTAAAGGCTTTTCCCCATCAAAATTGAACGTTTTTGACGAATGTCAGAAAAAGTTCTTATACAAGTACGTCCATTACCTCCCTGAGGACTACAATGACGGCTTATCGCAAGATGCTTTACAGTATGGTTCATATATTCACAAGATTTTGGAGGACGGTGTAGAGGCGGAGTCGGTTGACGAGCTTAAAGAGCACGCGATTCGTCTACGCCCCCGATACCAATTCGAAGGAAGGGAAGAAGACACCCTTAAATGCATTAAAAATTTCTTTCGTTTCAACAATAAGCTTACCGAAAGTGTCTCTACCGAGATGAGGTTCAAGGTTGAGGTTCTTCCCGACCTTGAAGTGAACGGCATTATCGACCGTGTGGTAAAAGGTGAAACGGGGAAGTATCTTGTAATAGACTACAAGACCTCAAAACGAGAGAAAACTAAGAGAGAACTTTACAACGACCCTCAGCTGATGATTTACACGGCTGCTATCGCTCAAATGTACGAATGTCCGATTTCGGACGTCACCGTATCTCACTATTACCCCCTCACAGGGAATTTGGTTTCTGTACGATACATGCCTTCACATGTTGCAAGTTTTTTGAAGAAAGTTGACCAAAAAAAGTGGCTAATCCGAAAAAAGAAGGCTGAAGACTTCAAGCCTCGCCTCAACCAATTCTGTGATTGGTGTGGCTACAAAGAGCTTTGTCCTAAATTCGGAGGGACTGACAAGATGCTCGAAGAAGCTGTTGCTGCTAGGAAAGCCTCAAAGCAGAGAGTTAAGCTGGGAACTAAGCCAAACCCTTGAAAGGACAAGAAATGCTAAGAGGTCTTCTTAGCTCTGTCACGATAAATTAAGGGATAATAAAGAGTTATGTCTATACAGGAGAAAAAATCCTGTACTAAAGTCTCGTCGTACTTATGCTTCTTAGTGAACTGGGAGATTAGGGTAGACAGCTTAATAGCTTTCTGAACCTGAAAAGATTTTATTATCGCTTCTTGAAAGATAGTTATAAAGCTTTCAGAGAATTTGTGTCTCCAACGTTCCTTAAACTCTAGAGATAAAGCATAGTTTACTTGTTCTAGGAATTCTGAGAGTTCTTGTTTATCATCTAAGGTTTGTTCTAGCATTTTTTAAATTATATATAATATATAAGATTAAAGTCTGGGGCTTTCCGATAATGAAGAGAAAAATACAAGCAAGTTTAACTTTCCGTAGAAATACGCCTGGTAAGAGCATGACGACCATAAAGAATATGGCTCGTTATGAGGGGCAGCTGTATACTTTTCAGTATAATAGCTGGGGTAAGAAAGTTGGAGGGAAAAGAAAAAGAAACAATGATTTACGTCCATTACTGCTACTGGCTACGAAAAGCGGTACGAAGGTGTGGAAAGCTAAAAACGGTAAAAGCTATATTTACGGGTTCAATCTGAACTACCTTCCTCCCCGTAGACGCCTAAGAGTTATCCAGAAACTGCATGAAGTTTTTGAGGAAAACCCTGGTGTAGATTTTTCTTACAGGGCAATCAGAGCGCATCTAAATCTCCCCGCATCCACTGAAGATACCATTTTTCGGAAGTATGATGTGCGTGGGGGTAAGTTACGGTCCTTGAAGGAGGTTAACCTAGATACATATAGGAGCTATCTCGAAGAATCTCTAGACGGACAACAATAATCTATGCCTACACCTGAAGACCGCGCATTTTTTGAAGGTTTAAATAAGGACCTATCGAAAAACATCAATAAGGCCATTGAAAAGGGCTTTAAAGGTGCATCTGTACATTTAGACCCTGATACGGTAAAACTTATAGGGACGGAGTTTGAGCGTAATCTTAAGCCTTTGGTCGAGGATGCGAAGAAGGACGATGGTGGCGGTGGTGGTGGCGAGGGAAGTGCAGGTGAAGGGAAGGCGTGGCAGAAGGCTGTTGACCTTGCCAAAGGGACTTTCAACGCGGCGCGTATGTTAGTAAGTCAGAACGCTACCAATATCCTTGCTTACGGGGATAACATGGCGCGAAACGCGGCTACCACTAACCAAGCGTTCTTAATGAACGGTGAGAAGCTTTCCCGTCAGTTTGGTCGTTTTGGCATGAATCTTGCGGATATGGGAAACATCTTCGATGATGCTATCCGTTCTAATGTGCGCGGACTCGGTAAAAATACTCAAGACTTCCTAGCACGTACTACGGGATTAGGAACTGCTCTAGGAACGACTACTAAATTTCTCGCCTCTAATACCAACGTCTTAGGTCGGTCAATGACTGAAACCACGGCTCTTGGTACGGACTTACAAAACATTGCACTCTCCAACGGCATGGTAGCAGACGCCATGTTTGATGCCGTGGCGGCATTCGAAGCAAACACTAGACAACAGCAAGTCCTATTTGGAGATAAGGCAGCGGGCGATTTCCAAGGTATTGTCGCGGGGCTTGAAGGGCTTATGCCTGGGGGCAACCTAGGCGATTTAGTCGCTAAAGCCGCACCCACTTCCGTTGATGAGCTTCTTAATCTTGATATTCTCGGTGGCATGTTTGGGGGCGCTTTCAATTCTCAAGGGATTAAAGAAGACCCTGCTAGGCATACAGCTAACTTTATTGCTGCTATGGCTAAGGCGTCTGAACAGATTTCTGGAATGAGCGTAAGGCAAGGTGCCCAGTTCATTGAACAACGCTTTGGTAAGTTTGGTATTACTTTACAAGATATCCAGTCAGCAGGAGTTGCTACCCGAAAAGCAGGGGGAGTCCAAGGTCTTATGGATGCCATGAAGGGAGGGGGCATTCCTATAAAATCAGATGAGGCCCTGCAAGACGAGATAACCCGAAACTCTCTAGAAGCCATGAACAATATGAAGAACTTTGCCATTGAGGTGGAAGGTCTTAATACTGTTCAAAAAGGGCTTAAAGAAGTTTCTGATATTTTAAAAGGTTCTTTTTACACTCTTAACGGTAAGACGACTGAGTTGGCGAAGACGATGGGGCTCGCTGCGGCTGGCGAAGCGGGTCTTCAGGCTGGGGATAAGATGGGTTTAGGGGGTTTTGGTGCTCTTGGTCTCGGTATGGCTGGAGGCGCTGCTCAATGGGCATTAGGTAAGACTCCTAACGCAGCACGCGCCGTGGGGCGAAACCTAAAACCTAGTTCTTGGTCTTTAGGAGGTGCCGCAGCCAAGGCTAATCAGGCGAATCTTCCGAACGCATCCTGGCAGAGAGGGAGTCAATTCACTGTTAAAGGTCATCAAGGAATGCAGACCGCAAAAGGGCTTGCCAATCCTCTAACCAAGGCGGGTCGTGCTACCATGAGTGCGAGGCACGCTGCGGGGATGACTCAAGGTGTTGCTAAAGGTATGAGTAAAAAAATACCCATACTTGGCGCAGCCCTTGCTGGTGGGTTTGAGTTAGCGGAAACTGGAGATAAATCACGCGCAGCAGCTGTAACCGCAGGAGCTGGGTTAGGTGGTTGGGGAGGAGCCGCAGCAGGCGCAGCTATCGGAACTATGATTTTCCCAGGAGTTGGAACAGTTATCGGAGGTTTAATCGGTGGTATTGGGGGAGCGCTTGGTGGTGAAAAAGCAGCTAGGACAATCCACGATGAGTTCGATACGGATTTTGTTAAAGAGCAGGAGGAGAAAGCAGCTGAAGCGGCTCACCAGGAGGAAGAAGCCAAAAAACAAGAAGAGGTAGGTAAGCGCGAAGAAGACGTTCAGGCTATGGCTACACAGCAAGAGCTTGGGGAATCTCAACTAGGGGCGTTACAAGACATGCTCGCCAGACTTGACGTGACGAACGGTTTACTTACGCACGTAGCTTATTCGGATAAGCTAAGCAGAACTCCTGGAGGTTCGGCCATCAACGGAGATGCAGGAGCAACACAACGAGGATAAACTATGGGACTTTTAACAGGAATTACAAATAGTATTAATGAGATTTTAGATGACGCTTTAGGTGGTATTCCCACCTTCGGAGCGCCCGACCAGCAGTTTAATCCCCTCCCTAAGAACACTTTTGAGATTGGAGACCTTTATCCTAACTGGAATAAATTTCCAGGAGGTGTGGGGTACAAAGCTCTTCCCCCCACTTCTCAGATTGAAGGCGAGGCACAGGGTCCTTGGGGCGAACTGGGAGTTAAAAGAGGTTCCCTGGGAGTAGGGAAATCCATTAATGCGGGCGCTATCGACGAAGTTGGTCTTTATCGAGATGAAAAGAACAACCCTGCCGCTCAACTTGAATGGGGTGGTGTTATCAAAGAGAATACGGCGCGAATAAACACGGTGTTAGAGGAAAGGTCCTTCTTGGATTTCTATTTTCCTAACTCTAACATTGGTCGCCGTAGAGTTGTATTTTTTGAAAACCCTAAAATCACTGAACAGCGTCAACCTAAGTATGCCTCTAAGCCGATTGTAGGTAGAAATGAACCTGTACGTTTGTTTGTTGGCGCAGACGCGAGAAAAGTTAAGATTAGCTTTACTTATACCCTCCCCCACGTAGAACAGTTTTTCTCAATGATGGGTTATCTCCCTATGGGTTTCTCTAATGGGGCTTATACTCCTGGAAGCTCAGAAGAGTATGACTCAAAAAGAACCCTGAGAGGGATTAATAATACTCCTAAATCTACTAATCAAAATGCCTGGAGAAGGTTCACTGCTGAAAAAGTTAGTGAATTTTTTGGTACCTCTTTTACGGCATCTACGGAAGGCGCTTCTGTTAAAATATTAAACCCCTCTAAGAAAGGTCCTAGATTTTATGAACAGAATAGAAATGGGGTTACTGAAGTAGATGGCATGGAAGTTGTTAAGCAAGGTGAAGATACCTTTATCAATCGTCTTGTAAGGTCTTGGTCTACAGGATACGAGGCTTTAAATAACTCTGATATGATTGCGACGTATTACACTCAGTTTGTTATTGATACATTACGGGCGTCGGTGATTGGAGATACTCTTAATGATGGTAATATGGCTGTTGGACCTCCGATTGTTCGCTTTAGGCATGGGACAATCTTCAACGAAGCTCCGTTTATTGTACGGAATATGAGTGTTGATTATGGGGCAGAGTCGGGCTTTGAAGTAAGAACCCTCCTCCCCCGTCAAGTTAAGTTTAGTTTGGATTTGGAAGAGTTCAGGCAAACGCATGGTTCTCATCACGGAGATAGCTCCGAAACAGTTCAAAACGCGGCAAACGTAGTTGAGCTTCATTTTGCAGACGGCTCCGCTAACATAGAGCGTGTTAACTTCCCTAAACATTCTTTTTAATTATGAAGTCCACCCGCACATCCAGATTCGGTACCTACAATGCTTTGGACACAACCCATAGAGGTCGTCCATTTAAAAATCTTGTTAGCTCCAAGGAGTGGAAGAATTTTATTGTGGAAGGTTTAGGTACGGCTACGTATAACATTGCCGTTATTCCGACTAATATGGAGTTTCGCCCCGATATCATTTCATTTGCAGCTTACGGGTCTGTTAATTTGTGGTGGTTAATTTGTACAGCTAATAGTATAATTGACCCAAACACAGAATTGAGTGCAGGAAAACAAATTAAAATTCCTATAATATAGTACTATGGATTCTTATGCTGGCTATAGAGGTACATCTCCCCCTAATGTCTTTGTCGCTTTTGACAAGGCGCAGTTGGATATGGACTCAGGACTCTTTGTTAGGTACGAAGACCCTCTAGATTTAAAGAATACTTTTGTTAGTTGGGATTATGGCTTCGATGGAGGTAACAAGGGGTTAGGTAAACTTGTGTTGATTAACCCAGGCACGCAGATTGAGGATAAGTTGTTTTCTTGGTATGCTGCGTTGGCTCCCCGCTCATGGACGGCTACGGAACGTGGATATACTAAGTCGGAGTTAGAAGAGAGGTGTAGGGAAGTAGCTGATTTTTATGTTAGGTGGGGGTATCAATCCCCTGCTAATCTTGCGTCAGGAGGCATTCCTTCAGGAGGTTATACTTCCGTAGACAATGGAGCATTATCCCACATTCATAAGTTTAGATTATTGGATATGGGGTATCGTATCTCTGATAAGGGAGATAAGATTATCACCCTAACTCTCGTTAATATGTGGGAATTATATTATAATACCACTAAGTTTGTTCAACGCGAGAGAATGTTTGAGGTTCCCTTGACGGACGCTAATGGCGTGTGCCGTCCACCCTCTACTATTGTACAAGAATTTTTGTTACAGTTCAACTCTGCCCATGAACAGTATAAAGGTTATTCTAAATGGACTGACGGGATGTTTGAATCGTTAAATGCAGATTTTGACCTCTTATTAAAAGCCAAATCTAATGACCCTAAATATAAACCCGCACAGGCTACACTTCCCGTAAATGCTCAAGATTTATATGTTAAGTATAGTGAGGCTAAATCTTTAAATCATACGGCGAAGGAGAACTGGGCCGTCATGGGCGCTCTTCAAGAGTTCTATGGACAGTTTGGCATGGTTCCTAGTTTTAAAGTGCCCAAGCCTAAAACACCCGCACCACAAAAGACACCTTCTCCTAACCAAGGGAAGGGTGCTCCCGACCAAGGAACTCCCGAGAACCCGAACCCTACTGCGGTTCAGGAAGCTGAGAATAAAGTAGTTGCTAATACTGACTTGGCAATGGAGGTTATTATTAACGACCCTATTACCGTGGATAATAATCCCCTTGCGATGGCGATGAATTACCTGGTCCCAGGCTCTCCTATTCCTATGTCTCCTCCCGCAGGAGTTCCTTACTTGATGGTTTATAGGGATAAGAATGATATTGCAAAGACGGAAGTAACGCTTAAACAGATAAGCGCAATACGAGATACTAATAAATTTTGGTACGCAGTTCACCCAGTGTTTCAATCATTAGTTCAAGACAAGCCATGGTCGCAGGCTCAAAAGTATCTTGCTTGGTCTCAGATGTGGCCACCGCCCAACACAAGCGTACTTTTAGAAGGTGAGTCTGGTTTAAATGAGTATCCTCTGGGGGATTGCTCTTCTGGTGATTTTGTTGACTGCGCTATTGAAGTTACGAAGAATGCAATTATAGCTAAGGAAGAAGAAGCCATAGCGGAGTTACATGCGGCAAACAAAGTTGAGGCGGAGCAAGCAGCTCAAGCAGAAACCATGCAACATCTCCAAGACCTTGGAGTGTACGAGCCCGAAGACGATGATGCAGAGGAATTCCTCCCCCACACTATTCAGTTTATGTCTAAAAATCTTAAATTGGATGTGGATGTTTTAATTGCTTATTTAAATGATAAGTATTTTAAAGGAACTTCACGGTACTTGCAGTCTGGACAATTGGAGTTTGCGAATGTTCCTAATGCCAACCGACCCGAAGTTGAAAAAATACTAGGGGGTGCTTTCGAGGGAATGGATTGGGAGGAGGATAATGGATTACTATTAATGACAGATAGTAATGAAATGTCCGAGATTTTTAGCTTTGCCATGGAAGATAAGGGTATCAAGTCATTTCCTATCCAGTCAAATACTAGACCCAACACTATCTCGATTTCAACGGGATTTAATAGCCGTCCTGATAATATTATTACCAATCTAAATTGGAGTATAAATCAAGGCTCGATGTTTTTAGAGATTAGAAACACACCGATGGTTGTACAGAAGTTGTATAATGTAGCTAAACGCTTTGAAGACCCTGAGTATAGAGATGTGGTAACAGCAACCCTTGCTTTGGAACTGCACTTTGAGAACGCTAAGGATGGCGTCCTAACCAACGATGGAAACGGTGCAGGTGGAATTGCAGCGCCTGAGCTTAACAATCAAAAGGATGCGGTTGGAGCGGAGGTATTCCCTAACTCTATCATTGAGTCGGCTCAGGCGCAAGCAACAACTATGACTTCCTTTGATTCCGATTCCCAAGATGGAGCGGATATCTCGGAGTCTTCGCGTGCGGACCTTATAGAGACAGTTAGACAGGACTTACGGTTTATTACGGATAAAGGTTTAACTGATATATTTTTCCCAAAGGTGGGGGATGACGCACAAGACAGCATTCGAACTCGGTACTTTATCTCTAACCCTCAAGGGCAGGATGACGTAAAGACTCAAAAAGTGGTTCCTTACTTTCGGTATGTCACTAAGTCTCCTATAACTATTTTACAAAAGAAGTTAGAGGCTCAAGGTCTGGCTGCGACCACCGAAAACTCTGTGTTGACTCAAGCAAAAGTCCAAGCCTTGAATATTTTCCAGAAGCTTATCACTGATATTAAAATTGAAATGTTGGGTGTACCTGAGATGGACATCTGGACAAATGAAATTCAAAATAGAAGTGTTGCTTTGTGGGTTCATGAACCTAGGGTTCCTGGGACTTACCACTGGTTAACAGGCATGTATACGATTGCTGATTTTAACCACCGAATTGATGGTAACGGTTATGCAACTACTCTAACATTACTACCTAAGCTACCTAATACGGCTGAGGAAATGTCTAAATTTACATTTCTAAAAATTGGAGGTACAGAATGAGAATTGGAATGGTAGCGGATGCGCGGGATATAACTAGCGGTGGCATCCTAAAAGTAGCCCCTTTAGATTCTGAGGGGCAAATAGCGCAAACGACTATTGATGTTGTGTATTTATCCCCTAACATAGGCGCGGGACAGGGTTTATTTACTATTCCTGGGGAAGGGTCTATGGTTATGTATGAGGACGCGGGTGATAGCCTCTTGCGCTTAGCCAGACACGCTCAGCACTCCGACACCCCCTATAAGTGGGTTTTTGTAGGAGCATTAACAGCCGACCTTATCCAACGCAGAGGAGAGTCCTCTGTTTCTAATGATAAGAATGACGCGGACGAAGGGAATGATACTCAGCGTGACCCTTACGGAAGAGACCCTTTTAAGGATAATATTATTCTTGACGGGGGCATCCCTGAAGCGGGTAATGTGTATGCCGACAATTTCTTGCCCCAGCAAGACATTTGGAAACATAAATGCGGACATAAGTTCGTTATGTCTCACAAGATAACTGCCAATGGCCGTCACGATAATTCAACGTTACTTCAAAACGCCTCTGGCAAGAAAATTCATTTAGATGATGGTCTTCCCGAGTTAAAGATGGACCGAATCACCATAACTGACGAACACAAAAATAGAATTGTAATTCGTACGGGAGGGGATAACCCAGACAGCTGCGAAGTTCACACTATACGAAATCAAAGTTATACGACCGAGAGAGGTAACCAGCACCTTATTATCATGCCCGCAAGTAAAGGGGATTCTCGCAGGGAGAACATGGGTGCGGGCGACATGCATGATGTAGTTGCCAAAGGGATGTACCGACAGGAAGTCGAAAAGGATATCCTACGTATAAGCCATAACGGAAATGTTGAGGAGCGCGCTGATACGGGAGATATACGTTACACGGCTACTGAAGGAGCTATTACGATTGACGCGGGCGAAGGCATAACTTTGGAGTGTGGAGGTTCTACTATAGTAATGACCCCGACTTCCATCACTATGAACAGTCCTACCGTTAATATTACGGGTGCAGCAGGAGACGCTCTAATTTCCTCTATCTCTCTCACAGGACATACACACAGCGGTGTAGAGTCGGGTGGTTCTTCAACAGGCGGCCCGCAATAGAGTATATAATATAAGCCATGATTTCAGAAAACACACTTAACCTTTTACCTACGAATGCCTTGGCAGCTTTGTCTAATGGTCTTGTAACAAAGGCTACGGATAAGCAAGCGGATTTGTCTGCGGAAAAGGCTCGTTCCGACAAGCTGAATGGGGTAGCTGAGGTAGAAAACACCGAAGGGGGTCATACCACCTCTACTTTAAAAAATACTTTAGCTACCATTCAATCCGCTTTGGAGATTGGAGGGATGGCAAAAAGTGTTTATGATTTGGCGAAGACTCTATCTGATGGAGGAGAAGAGCCTTACGACCCTCAAAGTGTGGCTCCTGGAACTGACACAAGCCCTCAAGCTATTAGTAATATGGGCGCTGACCTCGGTGACCAGCTAGGTTCTGGTGAGGCACAGGCGGGAACTTCAATCGCCATGGGATTACAGAAACTAGAGTCTACTCAAAATATCGTTCAAATGCAAGCGGAGCTGGCAGAGACTACTGAGCAGTTAGAAGCCGTAAATGAGATGATAAAGAAGCGTGCTACGGGAGAAGTGCCGAGCCCTAAAGTTAACTACAGTAAGGTTCAAGACGCCTTAGAAAACACCCTTGAACAACTAGCCCAATCTGGCGCGTTTACCGAGGACCAGATGACGGACCTTACGGCTACGCTTGAACGCGCTACAGAAGTTAACTTAGAAAACTTCGAAAAGCTTGTGGAGGATAGAATTGTAACGCCCTTCCTTGAAAACTCTGCGGCGATTAATATAATTGCTTCCCAATTGTTGGCCACCGATGAAGTTGAGGAAGATGAAAGCATTTTTGATACTGTTTATGGTCCTCCTATCTCCACATCTGGAAAGTTTATTTTATCCGAGGATGGTCTTTATTATGACTCTAGAAATGGTTCCATTCCTTATGTAACCGCAATGAAGGTGGACTCTCGCTCCTGGGAATTAAGATATGCCTCTAATAGAGGGGGTAAAGGTCAGTTATACACGGAGGCTAACAACCAGAGGTTTGCCGACACTATCCTATCCTTTGAATATCAAAATGAAAGCGGGGCTGTAAAAGACTTTTATGAGTATGATGATATTCTACAGGGGTTAGGGAACGATAGAAACCTTCAAATTCAGTCCGTGTCTGGGAGGATAGATGATTTAGTCGCATCTGGTTACTCACCAAGCTCTGCTATAGTTAAAAACTATAAAGAGAGTTACGCTAGTATAGGGCACGCTTATGAGAATAAAATTAAAAAGCGTAAAAAGCAGCTTCAGATAGCTGCGCTGTTTGGACCTTTCGGTGTAACCACATCTTCTAGCCCTGAAGGTGCTGGGAGTTTCTATAAAATACAGGACATGATACGCGAGGAGTTAGAGCCTTTGGAGTGTGGCTCCGAGGAGCCGTTCGAACGGCGAGACTACACCACACCTCAAGACGAAAACCGCAATCCTGACCTAGAGATAACGCGTCGAGTCTTTATCCCTAGAATTCCTATAAATGATTTTTCCTACCTAAAAAACATCGGGTTAATTCCAGGGGTATCCTTCCAGGAAGAGGTGATGTTACATTCTTCTGACCTAGATGAAACGACTAATCCCTTACCTCCCGTATTCCTAGAGCACGGTCCTGGTGAGCCAATTCAGGCTATCCCAGAGATGTCTATCGCTCCTCTAGGAGAGACAGATTGGGTAAATACGTCAGGGGACACCGCACTTGCAGGGGTTATCCCTTTCCTTAGAACTCTAGACAGTTCCATTGTAACGGATAACCTTGTAGTGTGTTATAACTTTTTAGAGCCTTCAGCGGTAACGGCCCCCAGCTCTAATGATTACAATGTAAGGAATTATGTTGACGGTGGGTATGGGTTGAATGCTAAGATGGTAGGAGATTCTGCTGCTTCCATTTTTGTTTCTGGTGTAACCATACCTTATTTAACTGGAGCTTTATACGACATTCAAAGGAAGTATGGGATGAGGTATAGTTGGTTGGATGCATCCACAGGCTCTTACGTGCGACTTCCCAATAACTGGAGAGGGAATGAGGTCTACCCCGCATCTCAACCGTTAGACGATTTGATGTACAACGCCAGGGGTTGGAGTATGGATTTTTGGGCTCACACCCCAAACCTATCTTCTACTTTAACTGCGGCGCATAGATATAAGCTTGTTGCCGCAAACGAGAACTGTGGAAGCCCTATCACTTCGAGCCCTGGAACGACTACGACAGTAACGGCAGGTCCTGGAGGTTGGGGGATGAGAAGCAGAGAAAGGACTAAGGGTATGATTATAGGTTGGCGGGATAAAGGGGACCCTGGAACCGTTAACGCTAGTGGGTTAGAGTTCGTAGTATTACCTACCGTCGCGCAAAACGATGAGCGTTGGGGAAAAAGTGTTTGTATCGAAGAGTCTGTTAGCGGTGACGGAGGCGGAGCCTGCTCAGAAGAGTATGGGTTTAAGGTACCCGTGTCGGCAACCAGTGTTAGCGGTTATACTATTGGGGATGCCTCATCGGTGTTTACTCATTACGTTATTGCTTGCGATACTCCCACTGATACCATGACGGTTTACGTAAACGGTCAGTTTGTCGCTTCCGCTAATATTAGTACCGCTTTCGGGATTGCGCCTGGACAACCGCTTAATGTCCCAACCCAAATATCTGAGGGAGCCTATCAGGACCCAACAGGAGAATTTGGTGAGCAGTTATATACAGGAAACCTGGACAATAAACCCCCTATTTTCACTCCATGGATTTTGGGTGGAGGATTTACTGACGGCGTAGGACATGAGTCCCCCCCGTTATTCTCCTCTACTTTCCCTGGGTTCCTTGGAACTAACACTAACGATTCCTATTTTAGAGTGGCTATGGAGGCCGATGGCGGACCCGTGGGACAGCACTCGGTATTAGCTACAAACGTTCCTGGTCTTGGTGGGTATGACCCAACGGGTTCTAATTATATTTTAGCGCGAAGTGGGTTGGATGGACACCTTGGAAGTTTCAAGATGTACGGAAAACCCCTATCTAATAAAGAGGTACTTATCAATTATAATGCACAACGTCCTTTCTTTACAGGAATCACCACCCCCTTTAGGCTTCTATAATGGCTAGTTACGGAGATTTACAGTTTGTTACCGCTAATAGCGCACATGCCGTTAAAGGTTTGGCGTGGCCGTGTCGTATAAACAATACGGGAGGGATGTTCTCCATAAACTACAACGAAACTTCCATCAAAGACTCGTTAATTCAACTCCTTTTAACTCAGAGAGGCGAGCGCCCTATGAGGTTAGATTATGGGACCGATTTGCGTAGCTCGGTGTTTGCGCCTATGGATGCTCAAACGATTGAAGGGTTAGAAACATCTATTAAAACTGCAATAGAGCGTTATGAACCACGAGTACTTATAAGGAGCTTCACCTTATCTCCCAGCGAGGAGACATCAGAGATGAATCTAGAACTAGCGTTCTCTGTAAAGGATAATGTTTTCTCGACAGATGGGATTTACCTTACTGTAAACACTCAAGGAGTTGTAATCAATGGCTAACCAAAATGTACCCAATTCAAACCCCGCGTTTGATTCTATTTATAACCCAAGCGGGTTTGATGGTCAAGTAACCTCAGACTGGCTCCGCTTAGGTGGTATCCCTGAAGCTTTAAAGAAAGATTTAATTGATTTTTCTACTGAGGATTTTGATGAGTTTAAAACAAGTTTTCAAGAGTACGTAAAATCCGTATATCCTCGGGACTACAATAACTTTGTCGAGTCAGATTTAGGGCAAATGCTTACTGAGTTGTTTGCTTACCAAGCAGCCGTGCTATCGTTCAAGGCAGACGCTTTAGCTCAGGAAAATTACCTTGCGACTGCAAAAACTTCAGAAGGTCTTATTAAGTTACTAGAGTTAATTGGAATTTCTCTTAGGGGTCCTGTTCCCGCTAAAGCGAACTGTATTCTTACTGTCGATGATGCGGCATACGCGGTTACTGGGACAAACTATATGAATATCCCCTTAACCTCAAGAACTATTGATATGGTGAGTACTAGGGATAATCTCCCTCTTTCTTATACCCTTTACAATGTCGATGCTAACGGGAACATAGACATGCAAGCTGAAGACCTTTACTTGGATATGACATCTTTTGAGCAGCCAGCGGGCGTGATTGCCAATAACTTACTTCTTTTAGAAGGAAAGATGCAAACTACGACGGGTAATTTCTTAACTGGGTCTACAAATCAAACGATTAATCTAACACTTCCCTCTGTTGTAGAAGGTAGTGTAGCTGTTTCCTCTAGTGATGGCTGGTTTGAGGAGATTGACAATATATGGTTCGCCTCTGCGGGTGCCGCTGCGTTTCAACTTAAATACAACGAGGATTTCTCATGCCAACTCCAATTCGGGGACGGTATTGTAGGCAAAGCCCCTACTCCTGGAAGTCCGTACAAAGTAATGTATCGAACGGGTGGTGGACTGCGTGGCAATGTGGGGGCTAACTCTATACAGTCGGCAGGAAGCGCCGAGTTTGGTAATGACCCTGGACAAACCCACCCCTTCTCTATAGTTAATAATAAAGCTGGGACGGGAGGAGTGAATGCTCAATCCTTAGAAGAGGCTAGACGATTTGGGCCTATGTGGTTCGCGGCTCAGTATAGAGCGGTTACAGGCCAGGACTACACCGCGTTTGCAAATAGGTTTAGAAGCGCTCTAGGGAAGACTGGGAAAGCGTTGGCGGTTTTACGGGATAACGGAAGCGCAGGAAATATGATTGATATTTTTGTTCTTCAAAAAGCTACCGAGAATCACCTAGAGAGAGCTTCTTTTGAGTTTAAGAATGAAATGCTTACCTACCTCAACAACTACCGCATGATGACTGACGAGCTTACTATAGTTGACGGTGTTGTGAGGACATTAGATTTAGCCACTACGCTTTACATTGATAAGCAGCAAAAGCTTTCATCTGAGGATGTTAAACAAAGAATTGCTGGACTTATTCAAGATTACTTCTCCACTAACGTCATGGATTTTGGAAAACCTCTCATTTTAGCCGAACTTATTAACTACATTTTAGGGGACCCTGGCGCTAGATTTTTCTCAATAGATAATTATTCCAACGATATCTATGTAGATTTTAATGAAATTCTACAATTGAATAACATAGAGATTAACGTGCAGTACGTATAATGGCCTTTTCTTCTACTACAAAGTATAACTATATTGATATAGTAAACCGTATGGTGCCCGAGTTTTATCGGGAGACGGACTTTCGTCTATACGGAGAAGAGGAAGATGTAAGTCTAACCTTTTTAGGGAAGATTCTTAAAGCAGCTATTCAAAACGATTTATATTTTGATGTTAGCAGCCTCGATTTGACGGAAAGAATGTCTGTATCTGCGTTGGCGGAGTATTTTATACCTAACCAACAGACGAGCCTTAGCCCCAATCAATTTGAGAGAAGGATATTACATCCTTACAACCTTACATTTGGGTCATTTGAAACGCAAGAAGAGCTTAAGTCTTGGTTCTCAGGAACATTCTTACCTGACGCTGAGCTTAATAACCCTTCAGGGTTGCTCGCAACTATGTCGGGTATGGCGTTTGGAGCTTACAGCAGTCTGTCTGGAGTTCATTCTTATCTAGTAGAAACCTTGGGGATGTTTTACTTTATGAACACTTCATCCTTAAGTGGTACAGATGCTTCCGCAAACGCCTCATCGTTAATGGTTGATTATATTATCCCTCCTCTTTACGCAGGTGAAGTATTGTCTACTCAGAATGCCCTTAACGCCCTGTTTAGATTTTTCTGGGAGGGTAGGGAGGATAGCACCTACTACGGAAGTTTCTTCCCGTATGGTTATGCGAGTTCTACCTCTGAACTCTCCTCTAACACTTACCTCTCAGGGACGCAGATGTTCTCGGCTATACAAAAACAGCTAGAGAGTTGGACCGATACTAGACTTAAGAATAGCGACTTTTTTAAAGACTCGTTAAGTATCCTTTTAAATGGTTCTGGAGGATTCCCCGTCAAGATGAGGGACGCTGGACCGTTCCAAAGATTTTTGAAAGCGCTAAGTTTAGGTATTGCGGACATTAATTTGATTATTGAGGAGATTGGGGATTTACTGAGTATTGATGAGTGCCCCGAAAAGTTTTTAGAGTTGCTGGCGAATAATATTGGGTGGCAATTCCTGACTGGTGATTACGCTAAATGGCGCGGGCAGCTAAGAAACGCTGTGATGGTTTACAAAACAAAGGGAAGTGTGGTTGGGTTTGACGCGGCGTGCAAGCTAATATTCCCAGACGGCGTATTTGCCGCCTCGTCGGTTGTCGAATCGTGGGAGTCTTATCTCCCTAAGCTGCTTTACTACTTTATAAAAACCGAATCTTTTATCGTTAAGGAAGGTTTAGAATTTAGAAGCCAAGACGAGATTTTTAATGGCTCCTTCCCCTCAGGTGTGAGATTTAATCAAGCTCCTGCCGATTACTCTCAAGCAAAAGATAGAAACTACAGATTTCTTGTTGATGCCGTTTTAGAAGATTATTATAATACCTTTTCAGCTATTACCATTAACGGCGTTCCTTTTAGGGAGGATAAAGTGTGGGAGTGTCTTCCTGTTCTATCGACAGGGGAGAAAGGCTATTACCACAGAAACTATCCCTCCGACTCCCCTCAAGGTGTAGATGGTTTTCATGTTGCTGTACCGCCCTGGGAAAAGTATGGATTTTATAAAGAGTGCCGTCTAACTCCTACGAGGGTTGAGTTTTTCTGTAATGTTCTATCAGGAAGCCGTAATGATTTTGGGTTTGAGGTGAACGAAAGCTATGTGGGGGAATTTAAAAATTATCTCCTCTCGGCTATAGAGCAGGCATATAGCCTTACTGAAGCGCCAATTCACGGCTCCAACGATTCATTCAGATTCTTTGCAAGTGCTATGTCCCTTCCCCCGAACTACTCTAAGTTCGTGGAGTACGGACATACGAGCGCCTTAGAGCTTTTCGATACGTGGTGCACTAAATCATCATTTATTTTTGGTACATTTGCGGCGTCTTCTTTAGATTATACGGTGGAGCGCTACGATTCATTTAGAAATAAAGCTGCTTTAAATGTATATGTTGATATTTTAAGAACCTTTCTGCCTTTGCATGTGGTTGCTAGGATAACCTTGTACGAAGATTTAGAGGATACACATTTCCCGTGGTCTAAACTATGTATCGTCTCAGACGAATGTTTAGACACTTTCAACACTGAGTACTTAAGGTCTAACAGAACCGATTTCTGGGCTGGCGCAAGCGGTACTGGAGATTGGGGTACAACCGCTATAAACGGAGACGGTAGAATTTTACCTTACTGGGTTAGTGGGGGAGGGAACGACTTCTTCTACGTGTCTGCTACCGACTTAAACCGCAACACCTCCAGGAGAAGAAATTATCGTTACGCCCTCCCTTGTTATCCTTACACAAGACCAGGAAAAGGGCAGCCGATAGCTATGAATCATTTTGGTATTGCTACCTCAGGCGCAACACTAGATGAGTACACCACCACCTGGGAGTATATATCCAAAGGTTTTAGATATGACACTCAAGACTATGCGCCCGCATCTTCGGTTGTATGGGATAATAGCGGTTACTTCTCGGGAACTTCTTGCGCAAGGACAGGTTTAGAGTCCGACGACTACCCCCTATCGTCCTTATACCCAGCAAGGGCTGTACCTAACACCAATACGGCGTGTAGTTCTCTTCCTATTTCTAGAGATAACATGAAGGGAATTATGGGTCCTATGACGAGTAGGACGATTCGTCGTAATAAAAACCCGCAATTTTCTGATTTAGATTATAGAAGCTTTGAGTTTGGTAATAGTGTTCACGAAAGTTATCATATTTATAAAAATGAATTTAGTAGTATTTTAGCTAACACGATAAGCCCTAATGCGCCCTTCTATGGAGGTTATAATTTCTTATCTTATGCTTTTGGTCCCACACTATGGAATAGTGATTTTAGATATAAAGGAAGAATAAGTACTAATGTAAACCTGGCGGTTCCCCCTCTCCCCAACGGTGAGTATCCTGGAGGGTATGAGCCCCAGTGGTCCTCTGTTATTGGGGGCACGCACGCAGGGGGTATTAAATATGATAACTACGATAATAGTCCCATTACTATCAGCAACAGAACTTATTTTGAAGACGCTCCTGATGCCACTAATGAGTATGCTCCCTCTGGAGTCTATAGAGATAACGATGTATTAATAACTAATGAGATTTTATCAGGAATACAACTACGACAACCCGCAGGGGCATCCCAATCGTTTGTCGTAGTAAACAATACTGATAGAGAAGCTACGCTAAATGCAACTTTAGGTAACAGCGTAGCGATGTTCTCCCCCGATGGAAGACCAATTGAAGTTGTAGTTCCTTTTGACCCGCAGTATGCGGATTACGCCGAGGGTGAAGACGCGGCGGGCCTGAACCAAAAGTTTAATAAGCTTAGACCCCAATCTCAGTTTAAGGTGGATATCTCAACCAAAACTTTACGGAATTTAGAGGCGCAGCGCATAGCAGTGGAACTAACCACCTCTGGGGTTCTGGCCGATGACGGCACGTCTATGGATTGGAGGTTTTGCTGGCGCGATGAAAAGTGGATTCCCTCTACAACTTTAGATAACCATATGTTTACAAAGGTTATGGATGTACCTGTAAGAGCTGTATGTCCTGTACCGCTTACTTCAAAATTCCATACACAAGATATATTTACGGTAAAACATGCGGCGTGCCATACTCCGTTTAAGACAGGAGATGTACACACGTCTTCTACTGGTTACTTGCTGACAGTTAAAACAGCCTCTACAAATACTCTTTTAGATAATACGGTAAAAGATGGAATTGTAATTTATGAAATTTCTGTGGTAGATACTGTGTTAAATCAATCTATGAATTACTTTAACAGTAAAGAGATTGATACAATTTACACCTTCTGGGACGGGCTCACTGTTACGAGTTATTCACGCGATGCTACGTATTCGACATCTTCTTTCGATGTTTCGGGAGGAAGTAGAGCGGAATACGTCGAACTTCTCGGCCAGAACACCTGGAGTAGTGGTCCTACAACAGAAGGTTCTAAGGTTTACTATACCTACAGTTTAAAGGATTAAGATGCACGGAACACTTTCTATTTACCAAGGATACTTAGAGGGGGGCAAAGCCCTTACTGAGCCCACTCCTATGTTACATGAGAGGAATCTTATTGTAGATGGAATGAAGGAGCATATTGTGGATTTAATGACTAGGGTTCCCGCACCCTCCTCAGTAAGCGCCGACGTCGCTGCGTCCTATGATGTCTCCAATTTTACCGTTCAAGCAATGACTGTAGGACCTAACCGTTCTGCCTTCGATAAAAAGAACGGTCTGGCGGGGTTGTCGGGTTACGTAGGATTAACCGAGAGTATAAACCAGTACAGAGATTTGGACCCTTCCGATGGCACGTCCTACGTGTACAACGAGGATATACCCAATCATCAGTTCTCGGCAATGAATACTTCGGGATACCCGAGTCCTAACGGTCAGTTAAAGAACCCTGCATTTTCCGCGTTAGACGGTAGATTGGTAAACGGACGGTTTAGGGATTATTCTTTAGACCGTTCTTTGTCTGGAGTCCATATGAATGAGATTCTAGGGCTATATGAGCTTAACGGGTGGGAGGTTTCTAGCTATCTTCGTGACGGTATTGAAGCTCCTGAATTTGATGACGCCACTAAGCTCGGGTCCTGCTCTAGGCACGACTTTGACCAGGTCTCGGGAATTTATAGCTTTTTATCTGGAACAGACGCTTCCTCCACGTTCGCTGAAGCTGATGACGGTGTTTTGTTCATACGCTCTTTCGAGGACTCAACGACAACCCTCCCCTCCTCTGGATTAGTAACATTAAGTCAGAATTTCTCGGTAAGAACTCCTGAGATTCTACGGGAGGCTTCGGTAGACGGAACCGACAACGTTTTAGTTGAGGTTACTGCTCAATTTAGCTCTCTGTCGGGAGGGGCTAATTCACGTATACATGTGAACGTGCGGGACGACACCCTAGGGGAAAATTATGCTTTTACTGGTGCCACTCGGAACTCTTGGGGCGTGGCAAAACCTTTAGTGGTAAATGCCGTAGCCGATGCAAGTGGAACCATTTCTCATTTTATTAACATCCCTTCTTCGCGGGTTTCCAATGAGTTTACAGTAAGCTTTGATTTTTATTGTGATGACGCGGAAGATGTGCTTAAGTGTTATTTCTGGAATGCAAACGTAAACTTATTAGAGGGATGGTGCTGGGGTAATATTTTCTCAGGCCAAAGTATGCATAGGGTGTGGAGTAATAATTATCGAGACCCTGCATTATATATTAGCACGTCAGGGTCAGCCGAAGATGTTCCTTGGAACTTACCTTTGAGCAGTGTAACATATCTTGCACAGCCTTTCAAGCTAAAGCCCCTTAAAAAATACTCTACTATTACCGCATTTAGTGGCACCGCAGCGTTCACGCCAAGTTGGGATTTCATTCATACTGGGGTTGTAAAAAGGTTTACTTCAAACATTGAGCAGGTCGCTGGGTATAATCATCTTACCACTTCTGGAAGTTTTCCTTTATGTGAATCTAGGCTGCCGTCTAATTTTGCGATGTCCCCAAATTACCCACCTACGAGCCCCCCGTCCCAGCGTGCACTCCAGAAAGCTGATGTACGTCCTTCGGATTTGTGTTTAGAGGTATCGGGAGGTTCTACCGTTAGTGGCACCTTTGAACTTTCTTCGCCTGGTATTTTGAGGGGCGAGATTTTAAATAGTTTTGGGACTGGGGTTAGTGCAACAGACGAACTTAAAATCTCTATGAGAACCCAAGCACTGGATGCTGACGGTAATCAGCGCTGGTTTAATTTCAGGACAGGGGTCTGGGATGTGTACGAAGACTCCTTGAGTGGGGATTTATATTTTAATTCCACTTCTATAAGTGGCGAAGGTTTCGTATCTTTTTCTGCTAGGCAATTGGAGCTTAACTCTCTTATTGGGGTTGTTTCAGCAAATGCTGATAATACTTACACCTTCTCCTTAGTTTTAGAGAACGGTATTGACACTACGACTCCTGCATTTGTAAAGAACTTACGAGTCGATTCTTACCCTAAATCCCTTTCAACTGATGTACAGGAAGTGTTTAGGTTCTCCCCGTCAGGCGCAGGATTCACGCCCTCGTCTGCCTGGAAAGTTGCGTCGAATAGCGGGCAGTACATTTTTAGCGGTCTTGATGGTAATTATCTTTACCCCTCCCACACAAACGCAACGACTACTACTAACACTTTAGGGTCGCTGCCAATTGAGTGTATGTATTTAGCTTCTGGTTCGGTTCACTCTGCGGAGTCCGAGTATAGGTTTTATCTTATGCAAAGCACCGACACTATCGGAGCAAATCAACACGCTTACAAATTTAATCTTGTGGACGTTGTTGATTCGGCGCTTGTACCTTCAACTAAAGCACCTCAGGAGGATAGGTTAACATCTGAGTCTTACGCAAATACCGAAAATTTTGATTTTGTTAATCAACCCTTTATCGAATATGTTGATTCAAATAACGTATACAGCTACTTCAATTACCGTCACCCAGGACCCGCCCCCCAATCCCCTGCTGCTCCAGCACACGCAGGGCTGTTGACACAAACCAACCAAAGTTTGATTATTGGAAGCCCCGATTCTCCTGGTGGCGAGTTGTTTCCTAACTGCCGCTTGTCTTATGTTGAAAACTTAAGTAGTATTAAGTTACCGCTTGATGGAGAGTCAACCCAACGTTCTTTCTCCGTAGAGTTTAATCAGCTTGATGCTAACCAATCCCCTGTGATGCAATGGAGGGCAGGCGCGACGACTAAAGACGGCGATATTCTCTGGTGGAACGGTACGACCTGGGATGAATATGAGACCAATGACATCCCTTTTAATAACTTTTTGACCGTCCCGAGAAGGTCTGGTACTGAATACGTAAAGACTATTCTTAGTTCAAAATTTGATATTACTAATGAACGTTTTGATGAAACGACCAAGATTAAAGTTAGCATAGTTTTATACGGGTGGAACGTTGATGATGTCGTAGCACTACTCAACTGGAAGTTCTTCACTAACACTGAACTTCCTTCCATGGATATGCCAGAGTTCCCCGCGCCAAATGATACTACTCTTCAACCCCCTGCGTCTCCTTGCGCAGAATTAGGGCATTTCACAAATCAGATTGCTTTATCGGGCGCTTTATCGGGGATAAACTTAGATAGAGCTATGGGTAATATTAACTGGACTCCTTCTGCTGGGCTTGTGGTTAGTGGGGTTCCCGTAAACTCATACTTGAACAGTTATGATGTTATTAACTCTGACGGGTATGTGCTGTTTGGGTATAATGGTCCTATAACCCAAACCGTAGGTAGAAATGACTACGATTACTATGTTAATGGTTTCAACGCCGTTTCTTCTACAAGCTCAATGACTTATACTGTGGATGTTAGTTCTGGAGCGATGAATTACTTCCAAATACAGGGAGGGATTGGTTGCGCAGGGTTACACACGTTTAACATTGATGAGACATACAGAAAGCTGAAAGATAATGGTCACTCCCTCGATTCCGTTTACGACAAGGGTGCGCTGTCCGCCGATACCCTATATATTTTGACTGATGTAACTAGAAACCCCATCTTTAGGTTAGCGGCTAAAAAGGTCTTTCGACTGCCTTTAACGTATGGTGCGGCTACTAATAGATTCATTAGGCTGAGTTGGGAGATTAGATTTATATAATGAAAACCGTTCTAAATTACGAGTCTGGAGATAAAATGAAAGGACACCTTGAGGTCATTAAGCTTTATGCTGATGGTACGGAAGAGGTTCATTTTTCAGAAGACAACGTTATTACCTCGGGTATGGGCCATACCCTACTAAAAGCCTTTGCGACGTCTGGGGCTGGCTCCATCGCGCCCTTTCAAATCACTTATTTTCAGTTAGGTTCAGGTGGTGCTACAGGGTTACAGGTCTCCTCTACGGGGAATTTAGGGAACGCCTTGTCGGAGGCGCAGTATGGAACTGCCAATTTTCAGATTAGTACTCACGATTTAAGCTCTGGTACTGCCGCTGCGGACCAACCTTTTGGAATTATCCCATGGCCTTACATTAAAAAGATATCCCCAACGAGGGTAATGTATCAAATTTTTGTGGGAGATGAGGCAGTAGATGGCATTACAATTAACGAGGTTGGCTTGTTTAGTAAAAACCCCGACTCTTCTGCGACAGAGGGTAGCTATTTATGTGCTTATAGGTACTTTACACCGCTTGCGAAGCAAGATTCCTTTTCCGTGCTATTTCGCTGGACGATTGAGTTCTAATGAATCGTAACTACACATATTTTGATATTGAAGGCGGTGGTCAAAGCTTTTCGGGCTACGGATTTCCCGAGGTTTATAAGCATGACGCTAGTGGTTTTTATAACTGGGAACAAGATAACCTTCCCCTTCTAGACTTAGAAACTCGTTCGGATGTTTTTAAGCAGTACTTGGGACTGGACTCCTCTCTGACTGGAGTTACTTTGACTGTCTCAGCCGATGCACCCAAATCCGCATCTAGCACGGGCGTCTATCAAACGGTACAAGAAGCATTAGAGGTTGTTCCCCGCAGGCTTACAATTCCCGTTCTTATCGAGATATGTGATTTTGGTAATTTAGGGGAGTTAGAGTTAAAGGATATCAACGCGGAGGGTGAGGGAGGATTGCAGATAACCTGCCGTCAGTACCTTGAAGAGATTTACGCTCAACCCACCTTCCTTTCTGGTTCATACGAATACGGCCCGTCTGCATGGCAAAATCAACCTACTCAAATGGTGGCATCGAGTTTTCAAAGCGATTTATCGAGCGCCTCCTCTACAGGTCTAAGTATTTCTTGCTCAGCGGTAGAACCCTGGAATAGACACACTAGGATGTTCTTTCAAAAGGCTAATAATTCCCAGGACGAGGCTAATTCACTATCTTTTTCCCCGTGGCCGAGACCAGAAGGACAGGAATTTAGTTCGGGCGGGACCTTAAGCGCAATTAACTTTTATGGTTATAGTGAGACGGACGATATAACAGTGCGACAAGACGCAGACCCCCGCGCAGCGGGAGGTTCCCTTTTCAGGCAACGTCTCCCTTTGCTTACCACGGATAGGGGAGTAACCTTTGCTTACGGCGCTTATTTTAGAAAAATTAAAATCACAAACTGCTCTCGGGTAAAACTCCAAAATATATGTGTGGACTCTGCGTCTGGCGCTGATTTTGAGTATCCTAATAATACACAGTTCTTGTGTGATACGGGCATAGAAGTTAATAATTCTGACATCCTACTAGAGAATGTTTCTATTACCCGAGTTAAGAAAACAGGATTGCTTTTAGATAACTCCAAGGTGTGTACGGCAAAGAACTTTGTCGTCTATAGAATTTATGATAGAACCGTAAACCAAGAACGAACTTCAGATGGGGTGGGGGTGTATGCCGTAGACTCCAACGTCATATTCGACGCCCGAGAAACTTCAGGAACGGCTTACAACACCGACGCCGCAGGAGTTTATATAACTTCTATCTCTAAGTGCGGGGTCGGTATTGAGGGTATTAATTCACAAATTGCAGGGGGCGCAAAATCTAATTCTGTAACAAACACTGAGCCTAAGAATGCTGGAGGCACGCCTTTAGACATGACTGGTGACTGGAATACTACACATTTAACTTGTTTCGCAAACACAACGGGAATTAAGTTGCACAACTCCACTTTAGACTATGATGGTCGCCCATCTGTTTTTTGTAACATAAAAGGGGTTGATGCCCTTCAATCTAATATTTTCTTACCTCAATTTAGTGTGGACTACAACCAAGATGAAGGTTTCTACTTAAGCAAGTCTTACTTAGGGTATGGAAAGTTCTCGTCTTACTTTGCGGATGCTGGTTCCTGTAGCGCAACTCAAGGAGCCCCGCGACCTAAACCCGCCTATTGCGCAGATTATAACGGTATTAATGTTCATGCTGACAAGGGTTCAAGCGTATCTCCTGTCGCTGATTGTAGTGCGATAAATAATCTGGATATGTGGGGTGGAGGTTGGCCTGGAACGGGTTATAGTGACTCGACTCAATTAGCGATGAGTAACCATAAGACGGATGCCCCCGCTATTCTAGTTTCTGATAGCTCTGATGCCGAAATGGTACAGTTAGTTGTAGCTAACCCCGCTACAGCAGGAGGCGTTGCAGGTAAATGCGCACGGGCTGAGAAGAATTCCTCTTTAGTGATTAGGGGTACCGAAAAAGGTGCCACGGGACTTGGTTCATATGGACCTATTGACTCGCTAGGAGGATTAGAATCTAATTGGACTACGGCTGCAACCTGCGCGGACGATAATTCCAAGATTACTTTTTCAGGTCCTACTAAAATTTCGCGGTATGGAATCGCTGTTCTCGCTCAAAACAACTCTGAGATGAACTTTGGACCCCCTGGAACTCCTGGCACTATGAATGTTCCCGACCCAGTTCGTTACGGGTTAGATTCTTCTTCTAACCACACTATGGTTGATTTACATTCAACTAGAGCTTGTGTGGTCGCCAGTAACAAGTCCATTGTTAATATGGAGTCTCTAGGTGGCTCTGCTTTAGAACCCGCTTCTTCTGTTGATACTCAAGCTTTGTCTGCGCTTTCTTCATTGTACACGTCAGCTACTTCTGGTAGTTTTGTTAGGTTTTCTCCTAATGGCTTTACGGAAAATGCGCAAGGAACTGCACAATTAGATGCTTCTTTCTTTGACACCTTCACTCGCACTGCATTACAGGGAATTGACGATGATGAGCATAGGATGGCAAGTACGGGAGGTATGTGTGTTCGGGCTGTGGGGTCTAGTCATGTAAATGCTAATTTGGTGAACTTTAAATTTGGAATGGAAGGTTCTTCTATCTCGGGGGTTATGTATAATTATAACGGTCTGGGGTGTGAGTATGACGGCACTACAACTTCTGGAATTACAGACTCAATAACGACAGACCTTTGTGATTTAGTAAGTGATTGTTGTGACCCTATCACAACTACAGCTTCTACGGCTTCAACACAGAGTACGACCGCTTCAACTCTGTGGACGTCCACATGGGACACCACAGACGCGACTACTAGTACTGATGCTACCACTACTGAGGCTACCACTACTGAGGCTACCACTACTGGAACAGACGTCCCAACTACCACTACTACTACGTCTACTACCACCACAATGACGAACACTTATCGGACCCCTCCTACCGAAACGTGGGACCCTGAAAGGTTCGAGGTGGGAGGGGCGAATACGCTTCAGACAAACCAAAATGAATCTCTTAATTACGACACAAATGATATTGAGTTTTCTTGTGTTGGAAGTAGAACGCATATGTGGAACATAGCTGACACGTCTAGGGTTCACGCTGCAAACTTACTTATTAACTCGCTGCCGCCTGAAACGGCTTGCGTTGGAAGTACATGGCATGGACCTACAGGAAGATGGTATAATGGCGCAGCCTGCGATTATTACGGAAAGTTTGGCTTGGCCGCAAGCGCTTTCCAAGCATGTTCGATTGAAATAGCGCAGGTAGATGGCTTTTATAACCTAGGAATCTTCCGCGTGGTGGGGTCTAACAGAGGGTACTTAAAAACGTATACCGAAGTGGCTTATGACGGGTATCCCGTAAGGTCTCAATATTTTGGAGGAGGTTCTCCTTTAGACCAGTGCGGGGGTCAAGGGTATCAGACCATGTTTGATGTAGCGATTAATACCTCAGGAATTGAGGATATTATTGCTTATCATGTGGGCTTAGAATATGGAACTACCTCAGGCACTGAACCTGTTTTTGGTCGCGGGTTAGCTGGTACTCCTAATCAAGTAGGAAAAATGAACGGTCTTATTACCCATGCTCCTATGACAGAAGGAAAGGGAATGCTCTGGGATGTAGGACAATTACACCCTCAAATGCCTGTACCGCCTCTCCACTTAGGGTGGCAAGGATATATGAGAAACTGGATTGATGAGTCTGCTGCGAGCGTATTCGCTAACGCCAAACACGCTGCCAATAAGAAGGTAAACTTACTTTCAATTTATCGTTCTACCACAAACGGGTCTAAAGGCGGAGAGGGTAGAGACACCTTGGGCGGCAATCCTACCTACGGGGTGGGCGTTCGTTCGCTAAACATGTTTGATTTGGACAGGTTGGTATAATGAGCCGTACGTATGAATACTATGATGTTACAGGTGGCGAAGACGTTATCACGTCTGGATTTCCTGACGTATTCCATTACGACCCAAGTACTTTTTATAATTATACTGATGATAATCTTGCAGCCACAGGATTAGAAGTACGAGATAGACTTCTTGGGCAAGCTATGGGCTTCCCTGGTTCTGGGACATACTCAGGAGTCACTTTATTAGTATCCTCTACCGCAACGGCGGACACCGAGTTAGGCATATACACCACTGTACAAGCTGCGATTGATGATGTGCCTCGGGTGCTAAATTATCCTGTAAACATTGAGATTGCTGACTATGGGAATCTTGGTGCTATTAATATCACAGGAATTAAATGTCATGGGAGGGGAGCACTACAAATTGAAGCTCTTAACTATGGCTCTGATTCCAAAGCTCCTATTACACAAATTGACGCCTTCCAACAACCCGCCCCTGGAGACTTTGATGTCGCCACGGTTGTTTCTTCTCTTCCAATTCATAATGCAATTACTACGGCTATAACTCAACGTACCTCAGAAGAGACTTTTGATGACACTTTGTGGGCAGCGAGCGGTCGAGCGATTGCTCAACCCACCCCCAATACGGACTCTGAAGCAAATGGAGGCGTTAGCTTCGCTCAAACTATTCTACAGACATGGGGCTTCTCCGCCAGCCTGACAGGGGAACATCTTTTTCATGTTGATAATTCGAGGTTAATAAACTTCCACGATTATAGTTATAGTGCTGGTCCTTTTGCTAATGTCTACGGACAGGGTCTTTCTAAGTATTATCGTCCCATACCGAACACAGCCTCAGGCACGGCATGTGCTGCCTTTTACGGCTCCTTCTTTAGTGGAGTAGAGATTAAGGATTGCAACAAAGTTAAACTTAAAGGTATAATGGTTGATGGGGGTGTTATAAATGACGAAGACCCATCCGTAATTCAACATTTAGTTTATGAGCGCGAGACAGGACTGTCTGTTACAAACTCTAATGTGCTTTTAGAAGACGTGGCGGTTGTGAGGTGCCTGGAGACGGGTATTCTTGCTACCAATTCCACTATTTCTGTTGCTAAAAACTTTATAGTTTATAGGGTTCTAAGACAGGGCTACACATGGTTCGCTAATGGGTATGCTGGATGGCCTTCGCGTTTCTTCAAAGATAACGACAATAATATCTACAAAAATTCTAGAGGTATTGGGGTCTATCTTAATCACTCTAATTTAGTGTTTGATACAGAGGAAGCGGAAGACTCAGGTCTCTATATGCGCACTGTTACAGGTGGCTGCGAGGTAGGTTTAAAGTCTGTCAACTCCTTCATTACGGGGGGAACTCGAAATACAATTCGCTCGTCCTCGTACTCGAAAAATGGGGGTGGCGCGGATAATCGCACTGCTCACTTACAAGCTTACGGGAATAATCTAGGGTTTGGGATTTACAATTCTTTATTGGATTTCGACGGCAGGCTCGATTCTTTTGTGAATCTGTCGGGGCTTGTGTCTGTTAATTCTGAAATTTCTGTTCCTATGTTTAGCATTGATGATAATCAAGACACGGGAATTAAACTTCACCACTCAAATTTTTACTACGGAAAGTTCGCAGAGTTTATAGATGAGTTTGGAGGCACAAGTGGCGCTGCGGGAATTCCGTTGTTTCAGTGTGATTGGAATGGCGTAAACCTAGATGCTACCCACGACTCAACCGTAGCTGTTCATCCAAGTGTTAAACGGTATGATACCGTAGGAACGTGGGGAGGAAATACAGTTGTAGGTACCGAAGACGCGGGCGAGCCTATTCTTGAGGTATCAAGCTGTTCCTTGATGAGAAATCATGGAATGGAACCCTCCAACTTACGGATATCTAAACCCTCTATCTTGATTTCTCATAACTCTAATGCGGATATAGTGGGATTAGGATATATTGGAAACACTTCCAACAATAGGACGGCAGGAAAAGCCGTCAAGGTTTCTGAAAATTCTTCTGTACGCCTGTTAGGATTTAAAGATAAATGGACAGTTATAACCTCTTATGGGGATTTGTCTAGCACAGCACAACTGCACAATAACTGGGGCACTGCGGCGTGCTTTGCAGACAGTAACTCTAATTTAGAACTTGTAGGTCCTACTAAAATATCTCGGTATGGAGTAGATGTATTAGCAGAAAATCAATCTAAAATGTATGTTGGGAGCCCCGTAGAAAGTGGTTTTAATTTACATGATAATAAGTACGGCTTAAGTGACGCGGGCAACCATACGTGCGCGGAATTCCACTCATCACGGGCGTGTCTTGTCGGGAACCACGACTCGACGATTAAACTTTATGGTTTAGGAGCTTCCTCCAATACCAGTTCCGTGTATGAAACCCCTGGGTTATATAATGATACCTCGGGAGGCTATATCGCCTTCCTTCCTAATGGGTTTACTGAAAACATTTTAGGCGAGGATACTTCATCAATGCTTACTGCTGAGTCCCTAGACAAGTATTCTAGAAACGCAGGGTTTGTTGCTTCTGGGTATGAAGACCATGATACTGGAAGTACTGGAGGTATGTGCGTTAGGGCGGTTAATGACAGTTCAGTGGAAGTGGATTTAGTCGATTTTAAGTTTGGAATGGAGCCGTCCTCCGTGTCGGGAGCATTTTATAATTGGCATGGGACGGGAGCTGAGTTTATAGACAATATGGAGAATTACACTCCGCTGTCTAACACTACTCATACTTGTTGGATTGCACAGTTTTGCTGTGAGTGTGCTGATACTCCTACTACAACAAGTAGTCACGCTACAACCTCTACCGCAACTGCCAGCACCCCGCAGACGCCTACCACTACTACTCCAACAGAACCAACTACTACTGAGGCTACCACTACTGCAACAGACGTCCCAACTACCACTACTACTGAGGCTACCACTACTGAGGCTACCACCACGACTGCCACCGTAGCAACTACAACGTCCACGGAGTCTACGGTATACACTACGACTGCCACTGTAGCCACTACCTCTCCAACAGACGTCACAACTACCCCAACAGACGCTACTCCAACCACTACAACGGCAACATCCTCCACTACCACGGCTACCACCGAGCCAACCCTGTCTACTACCACTCCCACTACTAGCACTCCAGGTACCACCACGTCCACTTTTACTTCCACTACTTCTACAGAGGCGACTAGTACAACTACGAGCCCAACGGACGCTACTACCACCCCTACACCTTCAACTACCACTCCAACCCAGTCTACCACTCCGCCTACTGATTCTACAACTTCAACTGCGGTAACCACCACCCCAACGGACGCCACAACTACCCCAACAGCCGCCACAACTACCTCAACAGATGCCACAACTACAGCGACAGTCGCTACGACTCCGCCTACTACTACTCCTCCAACCTCTCCGACCACTACCCCTTCAACCACTACAGCTACGGTTGCAACTACCACATTAGCAACTACAACCGAAGGTACGCCTACAACTACGAGCCCAACGGACTCTACTACAACCCCAACGGACTCTACTACAACCGAAGGTACGCCTTCAACTACGCCTGTTACCACTACGGTTGCTACTACGTTATCAACGAGTGTACCTACTACACTTCCCACTACAACCTGGACAGACTCTACCCCGCAAACTACGACTCCCACCCAGGCAACGCTTACTACTGCCACACCTCAAACAATGCCTCCGCAGAACATCTCTACCCAGGAAGGAGGGGGAGAAGATGTGCCCACGGTGACGGAGGCCACTACGGCAACGCCAACATCCACTCTTCCCTCGACAGTAATAAGCACCTTTACGAATTCAACCACCACACAATCCACCAATACGACTACTACTCCGATAACCCCAGCATCCTTCTCAACCACTGTTGACACTGAGACGTCAATATTTACCGTAACACGACTGGAAAAACATCAGTACCCTAGCGATTTTATGGGAGCGGCGTCGGACGATGAGGGAACTCAATTAAACTTGGGAGATGACAGCACCATTGAGTTTAGTGGGTTTGGAAGCAAGATTCATATGTGGAATGTTTGTGATACTTCACGAATTCGCGCATCTGTAGTTTCTATTAATAAAAACGACCCCCTAACAGAATGTGTTAACAACAACTGGCACGGCCCCACAGGAAGATGGTATAACGGTGCTGCCTGTGATTACTACGGAAAGTATGGGTTGTATGCTTTCAATCAATGGACTGAAAACACATTCCGCAATCAAGGAATTTTCCGTATTATGATGGGAGTGCAGGGAGACTTAAAGTCTTTCTCGGAGCATTATTACCTTGCTGCCGAGAAAGGCTCTTCCGCTATTACTCCCCAACTAGACAACGGAGGCTCACCAGTTGACCAGCTTAATGCCCAAGGATACCAAACTGCTTTTGATATAGGACAAACTCTTCCTGGAACAGACATTACGAGTGCTAATGTCGTGGATGAAAATGCATCTTCTGCACTTTCAGGTATTTCTTATATGTTTGGAGGTGGATTAGCGGGATACTACCGACAGCCTGGAAGAATTAACGGCATATGGACGGCTGCAACTATTAAAGAGGGTGCTCATATGAAATTCCAATTCGGTCAACTTCATCCTGCTTTTGCGGTTCCTCCCCTTCGAATGAGGTGGGAGGGATATTTAGACAATATGTTTGACGAAACGGCCTTGTGTACTTGGGCAAACGCCAAGCACGCGGCAAATAAAAAGGTCGGCCTCCTTTCTGTATACAAATCTAATAAGCTTCCCTACAGGGGAGGTGAAGGTAGAGATGGTATGAGTTTAGCAGGTCGGGAGATATCGTTCGGTGAAGGCGTTAGGTCCCTAAATATATTTGAACTTAAACAATTAGTATAATGGCGAACATCAACAGAAACATTAGATATTACCAACCCAATGACCCTTATTATTGGGAAGTGGATAATCTTCCTCTTACGGACCTTTTAGGTAATGACGTAATTCTCGAAACAAGAATTAATGCGCTAGAAGAGTTTTTAGGAGGCTTAGGAGGAGGCGGTGATTCTAAGGGAAGCGTTTCTTTAGCTTCAATCACCGATTTAAAGGCATGGTCAGAACCCGTGTCGGGTACAGCCACCGACTTTGGAAAAGTTTTTGTTAGACCTGGAAAGTTCCTTTCTAGGATGCAATTACCTGCCACACGCGAGAGCGGCTGGCGTATGATGCGCGATAGGTCTGTAGTGTTTAATAACGAAAAGTTCGGGAGTTCCCAGGACGACATGTTAAACACCACGACCCTTACTCCCTTTGTACGGGAAAGCCAGGGACTGGCACGGACTGCGGTTGTAGAATTTTATTCTAATATAGATGGCACAGATAAGAGTATTCCCATTGAAAGTTTTGACGCTGACGATTTTAATGGAGGTTCTGCCCCGTACGAAAGATTAGATTTAATTTACATTAAAGGTTCTAAGGCTTTAGACACAGATGGTGATGCTACTACCACTCCTCCTGAGTATCTACAAGCAGCCTTACCTAATGCCGAGCTTGGAGTGATAAAGGGAGCTTATTTTAGAACCGATGCCGCTGGAGGACTTCACACTAACGGAACCCGTTTCTTAAACCCCCTGGCTAGGATAAATGGCAGGACAACTGGGATGGGTATGCAGGACTTACCTCCCACGACAAATCTTCCTGGATTTGGTACAGTTCCCATGCCTGATGACCTTAACAACTTTGCGTGGCATACAGTAAGCCCAAGAGACCCGTCATCTTTAGCTTCTATGCAAGTAGAGACACAGGCTTGCTTTACTGTCCCTGTAGCGTACGTTAGAGTTCCTTCCAATTACACGGAAGGGGACCCTATTTCTCCTGAAAACATTATTGATATCCGCCCGTTCTTTAGAACTACGGAACTAACAGGGTCTGAACGTCAAGCAGTTGCTTCTTCTTGGGACCCTCATGGAAATAACCCATTTGTAACTCAAAATCATTTTTTGAGCTACTACACTCCCTTGGAGAGTAGGGTTACTGTGAATGAGAATGATATTGCTGCCAACTCTGGTAGTATAACAATTAACACGTCTAGAATCATAAACCTAGAAGAAGACACCTCTGCTTTACAATTATCTGTTAGCGGCACTGGGACTTCTGTAACTACTTCTTCCTTAAATCACGAAGGCCGTATTACTTCACTGGAAACAGCGGCTGGTCAGGGTGGACCTCAAATATTAGTTGAACGGCATAAGTTTTTTGCCGAACCCATAGCCGTCACGGGTCCAGTTACTACTAATGACCTAGGCAGCGCTGCCTCCCCAAAAACGTGGACAATCAGCGGGTTCCCTGCTTCGCACGCCCCCAACGTAGTTGCTGTGCAGTTTAATTTACAGTCAGGCTTCGTAGGTAACGATACTGACAGTATAAACTACGTGTATATAAAAGGCGGAGGCCAAAATTTCCACTTAATTGGTACCTGGGGAGTCGCTCAGTCTAACGGTGACATACGTCGTAACTCAGGTATGGTCAATACTTTCTATGGGGAAGTGGATATTATTCCCGCCTCTGGAGGGGCTGCTACTTTAGAATTCCATACATATGCCAACGGAAGTGCGGATGTTACCCATTACATTACAGTGACGGGATATATTGTAGCGGAGAACGCATAATGAGAAATTTACTTATAGTTATTGCCCTTAGCACTTTAGCGTCCTGCCAAACATTAGCAGGCGCTTTGGGGGGAGGTCTTGGAGGTGGCATTGGTGCCGCTCTAGGGGGACCCCCTGCTGCTGCCGTAGGCGCGGTAGGTGGTGTGATTGCTATGGAAACCATGGTGGGAGGAAGTTCTCCCGTCGAAGTAGCTGCAACCGCTGCTGGCATTCCACAACCTCAAGGACAGATTGCATCTACTTTGCATGAGTCGGGAGGTTTAATTGAAAAAGCAGGATGGTGGTGGTTAATCATTTTTGTATTCCTTCCACTCCTGAGAAAAAATGGACGCGATTGGTTTAAAAAACTTGGGTCTATTCATAAGTCGGTATCCCAGCAGGATATCGAGGAACTTACTAAAAACACAGTTTCGAAAAAAGACGTGGATGACCAACTAGAACGTCTACATAGAATGGAGGGAATTCTTTCCTCTATACAAACAAATAAAAAATCATGAAGTATTTAAACGAAGAATCTCAGTTTACGCGTGTCTCGGATGCACATGCAAAATCCATGATGGAAAGCCTTGGGTATACCGTTCCTGAAAAAACGAACGTTGTTGCTGATGTTTACCTCAGTGAAGGTCGTAGGTTCTCTCTTGCGGAAGAAGTGGTAGAAGCTGATGATAACGAGCTTTACGTTCGGTTGTCCGAGCTTAACGAAGAAAGCGTTACTCAAGTTGATGAGAGTGGCCGCGAATCTTTGTTAGAGTCGGTTGTTTTTGAGGACGCAGACTACCTTCTTGAAGGTCTTTATGACGATGGGGAGAACGGTTTATACGCTCGCCTAGTCGCTGAAGGTGTTGAAGAGCCTGGTGACGAAGACGAAGAAGAAGACGAAGACGAATCTGACGAGGAGTAATTATGGCTAAGAGTATTGCGATGATGGCCGATGAAATTCTAGGGGGGATGCTTACTAATAAAGCTACTAACCCGTCCGAAGTATTATCTGAGACGCGAAACTCGGCTGCGGGAGAAGGAGAGCTTCCTGAACTTTCGGATTCAGCCCGTTCCCAATTGATTGGAGAGTCTTTAGAGTATCTTGACGAGCTTGACCTCTCTCAGCCCGCACAGCGGAGCCCTGAGCAGCAGAAGAAGAAAGCTGAGTGGGAAAAGAAGAATCGTGAGAAGCGTAACATGCAAGCGCGGTCTCATAGCATTCGCGGTTCTCGTTTAGAGCCGGGTGAAACTCACCGTCAGGCTTCTCATAAGGCAGGGCGCGGTAAGAAGAAAGGTGAGGCAGGACACGTATCAGACCGCCCTCAAGGTAACGCTTCTCCTAGCAACTCTAGGCATTGGCGACATGAGCTTGAGCGCACTAAAAACCCTAAAGGTCCTAAAGGCGCGAGTCAAACTCTCATCCCCGGCAAAGGCGGACAAAAGTTCGCTAAGGACGCACATAAGGCTGCTATCAACAGAAGCCGCAAAGCACGCGGAGCAACTGAACTTGCAGGAGTAGGTTACATGAAGACTGATAAAACCATGACCCTCATTGATGCCAGCTCTCACCGTGAGCGCATCGCTAACAAAAAGATGATGGGGAACCGTCCTCTTACTGCCGCTGAAAAATCACAAAAGCGTAAGACTTACAAGCGTAAGCCTGGAACCCTGGATAGTGAAGCCGCGAAACATGGTTCGTCCGTCGTGGGTCAAAACTATGAAGGTAAAGACAGTAACTGGATTCAAGGCGCTGAAAAAGACATCGAGAAGCGTGGCACTGAAGGGGTTTGCACAGGCGACAAGTTTGGTGGTCCTAGCTGCCCTCCTGGTTCTAAAAGATATAACCTAGCTAAAACTTTTAAGAAGATGGGCAAGAAACGCGATAAAGAAACAGTGTCTAAGAAAGAGAAGGCTGAGAAAAATGAAAGCATGTGGAGTAACATGACGCCTGAGCATCTGGATATTCTAAGCAAAGCTAAGGATATTATTGATGAAATGACTGCTGCTGGTAGCATCGGCACCAATATGGCGGGGTCAGCCAATATTAAGTACGACGTAAACGGTAAGCCTATGGGTCAGGATACACCCCCTATCGAACCTGTTGATAAGTCTTTACGTAAGACCGACAAGAAAGGTAAAAAGAAAGATAAAAAGAAGAAAGTTTCTATTAAAAAAGAATCTTTTGAAAATTTCTTATCTTTAGTTGTTAACGAAGCACAAAAATAATGTTACTTAAAGATATCTTTTCGTTCGGAGAAATCTCTCTGTTATCTGAAGGACGTTCGAACGGCCCTGTAAAATTCCGTGGAATCTTCTCGGAGGCTGAGAGGCCGAACGGAAATAAGCGTGTTTATAGCCGCACTCTTCTAGAGCGAGAAGTTAAGAAGCTTCAAGGTCAGATTGGTGACCGCCGACTCTTAGGTGAGTTAGACCACCCTTCAGACGAGATTGTTCACCTCGGGAATGTTTCCCATGTTATTACAAAGCTTAACATTCAAGGAAATCATGTTATGGGTGAAGGCGAAGTTTTGAATACCCCTGCGGGAAAGGTCCTTACAGAGCTACTTAAAGCTGGCGTTAAACTTGGTATTTCTTCACGCGGAACTGGGTCCGTAGACTTAGATGAGTCTGGTGCTAATTACGTGGTAGGGGAAAACTACAATATGATTACTTTTGATATGGTATCAGAACCTTCTAGTCAAGATGCGTTCCCTTCCCTGTCTGAAAGTAAAGAGGTTGTGTCAGAGGCGCGTGAGCCTATCGTGGAAGAACTTGAACACTTGCATAATGACCGTCTATATATCACTGCATTAAAAAGGAGACTAGGCAAGATTTAAAAATAAAACGCCTATACTCGTTTTAACTAGTAAATAATCAAGAGTAGAGAAACTAATATGAGTAAACACATTGATAAAATTGTCCAAGCCCTCCCCGAAGGTCTCACTGAGACTGGCATCGAGGAAGTGGCTGTACTACTTGACGAGGTCGTAGAAGACCGCGTTGCTGAAGAGGTTAAACTACTCGAAGCAAAAGTAAAAGCATTCCTTCGTACTAAACTTGACGACCTTAAAGAGACCGCACGTCGGGAACTTGAGGCTGATGACAAGTTAGTTCGTGCGTATAAGGTTTTTGAAGCCGTTAAGACGATTGTCGCTGCTGAACTGGAAAGTGAAGATGTACACAGCGCCGTCCGCACATATGAAGTAGAGAACACCCGACTCCAAGGTGAGGTTGAATCAATCAACGGTCAGCTTGAAGAGTCTATTAAAACAGTCAATCTTTTGGAGTCCAAGCTGGACTACCGAGAGAGTGAACTTAGTCAACTTAGCGAGGCACTTGTAGATGAAAAGGAAAAGGCTGAGATTCCTTTCAAGTCCTCCGAGTCGGCTGTCATGATTACTAACGAGAGTCATGGTACCCAAAGTCTTCCAGCTTCGGCCCTGGAGAATTTCTTCCTGAACGAGGACGTTATTCGTTTGTCCAACCTTCAAAGGAGTTAAAAAATTATGTTAAATAAAGAAATTTCTAATACTCTATGCGAAAAGTGGAGCCCGATTCTTGAAGGTGTTGCCGACCAGTACACTCGTGAGACTACTGCCGTCCTCCTTGAGAACCAAGCTCGCCACATTTTAAATGAAGCGCAAAAAGATGGGATGTTATCCGAGGCCACTCCTGGTCAGGCACCGACATCTGTCGGTACCATCGGTACTTTCCAAAAGTTTGCATTTCCGCTAGTACGTCGGGTTTTCCCCGAATTGATTGCCAACAAGATTGCTGGCGTTCAGCCGATGCAAGGCCCCGTTTCCCAGATTTTCTATCTTGGTTACGACCGTGCTTCTGAGAACCGCCGTCAAACCATCTACAGCAAGTACAACCTCACTTATGGTCAAGGTGCCATTGGTGATGCTACTACTCAGTGGACTGGTGGTGCTCTTGACGCCCTAGGCGCGGCTGCTACCGACCCGAACGTTCTTTCGGCTCTTGATACTTCTGCTATTAAGGCTACCGAGATGACCGTTCCTTCGGCTACAGTCGGAGGTCAAATCGCTGCGTTCCCTGTTTCAGGTCGCACGGCTGGTTATGACGTCTCAAGCGGTGAAGTTCTTGGTACGGTGGTTAGCCCGATTAACGGTGACCTTAGTGCTCAACAAAGCTTCGATTCGACTCCGCATGGTACTATTCCTGAGATTAACTTCCATATCGAGCAACAGGCTGTCACGGCCCGTACTCGTAAGTTCCGCGCTCTGTGGACCTTGGAAGCGGCTCAAGACCTTCGTGCCTATCACAACCTCGACCTTGAGCGTGAACTGACTGACCTTCTTGGTAAGGAAGTTGCTCTTGAGATTGACCGTGAGCTTATCGAAGATATGCGTGCCATTGCGTACGACATGTCAGGCGGTTCTTTCCAACGTACTATGTTGGACCTCCCGAACAGTAACAACATTACTGGCGCGGGTACGAACCAAACTGTCTTCGACCCGACTGACTTCCTGTATGATACAGTTGGTCTTTCTGGCGCTCCTGGTGGTGGACTCTATCAGACGCAGCGAAACATCTTCTTTGTTGATTTTGCTTCGACTTCTCTGAACCTTGCACCTCGTCACGTTGGTCAGGCGTACGCGAACCTTCTCGCTACTCTGAACTTTGCTGCTCAGGACATTTACAAGACTACGTACCGTGGTGCTGGTAACTGGATTGTTACCTCTCCTATGGTTGCGGCCATTCTTAACTCTGCCTCCAAGCTTGAAGGTGGTGTGAAGGGCAGTAACTGGGAAGGTCAGCTTGGTGCCAACATTAACTATGCTGGTAAGCTTCAAGGCTTGTTCGACGTTTACGTTGACCCGCTGTACCCTGATGACGAAATCATGATGGGCTACAAGGGTTCATCTCCGATGGACTCGGGCTTCGTGTACTCACCGTACATTCCGCTCCAGATGCTTCCTACTATTACGGACCCTGAGACGTTCCAACCTCGTAAGGGCTTGCTCACTCGCTACGGTAAAGCCGCAGTGACTCCTGAGTCTCGCTTCTTCCGAATCATCCGTCTCATCGGTGCAGGTTCGAACTACATGTTCCGTCCTGGTATTCGTAACTTCCCGACGCAAGGTTAATCCTAGCTAGTCGGTAATAGATAAAAGAGAGTCGTACTTTTTAAGGTGCGGCTCTCTTTGTCTGTCTATATACAGTAGAGGTAAAACTTATGATTAAATACACAAACACAAGAGGCAGCACGGTTCGGTTACAGACTTCTCAAGGCGTAGTAATTCTACGTGGAGAGGAAAGCGTCGAGCTAAACGAAGAGGTTCATCACCCTTACTTTGTCACTAAGACTGAAGTGGTGAAAGTAGCTAAGAAACCTGCCGCCAAGAAACCTGCCGTTAAAAAGGCAGAACCTAAGAAATCATCCGACGTAAAAAAGACTGAGGAGTAATCCATGAGCTATAGAGCGGTAAAACCCCAAACCCGTTATGGCAATACTTTTGGTACTGTTAGTGGTAGTGATGCTGAGCTAAACTCTTGGGATTACGCTGGGGAAATTGACTACACTAACTTAAACCGTAGGAGGTTTAAAAATCAGACCTATATGACTGATTTTTATAAGAGCATTCAAGATTTTATCTTGGCGCGCTTAGGGTTTCCTGTTGTTAGGGTAGAGCTTACCGAGTTTCAAATAACCACAGCTATTGATGAGGCTGTGTCTAAGCTTGATTATCACGCGCCTGATTGGTGTAATCAGTTCTGTACGTTTGCTACGTCTGCGGGTATCGCTTTATATGAGCTTCCTCAAGTTGTGGTAAACAACCTTAAGCAGGCTGTATACCACAAACAGCTTCTTAGCTTGGCGCAATCTAACGGTACTTTAGAGTTTGATTTCTTCTTGAAGTACTTTCAAGATAACTTCCTCTTCCGAGACTTCTCGGTCGGGGATTACTACATTACCATCTCTCACTTAGAGATGATGCGGAAGATTCTAGGGAATGATGGAACGTTTAATGTGGTTAACGGTAGGTATTTAAACATCGCGCCTACACCTCAAATGCCTCAAGAGGTTTTGGTGGAGTTTAAAGCTATCGACAGCAGTACGCTACACCCATACTTTGTTAATTGGATTCAGAAGTACGCGTTGGCGATTTCTAAAGTTATATTGGGGCAAATTCGCGGGAAATATCAAACACTCCCCTCACCTGGAGGAGGCGCACAGCTGAACGGTGAGTCTTTGATTCAACAGGGTACTGAAGAGCAGACAAAGCTCGTTGAAGACCTGATGCTCGAAATTGAAGAGCCTCCTGGTTTTAGTACCTTCTAATGGCTGACCGTAAACAATTTCGAACTTCCTCCAAAATCGTAGGTGACACGTCATTAGAAACTAATGACCAGCTCAATCTGTATGATTTAGAGAACCCCGATATCGAGATGTTTAATCTTGTGGATGATGAGCTTATTCGGTTGAGCGGCTCAAAAATTCTCCTATACAAATTTTATAGGAGAGAAGGGTTAAAAGACAATGTCTACGGCGAAGACTCTATGAAGGCAATATCGGATACTCCTGTAGTCTTGCATGGGCATTATGAAGCTCAGGCGTTAGAGGAGAGTTTAACTGAGTTTGGTATTGAAATCCAAAGCGAGCAGCTTTTTACATTTAATAAAAGTTATATTGATAAGTTGGTGGGACGTCCTATTATTGCGGGGGATATTCTACAGCCCGAGTTTCAAAATCTAAAATACGAGGTGTTTGAGGTTCAGGAAGACCAGTTTGATATTTATGGCGTTTATCACTTAGTTTGTGCTGCTAAGGTCCTCCGTGATGATGAGGATATTACTAGAAACGAGGAATCATTCCCTCAGGATGAGGTTTACTAATGGCTGGCGCATTTTGGACTATAGATAGAATTCGTGAGGAAATACAAGCCTTAGATTCCCATGCGACCTATCAACCTGCTAACTTCTACAAAGATTTCACACGAAGACTCAAAGAGCTTCTAGGAGGTTTTGAGGTTCTAAAAGGGGATGATACCTTACGAAGTGTAGAGATTATTTACGCTAACCCCGAGCGCGCAATCGCTAAAATCACAGAGACTAAAAACACACAATTACCTATCTTATCCCTTCAATTTGAAGGAGTAGAATTGGACCAAAGTCGTAGAAAACCTGCGGCTGCGTTAGTGGAGAAAAGGTTTTGGGATACCGAGAAGCAACGCGCTATTCGATATATGGCCTTAGCTCCTCCCGCTACCAACCTTTCTTTTGGTCTTAACATCTGGGGAAAGTACGTAGATGAGGTTAACCAGCTTACTGAACAAGTGTTGTTACTGTTTAGACCCAACTTGAATATTGATATTCGTCCTGGGGAGAACTACGAAGCCTTTGTTTTGGATGTAGGGGATGCCTCTAACTTGACCGCAGGAGATAGGGAAGACCGTCTCGTAAGGCGTACAGTACGTTTTAAAGTAGAGTCCTACATCCCTGGGAAAGTTTTTCGGTTCACTAATACTAGCGAAATTAAGACTTTAAATTACGAAGAATACATCGAAGAGACCTCAGGTCTTCAAACTCTAGAAAGCTTTTTTGAGGCTGGCGGCGCTGGGTTTGAGCTTAATCAAATCCCAAATAGAGGGGCGAACATCACTACAATCCCAGGTTCTTAACGAATTTAAAAAATCTGCGAGGTTTTGGGGGCGAGTGTTCTAAATATAGTAGAGGAAAATCTCAATGTCTGTTTATAAAAAAATCAAAAATACTACTCACCAAGGACTTGAACTGGTCACTAAAACTCCTTCAGGACAATTTGACCATATTTGGGTACCTTCTAAGCAGTCTGTTGTAGTCCCCACCGATTCAATCACTGATTTAATTCGCGTTGCTGAACAACGACAGATGATTAAAATCACAAACGCTTAATAGGAGAATATAAAACATGCCCGCATACGTTAGCCCTGGTGTATATGTCATTGAAAAAGACTGGTCTGATTACAGCCCGTCTCTTAACTCTACTTCGGTAGGGGTTCTTGGCTTTGCTTCGCAAGGTCCCGTTGGAACAGCTACTTTAGTTACCAACGCGGACCAACTCGTCAGTCGATTCGGTCGCCCCGATGACGCTGAAGGTGGTTTCGGTCTTATTGGTGCTTACCATATTCTAGACCGTACTAACACCGTTTACTTTACAAGAGTCGCTACTGATAATGCGGCGGTAGCCGATACCGCTGTTAAGGTTGGAGGCTGTCCTCACAACAACCCAACTAACCACATGTCTACGGATAATTACTATCTCTTTATCTGTGAAGTGACGGATGGAGCGGGTGTTAATAGAACGACTACCCCGTTAATCTTTAACGTTTCTCCCGCGTCAGGTAACACCTCCCTGTCGGGAGCCGCTGCCGCTGTTGAGAATGAAGTAAACCTTCGTACTACCCCGAACTCTCCTATCTCCTTCCGCCCTACGACCAGCTCCATGGGCGACTTCGTTGGGGCATATGCAGGCGCGTCAGCGAAACTTAGGGTTTATGCATGGTCTTCAACTACTTCCTTCGGAGTTATTCCCGCTGGTACTACCGCAGGCGCAGCAGGAACAGTCAGTTCTCTCTCAGGTCAGAACGCCGCGCTTTCCGCTCTAAGCGGTAACATGAATGTGACCTGTAATAACGGGGTTGCTGATATCGCTGGTGCTAAAGGGGTAGACTCCTCTGGTACTGAGTTTGATACTACTGCCGTTAGCGGTGGAGCGTACGTCACTCGGACGCTGTACCCTGGAGCAGGTTATAACTACAGCAGCACTATTGAGACATACGGCGTTAAGATTGCTGGACTTCAAGATGTAGTCACTGCTAACCAAGGAGCCCGAACAGCGTTTAGCCTCCTACGCGGAGGCGGTACTGAGCAAGGCGTTGAAGTGGAATGTATTTACAACTCCACTGGAATCAACCTGGCTCCGTCTGCCTTAATCAACAACACAACTGACGAGTCTAATAAGACTTCCGACTACATTGTTGGTGAATTTGCTGTAGACGTTTCCTCTCGGGACGATGTCACATGGACATTACCCACTTCGTGGGGCGCAGGCTTCGGCGGTGGGGATATCACAGTTATAACCGCTTCAGGTGCTACTGCTATGACTACCGATGGCGCTAACATTAAGTACGGCAAGCTAGTTGACGGTACTTACAACTTTGAGCACGGTATTAACGGAGACTTGTCTGCTGGAATGTCCTTCGGTGACGCTGACGTTAAAGCAGCGGTCATTGGAAATGCTGCCCAGTCAAACGGAATCTACTCTTTCCTTAAGGAAGACATTGATATTTCCATCATGGCTATCCCTGGATGTACTGAGCAGAACATTGTGAACAACGCAATCTCTATTGCTGCCGATTCACAAGAGTTCCTGTTTGTGACGAACCCGCCTCTAGGTATTACTTCTCCTCAAAACGCCATCGCATGGTCTAACGGAACTGCTGAAGGTCGTACTGCGGCGCTTAACAGCTCCTATGCTGCTGTGTACTGGCCTTGGGTTAAGTTGTTCAACACCTTCACTCAAGTTGATGAGTATGTTTCGCCTGATATCTTCGCGATTCGCCAAATGGCATTTACTGATAACAACTTCGATGCTTGGTTCGCTCCTGCGGGTCTTGTGAGGGGACGTTTGACGAAGCCTGTTGACGTTGAAATGGTTCTTACGCAAGGCGACCGTGACGCGTTATACGGACCTGGAAACGTGATTAACCCCGTTCAGAAGTTTGCCACTGAAGGCATTGTTCTTTGGGGACAACGTACTACACAACGTACCGCAACCGCTCTCGACCGAATTAACGTTCGTCGTCTGATGATTGTGATTCGTAAGATGCTTCTCGCCTCCACACGACAGTTTGTCTTCGAACCGAATGACGCTGCCACTTGGAAACGAGTAGTTAACGCTGTTGAACCGATGATGGCTGATATTAAGAGCCGTCGTGGTGTGACGGATTTCAAGGTTATCTGTGATAGCACAACTAACACTCCTATTCGCATCGACCGAAGCGAGCTGTGGTGCAAGGTAATTCTTCAGCCTACTAAAGCCGCAGAAGTTATTGTCTTTGAGCTTAACCTTACAAGCGCAACTTTAGGAACTAACTTACCTCAAGCTTAAAGCTATATAAAATAGGAGAACAATAAAACTATGGTTAATGTAGACTTATCAGACTTTTTCGGTGAAACAGGCCGAGTCTTAGACGTCGCTGGCTTTACAGCTGGCACGGAACTCTTTCATCGGTACGATTCATATCGTTCGTATAGCTGGCTAATCCGAATTAATGGGATTGGCGGTGTGGTAGGAAGTATTCTTGCGAATACAGGTTTAACTGACCCTGACAACGTTTTAACTCTTGCTGCAAAGCAGGTTGGTCAAATTGGCTACAGCGTTGAAGACATCATGGTTGACCGTGTTAACGATAAGTTCTACTACCCTGGACGTCCTTCCACTGAAGAGACGGTTGTCACTTTCGACAACCTTCTTAAAGGGGATGCGGCTAAAGCGTTATACAACTGGATGCGTACAACTTACGACCCGATTACAGGTACTCACTCTACTAGTGTCGCGTCAAACATTGCAGGCCAGATAATTCAGGGAGGCGGTGGCTTTAAGCGCACCGTGGATGTTGTTCTTCTAGACAACACCCGTAAGCCTCAATGGGTTGCTCGCTTATACGGATGCTACCCTAAGAACTTTAGGCTGGCTGAGTTTAACTATTCCGCTAACGAATTCCACTCTATCGAATGTACACTCAGGTACGATATGGTTGGTTACTTCAAGAACGGTGATAACGTGTTCGAGGACATTCTTGCTCCTTTGACCTAATTTATAACTAGATTGTAGAAGAGATGGCTCCTAAATATATTAGGAGCCATCTTTTTTTATATACATGACTACAAGCGTTTTTACTGAGTTACTTTCTTCCTACGACGGGTTGAGGAAGAGAACATGGACACCTGCCGTTATAACGGAGGTTTTTGACCAAGACAAGCATGGTGGTGCTTTCAAAGAGATTTCAGCGGCGTTTCAACAGGCTGTTGCTAATACACCTGTGCAGAACCAAGGGGCTCAAGGGAATGTTTCTTTAGTTCCCGACCCCCAAAAAGCTGGAACCGTTAAAATAATTGCCCCTGGTATTTCCCAGAAGGGATTCCTATCCTGGGACGCGGTAAAGTTTAGCAATGAAACGGTAGGTACAAAGCTCGGTCATGGTGGCTCAAACATTAGAAAACTAATTGGTATTTGGCTGGGACCTCAAACCGACGAGCCAACCCGTCACGGTGATGCGGCTAAGCAAGGTTTCAACGGCGACACCGAAGAGGGTGGTGAGACTGGGATGATAGAGCCGATGGAGGATGAGGAGGGCACAGAAGACGAGTTCGGTCAAAATGCTGAGGCGTTGGCTGCACAGGAAAACGTAGCCTTCACTGAGGTTCAAAAGGAAAATATCACCGACATGTACTTAAAGGAAGGGATGTCGGAGGACGAGGTAACAGAACGCATCGCTCAAATAGAAAAGACTATCAATACCCCTCATAAAGGCACGAAGATTTATAAAGGCTTAGTGGAGACTATGGGGGACAGGCCCGACCTTCCTGCGGAAGTAAAACAGGAAGCTTTAGATTGTGTGGCGGCTCTTGCTTCTATTTCTAATAAGAAGACATTGGTTAATTTAAAAGATGGAACCAACGTAGAAACTTTAAGGGAAGAGGACTTAACAAGCCTTGAGCTACAAGCCCTTAGAATCACCACTATTAGAGGTGATAGGGGAGAGGGTGGAGTCTACATGGGTAAGAGTAACATCGAACGTCAGAAAGGGTTCACCAACCTCCAGAACTTCACATCTGATTATGACCACTCTACTTACGGTACAACGTTCGGTAAAGCTTTAGGTGATAGCCTGGGAGGTTTATGGGGTGTTCGTGTTATCCCTACTGGAGTTACTGCTGCTAACATCCCAAACAAAGAAGCGTACGATGAGGTAGCTTCACATTCAACGCGTCAATCTACAAGCGTAGAACGCCGTGGTACGGGAGCTAAGTCCCTTTCCAACGACTGGAAGGGTAAACTCACGGAAGATATCGTAGAACTTAACGTGGCAACTCTTGCAGGGGATAAGGCTGCACAAGCAGCAGCCGTTGAAGGTTTACGTAAACGTCTAAAGGCAGGAGCCGCATTCTCCACCGCAGACTTAGAAAACCTAGAAAGCGTGTTACTTGGAGATGAGTATGAAGGTCTTCTAGATTTTCAACGGCTTGAAGCTTTAGGGGTACCACCAAACGTTCACGTACGACAGGCTATTCTACAAGCAGCCGTACAGACTGAAGTGTTCTTCTCTCAGGTTGGAATTACAAAGGATAATGTGATAGGCGTCTTTCGTCCTTCCCAATCTAGCACTCAGGGGTATAGGTCCGATGTAGACATTTATCTTGAACCTGGTACCACGGTAAACCCTGCGTTTCAGGATTGTCTTTTTGTGGATGACAAGGGACGGTTAACTTTAAATATATCCGTTAAAAACTACAGTGAGCTACGAGGCGACACCGTACTAGGCTCTGCCTCTCTTAACAAGTGCTACGCTACACCTAAACCTGGAGACAAGACTGCTAAGAAGGCGCAAATAAAAGCAGACCAATTGCATGGAGATTTTATGCAGAGGGCGATGGACGCTGGAGTTATGTCAGATGCTGATGTGAAAGGCTGCCGAGCAGCGATTTTGCATGACCGTGTAGCCCGAAAAACCTTAGAGACTAAGTTTGGCAACTTCACTAAGCCTAATGCAGCTAATATACGTTCCTTTTTGGATGTTGAGTTGAACAAACCTCTAAGCGGTAACTACGAAACGACCGCATCTAGGGTGGCTGCTAAAGCTGCGCGTGATAAGCACCTAAACGAGATTAAGAACCATCTTCATGATGGAAGGTCAGGTGCACAAATGGCTGCCGTTAAGATTTGGCAGATGCAGAGAATGGTACGCGCTCAAAACGACCCTCAATACGCTAAATCCGTTGCGTACAATGACGGTGTATTTGGGGGAGGTACTTTTGAGAATGAGTCTATAATGCGTGGGTCTCCTGGTAAAATGACTACGGGAACTAACCATGATGTTTATAATGGCGTAGCCAAAGATTGCTTTGGAGAAGGAGGGGTTGGTAATATTACATTAGGAGCATCTAAAGTTGTGGATGCTGATGGTAATAATTTAATGGATACACGTATCACTGCCAAGAACACCGCTTCGGGTACACGCAAGCTTCAAGCGGAGGTTAAGCTGTCTGACAGAGGAAGGGAGAAAAACACGGAAACCGTAGACGCTCTAGTCAAAGAGAAGAAGAGCGACCTAGAAGAAGCGGTAGAAAGAGCCTTGAGTGGAGACCCAGAAAGTCAAGAACAGGAAGCTCTTACGGGCTCTACGTTGTATCCTATCCTACAACAGCTTCCTTCTAAGGAAACTGGAGATATTCAAAAGGTTGGGGATAAGCTCATCATTACTCATTTACCGTTCTGTCTAAAAGTCAAACTTAACGGGCATGAGTTTGAGGGTGGGTTCCCTAGTAAAGGGAAAGCTCTGAAGGCTTTAGACCTGATTCGACAGCTTGCAGACGAACAAGGTGAGAAGATAGACGCTAAAGTAGAAGACTACGACGCGGGAAGAACTCTTAGTTAAACCAGAAGACCTCAGGAAGCGCTAGAACGTCTTTGAGGAGGTACACGTAATAGTTGTCACCTACAGAGAGAAAGTGCGTTAGAGAGGCTAAGGGAGCGTCTACGACGACCATCTCCTTCCTACGGTCTTTCTTGTAGATTACCATCCACTCACGACAGGCTCTACGAGCATCCATCTTTGCCTGCTCGATGAACTTGAAGAAATCGCTCTTGGGTTTGAACAAATCATCAAGCTCTACGTTATAGCCATTCTTACATTCAATAGTATATTTAAAATTCTGTGGCGTTATTAGGTCGCCGTGGACTATAAGATGTTGTGGGAGTTGGTGGGTTGAACCAAACGCTCCCGAACCTGGGGTTCTGTTAAAATCAGTAGTGTTAAACCGTTCATTTAACTTTTGAGCGATTTTCCTCTCGAAATTAGCGCCCTTTCTTTTACTGTTAACTCTCGGCTTCTTGCCGAATTCCCCATTCCCTAAGATATTTCTTAAATTGGTCATATTCTATGAAAGTCGAAAAAAACAAAATTAAACTAAAAACTAATGATTGGATTTTTAAAATCCGAAATGAAGGTAGACGTATGAAGATTTATATTAAACTAACTAAGGACGAAGGAAACCAATGGGGTGCCGTTAAAGGCGCTGTCATTGGAAAGGGCTCTAAGATGTCCGATGCTGAGTTCGCTAAAATTATGATGTTCCGAGGACTTAACAGTTTCATGGATGACGTCAATCAAGCGATTGATGGTATGACCGAGGAAGAGAAATCCAAGGTATTGAAAGATGCAGGTGTTGAGTCTGCTGAGTCGGAAGTTGAACTTGAAGTCCCTAACCTTGAAGAAGTCGATGCGAACACTCACAAGTCTAACGGCTGAAGACGAAAAACACCTTAACGCCCTGCTTAAGAAAAAGAAGAGCAGTGATTACATTCTCCTTTATATTTCCGAGTGGGATATATGGTCAGAGAAAATCCTAGGGGAGGCACAGAAGTGGCTTGAGAAGGAAGGTGATGAGACTTGCTATATCATCTCTAGCTGGGAACTACCCCACGCTTTCGCCGCCTTCTCAATTACGAGTGCCCCTACAGTCGTAGAGGTAACCAAGGGGAACATCAAAGTACATGTTGAATACCCCCGAATATACAGCTTCTTTAACCCTAAACCGAAGAAGAAGCGAAAGAAGAAGTCTCGTAAGGGTCCGAAAACTCACGGGTAACATTCGGACCTGGACCTAAGACGGCTTCCTTATAATCTTGCAGCTTCTTGTAATACTTTTTATCCTTAGTGTATATCAACTTTAGGTTATTTACGATAACGGTGGTAAAGTAGTTGAAGGCGGAGCCATTTCCAGGTTTAAAGTTCTTTAATGTCTTGAAGACTAACATAAAGCATTCCTGCTTAGCGTCATCAGGGTCTACCTTAAACTTGAAAGACATTAATATGTTTGTTATGAGTATGTCTAGTAATTCTACTAATTCTGTTTCATACTCATCGGGTGTAACCTGATAACACTTAATTACTTGCTCGAATCTTTTGTTATCGAGATAATGATTTTTTTTCTTCGCCATAAACTGTTATAGACAATGAATATAGACGAAATATTAGAAAGTTTTGAAAAAACTGAAAATACTCACCATGAAACGGTGGGTTCCGAGCATATTATGCTCATTCACGACTCTTGTATCAACCAACGCGGCCAAGTTTTTTCGTTTCGCGATGATGAATACGGGGTTCTAACTCAGTTACTAGAAAAGACTAAGCTTAAGCCCGACGAATATCAGTTCGTTGCAGCCATCAAATCCCTTGGGGTTTCCGAGAAGGATGCGACTACTGAGATGATTCATGAGAACCGCCCTCATTTAGAGGAAAATATTAAGTCGGCCAACCCTGACCTCATTTTTGTGTTAGGTAATTTGGCGATGAAGACTCTTTTGAGGAAGTCTGGTATTAGTAATAAGAGGGGTAAGGAGTTTTGGATTGATGTGGATGGTAAAAACATTCCCGTGGTTCCTATCTACCACCCATTCTCCCTATACTCGGAACCTAAACTCCGTAGTCTTTTCGTTCAAGATATAGATAATGCTTATGATAAATTTATTCTAGAGAAGAATAAGTTAGCCGAATCTACTTATGACCTACACAACAACGTACGGGATGCAATTAAAGCCCTTGAAGCGGCGTCTACCAAAGACGTTTTGGCGTTGGATATTGAGACAACAGGGCTCGATTATAAGAAAGATAAGATTACATCTATCGGTTTGGCTACTGGAGAACTGGAAGCTTTTGTTATTCCTATTCACCACAGGGAGTCAGAGCTTTCTGACGCTGATTTGGAGCTTGTGCGCTCTCACCTTAACGTTATTATGGAGAACCCTTCTATCGGTAAAATCTTTCATAATTGCAAGTTTGATATAAAGTTCCTTAAAAACTGGGGAATCAACACCTTTAATAACATTCATGATACACAAATTATGCACTCCCTAGTCGATGAGAACAAACCTCATGGTCTTATGGATATCGTTAAGGAGCATTGGCCGAGGGAGTTAGAACAGTTTTAATGAAAAAAAGAATACACATCAACCAGCACAAAATTCGTGCGAATAAGAAGAACGGGACTAATGACCCTGTGATTACAGTGAAAACCTATAAATCTAATGATTATGGGCATGAGGTTGATATTCTTGGTAAAAGTAAAGTAGTATACTCGCCAAACAAGCCCTTACCCTGTGGCGCGCGAGTTTGGATAGAAACAGAATCCGAGGTGATAATAAAATGATTACAGCAGAATATATTTGGTTGGACGGTACTCCCTCCATGCCGCAATTACGAAGTAAGACTCGCAGAGTAGAGAAAGACTCCCCCTTACCTGAATGGGGGTTCGATGGAGGTAGCACTCTTCAGTCGGGTATTCACGACTCTGACCTTATCTTAAAGCCAGTTAGGTCTTATAAAGACCCGTTTAGAGAAGAGGGTGTGCTCGTTATGTGTGAGGTTTTAAACCAAGATGGAACTCCTCACTCAACTAACCACAGGTCTCAGTTAGAGGTAAGTGTGGGGGCTACGGAGAACGACATGTGGTTTGGCTTTGAGCAGGAGTATACTCTTTTAACAGGACAAAAGCAACCCGTTGCTTGGGCTTATGGAAGACTCAAACCTATTTCCCAAGGAGACTTTTATTGTGGTGTGGGAGCCTATAAGATTTATCACAGGGACCTTGTAGATAAACACTTTGAGTATTGCCTTAAAGCGGGTATCAGTATGTACGGCTTGAACGCTGAGGTGATGCCAGGGCAATGGGAGTTTCAGACAGGACCTAGTACCGCCCTACAAGCGGCAGACGATTTGTGGGTAGCGCGCTATATCCTTGACCGTATATTTGAGCCCGAATTTACTCTCGTATCTTACCACCCCAAACCTGAAGTAGGTTTTAATGGTGCGGGTTGCCATACGAACTTCTCTACATCTAGTATGCGTGAAGATTATCATTATTGCGTAGAAGCTATTAATAGGCTGTCGAGTAGGCACGAATTACATATGGACGAGTATGGAGAGGATAACCACTTAAGGATGACTGGTGATTGTGAAACCTCTGACTACGATAAGTTTACCGTGGGGGAGACGGACCGCTCTTGTAGTATTCGCGTACCTATCCATGTAAAGAAAGCCAACAAAGGGTACTTAGAAGACCGTCGCCCTGCGGCTAATATTGACCCCTATCGTGTTTGTGATAGGTTAATTAAATCTGTTTGTTTAGACGAGGATTAATGTGATTATTTCAAATGTGCTCGGAGACTCTATAGGAGAAATCGAACTAGTCGATTCTATGGGCTCTGACCTTAGTGTTGTAAACTCAGCGCGTATTTCTTACGGAGGAGAGTCCGAGGAAATGACTACGCAGGATGAGAAGCTCGTAAATTACCTAGCAAAGAATAATCACTCTTCCCCCTTCCGTCATGCTTTCATCAGCTTTAGAATCAAGGCTCCTGAAATGGTAATGAGGCAGTGGTACAAACACGTTATCGGATGCTCTTGGTCATCACCAGAGTTTCATAATCATGGTTGGAATGAAATTTCGGGTAGGTACAAAGAGATGCCTCCACAGTTTTACGTTCCCCCCACCCTCAGAAAACAATCAACTGACAACAAACAAGTCAGCGAAGGTCTCCTTCCAGGAGTACCGAACCGTCTATGTAAAGTGGCGATGCGGGATGTTATAGAATCCGCAGATAAAGCTTATCGTATGATGTTGAAGCTGGGTGTTGCTAGAGAGCAAGCCCGCTTAATCTTACCTTTATCTCTTTACACCGAAGTTATTTGGACCGCTTCCCTTCAAGCTCTGTATAATTTCGTGGCTCTCCGAGACCACGACCACGCACAAGAAGAAATAAAACTTTATGCGAGGGCTATTAGCAATCTTTGTAAGTCCAAATTTCCTGTCTCATGGGAAGCATTAACTAAACATGGAAATTGACCCCCAAGGACAGAAAGCTGCATCAAACGGAGCTAAGTTTGAAGACATTATTGAAGATGCTATCGTATCAATATTAGAGGTTCCTAGCCATAAATGGTCGGAAGGAAAAGATGTTTTTATAAACGACAATGTGTTATTTAAAAATGTCCCTTACATAAGCATCTACGGGACTAAGTGTAGAAGTGAGTTTCTTTTGCGATACCATGGGCGTGATATACGTATCGAGTGCAAGTATCAAGAGTCTGCGGGAAGCGTCGATGAAAAGCTACCGTATTTAATGATGAACTTCACTCAAAAAGTTGACGAAGAAGAGACTATTATAATAACACACGGTGATGGTTTTCGGGACGGTGCTCTTACATGGCTCCGAGAGTCATGTGAAGATACCAAATGTAAAGTATTTACTGCTATAGAATTCCCCTTTTACCTCAACAAATTACGTAATGCTCACAGTAGCGAAGCAAGCTAAGAAAGACCCCGACTTTTGGGCTAATATGCCCCTAGACGATTTGGCTTTCGGTAATGCCATGGACTGTGATTTTACCTTGAGAGCTTACCACGTCCTTCAAAAACAAATGAAGGAGAAGAAGGTTAATAGGGTTTACGAGAACCTTCTTAAAGATATTCTTGTTATCTTAGGCATGGTAGAGAACTTCGGGATTATGGTAGACACCGACTACCTTAAGAGCTTGGACTCCGCTTTGATTCAAGAGTTAGAAGACCTTAAAGCAAAGCTTCAGGAACTCTCTCCTTTAGAGGATGTAAACCCCAACTCCATTCCAGAGATGGGCTCCCTCCTTTTTACGTCTGAGGGGTTTGATTTAACTCCCATTATGTTCTCCGAGAAAACCAAGATGCCTCAGATTAGCGACGAGCACCTTTCTGAAGTTTTGGAGTCTACGACTGATAAGAAGGCTAAAGAGTTTATTGAAACCCTTCTTAAGTACAAGTATCGTACTAAGCAACACAGGACTTACGTGAAAGGAGTAGAAAAAGCTATTGAATACAATGAAGATGGCAGGATTTACTCGCAATACAATTTCGCTACAGTAGTTACGGGGCGTCTTTCTTGTTCTACGTACAATGTTGGAGGGAAGAAGAAGGGGGTATCCTTCCATACTCTCCCAAGGGAGTCTGAGGGGGACGCTATTAATATCCGTAAATTGATGGTAGCTGACCCTGGAAAGGCGTTCCTCGCAGCTGACTTCTCCCAAGCAGAACTTCGCGTGTTAGCACAATGTTGTGGAGATAAGGCTTTGATTGAAGCTTTTAACTCTGGGCAAGACCTTCACAGGTTTACAGCATCCCTAGTATTTGGGAAGGACGCAGATAAGGTTACAAAGGAAGAGCGTCAGATTGCTAAGTCTGTAAGCTTCCTTATTGTGTATGGAGGAGGACCTAACAAGTTATCTCAACAAATAGGCAGGAGTGTAGGGTACTGCAAAGGTATCTTTAAGGCTTATCAGGACTCTTTCCCCAAGGTGTTCAAGTGGATTAATGATATCCACAAGTTTATTAGGGAGAATGCCTATGCCGTTAGTATTTTTGGACGGCGCAGACACCTACCTAATATTAAGAGCCCTATTAAGAAATATCAATTCAGAGCCCTTCGACAAGGCATGAACTTTGTAATTCAAAGTTCCGCCTCTGACCTTATGCTTCATTCCATCCGCCGATTGCACAAATACAGAGCCGCTACTGGTTTAGATTTCGATATCTTAGCCACAGTTCACGACTCGGTAGAAGTACAATGCGATGCTAAGGATGTAGAGAAAGTTGCTACACTACTTAAGGTGGTATTGCCTATGACGGAAGACTTTAAGGGGATGTACGATATTGATTTCGTAGTACCTTTTGAAGTGGACGTAGAGGTTGGTACATCGTTCGGACATTTAATGGAGGCAGAATTTAACCCTAAAGGTGAATTACTTAATGCCCCGAAAATTCAATCATTCTTCCAAAATGCATAGAGCGGTCATCTTAACTGACCTGCATCTAAGGTCAGACTACATGCCAGGGTACTTAGATGCCCAAGTAGAGACGTTTACTAAATTAGTAAACCGTAAGCCACCCAATTCGGTTATCATTAACGGTGATATTTTTCATCGTAGAAACCCGAGGGGGGCTGAATTACTCGCCTTCAGAAAACTTTTAGAGGGGCTTCATACCAAACATATTTACATAAATCGCGGAAATCATGATACCATTGCCAAAGACGGTAGTACAGACACTACATTATCTCTTTTTTCGGACATTGCAACTGTATTTCGAGAGACTACGACTGTGCGCCTTGGTTCCGCTGACTTTGATTTTATCCCTCATTTCGAAGAAGAATCACGAATCATTGCTGATATTAAAGCCTCTAAGAACCACATATTTGGACATTTTGGCTTTGATGGTTGCGTGGCTAATGGCTCTTACGAGTATGAGTCTTATATTAAGAGGAGCCATTTTGGTAAGAATCGCTTGGTTTTCCTAGGGCACATACATAAACCAAAGATTTATGGAAAAAATATTTTTGTTCTTGGAACAGCGCACTCGACGTCTTTCGGTGAAGCTAATGCCCAAAAATACGTACATGAACTCATCATCCGAAATGGAAATGTTGAGGTGGTACGTAAGCCGATTAATTTTGGGATACGTCACGTTACCTCTACGTTGGATACGCTTGAAGATTATTCACAGAAGTACGACTTTAATTCGTTCTTTACTATCCTAAGGGTTAAAATGGATAGCTTGGATGCGGCAAGTGAAAAAGAACTTATTGAAGCTCTCTTAAGAAAACATAAGGTTAAACATTTAGAGGTTGTCTTTGATGATGTCCTCCCTAAGTACGAAGCATCTCACGTTGATTATGACTCCTTACTTACGGTCGATGATACAATTATCCATGAGTACATTGATAACGCTAATACTATTTTTTCTAAACCAGAGCTTTTAACTGCGTTGGAGGAAATTCGTTCCCATGAAACTTAATAATATTAAAATAGAAAACTTTCTCTCTATTGAGGAAGCGGAGATAGACTTTGAGGATTTCTCAGAGCTTGTTCGTGTAGTGGGTGTTAATAATGACACCAAACCGAAATCTTCAAATGGTGCTGGGAAGAGTAGCATTATTGAGGCTGTTGCTTTCGCTTTATTCGGAAAGACTATTAGGAAGACTACGGAGAAAAGTCTCGGTAATCTTCACACGAAAGGGAAGTGTACGGTAACTTTAAGAGTTAATGACAACGTAGTTATTGAACGTACTAAGAAGCCCCCCATGTTGAAGGTTCATGTAGACGGAGAGAACTGCACTAAGGAAGGGGTTAACCACACCCAAAAATACCTAGAGACTATCCTCAACACTAATGCTTCTGTATTTTTAGCGTCTATTGTGTTTGGGCAGGGAAACTCCACCAACTTCCTCACCGCTAGTGCCGAGGAAAAGCGCAATATCATCCAGAACTTTCTTAGCGTATCGGAGTTGTTTAAGCAACGCTCTAGCATTAAATCTATAAAGTCTAAACACAATAACGACAAGAAGGTTTGCAGCACTTTAGTGGACGACGCAAACTCTAAACTAGCCTCTCTACGAAAAAGAAAGCGGGACCTTACTAAAATGTGTAAGGACGCTGATAAAGCCTTAACCCCCGAAAAGCTTACCTTTGTTCGTCAGCATACTATTTCAGAGATACAAGAGCTTGAACGCAAAAACCATGAGTTAGAGGTAGAGTATAACCATCTAGTATCTAAGAAGGGTGAGCATAGAGGTATTGCTGAGCGTGCATTACACCGCATTGAAAAGTATGAAAACGGGAAGTGCGAGCACTGTAATAAAGTATCTTATCATTTTTGGGAAATGATGCAAGAAGATAAGAGCATTGCTAAGCAGGCAGGGGAAGAGATGGAGGCTTTGAAACCTAGTATCTCTAGACTGCGTAAAGAGTTAGATGCAGTAAAGCTACCAATTCAACTTCAGGACTTTGATTTGATTGAAAAAGTTAAGGCTTTTGAAGCGGAAATTGAAATACTTAAAGACCAGATTAAAACTCAGAAGAAGGTTTGTGAAAAGCACATTAGTGCCATGACGTCTGCCCAAAAAGGATACGACCTTATGCGTTTCTGGGAAACTGCGTTTTCCGAACAAGGGCTTGTTAAGTACGTTATCCGCAACATCCTCTCTTTCTTTAACGAGCGAAGTAATTACTACTTAGGATTTTTAACCCAAGGAAACTTTTCCATTGAATTTGACGACTTACTACAAGAAACTATCCTCAATAAAAAGAAGCGTGCTTATTTCAATACGCTGTCTGGGGGAGAGAAAAAGAAACTCTCACTCTCCGTTATGTTGGCGCTCAACGACCTGCTCCTCCTCACAGGAAAAGAAAGGTCGAACGTTGTATTCTTCGATGAAATCGCTGATTCACTGGACGAGGAAGGGATAAAAGGACTTTATGAGTTAATACAACAAATAACTTTATCAAAAAGACTATTTATTATTACTCATAATGATAACTTAACCTCTCTTATAGAGGACTGGTCTGATGTTTTAGAAGTAACCAAGACTAAACATATTTCAAAAGTAAAGAAACTATAATGCCTACTTACAACCACACCTGCACTAAATGTGACACAACTACCGAGCTTAGTATATCTATTGCTGAGTACGGAGAGATGGAAGAAGACTTTGGTCGCTCAGATAGGGGGAATGTAAGGTTCCCTTGTGATGAGGAGGGGTGCGGGGGTTGGTCGGAAAGAGACTACTCTTTCGGGGTTGCTTCCTTTAAAGTTAAAGGTGGGTATAAATACAGCACCAAAGCTTATCGGGCGGATGCCGAGCATGAGTGGATGAAGCGAGAGATTGAAAATACTAAGGGAACTCTCCTAGGAAAGAAGGACGAAACGTCCAACAGCGACTATAATACTCAGAGACCTTATGCTGGGTATACCCTAGACGAGAAGGGCGCAGAGGATATGGGCTTCAAGCGTGTAAGTAATGAGGAAGCCAAGGCTCGCGCCGAAATGTCTAAGAAAACTTCGGGCGATGCGGTAGCTAAGGTTGATAAAGCCAGAAAAAGCGATATAATTGAAGACTGATGATTAGAATCCTACTATTAAATAAATCTAATAACCCCACCCCCAAACTACAAACCGAGGGGGCAGCTGGGTTTGATATAGCAATTACCGAGAACGTGGTTATCCCCGTAGGAACCTCTAGGCTTTTAGGGACAGGTCTTCATGTGATTATCCCTAACGGTTATGAGGGGCAGCTAAGATTACGTAGCTCTATGCATAAGAGAGGAGTTGTCATTCCAAATGCTCCTGGGACTATCGACTCTGATTACAGGGGAGAGATTAAGATTCCTTTAGCCTGTATTGGGCGTGGGGATGCTGTCGTAGAGGCTGGAGAAAGAATCGCACAGCTTATCGTTAAGAAGCTACCTTTAGCTATTCTTAGAGAAGTTACGCAGGAGGAGTTTGACGCGGACGAAACTTCTCGGGGCGATGGAGGTTTTGGAAGTACTGGGTCAGGAATTAACATGACGGGACTATAACAGGTCGTGGCATACAAATTTCAAGATTCAATCCAGAGGGGTATCATCTATCTGGCAAAGTCTGACGAGGCATTTCTCCTCCAGATTATGCCTATGGTGAAGAGCGAGTACTTTGAGTTCCCGTCTCACCAAAAGATGTATACCGTCATTACTGATTTCTTCTTACAGTATAAGAAGCTGCCCACAGACGACCAGCTTCTCGAAGAAACCAAAACTGTTATAGCATCTAATGAGTTGTTCGGTGATTACCGTGACGAGTTAGGAGCCATCAATGGTCTTGATGAGAAATCTATTGATAACCAAGAGTTTTATCTTGATAAGGTTGAGGAGTTTGCCAAAGAGCAGGCTGTTAAGGATGCTATCCTTAAATCTGTTGACCACCTTAAGAAAAAGAACTTTGGGGCGATTGAAGATGAAGTTAGGAATGCGTTCTCTGTTAACAGAAACGTAGACCTTGGAACGGATTACTTCTCTGATATCAAAGAGCGGTGGGAACGTTTAAATAACGCTTCCATTGTACCCAAGTTCCGTACACCTTTTGAGAGCGTTAATGAGGCATTGGAAGGGGGCTTAGCCCACAAAGAAATGGCTATGGTCGTTGCCCCTCCTGGGGTAGGCAAGTCTTTGTTCTTGGCAAACCAAGCGGCTCGTTCTATTCTCGATGGGCATAATGTTCTGTACATCTCACTAGAGATGGCGGAGGATAGAGTTGCCCAACGCCTCGACAGTATCTTCACTAGAATTCAACAGAAGGAACTCTCTAACCGTGTAGATGATATCGAAGAACGCTTAGGTATTATCTCAAAGCAATGGGAGCAACGAGGTCGTCTTGTTATTAAAGAGTTCCCGTGTAAAAGGCTTTCTGTAACTGCACTTAGGGCATACCTCAATCAACTAAAGAACTATGAGGACTTTACTCCTGATGTAATTGTTGTTGATTATCTAGAACTCATGAAGACTGAAAATGACATGGCGGAATACGCAGGTCAAGAGAGACTTGCCCAGGAACTTCGTGGGTGTGCTAGTGAATACGGGTGCCTTGTATGGACTGCCACCCAAACTAACCGAGAAGGTAAAAAGGTTAGTATCATTACAGACGCGGAGCTTGCCGATTCGTATGGAAAAATCCGTGTCTGCGACTTAGTCTTTTCTATCAATCAAACTGAACAAGAGTTCGATGAGGGGCAAGCTCGACTTTATCTAATGAAGTCTCGTAATGGGCGCGCTCGCTTCATTACCCCTATCGGTATTGATTACTCTAGACTAGTCATAACCCAAACGACTGCTGATGACTCCTAAATTCCCCAAACCTGTACACCCCATGGTTGTTTATACTGGTATAAAAACATTTACCATTAAACAACAAACGCTTGCGAAAGATAATCTTTATGGTTGCGTGGAGTTCCCCAAATGCCTTCTCTCGATTGACCCCAATCAATGCATTGAAGATTACAAAGGAACTCTCCTTCATGAGATTTGCCATATCGCCTTTGATTTGTATGGGTTGGGTGATGACGATGAGATGCCTCAAATGGGTAACGAATTCTTAACTACTGTAACATCTAATATGATACAGCAATTAGCAGGCTTAAACCCTGAACTATTTGAATATATTTTTAGTCCAAATGAATGATATCCAAACAACCTACCACAGTCTAGAAGACTCGTATTTAGAGATAACTAAAAAGTATCTTAACATCAATGAGCATAACGTAGAGAATGCACTTCTTACGCATACTGGAGTGTATGCTTTTTTTGGTGCTGTTCTTGCCTACGCTAAACGTGAAATGGAAAACTTCGGTTTTGAACGTGACCGTACGGAGGCTAAGGTTAAAGAGGCACGCCGTCAAGAATTACTTGACGAAGGTAAGAAGGCAACTGATAGAGCTTTGGACTCTTACGTTGTTACCGACCCTTCTGTAGCACAGGCAGAGCTTACCCATCAGGAAGCTTCACACAAGTACTACTTGGCTAAAAACATACTAAACTCCCTCGACCACCAGAAAGATATGTTGGTCCAGATATCTGCAAATAAGCGAGCAGAATCCAAACTAATTGGTGATAATTACACTAGTTAGACTATAATACTATGAAGAGAAAACGCTTCCTGAAGGAGCTTTTAGTGGGGTTCTGCCTTACGGCTCCGATTTTCGGATACGCGTTAATTATAGCTCTTCTTAACTAATTTCAACAAATAAAAAACTATGGTAAACTTAGACGAACTACGTAAAAAGTACGAGCAAATTCAAAAGGCTCAAAGTGGCGGCGGCAACGACGATTTCCTTAAGAAATTCTTCATGATGGAAGAAGGAACTTCAGTTGTTCGCGTCCTTCCTGCTAAAGATGAGGGAGATGAATTCTACGCTGAGACGGCAATCCACCGTATCAACGATAAGAACTATCACTGCCCCCGAGTAAAGGGTGGTGACTGCCCTGTATGTGATTTGTATTACCGCTTGTGGAAGGTAGAAGGTCCGATGAAGGATGAGGCGCAAGACCTCGCTCGTCAGATTAAGCCCCGCAAACGTTACTACACTAATGTGGTAGACCGTCGCGACGGTAGTGTTAAGATTCTTTCGATGGGTATGAAGCTCTTCGGTAAGATTCTAGACTGCTTCTTCGATGAGGACTACGGCGATATCACTAACCTCGAAGAGGGGTGGGATTTCAAGGTAATCAAGGATACGCAAGGTCAATGGCCGAGCTATGACAAGTCTGGTCCTAAGCCGAAGCAGAGCGAGGCTGGTTCCGCCAAGGAGGTTGCTGTGTGGATGGATGAGCTTCATGACATTCATGGTCTTATCAAGGTTGCCGAGTATGATGACCTTAAGAAGATGGCTATGGAGATGGAATCTCTTGTTGCAGGTCGCCCTAGCGGGAACGGAACTCCTCAATCGGATGACGATGACACGGATTTTCTGTCGAACCTTAAAAGCCTAAACGTCGATTAAGGTATGAAGAAAGACAAGTTAAAGATTTTAGCTTGTCCTGCAAACGAGGGGGGATGTGCATATTATCGTGTCATCCTCCCTTGTAACAAATTGCAGGAACTGCACTCTGACGAGGTAGAGGTCCGTATGGACTTTAACCCTTTAGGGTGGGATAAAGACGCTATGCAAGCCAAGGGGGATGGAAAACCTATCCTTCTCAAAGACTTTACCCCTGAAAACCTTGAGTGGGCTGACGTTGTCTTCCACCAGAACATTCATAACTTTGGCGGTAACTACACTTTCGAGTTGATGCATCGTGCTGCTGTTATGGGTAAGCTTACGCATTATGATAATGATGACTTGCTTACCGATTTGTATACAGGGCATAGGTTGTTCGGTGCTTATAAAGATAACAACCTCGCAGAACTCACTAAGAGGATTTATGCGGTGGTGGATATCGTTTCTGTCACTCAACGTAAATTTGCTGAGAGAATTGCCGATTATGTTGGCAGAGCTTTGGTGATTATTAAAAACGCGATTGATTTTAACTTACCGTGTTGGAATGAGCCTAAACTCAAAGCTCCCAAAAAGAAGCTTACTCGGATTGGATGGGTTGGAGGGATTCACCACGAAGAAGATGTTAAAGAGTTCCCTGGGGTAGCGATGGGTGTAAACGCTAGAGCAGGCGCAGAAAATGTTCATTGGGGTTGGTACGGTCGTCCCCCCATGCCTATAAATGAGCAGACAGGCAAACCTGAACCTGATTGGCAACAAGATGTGTGGGATAACTATCAGAAGTATCTGTCTAAAGGTATTCGCCACCGTAACTTTCAAGTGTACGGGGCACTTCCTGCGGAGCATTACGGAAAGATGTATACCAATATTGATATTGCTATAGCCCCCCTCCAAATGAACAACTTTAACGATTCTAAATCTGAGATTAAAGTGGCTGAGTGTGGGCGTTACGGCGTCCCTTTAATTGCTTCAAATGTAGGGTGCTATGATGAAACCATTATTAACGGGGAGACGGGCTACCTTATTGATTCCTCTAACCCTCAAAAAGACTGGATTAGAATCCTCACCAAGTGTATTAAAGACCCGAAGCACGTTAAAGAGATGGGGCAGAACCTAAAGACAATTGTCGATAAGCATTTCGATATTAACAAAAATGTATACGGAAGAATCGAACTTTATAGGGAGATTATGGATGTTAAGGCTAAGGCCCAACATAAAACAAAGGACGCAATTATAGATGATGGAAACAATGGTAAATACAGTGGTTCAGAACTTTAGTATTATAGCAGGCGGTATTGGATTTATTTTTCTAGTATTAGGCTTCTATATGGCTGCACAAAGACCTATGACAAGGAATGAATGGAAGTCCTATGAAAAGGACCAATACCTACGCGGAAAAAAATGAGCCCCAAATTTAGTATTATTATACCTCACTATCAAGGAAGTATCGACCACGGTACTTTCTTGCGTGGGGTTAATAGTATTTTAAATCAAACGTATCAGGACTTTGAAATACTTTGTTTTCATGATGGTCCACTCCTCTCGGAAGAAGAGTTTCCTGTCGAGGTGATATGTACAGAGAAGCGTTACGATGATTGGGGTCACACCCTACGGGACATAGGCATACAAAAGGCTACGGGGGAGTATATTTTACACTTTAACCCCGATAATGTTTTATCTCCTAATGCGTTAGAAGTTCTTTCTTCTTATGGGGATGATTCTATGGTGTTTGGTATTGACATGGTAGGTATGGAAGAGGGACCTATGCGGGGGAATCCCAACATGGTGCGGAGGTTTTATAGTACCCCCAGAAACGAATCTAAAAGAGTTACCCTTTCAGGTAATCCTATAGCCTACGGGAATATTGATTGTATGCAGTTTGTGGCGAAAAGAACCCTCTGGGAAACCTTAGGGGGTTGGAAGGATAAGCGCAAACAATCAGATTTCTATCTTTTTTCTGAGTTAGCCCAGATGAGTAAACCCGTCTTCATAAAAGAAGTTTTAGGAGAGCATTATTAATGGACGCGGCACAGTTCGATGGACCCCCCACTCATCGCCCAACAGTAACGTGTTTATGTGCGACTAAGGGCCGCTTTAGTTTTTTAGCCAAAGCAGTGGCTTATTATGATGTGCAAGATTACGAAGATAAAGAGCTTATCATATTTAATAACCATGCAGAGCCTATAGTATTGCCCGAAGAACTGGCGGAGAGGAAAGATATAAAGCTTATCAATGCGGGGGAGTTCACCTCCATTCCTGATGTATACAACAGCGCTATTACTTTTTGTAACAGCAAGTACACTGCTATTTGGGATGATGATGATATGTATTTCCCGTGGCACTTATCTAATGGCATCCAACGCCTAGAGGAGACGGGGGGAGTCGCATACAAGCCAGAGATTCAGTTGTCTTGGATGCATAATAAAGAGAGGGTGGATACTGTCCAAGCTATTAGTAATAGCTGTGAGGGTAGTAATATTATTTTAACTGAGTTGTTAAAGAGTTCTGGTTTTGGAAATCCAGACCCTAAAGGACCACAACACCCGCACCCTCAATGGCAAGCTAACGTTAAGACCTGGATATTCGGAAATACAAAAGAAGAGGGTTTTTCAGACCCTTCTTATGTGTATGTGTGGAACGGGTCATTACACTTAAACGGGCATTTATCCCAAGGTTTTGAGTATTATGCCCTTAATAATACCGATACGGGTGAAGGTAACCCCTTACCTAAAGTAGATGTGTGGGAGGACTACACCAGAGTCTTTAATTTGTTAGACTGTAAAACTCCCGAGCCAACGTCCCAAAAGTTTTCCCCTAGCGAGCTTACTGCGCTACGCTCTAAGTTTGAGCGGTATGGAAACTTAAAAACAGATTTGCCTGACCTAGAAAAGAGAGAATGGAGACCTGTTAGTGTACCCGTCGAAGGAGAGTCGGAGGGGGAGTTCTGGAAAGAGGAACCTTTAATCTCTGACGATGGAGGGATGCCCATTGTGGACGCCGTGAGGTTAGTTAAGGAGTGCTGCGAGAAAGTTCTCCCCCTCTCAGGGGGTACAGTAGAGATTGGTGTTTATAGAGGTGGACATTCCAAAGTAATTATGGAGGTGTTTGCTGAGGCAGGGCAGTCAAATATTCATATTGGTATTGACCCTTACGGTCATATCCCTTACTGGGATACAGAGGATAATCAAGTTAGGTTTAACGATAAGGCGAGCTATCCCGCCTACACTAACCGTTTAGGGTTATACATGCAATCCAAGTTGCTTGAGTGGGCATCCGACAACAACCAACATTATCTGTTTATGAAACTTTCGGATACAGACTTCTTTAAAATTTATAGTCAGGGAGTTCCTATTTATGATGAAGACCGTTACGTATTAGATTCCTACAGATTAGTGTATGTTGACGGAGACCACAAAGCTTCAGCAGTTATCAACGCTATAACTTACTTCCACAGTCGAATGGTGGACGGCGGAATATTTATTTTCGATGATGTCACCCGTTACCCTCACCAAGATAAAGTACATCCAGTACTACTCTCTTTAGGTTATGAACCATTGAACACCCTCTCAAATGACTACAAACTCGCATATCAATATAATAAAACTGTCTGACCTTGACAACGGTCTTGAACCTTCAAAAGATAATATTTTCTTTTTTTGGGAGAACGGGCATTACCCGTTTGAAGTGCAGAAGAGTTCGGGAAGAGCAGACATAACTAAGGCGGCTTTGTGGACAACGTCCAAGTTTAATCCCAGTAGAAAGGTTTACCTGTTCTCGAATCAGGCTACCCCTGAAGATTATGCTCACAAGGACGTTAAGTTCACGATTGTCCGTTATTCTTATGATGAGTTGGTAAAAGATACCCCCCTCGAAAGGAATGCCCTCGCTAGAAAAATTTATGGGGAAGAAAAGAATCCTCGCGTTATTTGTGATATTTATCGAATTATCTTTTTGTATAAGTGGGGTGGTAGTTATGTGGATACTGACAATGTTGCTATCCAACCTATTACAGATAAAAAATCTAATATAATTTCACGTACTTACGATTTAGCTGATGTGCATTGGTGTAACATCCTTTCAAAAAATGCAACGGAGCAGGAGCTTAATGATGCTTGTTTGCCTGGAAGTTTACGGGAAAATAATAAGCACCCCGACTACTCCTTTTTTGTAAGAATGGATGGTTGGCTTAACTGGGAGCCTAAACATAAGCTTCTTGAAAAGATGCTTGGAGGGCAGGTACTCGATGACCGTGGGGATATCTTAGCATACAATAACTATCACTGGTCATATGCTCCCCCTACTTGGCTGTATAGAACTCTCGCTGACTGCTATCCCGATATTAAAAATAATATTACCTTCGGGCTGTCGTTGTTATACTTGTATGAAGCCTTTATGCGTAATGATTTTGCAGTCACACATCAGTGCGGAGAACTTTTAGACGTGTATAAAGAAGTAATTCCTAGGTATAGACCTGATTTTAGGGCTATAGGAGAAGACTTCGAAACCCTCTTAATTGGAGAGGCGAAAGCCGAGGAATTTCTAGAAGAGTGTAAGAAAACGTTTCCTTATGGAGCCTTCTTATGGATGTGCGACAAAGAGAAAAATGAAGAGCTTAGGGAAGACATAGGTCCCGCCAGAGTTTCATCGTGGTTGTATAGAATTGCAAAGAAGCGTACGGGGTATTATGACGAGAGTTAGTATTTGCTGTTCGTTATATGCGTGGGAGGGTGATGCCGACCGTGTAAGTAAAACAGTAACGTGGTATCAGGCTCTGACGGAGACGGCGGGTCATGAATTTAGGTTGCTTTTGGTAAATGATGGTTGTGCTGAAAGTTTTAAGGATATTATTCCTTACATCACCACCCCCCAAGGCTGGTGTACCAGCGTAGAGTACTTTGAATCCCCGCAACGGTACGGGAAAGCCATACAGTTAAACCGCCTTCTGGCTTCTTGTACAGATGATTATATTGCCGTTGTGGATAATGACGTTATCCTCCCTCAAAACTGGCTTAGGGGGTGCGTGTCTCTGGCTAATAAAAAGGACATTGCGGTTTGCGGAGTTCTCGTAGAGGACCTGCCTGTTTTAGAGCATCATAATACGGAAATCTTTCCTTATGCTTATGTTGTTCCTCAAATGATTGGGGGTGCATGTTTAGTGTGGAAGAGAGCAAAACTTGGAGCCGAGAATTACTTTTGGTGGGGTGGAGGAGTTTACGGTCACGAAGATGCTGAGTTTGTACGACGCGTAGACAAAAAAGTCGGTACAGTGGTTGCTTTGGTAGGGAGAGGGTTTTGTATAGCCGATAACAATTCCAAAGAGTATGCTAAATGGAAGTTAGAACGGGGTCATTCTCCTAACAATAGGGTTACTTCTAGAATCCTAGGACTATAATACAGTATGAGCTTTTTAGACGATATTTGTAAACAATTAGATGGAGCCGCGCTCCTCTCAGAGGAAGACCAGATTCATGGTTTTGTAGATTCGGGGTCCTTACCCCTTAATAAGATTCTCTCTGGGAAGTATAACGGTGGGTATCCTATCGGTGCTATTACAGAGATTTATGGTGAAAGTAGTACTGCTAAAACAGTATTTCTTACTCATGCGTTTGTAGGGGCTCAGAAGAAGGGCTACTACACCGTAATGATTGATAATGAGCACGCTTATTCGCCTGCCTTCGCTAAGACGCTCGGTGTGGACCCCGAGAAGCTTATTTATCTCATGCCTGAGTCTATGGAGGATTGCTTTGAAGCGATTGAGAAGGCTATCGTAGCCATTAGAGAGCACGACAAAGACACTCCTATTGTTATTGGGTATGATTCCATTGGAGTCTCTCCAACCCGTAAGGAGATGGATGATACCTTCGGTAAGAATAGTGAGATGGGTGGCGCTCTCAGAGCTAAAGTTGCAGGGCAATGTCTTCGTCGTATCAACCCCCTCCTCCGTAAGCACAAAGCCGCACTTTTAATTATTAACCAGGTACGCAGCAAGGTTGGAGTTATGTTTGGAGACCCTCGCACAAAGGCGGGAGGAGGAAAAGCACTTCTATATTACTGCGGTGTATCCTTGGAAACTTGTTCTGCAAAATCAGATGTTCTGTATGATGCGAATAAGAACCCTCTAGGTATTAAAGGCACGGTGAAGTGTGTTAAAAACAAAGTAACCGTACCTTATCAGAACTGTGAGTTCGAACTCCTTTATAATACGGGGCTTACTACAGATTATGGTATGACCGTTTCTGCCTTCAAGACGGGGGCTGTGGAATCCCCCTCTAAAGGCTGGTATGCCCTGAAAGGCGAAACGGGTAAGCATAGAGCTAAAGATTTGGATGCTCTCCTTGCATCTAAGGTAGCTGAAGGTGAGATAGTATGAAAGGAAAAACTTTAACTGAGTTGTATCATGAAATCGAAGGTCCTGGTCCGAGCGGAGAGGGTACTGATAAGCATAACTTTCATAGGTATGATGGGTTATACGGACCCCTTTTAGCGCACAAAAGAGAAACTGCTAAAAAGGTTTTAGAGATTGGAGTGTCGTGGCTCGGTTCTGGTGATTTAGAGGCTCTCGGTCATTATTTCCCGAACGCAGAAGTTCATGGGATAGATATTAACCCGTTGGAGAGGGTAAAGGAAGAGTACCAAGCCGACAACGTAGTATTTCATCACATGGATGGATATAATGTTGCTAACCTAGACGAGTCTTTCGGTGACACTAAGTGGGATTTCGTGTTGGATGATGGTCCCCACGACTACCCCTCCCAACTTCATACTCTCAATTATTTTCATGACAAGCTTGCGCCTAATGGCATCCTTTTGATTGAAGATATTCAAGGGGGTATCAGCGGCGGTGCGGTGAATGGACTCTACGAGAATTTTGAAGGAGATAAGCACTTTCTTAGTTTTATTGATAGAACAAGAGGGGCACAGAGAGACGACATTATTGCAATGTATATGCCGTACTGATGAAAGTAGGAGTTATATTTTTAAGCTTAGGGGGCACTTCCAAGCTGAGGATGATGACCCAAAATGCCGTCAATAGTTGCATCGCCAGCGACCCAGAGATAGACTTTAAAATTCTTGTATGTGAGGGCGAACGCAACGTTAAATATAATAATGCTCACATGTCTTACTCATTCGGGAACTTTAACTATAATAGGACCATGAATGAGTGTAGAAAGCATCATCTATTTGACGACTGTGATTACATCGCGTTATGCAATAACGATTTGCTTTTTGAAAAGGGGTGGGCTACTGCCCTGATAGAGGCAATGAAAGAACAGGGTGTGATGAGCGCCTGCCCCATGGAGCCACGCGTTCATAAAGAGGTAAAGTTCACCGATGGTATCCATGAGGGGCATGAGGTTACGTCTGGATACCGTCCTGTTGCTGGGTGGTGCATATTCCAAGATTTGCGGATTTATAATATCATTAAAGATTTAGATGAGTGTGTAGAGTTTTGGCACTCGGACACCGTGTATGGCAGCCAACTGGCTAAACATAAGGTCAAGCACATTTTAGTGGAGGGCTCTAAGGTTCACCACCTCACCAGCCAGACTATTGACCGTCTCCCCGAACATATTCGGAATCCACTCACAGTTGATTCTCCTTTACATAAATTACTATACCCAAATGGCAACATTTCATAAACTACATAAATTCTGCGATGCAAGAGGCTGGAGTCTTAACGACCTATACAGCGTTGCTCGTAAAAATATCCTGCACCCTACTGATGCCCCCACTCCTTACAACGAGCAAGGGTATCGGCTTAGGGATTGCCAGGTAAACTATTCTATCTTACACCCTGGAGTTGTTAAAGCTTGGCATCGGCATAAAAATCAAGATGATTATTTTTGTGTAGTCCATGGTATGGCTCAGGTAGGAGTGTACTCAGACGAAGAGGGGGCTGAAAAGTTCTTTATAGGGGAGCATAATCCTGGGATTGTTCACATCAAGGCGGGGGAATACCACGGATTAACTGCGGTAGGAACGAAGCCTGTCGGACTATTATATCTTGTGACGAACATTTACAACCCCCATGAGCCAGACGAGGAGAGAGCCCCTCATGATTCTTTTGTAGGACATGATTGGTGGTTACCTGATAACATATAATGGAAGATGTCGTAGTTTTCGGTTTTAAAGCTATTGGATGGCTTTTTGTACACGCGGGGTATATTATAGTTCCGTTGTTGCTGGGAACTGGGATTTTTTACTGCTGGGCGTCTGTTAAGCATGCTCTATGGGCGCTTACATGGGAATCAAAACGCAAAAAGCGGGCTGAGTCTCCTGTATCTCCGCCTAAAGCCCCGTCTAAACCTAAGAAAAAAGCACCTAAAGCGCCCCGCAAACCCTCTCGAACTGTCATCGACTCGTATTCTGATGAATATAAACTACCTCAACTACCTTTTAGTTAACTAAATATAATACAGGAGCTAATCTTATGGTAAACTTATTTCATTCATGGAACCTTAATCTAGACGAGAAGAAGAATACAGGCTTTAAGCCTGAGGATAAAGAAGGCAAGAAAGCCGATTTCGACTCTCGGAAGACTAGGATTCCCTCATTCACTACAATTGACGATGCATACAGCAAAGCTACGTACGGCCAAATCTTCACTACCCCCAAATCCAGTAACATCTACGTTATTACTCATGGAACATGGGGTGAGAAATCCAAGGACAAGGTCGTAAAGAGCTTTCCTGCGGGCACTCCTTACTCTGAAATTAAGGGTTATAGTGAGCGCACAAAAGCCAAGCATGGCGGTAAGACTGTTAAGGCAGGCGAGAAGGGTCGAGAAGAGGCTGGGTTCGCTACCAAAGACAAGAAAGACACCGTCAAGAATATGAAATCTGTTAACTAATGGCTCGCACATACATTCCTAAAGGACGGTTCTTTGAACCTAATAGAATCCATAAGATTGCGAAGGATGTTCTTCGGGATTGCGGAGAGGATAGGGATAGAGCCTTAGAGACATTTACATATTTTAAAAAACTCGTCGATTCTAGCCCTGACGATGACAAGGCTAAGGCGGAAATGATTCATGCCTTGGGGCTGTCCCAAGACGCTAACGATAAAATTGTAAAGATTCTCGATATGATGATTAAGATGACTCAATCTGAACAAAAGATTGAATCAGAGAAGTCCGCTCCCGTTGAAAGTCTGTCCTTTGAAGACCTTAAAAAGTCTCGCAAGAATGCCTAAAAAAGAACAAGATAGTTATGTTGTGTACAATCCTCACATAGATGAGTTTGTACGTATTAAAAAGTTTTCTGATACAGAGCTAGGAGAAATCGTAGTAAAGATTGGAACTCTCATTAATAAGCCTGGGATTAAAATCGGAGCCTACATCCGAAGCGTTATCGCTAAGACTGTAGAGGATTTCGCTCGCTTCAATATAGATGAGCAACTGGAATCCCTCTTTGAGTGTGTTATAGAGGTTTACCCTATCTTTCAGATAGACTTCGTCTGCAAAACTCTTAACGAGATTAGCGAGTTAGACGATGCCCCTAAGAAAGAGAGCCTTCTCACCCTCACTCAAATCGAAAAATTAACCGCACGAATCAAAGGTAAGCTTATCGGGCAACCTGAAGCTGTTGATGAGTGCATGAAATCCATCAAACTGCTTAGCTCTGGGCTCGGTGAGTTCGTATCCTTGTTTTTTATCGGACCTACAGGCGTAGGTAAGACAGAACTAGCTAGATTGTTAGCCCAAGAATATTTGGGAGACCCAAAAAAACTATTAAAAATTAATTGTGGGGAGTACTCCACAGGGCATGAGTATGCCAAACTGATTGGTAGTCCCCCTGGGTACGTAGGGCATAACGAAAAAGGCATTTTATCTGAAAAAGCAGAGCAGTCTTCCGAATGGATTATCTTATTTGACGAGATTGAAAAGGCTCACCCCAAGCTATTGAATCTGCTTTTGGGGTTTCTGGATGATGGGAAGGTGATGGACAGTCACGGTAGCGACCTAGATTTTACTGACTCCATCGTTTGTTTCACTAGCAACGTAGGTATTAAAGGTAACGTAGGTAAAGATTTGGTGGGCTTCGGGAAGGAAGTTCAGGACTACGAGTCGTGTAAAGGAATCATCGAAAAAGCCTTTAAGGAAGAATTCAGTCCAGAGTTCATTAACCGTCTCGACGGGGTGGTGTATTTCAATCAACTCACCGAGCAGGATGCTGCCGCTATCACACGTATTAACCTTAAGCAGTTGCCTATCAAAACTACAAAGAAGCTTGTAGACTATGTGGTGGAAAATTCCTTTTCTCCTGAATATGGCGCTCGGAACATTAAAAGGTTCATTCGAAACAACGTTACTATAAAGCTTGCAGAGAAGATTCTGGAAGGTGGAGAGACTGAAAAGTTTAAGCCTGTTTTTGAGCATAATAAATTCATTTCTGTAGAAGGAATTTCCTAAGGATATATAAGGTATGGAAGCACAAGAAGCTAGGACAACCCCTCCCAAACTCCACGCATGGATGGGTCATATTTTAACCGTAGTCCTAGCAGGGACAGCAGTGGGCGTATCGTATGGAGCGATGGACGTACGCCTTTCAGAGGTCGAGAGGCGTGTAAATATTCTCGAGACTACCATTCTCAGCGAGATTCGGGACATGGATAAGAACCTCACTGAGGTTAAAGTGAAGGTAGCCGAGATTTCGAGCGATGTTCGCTGGCTTAAGGGCGAAAAAAATTCTGATAAGTAGCTCCCTTTTGAAGGGGTAGAGACTATAACATAGTGTGGGCAAGCCGATGCCCTTCCAATTAATCAAGAGGTAAACACTATGAAGAAAATCAATTTTAAGTACGCGAACGCCAAGAATGACAGCACCCCTGAAGTTCTGGTTACTTCGCAAAACCAGCACATGGTTCGAGGATTTAACACCAATTACATGACCAAGGGACAAGCGACCCGAATTCAAAACGAATGGCGTAAGATTCAGAATCAACGTTGGAGCACTTCTACCAAGGAGCGCGTTCTCATGAACCGAGTAGGTTCTCCCGCCAGAAATTCCTTCCGTATGTATAAGACGGATGGGATTGCTTACACGGGCTAATGTAGGCAAAGTTTGTTATTCTCCTTAAAGGGGGCTTCGAAAGAAGTCCTCTTTTTTTATAGACTTACGACTATAATAGGATATGAAAGGAATTATTCTTGCTGGGGGGCTTGGTACGCGCCTATCCCCTTTAACTAAAGCAACTAACAAACATTTACTGCCTGTGTATGATAAGCCTATGGTGTATCATCCAATTGAAACATTGGTGAACGCAGGGGTTAAGGATATTCTTATCGTAACAGGGGGACCACACGCAGGTGATTTTATCCGAGTACTGCGCAACGGTGAAGACTTCGGATTAGAGGGATTAAATTATGCATACCAAGAAGGTGAAGGGGGTATCGCACACGCCCTCAACATGGCTAAACCGTTTGTCGGAGACGATAATTGTGTTGTCATCCTTGGCGATAATATTATCGCTGATGATATTTCTGTTCCTGTTAGGGAGTTTGATGCTATTGGTGGCGCTTGCATTTTCACTAAAAGAGTGGATGACCCAGAACGCTTTGGCGTTGTGGAATGGGATGAGAAAGGGTGGGCAAAAGACCTAGTTGAGAAGCCTTCTATACCTCCTTCGAATGATGCAATTATTGGCTTGTATATGTATGATAATAGTGTGTTTAGAAGGATTGAGCAGCTTGTACCGTCAGGTCGTGGAGAGCTTGAAGTAACCGACCTGAACCGCTCGTACTTAATGGACGGGCAACTCCAAGTGCATAAGATTCATGGGACGTGGATGGACTGCGGGACCTTTGATTCATTAGCACTAGCAACTAAAACATTCTTTGAAGATGAATAGAAAACATATTGTAGTAACTGGGGGCTATGGTTTCATAGGCTCTCGATTCGTAAAACACGTTGTAGAGAATACAAACTATAACGTTGTAATTTTAGATAAATGCACTTATGCTGCTGATAAGACGCGAGTAACGTCGTGGTTGGATAGCAAAGCACACATGGGCCGCGTTAAGCATTGTATTGGGGATATAGCTCAGAGCGATGTAGCTGATATTTGTCCCGCCCTGAAGACGGCAGAGTACGTTGTTAATTTCGCGGCTGAGACTCACGTAGACAATTCCATAGCGGATGGCTCTCCTTTTGTAAAAACTAATATTCGGGGAGTGTTCAACCTCTTAGAGATTTGCAAGCATAACGAGAACCTCATCAAGTTTGTCCAGATATCAACCGATGAAGTCTATGGAGACATGGCTGATGTTAGGGGAGGTCATCTCGGTGCCGACGAGAGCTTTAAGCTGAAGGGTAGTTCTTACTACGCTGCTTCTAAGGCGAGCGCCGACCTGTTGGTGGAGGCTGCGGGCAGAACGTTCGATGTTCCTTACCTTATTACGAGAACCTGTAATAACTTCGGACCTAATCAGGACCCTGAGAAGTTCCTTCCTAAGATTATGAAGTCTATTGCGGAAGGCTCTGAGGTTCCTGTGTATGGAGATGGAGAACAAGTGCGTGAATGGATACACGTTGATGATAATGTGAAGTTTATTTTTCATCTAATGATGAGTGCTTCCGAAGGGAAAGTGTATAATATTGGAAGTGGGGTAACTCATACTAATATTGATATTATTGAAAAGATTAGCGACATCCTCGGAAAAAACGTAGAGTATAAATTCGTCGAAGACCGCTTGGGTCATGACCGAAAGTATCTTTTAAATTCTACTAAATTAGAATCGTATATGGGTCACTGGCCTGAACTAACTACCTTAAGTTACTTTATAAGGGAACAGTTACGTGAACACATTGAAAGATAAGCAAATTTTAGTATTTGGAGGAGGGGGGAGACTAGGTAAAGACCTTGTCCCCCTTCTTAAAGCAGCTGGCGCTCATGTTATAGCCCCGACCTCCGAAGAAGTGGATATCGCTACCACTAAAATATGGCAGTGCGTCATGTGGCATAACCCCGACATTGTCATCAATCTTGCTGCATACACAGATGTGCCTAAAGCTGAAACAATGGAGGGGAAGGATAAGTGCGTAAGGACCAATATCATGGGCAGTAAGTTCGTGTGCGAGTCGGCTCACTACCATGGGGCTAAGGTTGTCTACATTTCGACTGATTACGTCTACCCTGGAACCGAAGGAAATTACTCTGTTAGCGATGTTTCCCCTTTAGGCTCCTACGGAATGACTAAGTTTATTGGGGAGTGGTTTTGCGACCCCGAAAAAGATTTAATTATTAGGACATCTATGAAGGCTAGAGGGACATGGGGAGAAAATGCCTATACTAAAGTTATTGACCCCGTGTGGACAAATGCAGACTGGATAGATGTTATAGCCGAAAAGATTGTAGAAGTGGTTGCCGATGAGAGAACAGGGGTAATTAACCTAGGAACAGAAAGGAAACTTCTTGCTGACCTCGCACGGGAGGAGTACCCTTGGGTGGAGCTGGTAGACCCTATAGACCTAAAAACCCCCTACCAATACCCTACAGATTGTTCTATGGTTCTAGACGAGTAAGCACCTATATAAAGTACTATGGCTCAAACTAGAATGAATGGGATGATGATGGAAGGTCCTGCGGGAATTTCCCCTGAAAAGGTGCTTGGCTCACAGTTCGCCACGATGTACACAGAAGTAGCTTATCAAGCAGCCGCTTTTGCAGGCTTAGATGCTACTGCTAACCACTTACAGGCTTCCCCTGATGCTAATACCTCATCGGTGGTTGTTGCTGGTGTTGAAGGTAAACGGGTTCTCGTCCTTGAAGTGGCTGCTATGACGACTGGTGGGAACTTGGATTATACAGGTACGCTTGGTGAGGAGGGTTCAGACGATGATTTGTTTGTGTATACGGGAACTCAGTACTCGGAAGCCCGACTAACCGCTAAGATTCTTCTTGGGGAGAATAAGGACTTAATCCATTATAGAGTTGCAGGTAATGTTGGTAGCTCGACATCCGACGCTAATATTATAAATGTTGCGTACACTATGGTAGACGTATAATAATGGCACTATCCATTGAACGACGTATCGTCCCTGTCATGCGTGGCGCTGGGGGGTATTATGATAACACTAAAGTGTGGATTGGTACCTCAGCAACGGCATGGGCAGGCTTAGATGCGGGGGATTCTGCGGCACACTACCAAGCCTCCCCTGCGGCTGATACTAGCACGGTGCTAGTTCCTGCGGTATCTGGCTCAACCATCGTTATTGACCAGATTCAATGTGCTACTTATGGTCTTGCAGGTAGCCCTTATGCTCCTGGGATGATTGTGCTTAGTAATGGCGATGCTGGTAATAATTTATTTGTAGGTTCTCTAGGGGCGGTAGCTAACAAGGTATCATTTGGAGAGAATCTAGACATTAGTGTTGGAGTAGGAAAACCATTGGTTGTTTATCACGTCCTAGGACCTGACGATGACCGCCCAATTTCTTTAAATATTATGTACCATATGCAGATGGTATGACTATTATAGTGCATGGACACACTAATTAAAGCTGATTATTTCGCTGAGGTAACCGACGAGAAGATTGCGGGCACCATCGTACTTCGACGCGACACTGTTGTCGCTGTATACTCCGTCCCTGGAAACTCTAGGCGCACAATGATTCTTACTGAGCAAGGTTTGAAGTTCTGCCTTAAGGGAAAGGTTGATACCTTTATGAGTCCCGAAACAGAAGGTTTGCTAACCGAAGAGGTTGCTGCCCCTGTTTAATAAGTTGGGGCGGTAGCCCAACGGCAGAGGCATCGGACTTAAAATCCGTTCAGTATGGGTTCGAATCCCATTCGCCCTACCAAATTCAGTAGCTTTTTTGGCTGCTTTCACTAAAAAAAATCTATAATAAATTATGACTACTACATCTGAAAAGTATCTAGCGCAAATGCTAGAAGGTTACGAGAACGGCATTCAAGGAGTGGATAACTACATTGCTGAGACTACGACTGCGCTTGAAAAAGCACAGGAGCAGAAGCAGGACATGTTGAATGCTATTGCGGAGATTAAGCAGGAGCTTGGTCTTGAAGAGGAAACGGACGCAGATAAGGCTAAAGCAGAAGCTGTTGCCGCCGAGGCGTAGGTTTTTTCTATATTAAAGAGAGCCCCTTAATGCTTTTGGCATGAGGGGTTCTTTTTTAGACTATATAATATAGTAAAAGTCAAACATGAGAAGCGCAGTAAAAGTCAAACCTCATTCTCGTACCCCCGTACACCTCCCCCCCTACAAGAAAAAGTCAAGGAATTATGCCCCTACGCACAGGTAAAAGTCAAGAGGATGTATCCTCTAATATAAGCAAGCTCAGCGATGAGGGTTATCCTCACAAGCAAGCTATTGCTATCGCGCTTGATAAAGCGGGGAAGGGCAAGAAGAAGAAGCGCATGAAGAAAGTCAAGAACGAATCCTTCGTGGTTCAGGGTGCGCCTCCGTCCGAGTTCGGCAGGACTTTCGATAACGCTTGGAAGCTGAAACCGTCAGACCGTGCTTTTTTCGACGGGAGTAGAAAGTCAAAAGTCAAACCTCGCCCCTCAGACAATCCTGAGAGACGAGATTCAACTTCCTCAAATCACAAACCTGATTCACGAAAACCGAAGATGACGAAGGTAAAAGCGTGAAAGTCAAAAACCACTATTGGCTTCACACACTTGTAAACTACCTTGTCTCCATACTATATTATAGTCCCCAGAACACCAGTCATGTTTCTGGAATCCTAGATACTTATAGACACCATAGGAGTATGTAAATGGAAAAGTCAAATGATGAACGCAAGAACTACATTGTTAAACTGAAGATGTCGGAAGAGGAGATGTTATGTTTTAAGAATCTCCAACCGCTTATCGGTCTTTCTATGAATGTAGGAGAGTCAAACATGATTGCTCGGTTACTTGGTTATAAGAATGTGAAAGACTTAGCCCGAAAAGGGTTTCGCAAGAACCCGTTTTTACGACAAGCGTTTCAGGTAATCTCTTTCTTGTATGTTTCAAGGGAAGATGGGATAACATTTCATGATTTCTATGAAAGGTTAATCTTCACAGACAAAGAGGTTGAACAGAAAGTGCGTAGAACTTTCAACATAACCGATGATGACGAAACTCTTTCTGCTACTCAACTAGAGTTGATGTGGTTATTAGATACTGATAAAGACGAACTTGATGATTGGGAAACTCCCGAATAGGGGAAACACAAAGGTGTGAGCGTTTGGGAGCCCCGCGACGACGTAACTTCTTGTGAGAGCAGGACTTACGACGAATTTGGCTATTTCCAAAGTTTTCTTGTGTAGGGGCTTGACGTAGGGGTAGGTCTGTGGTATAATGTGGGCTGTTCGGGGCGATACCCGACTCTCAACTCACTCAAACCACAGGATTTACCTATGTTCGTTATTGACGATACAAAAAAAGAAATGCTCGCTACACTAATCGGTAGTGGCAAAAACTGTTTACTCACAGGAGCAACAGGGTGTGGCAAAACCACACTTTGCCTAGAGATAGCAAACTCACTTGGCATGAACCCCGTTGTTATCAACATGGGTTCGACACAGGACGCTAGAACTTCTCTCATCGGCTATCATGTTTTGGAGGACGGCACAACCCGATTCCAAACCTCAGACTTTATTAAAGCCATTCAAACCCCGAATACGCTCATCATTCTTGATGAACTTTCTAGGGCTTCCGATGATGCGTTCAACATCATTTTCCCATTGTTGGATTTCCGTAGGGACATTCGTGTTGAGGAACTTGGCGGTTCGGGCGAAACCATTATGGTAGACCCTACTGTTAAGTTTGTGGCTACCGCAAACATCGGTCTTGATTACTCTTCTGCGCGTTCACTAGACCGTGCATTGAAAGACCGCTTTATCCCCTTCCACCTTGATTACATCAAGGGAAAGGAACTTTCCAAATACATCACTCACCTTTACAATGGTGAGATTTCTAAGAGCGCAAAGCCTCTCGTACAGGTTTACGATTACTCTCACCAAATGTATAAAGAGAGCAAAATCTCTTCGCAGATTTCAACTCGTATGGTGCTAGAGTGCGTTCCGCTTATGGACAAGTTCTCGCTGAAAGACATTTTGAACAATGTCCTTCTTTCGATGTACGAGGAAGATTCTTGTAGCGTCATCAACGATGCTAACATCATTCGTGAATACGCAGATTCACTTGGTATGTTTGAGGAGAACTAAGAATGGATACGCACAACATAGATGCCGAATACATGAATCGGTGGTTGGGTGATGGCAGTCAGATTGAAAGTCTGTCTGCTAAGACCATGTATGATGTGCAGACGCTTATCGAATACTACAGAGACATTATTGTTCCCGATAAAAAGGTTTCTATCGCTTTCCCTACTGATGCAAACGAATCTCCAAGAGCGTGTGTATCAAGAGGGGAAGTGGTAATCCCTTTTAATCTTTTACAAATAGGTCGAGTAGATGAAACTATTGGTGCGATGATACATGAACTTCATCACATCAAACTCACTCCTAGTGAGAAGCACTACCACACATTGTCCTTTCAGTTTATCAGAACCTTGATGGAGCAGATAGATTGTTATGGCACGACTCTTGCTGAAAGAGTGTTTACCGATTCTTCTATTACTATGGACAAGATTCTTGGTGATGACGAATGTGGGGTAGAGGTTAAGTTTCTTCGTAAAGTGTTGGGCGATTTGCTCTTTTTGATTAACGCAGTAGAAGATGTTAGAATCGACTCTAACACACCTCCGAACCTTAGAAAGTATATCGACAAGATAGACAAGCAAGGTGGGGAAAAACTCATTGCGAATATCGAGAAGGGGGCTTTCGGTGATGACGATAGGGATTTGGTCGCTATCGGCTTTATGCTTCTGTGCCATCACAAAGGCATTTACGAGTTTCCGTTTATCGAAAGCACTTATGGGGATACCCAAGCCATCGTTGATGCAGATGCTCTAACTTATCCTGTTGAATTGTTTACTGCTTACAAAGAGGAAATCGCTACTCATGTTTATGAAGAATATCTTAAACATTGTGGTATGCCTCCCGAAGCAAACCCACAACTGCAACAAGATGATGACGGAGAGTTTGATATTAACGGCTACTTTGGGGGTAAGGTCAATCATAGTATTGGCGATTCCCTAGAAGAGCAACTCTCAAACACGCCTGTTCCTAAACATCAACAGCCCCAACAGGAAGCCGAAAAGAACGCTTCTGAACAGGCTAAAGACGATATTAAAAATATCAAAGTATCCCAACCTCAACCGAATAGTGCAAGTGCTAATACCGCTCAACCTGTTCAAGCAGTTGATGTTGAGAATGCAAACTTCTCCTCACAGAGTCCTAATAACGCACAAGAACTTAGGGAACTGTTGGAAGAAGAAAATAAAAATGTTGCTATGGCTCCCGAAGTCGTGCAACAAATCAAATCCTTTAAGAATGTGCAGGTTCACACAGCGACCGAATCATTCTCCGACACACAAGTAACTTACGATACCGTAATCTTCGACGCTGTAAACTAAAACCATGACTACACCTACTCTTTACTATATTAAGCACCCTCTTGCTGATAAAAACCTTCCCGAACAAACCCTTGCTACGTTCACCGATAACGACATCGCTGAATACAAGGCTGAGTTTGAGATTTACAAATCCGCTCAACACGATGCTGTTCGTGCAATGAGCGATATGATAGACACTTGCCGTGTTTCTCTCAAATCCATTTTTGGAGGCGAGTCTGATTGCAAGCAAGTTAAGTATTTTGACCGTATGGTTCGTGGAGGGGAAACTCTTACTGACCAACACGCAAAGCAGTATCCTCGCCCTTCCCATGTTGAACAACGCATTACTGAAGCGAAAGAAAAGTATTGCAACTTCATTGGTAGTTCTAATGCTCCAAAGGCAAGTGGTGATGATACACTTCAAGAAATCAACAATGCAGTTGCTTACCTCATGGAAAAGGGTATGGCTCTAAACTCTGATTTCACTATCTCTAATGCTGTTAGCGTTGCGAAGGCTTCTGCTCAACAAGACCTTGATGACCATCTTATTGGTAATGCTGATGGAGAGGGTTATGTGGCTATGCCTTTTAGTCTTATGCTAAAAGAGGGTTCACCCTTTCCTACTTCCTCGTTCGCATACAAGGGTTCGGGTTCAAACACAATGCGTACTAAGATTGTTGATATGAACCTAGACGAAGATACGCTTTCAGATAGTGCAAAAAGGATTGTGAATGAAGGCACTTTCACTTACAAGGTTACTTTTTCCCACGCTTCCACTCCATGCTTGGAGATTTGCTAAATGAGAAGAAACCAAGACCATTACGCTTTCTCAGAAAAGCCTTTGTACGCAGAGAGTTACTATAGTCGTAACTCTCGTACAGAGGAACTGAGAAACTACTTTTTCCAAAAGTTCAAGCAACATATCACCTTGTTGCTTGAGCAAAAGAAAACTCGCAAAGTATCCTCTCAAAAGGGGTATTTGGATTCTCGTTCGTTACATAAGTTTCCTTACTGCGATAACATCTTTCAGAAAACTATTCGTTCGGTATCATCAGATACCACTATTGTTTTCCTTATAGATGGTTCGGGCAGTATGGATAACACCGCAAAGACTCCTGTTGGGGATTGCACCCTTATCGGTATTTGTAGTGCTGTTGCTTCTGCTTTCGCAAAAGCAAATGACCAAGTGTTGAAAGGGAAGATTCCTATTGAGGTGTTCCTAAAGTCTGCTCCCTCTGTTCATGGTTCTACATTAACAGGAACAAAGAACGGAGATATGGCAGTTCTCTCTAGGATATTCTCGTCGAAGTCTCGTAAGAAAGATTACGACAAGATGCTGAAGTTGAATACCAACTCTCCCATTGTGGACAAAGACGGTAGTTACGACGGCAGTTACACTTGCGAGTATGCTGTTCTTCCTGCTTTGCAGAAGTGGATTATGAAGAATGTAAAAACCAAGAAGTGCATTGTGTTCAACCTAACTGATGGTGAAGCATACTGCGGTCTTGGCAAGGACAGTTATCAGTTCCGAAGTGGGGATACCAAAGCGATGCGTATGAAATACCTTCGGGGGATTCCCAACCTTACACTTATGTTAGGGGGAAGGAATGATGACCGTATGAAGGACATCTATGGCGAGAACATGATTTGTGCAAACACAGACTTTGCAGGAGCATTGTTCAAAACATTTGCGGGGTTCTTAGAATAATGCTTACCGACGAACAATGGGCAAAAATCCATAAGAAGTATAGGCGTTTGATGTATGCAGTAGCGCATAGGATTGGAGGGGATAAGGTTGCACACGACTTTGATGATAGCAACCAAGAACTTGCAATCACGGCTATGGACGCTGTATCTGCTTACTCTCGCAAGACAGGGGAGGATTTCGATACCTTCTTTAACACAATACCTTTTGATAAGTATATCAAAACTTGTTTGTGGAACAAGAAGAACAATGTCGGAAACAAGATTAAGAAGAAATACGAAGTTAGACGCTGTGTATCTCTTTCTTCCAACCCCGAAATGTTCTCTACTGAAACAGGTGCAACCTATGGAAGTAGTACGCTTGAAACAGAACCCACCGCCGTATCCGCTTTTGAGGACGCAGAACTAGATTCTACCGCACAGGCTATTGCCGATGCTGTAATATCTGATATGAGAATCATCAAACCCGATGGCTCTCTTAACATTTCCAAACTTTCACGAATAACCCAAAAACCAAAAAACGAAGTGCGTGTTGCCATCGAGAAGATGAAGTACGACTTACGAGATTACAACAATGAAACAAACCAATAAACTTCCCCGACGAGTAGGGTTCTCCCTTCTCAAATCCCTTGTTCACACTTCCGAAATCTTGGCTAGGTGTGCATCACTCTCCGTTAGTACATACCAAAGCCGTATGTATCACAAAATGGTTGAGTCCAACGAAGTGTTGTTCACCCAAAAGGATATTGACGCTTTCGCGAACATCTCCAAGTTCAATCAAGAGGTTAGGGATACCGTTCTAGGTGAATCAAAGAAGATGCCTACAGGCTCTTTCATTAGTGTTGCCAAACATTCAAAGCCCGACCTCAAGTATGTCTCTACTCCAACTTCTGTTGGGCTAGTGGTAACAACAGGTTTGCTTAAAAGAATGTTGCACCTTTCCACAGTTGCGGGTCTTGAAACTAAGGGTAATACCAAAGCAGAAGAGCATATTACCTACGCTTGTGAACATGGAGGGGGTTACTATACTTACGAGCAAAACGCTTTGCACTTCATCAGACTTGCAGACATCGTTCGCTACTTTGGAGAGATACAGGGTAACTTGATTGAAATATCTCTTGAGGGTATGCAGAATGATTACAAACTAGAAAAGCGTCAAGACCGATACTATGGTCGTGCTGATTCTGAGAATAGTGCTTTGGCATCGTCTATGTATCCTATGGTATCTGACCGCTACCAAGAGGAATCATGGAAGCATTACCTTACTACCTCTTATGCAGGAATGTGTAATGTGGATAAGGTTTATCCCCCGAATACTCACTTGAGTAAGAATATCCTGTTGGGCGAACTAAAGACTTTGGAGGTCTAAATGACTCAGAATAATGCAGATAAGATGCGTGAGCAACAAAGGGATTACAAACAATCCCTTTTAGGGGAGGAGGATAAGTGTATCAACCACCCCGAACACTATACCGTAGGAATCGAAACTACAAACTACATCGAATCGTGGGGTATGGATTTCATTGAGGGAAACATCATTAAGTATGTCTCTCGCTACAAATACAAACGAGGTGTTCAAGACCTCAAAAAAGCGGAGTGGTATCTCCGCAGACTCATTAACAAAATGGAGAAAGAACAAAATGGCGATAACTAGAAGAACTAGGTTCAAGAACTACGGAACTTATAACACCCTTCGCAAAGCAGAAGAAATGCTTGAGCGATTTCAGAAACACGCACCTATGCAACTGTTTATTAAAGAACGGAAGCAGTCGGGCAAATACTACACACGCTACACCGTGAGGGGTGTTGAAAGAAAAGGGAGTAAGAAATGCCTAACCAAGTAGAAGAAATAGACACTTGGGATAACGTCCTTGATGCTATGGAGCATTTAGCAAATATTGTTCGCAATATGTATTGCGATAATAACTTTGAGTGGACAGACGATACCCATGATATGCCCGATAACATTGCTCACGCCTACGAATCATGTGATATTGTAGAGGAGTTTATTAGGGAGCAGTTAGGGGAGTGAGTAAAAGACCTCACATTCGCAACTTAACAAAGGAAGAGTGTTTTGCATCTCCCCTTACCACAATCCATCACGATTGGGATTGGGGGAGATACAAAGGCTTTATGTTAATGACTGATAGCAATGGTGAAGGGTGGGTTCCGCATCACAACGTCTACTCTCAGTTATGGACGGCTGTGCGTTGGGGGCTTTACTTTTGGCGCACAGACAAAAACTTAAAAAACAGGTTCGACCACCCTCGATTTGTTCTTGATTTGTACACAGGACAAATCGTGTGGCAGAACTTTGATAAAACTAAACTAAAAACGTACAAATACAAAGGAATAGGTGATAACTATGAAGTCTACTAAAGAAAAATATGTCGTGTTCAAGAAGGTGATTGCAAACGAGTTTGTCCTCGTAGAAGCAGACTGCCCCGAAGAAGCGATAAATGAAGTGTGCGAAGGAAACGGAGAACCCATGCGCTCTATGTCGTTAGAGTGGAATGGAGATTTACCTCCTCACCTTTGGACAGCAGAACCCATAAATGCGACCGATGAAGAGTTGCAAGCACTTCGCCGTTCGGCTCGACGCTTGCCCGATGTATTCACAGGTACAGATTCGCCGTTGGGAGATGATATATGTTGAGAAACCTAGAACACAAACTAGGTCATTACTTCAACATAATGGCTTTCATCAGAACAATAATCTGTGTTGCTTTTTTTGCTTTCGCTGTGGGGAGTTGTGCATCACCTCCCACAGTATACTCCCATGAGTATTGGTTGGAGCATAAAGAACACTTTGCCGAAGGACAGGATATATCCGACTGCCATTGGTGTATCGAATACAAGAAGATGATACCTTAATGAAATATCTCCAAAACAACAAGATTGAAGAGGACGTAGAGATTACCCTAACCCCTAATGAGTTTGCGGGTATCCAATACGCTCTACAATCCATTGTAAGGCACGAAAGCGTTTCACACGACAAACATTACTCCCATGTGAAGAACGCCTCACAGGTGCTTGAGAAGGCTCACAGGGAAAGCGAAAAAGAAAGGATAAATCCTTTTTGGGGTTCTGATTATCAGAAAAAGGAACTATAATAAAATATGACCCAAAAAAGGATATGTTATTCGGTATTTGTGGAGGATAAACCTTACTTGCTATGGCAACTAGAGTTGTTCATCTACTCGCTCGTAAAGAGAGCCAAGATTGACCCGAAAGACATATTCCTTTTTTGGGCTTCTCCCGATTACTACACAGAACCCGCAAGACCCGATTACGAAGGACATATTCCTAGTGATTGGTTAAGAGGGATTTTGGAAGCATATCCCACTATGCACCATAGGTATTCCCAAAACTTCGGAAGGCAGAATAGAACATTCCGTTTTATGGGTAATGGGAATTGGCATGGAAAACCCTATGCGGGGCTTAACAAATGGTCTGCATGGATTGAATGGGCAAATGCTGATTGCTTTAAGGAGTGGGACGAAGTTTGGATTTTGGAACAAGACCTTTGGTTCAGCGGTGAAATCCCCGAAGTACCCGATGGGAATGTAGTATCCTATAATTGGATTCCAAACAAAAAGACTGCGTTCAAGCGAGGACACGAAGCAGAGAAGGTAGATGCGTTCCAAGTAGCAAGAGAGTTTAAGAAAAATAGTTTTCGGGGGCAGAACCTTGAAGATATCATGCGACTAACAGGCATGACCAAGAACAAGATTGCCAAATGGAAGCAAGGAGCAGTATTATTTAAGTTTCGCACTAAAGACCTTAAACCCAAACTGCTGAACGACATAATGAACTACAACTATCTGTTACTTCACCTTATGGAAATCAAACACCCATTAGGCAGTAGACACGAAACAGATATGATTGCACCTAGTCTAGCCATAGCCAATAGTAACCTAGAGATTGAATCCTTACGAGACTCGAAACTAAGAACGGATACATGGACACATGATGAGGAAATACCCCCCAACACGATTGTACATTACGGTTGGGATTTTGCTAACTATCCCCATTTGGGTGTGGATTTTGGAAAACATAAGTTTGCGGAGTTAGCCCCGTGGCAAGAGAAAAGACATGACCTTATCCATTTTTCTAAGACGGCGAAATACGAATGGACAAAAAACTTCTTCATAGACATGATAAACATACATCACGACTTCCCGAACATCATGCGGAGATGTGTAAAGAAGAATCACGAACTCCGAGTGTAGAAGAAGTAACTTCTTTCCTAGAGGAACACATTGCAAGAGATTCCATACTCCTCAACTCTGCTCCTGTACTTACTGATACCAATATGGATATTACTGAGACTATACGAGGGAGAATGATAGCCTATAAAGAGGTAAAGTCCTATATAGAGCGGGGCAAAAAGGGGTAATCCCTTCCCTGTTTTTCTATTCTATTTTTTTTCTGATATTCAACCGACAGTCTTAACTCCCTATTTTACGGGGGTTAGGGCTGTTTTTTTGTTTCTTATTTCTTGTCCGCTATGCCCCCCAAGGGGGTATTTAATTTGTTTTATAAAAAAAATAACAAGATTAAACAAGAATTTGAACACCAAACCCGTGATTTAGGTAAGACTTGGTTGCGATTTTGTCTGTTTTAATTTTCATTAAGACCTACCTTTCGCACATTAAATGCACGTATCGGTAAAAGTCAAGTTTGAATTTTGGGTACAAACAGCGAAAGTCAAAAGACCCCCATGCAACCACAGGCGAAGTAAAAAAAAAGAGAGGAAGCATTAGCCTCCTCATCTTAGTAAAAGTCAAACCTAGATTTCACCTTCATGGTATCCCCCCTATAGAGAAAGTCAAACAGCCAGCACGCCAGGCAGGTAACATGCTGGGTATAACTTGTCCCCCATACAAGAACATGTATACAAAAAGTCAAGTTCTGTTTTTTCACCTCTATGTTCATGCGACCAAAACAGATTCTACTCAGGGTGCCCGCAGCTCAGTCGTCCTGACCTCGAAGAAAGTCAAGAACAGGGAAACCAGGATACGACGCACGAGTTAGGCTAAGACTGTAACTTGTATCACATACAACTATGTAAAGGTGATAGAGGGGAACAGTACTCTCACATACCATTCCCCCCATCAAACCAACCACTTTTTTTTTAATCGAATTGTAAGAGAGCGAAAAAGCATTTAGTTTTTTTACGGGCTTGCTTTTTCGCCCTCCAAGAGTATCGCAAGGCTGTAACCCCTTGTCGATGCGTACATTATACCATACCCCACCGACTTCACCTAATGTTTTCCCTAATAGGGGAAAAAATACCTTTACTTTTGGAAAAACGCTAAAAGAGAATTGAGTGCCCGAAGCTCGTAACCTATTGCTGTTAATGAAGTTACACGCGCGGGGGCCCCTGCGGGGAAAATAGGCAAGGGGAAACTTCCTCCCCGCTGCCCTAAGCCAAATTTAAGTATGGCTTTCGTAGTATACTGTGGGATTGTTCACAGGAACGGTGCATGCGTCTTGCCGTTCGGTTCCCCCCTACTCGCTATTGCTTTCGGGGGCGCTCTGAGCCTATTACCCTATTTTACCTCGCTCAGACGAGGGGAAGCATTACGCCTCCTTACCAATCTCACTAGCAAGGGTTTCGGCTAGAGCCTTACGCTTAGAGCGCAAGTCCTCGATTTTGGCGTTTGCTGTGGCTCTTTCAGCCTTAGCGGTTTTCAATCGACCTTCCCACTCCACGACACGGGCTTTGAAGTTTTCAATCTTCTCAGCACCTTCAGAAGCCCAACGGTTGAACTTCAGCATGGAGACTTGAACAGCCTTGATTTCAGCGTCGAGTGCTTGAATCTCGGGTGAGTCGTTGATTTGCTCCTTGTTCGCCTTAGCGATAAGAGCGGAGAGTTGTGCTTGCGTTTCCGCAATACGGTCAGAGACGGGACGGTGTTTCGTCATGGTTATTACCTCGTAAGTTGGTTAGTGAGAGTGAGGGGGTTGCCCTCGTTTGTTGGTATCATTATACCATAGTTTTAGTGAAAGTCAAGCCCTAAGCAGAGATTTTTTCAAGAACTTCTTGGTGTAGGGCATCCCATTCATCGTCGGAGGGGTCATCCGTTCCGAGTAGGTCATGGGGTTGGAAGTAGTCCTCCTCTACAGGAATCCCATCCTCATAGACAGTCTTACCTGCGAAGTCGCATCCATACTCGACATAGCCGAGAGTAAAAGTCAAGTCGGGGTATTTCCTAGAAGCGGTAGAGAGCCACTCCACAGGGGGAGACCATGCGGTGGTGAAAGAATAAGTCAAACGCCCATCCTCGCAGTCGTTGATAACTTCGGGGAAGTTGTCGGGGTGGATATCGTAGGCATTCCACTTAGTCCCCCAATGTTGGTTATGGTAGTCATACCACCCAGAATGTGAACTCTGCTTGAGACGCTGACGGTCTAGGAAGTTTTCGGGGTAGGGGACGGAGAAGGAAAAGTCAAGTGTGCTTTTCTGCTCACCCAAGTTACCGTCCCAGTCATCGGGGACTCGGTAATGGTCTCGGGCGAACTTACGGACATCGTAGGGCTTACCCTCGACGGTGAGATGGTTTTCGCAGTGATTCGGCATGGTTACATTATACCATCGCGTAGGGGAAAAGTCAAGGGGAAAACCCCAAAACTTTAGCCGTTAGGCGTTACCATCGGCGCACCACAGAACCACAGAATGTAGGTCATGAATACCACAGAGAATAGGCAACCGCCTGAGAGATAAAAGAAGAGTTGGGCTTTTTCGAGTTTGTTCATGGGCACATTATACCATAGCGCGGTCGTGCTGTCAAGCGGTAAAGGTGAAAAAATGGTGGAGGTGGGGGGAGTCGAACCCCCGTCCGAACAGATTCCTCATGAGGCTCTACCCGTCGAAACACCAAAACACCCCCGTTTTCATGTTCCCTATTATAGCATATCCGAGAGCGTTGTCAATATCTTTTTCGGGAAAAACCTAAACCCTTGCTACCAAAGAAGTTAGGGGTCGGGGGGCCCGTCAAAATCCCCATTTAGACCCCGAGAACGGGACCTAAACAGGGAAATGAAGAGTGGGACGCGCCGCATCCCAATTACCCGCCACTGCTCTTACGCAGATGTCATTCGCTAGGCTCTTCCCACATATTCTACTGCGGGGTTCACGACGAACGCAACGGAGGCGCTGACTCGGCTCTTCAAATTTGAAAGGGGGGTTTGTTCCCGAGGTTATCCCCCAAACTCGCTTTCTTTAAAGTCGGCACGCCATTGGTTGACCGCACCGACTATGAAAAACAACCTCAGACTTTCGTCACAGTCGCATCCCCTCGCAGTTCAGAGTTGAAATAGCTACCTGCGCTATCCGCCCCCTCCCATGCGTCAAAGGTTTTTGAATCGCAGGAAACCGTGTAGGTGTTCCCGTCCTTCGTGGACATGGTAGCCGTATCGCTACCGTTATGAGAAATGGATTGAATCCAAGAGCTAGTCAAGTTATGCCTCCTAAGCAGAGTAGTGCCCTTTTTGGGCGAAGTTGCGACGAACGAAAGAACGTGCAGAGTTCTTATCTTTCATCGAGAATGTCGAAGTCTTGCGACCTTGACGAACGGAAACCGTGTAGCCGTTAGAAGCTTTACGGATTGAAATGAGAGAAGCGTTAGATTTCATGATGATTGACCCCTCCAAGGGTCGAGTTTGTTGATGCGACTATTATACCATCGCGTGGCAGTCAAGTCAAGTGGTTTGTCGAGTTTTTCTGACAGGGACTCGATACCCTACGAGCGGTCTTGTGTCGGGGTCGCTCGTTCCCGTGTGCGTACATTATACCAAATCCATGGCATGCTGTCAAGCACTAATCCACATAAATTGTGCGTTTTTTTCCGCACTCCGAGCAGATGTGGGTTTCGGTGTGGTAGCCCGTGCTGAGGACGGACCACATGTGAATGCCAGAGAAAGAGCAGAGGGTTTCGTAATTCATGCCCCTATTATACCATAGCGCACGGCAATGTCAAGCCCCTGGTCTATGTTTTTTTAAATTTTTAACCCGTTGCTGGCAAAGGAGTTACGGTCGCTCGGGCCCCCGCCAATCACCCGATTAGACCCCGCACGCGGGCGCTATTAGTGGGTTTTGAAGCGCACAGTTTTCGGGACAGTCCAACACAATCCGCACGACGCGCAATCTTTCAACTTGCCCGACTGTTCGGGACAATCAAAAAATGCACCTTCAAAACTTTCTTCGCCCGCGTAACTCCAATCCGAATCCGCGTCAAAGTTTCCCGAGTGGCGAATCACGCAACGGTCGGGGAAAGTTTTGTTCATAGTCTGAATGCACTCTGCAATCATATCACCCTTGCGAGCAGTGTATCCGAAAATAGAAAGTTTCGGGTGCTTGTCTAGCATTTCAAGCCAAAAGTTTACATACTCGACAGAATAAAAATCACCCAAGACATGCAAGCGAACCACAATGCCCTCTTTATGCTTTGCGAGCAAAACCTTTATTTCCTTTTCAAGAATAAGGTCGATGTTTGCGTTACGGTAACGGTGCGCGAAAGGCATGTTATTGCCATAGCAATCTTCCCAATGGTGGCAGGTTGTGGGGCATGTTTCCCTTTCTACTAGCGTGAGAGAATACAAACGCTTGCCTAGCCATTTCTTAGCGGTAACCTTGAACCCTAGCTTTTTATTGCTAGAACCCTTTTTTAGCATACCGTTAGGGGCTTGGGACTTGATGCTTTTTTGGTAGATTGTCGTTGTTTTCATGCCCCCATTATACACGCGCCCCTCCCCTCTGTCAAGCCTTTGGGACACTTTTTTCTGTTTTTTTTATATTTCTCCTAAGTGCTTGCGGGCTATGAAGTTAGGCTTGCCGAGGCCCCCGCCAAACCCCGCTTTAGAGGCGGAGTTCGGGGTTTATTCGCTAATCCAAGCAAACGGTGCAGTAGACTGCAAGCAGAGCAATCGCCCCGCCTATAAAAATTGCGCCCATCATGCGTCCATCTCCAGAAAGTGTTCATCTTGAGCCGTGAGGATTTGGCAGAATGCGCCTTCCGTCTGTAGCTCCGAGAGGGTGAAGTATCCGAGTTCTGATTCGAACCCATCAACACGACCGAAGAAAAGTAGGTCATCCATTTCGACCTGCTCCGCTTCGTAGATTGTCCACGTCCAATTCATAGTTGGACTGTAGACCTTAGCCATAATTTCTTTATCGGCTTCGGGTGTTCCGTCTGTGCTACCCACCGAAGTATTGAAACTTTCGGTGAGTTCGCGAAGACCTGCTTCTAGATTGAAAGGCATAGTGTTTCTCCTTACTGAGTTGCGAGGAAAGGCTTCATCTTAGAACCGTCATGGTTTCCGAGATACTTGCCACAAGGTTGCATAGGCAACAACCGACGAACAGCCCGATAAGCATCGAGCGATTTCATGGCGTAGCCAAAAGGGACGATAGAAGATGCGTAAGCCCAAGCAAAGTGCTTGCCGAGAACGCGAGAGATGATGTTGAGAGTAAAGTTTTTCAAGTTAGTTTTCCTATTTGAGAGTGAGAGAGGTGAGGGGGTTTCCCTCGTTTCGTGCTACCATTATACCACAGTTTGTGGGGATTGCAAGCACTTTTCCAAGAATATTTTTAATTTCCTAAGTACTGCTGTACTAAGAGTTTAGCTTCGTCCGCTGTGAGGCTGAGCATCATTTGGACTTGGTGCGCGACGATATTCACCTCGCCACTGTGCCCGATGATGTCCAACTGCTTTTCGGACATTTGGGCGCGAGTGTTGGCGAACAGCATAGAGATGAGCAACTCCGTAGAGATGAGCATGTCTGAGTCTTCGCGATTGGGGAGGAGGGCATTGGTTCTTTCGATGTCTTTCATGTAGGGTATTGTATCAAATCCCCCACCCCCTGTATACAACAAAACAGGGAAAATTGGCGATTATTTAAATTGTTTGTAAGTGGTGGTGTGCAATGAAGTTAGAGCGAGCGCGGCCCCCGCCAATCGGGGAATAACCCCCCACAGAAGAGGGTTATTGGGGAAGTGGAGAGTCTGACGCGGTGGGACTTACTGTTTACCCACACCCTGCGGCTAGTTCTAAGGCACTAGCAGCGTCCGACAATGTAGTTCGGTTTCGCTAGGCGACCCACACAAAGGCTTCTCTGGCACTTGCCCGTCTTTCTACCCGTGTGCAGTTCGGGGATACCTCGCATTGACCCAAGGCATTACCCGA
>Ga0080013_1000115_pt1 | contig 111931 bp, 108 predicted proteins | sample ETNvirenome_6_85_FD_69236 | JGI IMG/M metagenome (GOLD analysis project Ga0080013, IMG submission 69236) | Marine viral communities from the Pacific Ocean - ETNP_6_85 (SPADES assembly) (version 2) | ecosystem: Environmental > Aquatic > Marine > Oceanic | place: Pacific Ocean | collected...
ATTGTTGTTCTCAGGAATAGCATATGCCGATGATACCCGAGAAGAGCCCAAAGTTATATACAAAGAAAGAACTGAAATTGATTTTGAAGGCGTGGAAGTCGCCGGCGAGCTTGTGCGCCCCCAAGGAACACTGATTCTTGATAGAAAAAAGGCACAATTCAATTCCATGATTAAGTTGCGCACTGACTTTGATGATGAGATTGATAAATCTGTGGATGAAGTAAAATGAAACTAATACTTGAAAATTGGCGAAAGTATCTCAAGACCCAAGAGCTAAACGAAACCCTTACAAAAGATTGGGGCGATTGGACCATTGCTGATTTGCAAGAACTAATTAGGCTGAGTCGCGAAGGAGATGAGAAGCCGATGGCACAACGTTGGCTTGCAAAAACACTTGGCGGAGAGTTTATTAAGGCACTCCCGTTAATCGGTGATGTTATAAGCGCCACAGAAATTTTAGTAGATTATTACAAGGAGCGCACACGAGCCCCAGAAGATCCAGACACTGTTGAAGATTTTCCTATTTTGGGTAAATTAAATATAGACCCTCACTTGATCCACACCATTGAAGATAACATATTAAATCAAGTTGATGAAGAATACCAACAATATTTAGGTAGCTTAGCGCCCGAAACTTTGATAAAAAATATTATTGGTATTAATGATTTTATCAGACAACGCATAGCGACGGCGACTGATAAACACGTTGTAATTTCTGACAAATCAAGGGCCGAAAATGAAACTCCTACTTGAAAATTGGCGAGAGTATTTAACAGAACAAAACATATCGTATTCTGGCGTGGTTCTTGATGAAGAATCAAGACAAAAGCTTTTGAATCTCCCAATACCAGAAGGGTGGGAACCAATTGCTCATCATATGACTATTACAATGGGACCAATCGTCCACAAAAAGGGCAAACATGATTTTTCAGAAGCATATCCAGTAGGAGCGCAGATCGAGCTTCCCGTGATTGCAGTAGGTGCCGATGACCGCGCCATGGCCGTTAAAGTTACTCCTCCTGCCGGCCTTAATAAAAAAATACCCTTCCCTCATATTAGTGTAGCGGTTAATCGAGCAGCGGGTGGCAAACCCTTCCATTCTAATAAAATACCAGAAGAAAACTTTCAGCCCCTAAGCGGGATTACACTAAGTGGTACTGTCGAGGAGATTCCACAATGAAACTCCTACTTGAAAATTGGCGAAAATACCTTAATGAGATGGAAGAACCCATCACAACCCTGCGCATCTTCGACTTCGATGAGACAATAGCCCATACGAGGTCAGAAACACGTGTTGTAGCCCCCGATGGCACAGAAGCGACCCTGGGTGACCAGAAAGAGTTTGAAGCCTACATGCGCGAAGCTGCAGCGAAAGAGGGCCTTGACGTTTTTGATCCTGTTGATGCTTTGATTGAGATAGGATATGATATTGACTTGAGTGACTTTTCAATTGTTAAGGATCCAGAAGAAATCACTGTGGTCACCGATAAACTTCGCGAGTTTCCCGAGAATTCCAAAACATATATTATGACTGCAAGGCGTGGTAATTCGCTGGGTCCAATTTTGGATTATATAGAGGAAATCGGTATAGACCCAAATCAGGTGAGGCCCATTGCGACACAGGGCGAGTCGAAAGGCGATGTGATGGTTACAATGATAGGGCAGAAGCTGATGGCGGACGGCAAGTCGAATATTAATCGTATCGAATACTATGAAGATTCAGACAAGAACATTGACGACGTCCTTCGAAAAGTATGCGAGAACCCAAATCTAGACGCGATCAAGCCACTAGATTTTGAACTGGTGATTAACAAAGTTATCAATAATGAGGGGCGCTATAATATTCAACGGATTGAATGTAGCCGACCAAACTAATTAAGAGCAGTGGAGGAGACGCTATGGCAGCCGCAAACAGTGGGTGGAACGAATATTCCAAACTAGTTTTAGAACAGCTGGAATCTTTATCGGCCAGCATTGATGCTCTCAGAGATGAGATGCAAGAAATGAGGCAAGAGGTGGCCATAGTAAAAATCAGAGAAGATAGAGTTACCGAGCTTAAAGCGTGGAAAGAAAAGATCGATGACGTGGTGTCCCCTACGCAAGTAAAAGCGCTCGTCGAAGAGGTTCAACAACTTAGAGAATTTAAAACAAAGGCTGTTACTACTTTTATGGTTGTACAATTTTTAATGGGCATGGCACTAGCCGCCTCGAAGCTATTTTAATTTTTTGACAATTCCTTTATTTATGTTATCTTTATGTTGTGTATGATAATATAAAACTTGGAGATTTGATCAGCCAAATTCACCCCTCAACCTTCGAACATTTAAAGATAGGTATTGTAACAGATGCACAAAAAATTAACTTTGTTGTAAAATGGATATGGTATGACAAGTATTTTTTTATGGAGCAAGAAGATTCATTGTTCAATGAACTGAACAGAGAATATTTACTAACAAGCACCACAATTCACAGACGCAACGATGAACTGGTGCTAAAAATATTAAACTCTGGTTCGCAATATGGCATGGGAAAATCTTGATGAAAATCGATTAAAGCAGATCATTCGACAAGCCAGTGGCAAGGTTTCGAAAAAAGATGAACATTTGGTTGTACCATCTATTATAAAGTGCATCGGCGTTAAATGGTATTATGCGCCGTCTAAAAGGAGACACATGAGAACTCGTTGTGGCTTAAAGGTCCACATTGTTGATTATGAAGAAGATGAAGAAGGAAGAGTCTTGGTTTATGATGGATACCTTCTAATAGCAGTCCCTCTTGGCGACCTCGAAACTATAGGATTCAATTAGCATGTTATTTAAATTTGGATATTTCTGGAAATTTTTGTTAACCTTGATTGGGTTTTGGATTTTTTACGGCCTCTGCGGCTTTGAAGTGACGGTTGTTACTCTTTTGGCCTCTTTGTTGGCATTAAACTTCAAATCCACGGGCCACCTATGATAAAAATGTCTATTTAACTTTAAACCCTTGTTGTTGTTAAATATGAAAGAAAAACATAAATTTGGACATCTCTCGGCCGAGAACCTTGAGATTGGTGATATTGTTGCGTGGTCTAGATGGTCTGATGACGATGATGACTGGAGGGAGCACATGGGCATTCTTTTGGAAATTCGAAATGAAATCAAGGCGAATAGATTTGTCTCAGTATCAAAAGTAATGCCACTAGACAGCCAAAATGCAGAATTAGAATTTTTTACGCTTACTTTGCGTTTAGTATCGCGTTCGAAAAAAGAAAGTGGCTCGTGAACCTCCCTTAAGAACTATTTAGAGTATATCTGGTTTTCCCTGAACTAAGAAAGGCATGCTTAAATGATGATTGATATTTTAAAACCATTAATTAAACAATTTCTGCCATTTGCGCAAGAAAAAATGGGATTTGATAGGCCCCCAAAGCTTTTTTTGCAGAATAGCAAGCAAGAGGCCGACAACCCCATGGGGAAGACCGGTTTTTATGATCCAGAAAACGAATCCATAACGATTTATGTCGCTGGGAGGCACCCAAAAGACATAATGCGCTCTTTGGCACATGAGTTAATGCATCATACTCAAAAATGTAATGGTGATTTTGATGGCGCAAAAAACATGGGAGAGCAAGGATATGCACAGAATGATTCTCACATGAGAAATATGGAAATTCAAGCATATCAAGCATCTATTGTGTTTAGGGATTGGGAAGACGGATTAAAAGAGACTATTTATTACGAACATCTACAAAAGGGAGAAAAAAAGATGTCTACAAAAGATTGGAAAAACAGAGAACTTAACGGTCTCTTAATGGAGCGATTTGGTTTTAAATTCAACACACTCGATGAAGTTGAGGAAGTTGATGAGGAAGTTGATGATGAGCTTAATGAAGAAGAGGAAGAAGAGGAAGAGCTTGACGAAGGTGGCGCTGCAGATCGTCCCGAAAGCACCGGTAAAGGTGTAGATTCCCCTGATCGCGGAAAGCGGGTACACGAAGAGCGAGAGCTTGAAGAGGACGAAGACGAGCCGGCAAAGCTTTCCGAAGTTCAAATCAAGGAAGTGCTCCGAAAAGCTATTGAAATTATTTCTTCTACCAAAGGAGAGTAATATAATGAACGGCAAATATAAAAATTGAACGTTCATTTGAACTCAAAAAATTAAGAAACAAATTTATACAAAAGCTATTATTAACACAAAAGAATCAGGAGCAAAACATGTCATTAGATAGGGACTGGCAAAATTTTTTAAACGAGAACCTAAGTGAAAAGAGTATCTTCACTTATATTCAGGGCCTTCAAGAGCTAATTTCAAAATTTAAACCAAGAACACTTACTGAAGAGCGACGACTTACATTAGCTAAGCAGCATTTACGCGAAGTTAGAAAATTCGCACGCAGAATGCAAAATGAGATGGAAATCCTTCATGAAAAGGTCAATATTTTAGAAGAATCTAAATTAGGTGATGAATAATGGGTGGTGCGGGAGGCCACATGCGTCACCCTCATGATTTAAATGAGGTAGACAGCGGCAAAGATATCATAGCTCTTTTTAGAGCTATTCCTGATTATCTAAAGAGCAAAGAATTTGAAGGTGGCGAAACATCAAGCCTCAAACTAGACGGCAGTAATAACGGACTTAGGTTAGTATATCGAAACGGAAGATATCAATTTGCCATTGATCGTGGCTCCAAGGGAGATATGGATATCCAAGGTGTCACAGCAGATCAATTAGAAGATCGGTTTAAAAGCAAAATAGTTGTTGATCCTGAAACTGGAGAAGAGACCGCAAAACAACACGGCATGGTGGCATCCTCTAATTTGTTGCTTAATATGATGAACAGCCCGCTTGAACAAAATCGCGATGAAATGTTTAGCGCCCTAAAGAAATTGGGGTTCTTGGTTGAAACCGAAGGTCGACTTATACCAGATTCTTCCAAATATATTAGTATTGAATACGTAGAAAGAAATGCATTCGATCATCCAACAAACCCAAAACTTGGAAGAGCGAATGTAATCTATTATCCATTTGATTTTATTGCTTTTCACGGTGTAAGTGAATTTTTTGAAATGGTGCTCAAAAGAACCGGAAACGTTGTTCGCCAGGGGCCTAAGCCAACCGGAGAAGACAGTGGGCCCGGAAAGCCTGTTCCATATGATCGCGAAGCGCTCAATAAATTAGTTGAACTTGTAACTCCATATGCTCCAGAAGGGTTTAAGGTGTTTGGGCCCGTCTCGCTCAAAGTGGCGGCTGCAGCCGGAGAAGAAGGTGGCGAAGGCGATATTGAAGGGGCGCTTGATCAATTATCACAAAATATAGAAAAAGCATTAAGCACTAATATTTCAATAAGAACTCGTGCCGACCCCAATGAACCGCCATTAACAATGACTCTTGAAGAATGGTTAAAGAAAGCAAAGAATTTCAATTATCAGCCAAATATTAAACTAACTAATGGTAAGAAAGTTAGCCCTTTCCATAAAAATATACATAAAGCCCTTATTGTTGATGGAGTCTCCGTGCCGGAGCTTGTGGATGATCCCGAAATAGGCCAAGATCATTGCGATCTATCTGGAAACCTATATGACTGTGAAAAGGCCATCTATGGTGCAATTTTTATGGAAGCAGCCCGTATTTTAGGGAATACAGTCAAAGAATCACTCATGCCATCAGTAGAAGAATTCGGTCCCGCAGTATCCCATGAAGGGATTGTTATTGATGCCGGGATGCCATTTGGTAAGAAGAAGACAGGACATGCGTTCAAAATAACAGGAGAATTTATAATTGATGCTAGCGGAGGTGCTTACGCGACAGATACAGGAGGATCCCTGCAGGAAGATGAAGTAGAAATAGATGTTATTGATGATGAAACAGCTGACCCGGTGATTGATTCTGATGTTCCCGAAGGCATAACATATGCTGTAGTGCCCGGGGCATATAAACCGCCCCATTTGGGCCATCTTAAGATGGTTGAGCAATATGCTGCGGATCCAAAAGTAGATAAAGTAATTGTGTTAATATCCTCGCCATTACGCCAACAACGCACTCTCCCAGATGGCACTATTGTCAATCCCGAGCACTCAAGAGAGGTGTGGCAATTATTATTAAATTCTGCTGGGCTTGGTCCGCCCGATGTAGAAATGCGAATATCAGACCAGCCATCTTCTATGGGTGCCACATTTGACTTTATTGGGCCCATGGGGCCCTTAGAATCTGGAGATCGTATAATTTTAGGAGCCAGCGACAAGCCCGATGAAAAAGGCCGGCCAGACTGGCACCGGTGGTTATCTGTAAAGCCAAAGGACATTAAACCCGGAGTTGAGCTATTAGACATCGAGGAGAATGCTGTCCGCGCATTTGATCGTGAAAGTGGTGGCCCGTTCAGAGCTAGGGATATGAGGGATTTAATTGGAGCAGCTGCAACTGATGTTAATGCAATCGATGAATTAGAAGAATTTGTCGGTGAAGATAATGTTTTTGAACTCTTGGCTATTTTTGGTATGGGCCCCCGAATGAATGAAGGATCTGCAATGAGCGCCGGCGCAGTTGATGGAGCGCCGGCCGCGGGGGGAGGCCCATGGGAGGATATGGACGTCGATAAAGAAAACGAAAAAGAAAGAAAGATAAGCAAACTAAAGACAGAAAATTTAGATTTAAATATCGTTGATGATGTAATAAGACTAATTATGAAAAGAGGCATAATGCAATGAACAAACAGGAAACAATCCTAAGAGAAAATATAAGGCAAGCTATTCGCCTTGTCAAGAAGAAAAAAATGGTAGACAGACAGAAGCAATTAAATGAAGAATCGCAGCTGCGAAATCTTGTCAAACAATTTTTAGATATTGAGATGAAATTAATTTCAGAAGCCAAGACCCCGGATAATGATCCGGCGCCTCATGAGAACACGGGAATTAATGTTTTGGAAGATTTATTAAAAAAGATAATTCCCATCTTAGAAACTGATTATAAGTTGCTAACCACCGATCTTGAACAAAGAACTTCTTTTAGATCTCATGTGATTAATGCTGTGGTGGGTACCCTTACGCCTGTCGAGGCGAATAATGATGCTGCCCTCGGCGGAGGCGAATTGCAAGAAGAGGTTGACATTGACGTTGTCGATGATGATAAATTTATTGATGTCCGGGGAGAAACTGAACCAGAAGAGGTAGAAGAAGACCCGCGCGATGAGTTTGGTATTGAAGGAGCGGACGTCACTGGTAGAAATATGGCGTATGCTTCTTTTAAAAAGATAGAAAGTTCAATTATTGATGCATATGATCTGCTTTCAAATGCTGAAGATCAGGAACTTTTTTATGATTATCTGATTGCCAATTTAAAGCTTTATTTTGATAAATTTGAAAAAGAGCTAGAAGCTAATGTTTCTGAGCCGACCAACCAGGCATATGATACTGCCAAGGAAGCTGAGCCCGAAGGCGAAGGTGGGACACCTGAAGGTGGAGAAGAAGAAATTGAATTCGAGGTATAATGAATTCAACAACAAAATATAAAAGTATTATTAATAAACTAAAAGATAATAATAAAGTTAATGATCAAGTGTTAGTTTTACTTAATAATCTGTCATTAGAAGATATTATAGCATTAAAACTAGAGTTGTCAAGTAAAATGTTAAAAAATCGCATGTATGGATTTGACATATGGCGAAATTCACGTTATCTTACACAAGAGGCTATTTTGAAATTCGCTATCTCTGCAACAAAATCCAAAAAAGACGCCGCTAGATTCTTAGGAATGAGATATCTAACTTTCTTAAGACTCACAAAGAAATATGATATTCAGAAATTTTTTGATCAAAAAGGTTTTTGACAGATTTGTTACTTTATGATATAGTATATACTAATGGGGAAGCGCGACATGTCCGGCGCGTTAATTAAATAATAAGTGTCCATATCTATCATGACACAAGCGCAAAGTAATGAGCGCAGTTAAAAATGTAGGTTAGCTGTGGTGAGCAAGAGATCCACAACCGGACATAATTTTATAAAAGGGCTATTTATTATGAGAGGTGATTATGAAAACGTTAATTTTTGTGCTCGGACTTGGTACTTCGTGTGTACAAGATAAGCCATTAGATAATCTAACCGAGACTGGCGCCACCGAACAGGCCCCGGCCGAAAAGCCAGACGAGCCAGTAGGAGTTATACCAGCAGCTGACTGTCAGCAAGTAGATATTGGAGATAAGGCATGCAATTTTAAATTGCTTGATCAAAATGGGGATGTGTGGGAACTATATGACCATGAAGGTAGTGTGATATTGCTAGATTTTTCTACAATGTGGTGTCCGCCTTGTCAAGCGGCCGCCCATTATATGCAACCACTACAAGATGACTATGCTGCAGCAGGCGTTCAAATTGTGACCGTTTTAATCGACAGTCTTTCATATGGCCAGGCGCCCTCAGAAGTCGACGTCGACGATTGGACCAACATGCATAATATAACAACAGCGCCGGTACTACAAGCATCGAGAGAATTAATGCTTGATAATGCAGCCATTGAAGGTTATTCAATTGGAGGTTACCCTACATATATTTACATTAACCGCAATATGGAATTCTACAGTGGGCATGCCGGTTATAATGACGAATATGTCAGGCGTACAATTGAAGAAGGTTTAAATTTATAACAATAAGGGGATGAAACGGATTCGACAGAGTAAAAAAGAGAAATAGTGCAAGCAGGTTAGATACGACCTTAACAGTTCAAAAATAATAGTTGCGAATAACAACACACACTTCGAAGCAGTCGCTTTAGCGGCTTAATCGGGAGGTCGCTCAAAGCCTTCTATCCAATTTGAGCAAAACAAGAGACAACTTGTAAAAATCAAACCATCTAGTGCAACAGGGCGGTAAGCATTGGATTATAGCCGCCTACCTTTGTCAGTGGCTGATAGAAACTGACTAAGCTTGTGAGTGACTTGACTTAGATTTATTGTGGACGCGGGTTCGACTCCCGCCATCTCCACCATCTTATCTTTCATTAAAAAGGAGAAATAATGAAAACAGTAGAGAACGGACAAAAAGTTAAGGTACATTACCGTGGTACCTTTAGTGACGGCGAGGAATTTGATAATTCATATATTCGTGGGCAGGCTTTAGAATTTAAAGTAGGCGCCGGAGAAATGATTCATGGTTTTGATAGTGCCGTTAGTGGCATGACCGAAGGCGAAAAAAAGACCATCACCCTTACGCCTGAGATGGCTTATGGTGATCACAGAGCAGATGCAGTACAGAAGGTTCAAAAGGGCGCCTTTCCGGCAGACTTTGAATTTGAAGTTGGCGAAATGGTTCAGGGCAATACCCCTAATGGGCCTTTTGTAGCCAAAATTGCTGCCCTGGAAGAAGACGAGGTAACTTTGGATTTAAACCACCCATTAGCCGGGAAGGAATTAAATTTTGAAATTGAGTTACTTGAGATTCAAAGTTAAAGGAGAAGACATGAATATTTTTGAAAAAATCAAGTTATTTTGTTTTGGGTCTGACCAAGAACCCGAGGCTACACGTGATAGCAAGGTAGTTGATTATTTGGGGAGCCTTAAGTTAGCAGACCTGAAAGCTCAAGCAAAGGCCCGAGGCCTAAAGGGTTATTCACGACTTAAAAAGGCCGATCTTTTAGCGCTTTTAAGAGAAAAATAGTATTTTTAAGACTAGATAGTTTACTTAAAAGGGGGGAACAATTATGTTTGAATGGTTATTCACCAAGAAGCTAGAAAAGTTAAAATATTACCCTGAAGAAGAAATTATCGATGAAATTGAAAAATCTTTATGGGAAATTAAAGAGGTATATGACCTTGAAACCGAAGAAGTTCTGAGAACAGTTGCTTCTAAAAGAAAAAATCTTTCATATATGAGACGGGCAACCAAAAACAATTCCTAATTAATATGTGGGCTACAACGATACACCATATTTTAAATTTGAAATTGGTGATATAGTAAAAGAAGATGAATTGATTGTCTTTTGGGATAAAGGCCCATTAATAGGCATTGTTATTGGTGTTGAGAGAGAAGCATATTGGTTTGCTTATAACGATGATTCGACATATCAAGATCGGCTAACAATATTATGGCTTAAAGAACCTTATATTGAACAATTGCCTTCCGATCTGGTACTATTAATTTCCCGCGCAGATAACAGGAGTGATGATGAAGAAAAATAAAAAGTCGAAGCTTTTTGATAAAAATGCTCGAAAAAATCAACAAGCTGCTGATGATTACACCGCCCAAATCGAAGATGCTGAACATTTGGAAGAAAAGAGAAAACAATTAAAAAGACAAGAGCTTTTTGTTAAAATCGATACAAAATAATATATAAAATAATATATATCATTAGAGGAGTTTTAATACGAAACTAAAATGATAATAAAGGTGGCATTTTTTAAGGGCGATGGGAATTGTTTAAATAGCATCGTACGACGGTGGACTGATAGTGTCTATAGTCATGCCGAATTAGTACTGCCGGACAATATCACATGGGTTGGTATAAACCCCTTCCTGAAATCAAAAGTAACAAGTCGTATTAAACTCGAAGTTGATCATTCACAGTGGGATTTCATTAGTATACCTGTCACTCAAGAACAGCTAGATATTATAATGGAATTTTTCGAAGATACAAAAGATCAATGTTATGATTGGTTGGGAATGCTGCTGTCACAGTTTTTACCATGCAAAATCAAGCATAAAAAAAGATGGTACTGCAGCGAGTGGATAGCCTATGCATTAAGAATAGCTTGTGTTATAGACTGGAGGCTTATCAAAATTTATGATCGCGCTGATCTTTCACCAGCGGTATTATATGAAATAATTAGCGCTGTTCAGGGCGAAAATATTTGAACAAGGTGGCCTTTTTTAATAATCAAATCTAAGTATTAATAGGGATGGCGAATGAATTTAGACTATTGACGATGTTTGCAGCAGCCCTGCTAAGTGGTTGCTGGCATGATTACAGTGTTATCCCTGGTGAAAAAGAATATGTTTATGTAACTGAAACCGAGACGGTTACTGAAACTGAAACTATTGAAGTTACGGTAGAGGTCCCTGTATATGTTGAAGTAGAAGTTCCAGTTGGCGACACAGCAGTTGATGATCCCGGAGAAATATGGGTCGACTCGTTTATACAGCCCAACACAGTTGATGGAATTGATATACTTTGGGTTATCGACACTTCTGGTTCGATGTATCGATATGAGGCTCAGCTTTTATTGGGCATTGAAACAATGTTGTTGGCTCTTCCGGCAACTAGCTGGCGCTTAGTAATGATATCAAATGACCCCAACCGTGCCATAGCAGAGGCACAATTTCCGTTAGTACCAGGCGATGATATTCTTGATGCAGAAGCGATGTATTCTGCAATGCTCCGCGGCGGACTGGAAGAGGGTTTCGATGCGGTATATGATTATATGGTTGCTAATCCTTATTCAAGCACATGGATGCGCCCGGATGCCGGCTTATTAGTAGTATTTGTGTCTGACGAAGAAGAACAGAGCAATACGCATTTTTCGGCTGTCAGCGATTTTGTGAGTTGGTACCGCGCTCAACGTGGAGGTTCTGTATTTATGGCCAGCATTGTAAATCACAGTACGACTGTTACAGAATGTTCGTGGCCGGTAAGCCATATTGACGTTGGTGACAGATACATGGACGCGACGGCCGCGTTTGCCGGCTCAATTATTGATATATGCGCCGAGGATTGGTCGCCCGGCGTGGCTGACGCCGCATCGTCCATAGAACCTCACGAGTCTTGGCCCCTGACACATGAGCCAGTGGAATCTTCCATACGTGTGTTTATTAACGGGGCACTAGATTACGACTGGACATATTCACCATCAGATAATACAGTATATTTCACAACGATTCCGCCTGGCACCGCGTTAGTGGAAATTGGATATCGATATATGGATGCGGATACAGGCAGCTAAAAACTTTACATTTAATTTCGATACTGTTATATTTATTGTCATACTGTTATAAGCAGGAGAAAAAATGACCAAAAAGAAACCCACCGTCATGGTATCTGGCGGCTTTGATCCAGTACATGCGGGGCACATACGTATGATACGTGCCGCATCACAATATGGAGATGTAATTGTTGTTGCAAATTCTGATACATGGCTTCATGAAAATAAAGGGTTTGTGTTTATGGATTTTAAACAGCGTTCAGAAATTTTAAATTCAATTAAAGGCGTAGTTTTAGTTGATTCCGTCGATGATTCAGATGGCACTGTTTGTCAAGCCATCCGCCGCTTGAAGCCTGATTATTTCGCAAACGGCGGAGATCGAGGAAAGCACAACACCCCAGAGCAGAGCATTTGTGAAGAATTGGGCATTGAAATGTTGTGGGAAATTGGGGGTAATGAAAAAGTTGTCTCACCCCCCGGCCCTCCAATTCGATATGCAAACAAAGAATCAAATCGATAGATTTGACATAAGCCGATATTTCGGTTATATTTATGATAGATTACAAAATAGACGATATTGTGCTTGTTGAATCGTTTGCGGGACCAAAAGTTCGGGTGCGCTTGAAAGAGCGCCTTTTAAAACCTAAAGACTTTTGGGGTGCTGATGGCTGGGGTGCACAAATAATATACAAAAAAGATGTTGACATTTTGCGACAAAATGGTGTACCATATAAGAAAGGCGCAAAACCAAAAGTATTCGTCTTTGACTGGCATATAATTAAAAAGATACGCCGACATAGCTCAACTGGTAGAGCAACCGCCTTGTAAGCGGTAGGTTGTGGGTTCAAGTCCCTCTGCCGGCACCACACGCGGGTGTAACTCAGTGGTAGAGTGCTACGTTGCCAACGTGGTTGTCGCTGGTTCGAATCCAGTCACCCACTCCATCTTGGAGAGAAAATGAGAGATAAAACAAGGAGAGAAAGATATGAACAAAAGAAGCTTCAAGCGAAGAGCTATCCAATCAGTATTGCCACTGTCAATTTTATGCATGATGGGAATTTGGGTTATCTCATTCGGAGTGCTGCTTGCTTCGGCGCGCAATGTGTGCATGTAATTGGCTCAGTGCCGGACAGAAGCATACTGAATCCACCATCAGGTGGTTTATTTGATTATGTTAAAATTATACAACATTCTTCGCCAACTGAATTTGTTGCTTATGCGCGCAACAATGATCATGAGGTTGTTTCTGCAGAAATTTCCAATGAAGCAGAATCTATTCATTCTTATCGTTTCAATTTTAGGCGCAATAATATTTTGGTGGTGGGTCAAGAAGAAACAGGGATCCCTATAGAAATCTTACAAAACAGCACCAAAGTGCTTATTCCAATGCCTGGAGTGGGTTTCTGTTTAAATACATCCCAAACTGCGAATATAATGTTATATGAGGCAGTGAAGCAGCTTGAAAACCAAAATAAATTTCTGGAGGATTGGATGGATGGATGTTATATTCATCTTCCATAACTATTTAAAGAGGGCCCTTCAAGAGTCGATCAATATATGGCAAAGAAAAACTATGTCTTAGACACTAGTGTTTATTTAACTGATGCTGATGCAATATTTAAATTTGACAATAACGACATTTTTATTCCGTTAAAAGTTTTGGAAGAAGTTGACAATCACAAAAAGCGACAAGACTCAGTTGGCATAAATGCGCGTAAGATTATCAGAACTCTTGACGAACTAAGAGCCAAAGGAAGCTTACAGAAAGGTGTCCGATTAGGGAAAGGATTAGGAGTAGTTAAAGCCGTATCATATGAAGTTTTAAAAGATGTAGTGTTCCCCGCGGATTTGGATTTGCGGGTACCCGATCACATGATCATTGCCACAGCGATTGCCATAAGGCATCAATCCCCGGCCAATAGAAGGACTGTTATCGTTTCTCGTGATATTAATATGCGCGTAATCTCCGATTCTGTAGGGCTTATTTCGGAAGATTATGCATGCGAAAGCGTAGCTACATCTGCAGATGAACTATATCAAGGGTTTGTGACACATGCTGTGGATGATCAACTTATTGACAGGTTTTATGCTGGTGAACCAATCACGATTGCCAAAGATGAAATTGCAGATTCTTGGGAGCCTAATCAATATCTATTATTAGTTTCCAATGCAAATGATAAAAAGAGTGCAATTGCGCGCTTTAAAACGCATTTCCAGCCGCTAGAAAAAATTATTCATGACAAGATACCAGATTGGAATATAAGTTCTAGAAACAAAGAACAGGCGTTTGCTATTGATTTGCTTTTAGATCCAGATGTAAAAATAGTTACTCTTGTGGGTCGCGCAGGCTCCGGCAAAACTTTGTGTGCCATAGCCGCAGGGTTACAACAAACAATTGGGCTACGCGGTAGTAACCCATACGATAGATTGATTGTATCGCGCCCAGTGCAGCCGGTTGGTAAAGACATTGGCTTTCTTCCCGGAACCATGGAAGAAAAGATGTTGCCATGGCTAATGCCAATACAAGATAATTTACAATTTTTATTAGGTGGCGATAAAAATGCGTTACAAATGTATATTGATAAAGGCAAAATAGAGATTGAAGCTTTGACTTATATTCGCGGCCGATCAATTGCTAACGCATATATGATAATTGACGAGGCGCAAAATTTAACTGCTCATGAAATTAAGACCATCACTACTCGCGTAGGGGAAGGAACAAAAATTATATTAACTGGCGACATTGAACAAATAGATAATGTTTATGTCAATGAGACAACTAATGGCTTAGCACATGCAATTGAAAAATTTAAAGAGCACCCAATAGCCGGCCATGTTATGTTTAAGAAGGGCGAACGTTCCGAAGTTGCAACATTAGCAGCGAAAGTACTATAATAAAAAATATTTTAATATATACTATTAATAAGGAGACAACATGAGTGATAGTATTGAAGACATTGAGAAGGTGATTTCCGAACAGCAATTACATACAAATCCCCTTCTCGCGATGCCGGTAGAAAAGGATTCTGAACTTAAGGAATATCTTGTAGAATATGTAGGGACAAAACTAGATACTGAAGAGGTCACAGTCAACATGATAGCTGAAGTGATGGCAACTGATTTTCCTGAATTTGCATTTGCATTCGCTGAAGAAAATTATTTACGTGGCTATCAACAAGGATTGAACGATGCTGAGGGACTATATTCAAAAAGCCCAGAAACGACTAGTTGAAGAAGTAAAAAATTTTTACTCTCCCACGGGCATACATGTATACTTTAAAGATCATTTATATGATGAGGCTGTAGATGTTGAAAAGGTGGTTTCAAATTTGGAATCATTAATACCAACACAATTATTAAATGAAATTGAAATGATTATTGTTGGCCATTTTGATGAATTTGAAGAGAGAAATATAAACGCTTTTTATAAAGATGGCGCCATATACATTTCAAATATTCAAGACAGCGACGGTGATATGTTAGACGATCTAATACACGAAACCTCACATGCGGTAGAAATTGCATATGGGCAAGAAATTTATGCCGACAATAGAGTTAAAGATGAGTTTCTAAGAAAGCGTCTTCATTTGTACGATTTGCTATGGAGCGTTGGTTTTAAAGCACCTCGAAGTCTTTTCTTAGATACCGAGTATGATCAGCAATTTGATGAATTTTTATTCAAAGACGTTGGATATGATAAGCTGTCAAAAATATTGATGGGCTTATTCATTTCGCCATATGCAGCAACATCATTGAGCGAATATTTTGCAACTGGGTTCACAGAATTCTATATGCACCCAAACGAACATGACTTTTTTAAAAAGACAAGCCCGCAGCTATACAATAAAATGCAAAAAATAAATAATGAAGAATCCCTTGACAACGATTATCGATAGAGTTATAATATAGATTGTATAGGGAGAAATAATGTCACACATTTCATATTCTGAGCTTAAAGATTGGAATTTCTGTTCATTTTATCATAAGATCACACGAATTAATAAAATTGACGGCTTTAAAGGTAATGAGTATACCGCGTTTGGTACGGCCATGCACTCTGTCTGCGAAAAGAAACTACTTAAAGAAGATGTTGATGACGAGCAGTACTTTTTGGATACTTTTAGTGAGTGTATATCTGACTTACCTGATGACGTCAAGGTGGATAGCGGACTTATTGATCAAATGGTGGGACAGGGAAAAAGACTAGTTCCGCACATTGAGGCCGCCATGCATGATTATTTCGAAGAATTTGAAGTCTTAGGAAGTGAAATAGAACTTTACGAGCCTATTGAGAATGAAAATCATAGCTTTAAGGGTTTTATTGATGCTGTTGTAACGACACCGGATGGCAAGATTCATATTTTCGATTGGAAAACTTGCTCGTGGGGCTGGAATGCCCGCCGCCGAGCCGAACCAATGACCACGTACCAGCTTACTTTATATAAGCACTTCTTTTGTCAAAAAATGAATATTGATCCAAAAAATGTAGAAACGCATTTCGCACTACTTAAGAGAACAGCCAAAAATAATCACATAGAATTTTTTAGGGTAACAAGCGGACCCGTAAAAACTAAAAATGTGCTTAAACTTTTATCTATAGCGCTGTATAATATAAAAAATCAGCGATATATTAAGAACCGCTTATCGTGTACGTCTGGTTATGGCTGTAAATTTTACAAGACAGAACACTGTCCATAGAGGTATAAATGACAAAAAAGAAAATTTTGGTCATAGCTGACCATCCGTTATCGCCATCTGGCGTCGGCTCGCAAACAAAATACATGATCGAGGCGCTTCTCAAAACTGGTCGTTACCAGTTCGTATGTTTGGGAGGCGCTATTAAGCATGACAATTACAATCCCGTAAAGGTGGACCAGTGGGGGGATGACTGGATAATTTACCCAGTTAATGGATATGGAACTCATGAAATTATTCGTTCTGTATTACAAAAAGAGCGCCCGGATGCCCTCTGGTTCATGACCGACCCACGCTTTTATGAATGGTTGTGGGAAATTGAAAATGAAATTCGTGCAAATGTTCCAATGATTTATTATCATGTATGGGATAATACGCCTTATCCATATTTTAATGGAAAATATTATCGTTCTAATGATAAGGTTGTGTGCATATCAAAGGTCACTCATGATATTCTACAAAATGTAGCACCCGAGGTCGAGTCGTGTTACCTCCCCCACGCAGTTCATTCGGATATTTTCAAGCCCGCCATAGGAGAGGAAGACCGCATCAAAGTTAAAGAAGTCAAAGATACCATTTGTGATAGATCTTCTTTTGATAATAAAAATAAGAAGATTTTCTTCTGGAACAATAGGAACGCCCGGCGTAAGCAAAGTGGAACACTTATATGGTGGTTTAAGGAGTGGCTAGACAAAGTGGGCCACGAAAAGGCTAGCTTGCTCATGCACACTGACGCAAGAGATCCGCATGGCCAGGACCTGCCGGCCATTATTGATAGGCTTGGCCTAACCAATGGCCAGGTTTTGATATCGACTAATAAAGTATCCCAAGAAGAACTAGCTAATTTTTATAGAGCGGCCGATTATACAATTAACATTTCCGACGCCGAAGGCTTTGGATTGGCCACTCTAGAATCGTTAGCATGCGGGACGCCCATAATCATTAATATGACAGGTGGTCTCCAAGAGCAGGTTACCGATGGGACCAATTGGTTTGGATGGGGCATACAGCCCGCCAGCAAAGCTGTTATTGGCTCCCTGCAAGTGCCTTACATTTATGAAGATAGGATCAATCAACAAGATTTTGAAAATGTATTAACAAAGGCGCTTAAGCTTCCGAAGAAGAAATATGAAGCCATGTCCGCCCTTGGGCGCCAGCATGTATTAAAGAATTATAATTTTGAAAATTACGAGAAGCAATGGGTTCAAATCATGGATGATTTTACAGAGAAAAATGGCGCCTGGGAAACTAGAAAAAATTATAGCGCCTGGCAATTAATGGAGGTAGCATGAAATATAAGGTTATGTTGAAAGGCCCTGTGCTTACTAGAAGTGGATATGGAGAACAATCTCGGTTCGCTCTTAGGGCCTTGCGCTCTAGAGAAGACTTGTTTGATATTTATATTCAGCCACTTGCATGGGGAGCCACATCTTGGCTAAGCGAACAAACAGAAGAACGTCAATTTATTGATTCTACGATTGAGAAAACTATAGGGTTTATTCAACAAGGAGGAAAATTCGATCTTTCTGTGCAAGCCACAATTCCGAACGAGTTTGAAAAAATGGCCACAGTCGATATTGGATATACAGCTGGAATTGAAACAACAGCTTGTTCGGCAGAGTGGCTGCAAAAAGTTAATGATATCGTTGATAAAGTTATAGTTGTTTCTAGCTTTTCAAAAACAGCTTTTATGAATTCTGAATATACCGGTGAAATTAATGGAACCCCTACGACTTTAAAACTACAAAAGCCCATCGAGCATGTCAACTACGCTGTTAAAGAATTCGAAGACCTGCCAGAATTGGGTATAAAACTTGATTATGATTTTAATTTTCTTGCCATGGCCCAGTGGGGCCCCCGCAAAAATCTTCCGAACACGGTACAGTGGTTTGTTCAGGAGTTCCACAATGAAAAAGTAGGATTAGTAGTAAAAACTAACATGGCCAAAAACTGTCTAATGGATCGAGAAATCATGCTTCATCGATTAAAAGAACAACTACATCAAAAATATCCGGATAAGGTTTGTAAGATTTATTTACTGCATGGGGATATGTCTGAAGAAGAGATTCATTCTCTATATAAACATCCGCAAATTAAAGCAAAATTGGCATTGCCGCATGGAGAGGGATTTGGACTGCCCCTTTTCGAAGCTGCATATAGTGGCCTCCCAGTTGTGGCCACGGGCTGGTCTGGCCAATTGGATTTCTTAGTTGACGAAGATGGCAATGAATATTTTTATAATGTCGCATTCGACATAAGACAAGTACCAGACGAAGTTGTATGGGAGAATGTGTTGATTAAGGAATCGATGTGGGCATATCCCCGTGAAGCTTCCGCCAAGGAGCAGATGAGGGCATGTTATAATGACATTGTTTCTGGCCACAAAATGACGGCGATAGAGTACGCTTCTGAGCTTAAGGAAAGATTTAGCAAAGAAAAGATGTACGGCAAATTTGTTGATTTAGTCATGAGTTGTGCACCCGAGCAGACAACTGTGAATGATATGGACGAAATTGAGAGGCTATTTGCAGAGGCCGCGCTATAATGGTAGTTTTTGTTTCTGATCTGTTTGTTAAGGATTATGTTGGCGGCGGGGAACTATCAACCCAGAGTTTGATAGAGACATGTCTTTTGCCAGTGGCACAAGTTAATTCAAGATTTTTAACATTAGAAATTATGAAACAACACAAAGATGCATTTTGGGTATTTGGCAATTTTAGCGAACTTAAGCTTGAATGTTTGGTATACGCGATTAAGAATTTGAATTACTCAGTCTTAGAATATGATTATAAGTTCTGCAGATATAGATCGCCAGAGAAGCATGTCACAGAAGAAGGCGCCTGTGATTGTGAAAACGGGCCTATGGCAAAGGCCACAACGATGTTTTTAATGCACGCCAAGGCAATGTGGTGGATGAGCCATAATCAAATGCAAAAATATCTTGATAAATTTGAATTTTTAAAAAAAGCAAACAATAGAGTTTTAAGCTCAATATTCTGCGAACAAACTCTAAACTATATTACTAGTTTAGAATATTCAAAAAAGAATAACAAATATTTAATCTTAAATTCGAATTCTTGGATCAAAGGAACCAATGACGCTGTTCTTTACGCCAAGCAGAATGATTTAGAATATGAACTTGTATGGGGTCTGGAATACAAGGAATTACTACAGAAGCTAGCTGTATCGAAAGGAATCATTTTTCTTCCCAAAGGCGGCGACACTTGCCCACGTTTTACAATAGAAGCGAAATTGCTTGATTGCGATCTTATATTAAATGACAATGTGCAGCATCGAGACGAAGAATGGTTCGCAACGCGAGAAAGCTGCCTTGAATATATGCGTGACCGCCCGGAGACATTTTGGGATCAGGTCGAGGAAGTGTGGGGCCTGCAAACGCCCACAACCTCAGAGCAAAAACCCACCCAGACGTTCAGAATCATAGTGCCTTTCTACAATGCAGAAGGCTTTATTAGTAGGTGTATTTATAGCCTAAAACGTCAGCAGAATAAGAATTTTAAGTGCTACCTGATTGACGACGTATCAGATGATAAATCAGGGACTATCGCGGCACTATACACAGAAGATGATGACAGATTTATTTTTATTCAGAATGAAGATAAGAAATATGCACTTGGCAACATCGCCGAAACAATTGACTCAATTGATGATATCGATGAAAATGATATTATTGTTCTTCTAGATGGTGATGATTGGCTTCCTTCGAGTAATGTTCTTAGCCATTTAGAGAAAATTTATAATGAAAAAGATTGCTTGATGACCTATGGAAGCTATGTTTATGCGCCCCATGGAAACAAGGGGGTGGAGCCATCAGAATATCCCGATGACGTTATTCAAAATAATTCTTATAGAACCGATCAGTGGCGCGCCTCACATTTAAGGACATTTAAATATAGTGTTTGGAGCAACGTAAATCATGATGATTTAAAAAACGAAGAAGGATATTATAAAGTCGCATACGATCAGGCTATAATGCTTCCACTGCTTGAAATGTCAGGAGAGAGAGCCGCCTATATACCCGAGATTATGCACGTTTATAACCGCATAAATCCGTTGAATGTTGATAAAACAAAACAAAAAGAACAACATCAAACAGCTCTCGCAGTAAGATCAAAAGAGCCATATCAAAGATTATAGAATGAAACCCTATCTATTTTTACATATCCCTAAGACTGGAGGCACTTCTATAGCAGAGGTATTGCCCCATGGGCGCACTACCTTCGACCCACCCCTGTGGCGACTAAGACAGACGTTTACTCCCGTAGGTTATGGGGCAAAGCCGCATCATTATACTCTTGAACAATATGAGAAATGTGGTATTACAAAGATAAAAGACTTTAATAATTTATATAAATTTGCTTTTGTTAGAAATCCATGGGATAGGGTGGTTTCAATGTATGCTCATTTTTTGCGCGCCGGCTCTTTTTATATATATCCTGATAGCCCGCACTTTTCTTCGCGATTAAATTTCGTAAAATTTGTACGAGATATGATGAGTACACTCGAAAAGGATCTGCATTACCTCCGCTATGAAGGCCATGTTGTGCCACAGATAAAATATACTCATGATTCCGAAGGGAATCAAATAATTGATTTTATTGGAAAATATGAGACAATAACAAAAGATCTTGGAAGACTAAATGAGATATGTGACTGGGGCTTATCAGAAATAAGAATTCCACATCTAAACAAGACTGACAAAGAGTATAAAGATTATAGAGATTATTATTATGATGGCCACAATATCACCAAAGAGATAGTAGCAGAGATATTCGCTGCCGAAATTGAATTATATGGATATGAATTTTGAATATCGTTTTGGAGAATGTTAATCTAAGCAGTAATTCTGGCCCAAACTCGTTTGGACAGAAGTTGTTTAAGTATATGCCGTCTTTAGGGGTTACGTTTGAAAACACCCCCGAGCCAGACGCCTACCTTTGTTTTATAGAATCTGGTAGACGCACCCACAATGCCCCCCTATACCAACGGCTCGACGGCATATACTTTAACACTTCTGCGAATTATGACGCGCAAAATTCAAACATTAAGAGAACCTATGAAATGGCTGAGGGAGTAATCTTTCAATCAAATTTCAATAAAGAATTAACTTTTAACTATTTTGGAGAACATAAGAATTATGCAATTATCCATAATGGGGCTGACACAAAGATGATTGACGAAATTGAAAAAATCAATATCGATAAATATGAAACAATATGGTCTTGTGCCTCGTCATGGCGTCCCCACAAAAGATTAGATGAAAACATAAGATATTTTCTTGAAAACTCCGAACCAGAAGACGGCTTAATCGTGGCTGGTAGTGTTGACAAAAGATGCGAACATGATAGAATTCATTATGTGGGTCAGCTAAACACACAAAAGCTTTTTTCTCTTTACAAGGCTTCGAAGTATTTTTTACATTTAGCTTGGCTGGATCATTGTCCAAATGTCGTGGTAGATGCAAAGGCATGTGGCTGTCAGATAATCTGCTCTTCGGCCGGCGGCACAAAAGAAGTTGCGGGAGAAGATGCAACGGTAATCCAAGAGGGCGAATGGGACTTCTCCCCGGTAGAGCTATATAAGCCCCCCCCTTTGGCCTTTTCTAATAAAGTTAAAAATAAGTGGCATACAAACGATGAATACGATATGTTATCGGTATCGAAAAAATATTATAATTTTATAAATGGTGGATTAAATGGGCGAAATTAAACTACTTGATTTAACCAGACAGTACGAAATCATAAAAGATGAAGTTGTGCCTGTTGTGCTGGAGATCATGGAATCACAAAGCTTTGTGAGCGGCCCAGTAGTAGAAAACTTTGAAAATTGTTTTGCCGATTTCTGCGGCACCAAGTTTGCAGTAGGTTGCAGTTCCGGAACCGATGCATTGATAATGGCATTGATCGCTTTAAATATTGGATGTGAGGATGAAGTTATCACAACTCCCTTTACATTTTTTGCAACGGTAGAATCAATTATCAGAGTAGGAGCTAAACCTGTATTTGTTGATGTTGATTATGAAACATTCAACATTGACACATCTAAAATTGAAGAGGCAATAACAGAAAAAACAAAAGCTATTATTCCGGTTCACTTGTTTGGGCAATGCGTTAATATGGATGAAATTACTCGTATTGCCAAAAAGCATGATTTAAAGGTTATAGAAGATGCCGCGCAAGCTGTGGGCGCAGAGTGGAATAAACAACGTGCAGGCTCAATGGGCGATTTGGGCTGCTTTAGTTTTTTTCCAGCTAAAAATCTGGGCGCTTATGGCGATGGTGGCATGGCAACTACCGATGATCAAGAATTATACGAAAAAATGATAAAAACGCGCCAACATGGAATTGATATGAAAAATCCTTATAATTCTGAGCATATTGGCGGCAATTTTAGATTAGATGCCTTGCAAGCAGGGGTTTTGAATGTTAAATTAAAATATATTGAGTTATGGTCTCAGCAAAGGCTGGAAAATGCTCGGAAATATAATTCGCGGTTTAATGAATATAGGTTAAATCAAGACTATAGCGGCCCTGTGCCCCCGCATATAAACCCAGAGGGCCGTCATGTTTTTAATCAATATGTCATTAAGAGTCACAAAAGAGACATTTTCAAGAGAAAGCTTGATGCCGCCGGCATTGGACATAACATATATTATCCATATCCTATCCACACACAAGGCTGCATGCTGTCATTAGGATACAAAGAGGGAGATTTTCCTATTTGTGAAAAGCTTTGCAAGCAAGTTCTGGCACTTCCAATTTATCCAGAATTGACGGATGATGAAATTAATCGTGTTGCTGATATTCTAGAAGAGGAATAAAGCACATACAAAACTATAAACATGTTTGATATAATCATAACCAAAGGAGAGCAATTGTGAATAACAAAAAAGCAAAGAGGTATTTGGTGACCGGCGGTGCCGGCTTTATTGGTTCGCACCTATGTAAAGAGCTTTTAGAAGCTGGACACCACGTAACTTGTGTAGATAATTTTTATAACGGTAACCTCAATAATATTCGAGGACTTTTTAACAACAAGAATTTTTACTTTGTTGAAGAAGATGTTTTAAATTTTGATAAAATTAAAGAATTGGCGAAAAGCTGTGAGCATATTTTCCATCTTGCAGCTCAAATTCATGTTGAAAAATCTATTATTCGACCAACTGAGACCATGAGGATCAATTTAGAAGGCACCAAAAACCTCCTTCAGATATGTACCGAAAATAAAGAAATCTCGATGACTCTCGCATCTTCTGCGGAAGTTTATGGTGAAGCTCCGGGTGCACACTCTGAAAGATCGCCTCTCAATCCTCAATCGCCGTACGCCGCCTCGAAAGTCGCTGCCGAGGCACTTTGCATCTCTTATTATTATACGTATGGCTCTAACGTGCGTGTTATTAGAAACTTTAATACTTTTGGCCCGAGACAGAAATCTTCTGGATACGGTTCGGTTATTTCTATATTTTGCCGCCGAGCACTCGACAATAAACCACTAATAATTTATGGCGATGGGTTACAAACAAGAGATTACCAATATATTGAAGATGCTATTGGGGGTTATATACTTTCTGAAGAATTGCCGGCCGGCGAAATTATTAATACCGGTTTCGGCATAGATCACAAGATTGTAGATATTGCAAAAACAATTATCGATATTTGTGACTCAGATTCTACTATTGTTTTTGCCGACCCACGCCCGGGCGAGGTGCACAAACTGCGAAGTAATATTGATAAGCTTAGAGGCTTTGGCTTCGAACCAAAGAACACCCTTAGAGAGGGCCTAGAAAAGTATATTGAATGGTTACAAAAATATGATTTAGATAGTTTAGGAGTTATGAAATGAGCAAATATAAAGCATGTATTAATATTCTCTCATCAAGAGAACGATGTATCAAGCCGTGCGTTAAATCACTGTGGGATCACTGGAATCACAAGTATGATTACCCAGTATATGTTTATTATTTTGATGACATTTATGATTCCGAAGACTTTAGGCAGGAGGTAAGAAACGAAACAAGCCAAAATGTACATTTCTTGTCTATTCCATATGAAACGCCCAAACATGTTCCCGATAGTGAGTTGTTTTATAATCGAAACGATCTTTGGTATTCCAGAACTCAGTTTCCTATTACAAGAAAAGGTTATTTACACATGTGTCACTTCATGACCAATTTTTACAAGTATCCTAATACTGAATTTCATGAATATGATTATGTTTTAAGTATCGACGATGAGTCTTGTTTTAATAAGGAAGTTCCATATGATTTTTTTGAGGTTATGGAAGGTCGCGATGAAAAGATTGGCGCAATCAAGGTAGTTGACCAACATGTAAAGGTTCCACACCAGGGAAATTTTGATACTAGAGTTAACCTGTGGAATTTTATTCAAGTTTATTTGAAGCATTATGACATTACCCCAAAATCTCAATGGATGAGAGATTTGCTAGAAGATCCAAATAGTGATTATAACTTTCATTTTTTCCCTTCTGGCGATTCATATGTTTTTAAGATGGAACTATTTGAGTCGGACGAATGGAAGCAGTGGATGAATGCTATTAATAAATATGGCGGCATTTATAAGTATCGTTGGGGAGATAATATCTTGAACAGCCTTTTTGTCAAAATTCATTGTGACTATGATATATATGACTTTAAAACAGTCGATGAGGGATATCACGATCAGGGAGGCTTAAGACATTTACAAGATTATGCCCCGGGAGTTAGGGATAATTCTATATGAAAATTCTTTATATTGATTATGGTGGTGTTGTACATGATGAACACATGTATCAATATTATGGCGATCTTTTTAGAGAATTGAAAGAATTAGAAGAGGTTTGCTTATGTGAAGGATTTGCTCCAGATATCAATGCTTTATTGGCTAAAATTAATGATAAAATAGATTGTGTTATTTATGGCTTAGGTTATTTTGCACAAAGCAACCAAGCATTTTTTAACAAAATTGAAGGCTTAGATACCTTAGAAATTCCAGTTATCTGTATGATTCATAAGCCTCAAACTATGCTGGATAAAAAACTAGAGTTTTGCAAGATCAATAACGTTGATTTAATTGTTGATTCTCAATGTACATATAAAGATTTTGAAGCCAAGACAGGCATTAAGTCGATTAGGCTGCCATTCACAGCAACGCCAAGATTATTTTATCCAAGACCGGTCGAGAAAAAATACGATGTAGGTTTTAGTGGCGCACTACACGGCAAAGAACCAAACGGCAAACAAAAAATATTTGGCCCAACAGCTAATTTACGCGAAAGAGTTTATGATAAATTAGCTGCCAGAAAACGAAACATTTTTTGGAATTCAAGCAATACAATGGAATACAGAATTAACTCTGTAGAAGAGTATGCTACTAAGATTAATGAATGTAAAATGTGGATAGGCTCCACCGGCCCTGTTCTAGATGTAAGCCCTCGTTACTTTGAAGTTATGCTTTCAAAGACCCTTTTACTTTGCAACAATATGCCTGAACAGTATGAAGGTTACTTTACAGACGGTGTAAATTGTGTTATCTTTAATAATAACCTAAGTGACTTTGATGAAAAGCTTGATTATTACTTGAATAATGAGAGCGAAACGAATCGAGTCATAGAGACAGCGTATGATACAGCCATCAATAATTATACATGGCATCATATGGCCAAAAAGCTTATAGAAGAAATTAAGGAGTTACCGTGTCATTCCAAATAATAGCTGATTTTGAAAAAGAAATTGCTAAATTTTTCGGTGCCCCATATGCAGTTGCAGTCGATTGCTGTACTCATGGCCTAGAACTTTGCCTGAGATACAAAAACGCTGAAAAAATTACAGTTCCGAAACACACTTACCTTTCTGTTCCAATGTTGGCAGAGAAATTAGATTTAGATATAGAATGGACTGATGACAAGTGGCAGGATTATTACTATATGACTGATGATATAGTTGATGCAGCCGTTTACTGGAAGGCAAACAGTTATATTCCCAACACCTATATGTGTGTTAGTTTTCAGTTTAGAAAGCACCTGAGCTTAGGCCGCGGCGGAATCATTTTATTTGACAAAGAAGAAGATTACGACGTTCTAAAGAAAATGTCCTATGACGGCAGAAATCCGGACGTATCTTGGTCCGTACAAAATATACAAACAATCGGATATCACTATTACATGACCCCAGAGACTGCTGAATTGGGCTTACAAAAGCTTCCTGCTGCTATTGAAACTCCGCCAAAGAAGTGGGCTTACACCGATTGGGTTGATATGACTACACTTGATGTCTTTAAACAAGGCAGGTTTGTTAAAGATGACTAATATAAAATTAGTAAACCATAGTTCAGTCCTTATTCAAGAGGGCAATAATATTTTCTTTGATATTTTAAAACTTAAGCATCTTGGCAAAAATGTGATTATAGGCAAAACAGTGCGTATCCGCCAACCAGAAAAAGTTAGTATTGGTGACGACACAATTATTGATGATTTTACTTATATTTCTTGTGCGGCAGAAATAGGCAATAATTGCCATATTGCTTCCAATGTATCAATATCTGGTGGCAAAGGAAAGTTTACTATGGGAGATTATTCCACTATTTCAAACGGCTGTTCTATACACTGTGCATCTAGCGATTATAGAGAGTGCTCACTAGATTTACCTTCAATACCGGAAGAGGAACAGTTTGGTGGCGAGGTCGCCAATATTTCCGTATCAGATTATGTTACAGTAGGCGCCCATAGCTGCCTTTTGCCTGGCGCCCAACTTCCAGAGGGCACTGCGTACGGTGCGTATACAATGATAAAAGGCGACAATAAATTATCTCCCTATCACTTGTATGTTGGGCACGCATGCAGAGATTTGGGCGAACGAGAAAAGATACATCTTATAGAAGAATTCAAATCAAAAAAGGAGAAGGAAAAATGAATGTATTAGTTTTAGGATCAACCGGCTTTGTTGGTAAAAATCTTGTCGCAAGATTAAAAAGCGATGACAAACTCACAGTTACAGGAGTGTCGCGCTCCACAGGCCTTGACATGCTTGAATATAAGCAGGTGGCCAACTGCATTAAAGAGACACAACCAGATGTTATTTTTAATGTAGCCTCACATGGTGGAAGCCTACACTACGTAAAAGAATTTGCAGGAGACGTTTTCTCTGATAATTTACAAATGGCTTTAAATATGTATCGTGCTGTAAAAGAGTACGCACCAAACTGTAAGATTATTCAACCTTTTTCTAATTGTTCTTATCCTGGGTCTAGCTCTGTGCAAAACGAAGAAAATTGGCTGTCCGGCGCGGTCCACCCATCAATTTTTTCTTTTGGCAATTCCAAAAGAGCTATTTATTATCTTTCAAAGTGCTACTATGAACAGCATAGCGTAAGAACTGTTAATTTATTATTACCCAACACCTATGGCCCCGGGGATTCGTGCGATCCAAACAAGACCCACGCCCTTAACGGCATGGTCATTCGAATGCTTAAAGCAAAAAAAGCTAATGATGAGCAATTTGTGGTATGGGGAACTGGCTCACCAGTGCGGGAATGGGCATATGTTGATGATTTTATTGAAGCTTTGGTGCTAGCCGTGGACATCGAACACATGGAATATCCACTCAATATCGGTCAAGAAAAGGGATATTCTATTGCTGAATCCGCAAAATTGATTAAAAAGGCTTGCGGCTTTGAGGGTGATATCGTATTTGATACCAAGTACCCAGACGGCGATGCAGTTAAGATTTTAGGAAAGAGCAAACTAGATGAAACATTCCCTAACTTTGAATTCTTTGACCACGAAGAAGGGATTTTAAATACAGTTAGATATTATGAAGACAGGCTTTAAGCTTAAGCGCATAGGGCTAAGAGCCATTGACAGAGGAGGCAGCAATTTGTTGCTGGCTTTGTTTCATTATCATCCTGAATTTTTCTCTCTGTCTGAAAAAATCACATTTGATACCAAAGACTATGATTCTCTGCCTATAGTTGGCAACCCGGGATTCGCTCCTCGCGATCAATGCTTGCGGAGCCCAACTAACGCGCGACAACTTCTTAATTGGTTACAAGCGGAAAGCTGTTCGATGTTTAGGGGCACAGATAACGCTAACAAGAATATGGATAAAGTAAGAAATATAGTAATAAAGATCCCAAGAGAACACTTTTGGTCGAACAATGAAACAGAATTTAAATATGAATATTGCAAGCATGAATATGACAAAGTTTGTTATTTAATACGAAATCCATTTAGAGTGGCAATATCAACTGATCATGAATATTTAAAAAGCATAGTTGACTGGACTATTGAGAATTTATCGGAATATAGAAGCGATATTGAAAAGGGCCTTGATAGCAAGATAATATTTTTAGAGCATTTACTTAAAAATTTTGAAGAGGAGTTACCAAAATTAATAAATTGGGCAGATCAGGATACAAAAACAGTAGTAGACCGATTTATTGGTGCAACTTTTGCCGGCAGCAAGAAAACGTGGACTGGCCGCGGACACGGCGGGTTTAATCCATACGCAGAAGTTAGTTATGAAAGAGCAACATCGAAAGACATACACAACCGCTTTCCCATTTCGATCCCCCCGACCCCCGGGCTAGATTGTGCAAGAGAAAAATTAGGCCCAACAATGTTTGATTATTGGTATAATGACAAAGAACACAGCTATATACATGAATTAAATTTAGATTTAATTTGACAATACAATAATATGAGATTATAATACGTTAGGAGATATTAATATTATGAAAAAAGTGTTTATTACCGGAGGCGCCGGCTATATTGGCTCAACTTTGGTGCCGCTTTTATTAAAAAATGGATACGAAGTCACTGTATATGATAACCTTTCATATGGCGGCGAGGGTATCATACACAATTTCTCGGAACCAAATTTTAATTTTGTTAAAGGTGACATATTAGACAAGCAACTTTTGCACGAATCGATGAAAGGGCATGATGCCGTCATCCACTTGGCAGCAATCGTTGGCTATACTGCATGCAGAATAAATGAAGAAAACTCATATCGAGTAAACCACCAAGGTACAATTAATGTTGTAGAAGGACTAAACGGAACACAATTCCTTTTGTATGGATCGACAGGCTCCAACTACGGGACAGTTGACGGGGTGTGCACCGAAGAAACCCCGCTAAACCCCCTCAGCATTTACGGCAAGAGCAAAACTCTTGGCGAAGAAGAAGTAATGAAATATTCGAATAGTGTTGCATTTAGATTTGCGACAGCCTTTGGTGCCAGCCCACGCCTACGCTTGGACCTGTTAGTAAACGATCTATCCTATTCAGCACACATCCAGAAATATATTGCAGTTTATGAATCACATTTTATGCGAACCTTCATTCATGTTAGAGACATAGCAAAGGTGTTCATGTTCGCGATTGAGAATCATGAGGATGTGTCCGGCGAAGTCTATAATGTTGGCTCTAACTCAATGAACTATTCCAAGGGAGATGTATGTAAAATGATTCAAGAAAGAACTGATTGTTATGTACATTATGCTGATTTTGATGGCGATGCTGACAAGCGCGATTATATTGTGTCATATGATAAGATCAATAAACTTGGATACGACACAACAATTGGAGTAGAGGAAGGAATTGACGAACTTCTCAGAGTATTTCCAATTGTAAAGATGGATAATAAGAAGTACAAGAATGGATAAACATATATCATTTTGGCAAGATACAGCCGACATCGAAGAATTTCGTGGCTGGCACAACAGTCCTGACCACATCCGTCAATTAAGAGATATAACAAGAAAAATAATAGACAAACAACACAAGAGCATACTGGACTGTGGTGCTGGTTTGGGCAAACTTTATGAATCTATAATTATAAGCAATGCCAATATAGATTATCAAGGTATGGAAATAACAAAAAAATTTGTAGACATAGCCACCGAAGCTGGTGTTCCGATGATCTTAGGAGACATTGAAAGCATTCCATATGAAGATAATAGCTTTGATGTTTGTCTGGCATCTAACGTGCTAAACCATCTTTATGATTATAGGGGCCCCTTGAGAGAGATGTTAAGGGTTGCCAAAAAAGAAGTGATTGTTGCTTTTTCTAAACCAAGTGTAGAAGCGTTCAATTATTTAGGACCAGAAGTAAGAAGAAACACAATAGGCTGGTACCCCGGAAAATGGGACTCTGGCAATTTGCCTCGATACTGCCCAAGAAATGCTTTTTATCCAAAAAGAACGAATCACTGTCCCTCCTTGATGTTACAAAAAAACTACAAGATTCATGAATCTCCGTTTGGTTTTTATACGCATGCTCACGAAGATGAACATGGTGAGCCAACTCTCATTCATCATTACTTTGAAATGCGCAAATTTTTTGATTTTCTTCATGAAGTGGCCACCGAAAATGGCGAGGATTATAAAATTTATTATGGAGGCGCGCCGAGCACTCTAGAGAGGTACCACCTCATGAAAAAAGAACCAAACACACCAGACCTAAAATATTATGCTAACCTAATTTATATCGAGAAGCAAGGAGACTATTAGTGGCTAAAATACTATTAATTGGTGGCTGCGGCTATATTGGCAGTCGCCTATTCCAAATATTAAATAAAAACCATACCATTGATTCAATTGATGTTGAATGGTATGGCAATTATGTTAATAAATTTAATATAATCAAAGACTTTGGTACACTCACTAAGGATGAGATTGGTTTTTATGATGTTGTAATACTTTTAGCCGGCCACTCTAGTGTCAAAATGTGTGTTGATAATATGGTACCAACTACAAAAAATAATGTTTTAAATTTTGTTGAGCTATTAGATAAGCTAAATGCTTCGCAGACGTTTATCTACGCCAGCAGTTCATCAGTTTATGGCGACACCAAACACAATGTGGTTTCTGAAGATTACATTGAGTTCTGCCCAAATAATTATTACGATCTGTCAAAACATGAAATTGATTCATACGCGATATTGTCGGATAAAAAGTATTATGGATTAAGATTTGGAACTGTTAATGGAGCCTCACCTAATTTGAGAAACGATATTATGATTAACGCAATGACTTTCAACGCGCTACAAAATGGAAAAGTGTTCTGCTTTAACCCGGAGGTTCATCGCCCAATTCTCGGTTTAGAGGATCTTTGTAGAGCTATCGAAACTATTATTGAAAAAGGAATATACGAGAACAGAGGCATTTATAATCTCGCCTCCTTCAATTCGACAGCAGAAGAAATTTCGAGAGCGGTTTCGAAACGCACCAAAGCCCAATTAGAAATTGTAGACACATTACCAGAAACCATAACTAACGTTAAGCTTCAAACAAAGGCCTATAACTTTCTTATAGACTCGAATAAATTTAGAAATACATTTAATTTTGAATTTGAGGAAACAATTGAAACAATTGTGAGTTCTTTAGTTGAAAATTATGATAGCATGAATAAAGGAAACCGATCAGATGCAAAACTTTACTGAACTAAATCACTGCAGGGTGTGTGGAAATGAACACTTAGAAGAAGTTTTAGATTTAAATAAGCAGCCTCTTGCAAACAGCTACCATAACGGCGAGGAAGAACAGGAAACATACCCACTAAAGATAAACGTATGCACTGAGTGCTTTCACGTTCAGCTTAGTGTCGTAGTAAATCCAGATTTAATGTTCAAAGATTACCTTTATGTAAGCGGTACGAGCAAGACACTCCATGCTTATTTTGAAGATTTTGCCGATTTATGCGAACGCTATAGTCGTGGACGCCGGCGCGTATTAGATATTGCATGTAATGACGGAACGCAATTGCACAAGTTTAAAGAGAGAGGCTGGAAAACGTATGGCGTCGATCCAGCAGAGAATCTTTACCCGCTAAGTAGCATTAATCACAATGTGGTGTGCGATTATTGGAGTGCCGAAGTGGCGGAGAAGATGTATGAGATATTTGATGCCATCATCGCTCAAAACGTCTTTGCTCACACACATGACATCCATGGATTTTTAAAAGCCTGTGCAATTGTGGCCGATGAAAGAACAAATGTGTTCATACAGACATCTCAAGCCGATATGATTATTAATAATGAATTTGATACAATTTATCATGAGCATCTATCTTTCTTTAATACAAAATCAATGAAGACATGTGCCAATTTAAATGGCTTTTCATTGGTGGGCGTCCTTAAGGCAACAATTCATGGCGGAAGTTATGTTTTTATTTTGAGAAAAGGAGAACATGATGAATCTATTGCTGAAGCAGAAATTAAGAAAGAACAAAAATTAGGCTTATATGATTTGAAAACTTATGTGAAATACGCCAAGAAATGCAAAGAAGTAATGAAGAGTTTCAATAAAGAAATTAAGAAATTTAAGAAAAAGGATTACAAAGTAATAGGTTATGGAGCGGCCGCCAAAGGAAACACATTTTTAAATTTTGGCAAAACCGATTTAGATTATATTGTCGATGACAATGAATTAAAATGGAACTTGCTGACGCCCGGTAGAAATATTATGATTAAAGACCCCTCGGCGCTAGCAGAAGAAGACACAAAAAAGATCGTGGTCATTCCCCTGGCTTGGAATTTTTTCAACGAAATAAGCGAAAAGGCAAATGAAATAACAAACTCACAATTGTCATTCATAAAATACTTTCCGGAGGTTAGAGTAATATGAAGGTGGCAGTATTGGTAACGGGACAATTAAGAGACTATAAGGTTAACATTTTAAATCAAATCAAACATCTAATAGAGCCCAATAATGCGGATGTATTTGTATATGCATGCAATAAGAACACATTACATACTTGCGGGCCCAATATAACGCAAAAATATAACACCACAACAACGCAAACTGCCGCGGAACTCATCAGAGATATAAAAGAGCAATATGGCGCGCCTCTTAAAGCAGTAGAGATTAACGAGAACGAACCCCTTTCAGAGGATAACCATGGCACCATAGGATATTTCAGACAAAGAATGCAAAACCAAATGGATAATATACGGAAGGGATTTTTTATGGCCCAGAAATACGCACAAGAGAATGGTTTTGAATATGATGTGATTGTAAGGTCTCGCCCTGACAACTCTATATATCCTAAATTAATAGATTTATCGCAAATGGAGATAAAAGAAAACACCCTATATTCTACACAATATTACACGGGCCACCGGGACCCGTGGTTCTTTTCATTCGCGAACCAGGAGACCTTTGACAAGTACTGTTCGTTTAAATATTTGCCAGATGCAGATGGTCACCGTACCGACAATGATTTTCTTTGCCCAGAGCACGCAATGGAGCACTACTTGCCAACAATAGGGATCGACATTGCGTATTATATTGACATATGCTTAACATTTACTGGATATGATAAAACGCTGCCGGTGACAGATTTTCCTTATCGACAAAAGCATGAAAAATTAATTGATGCTAATGGCAACTTGGTGGACCAACGATAATGGTATATACACAATTAACAAATGGCATCGGGAATAATCTTTTTCAATACATTGCCGGCAAAATGCTTGCAGCATACCACGATCAACAACTTGTGGTTCTCCCTCCTACAAAAAATTATTATGGGATAGGGGAATTGAATAAAATTGGCATAAAAGTTTCGCATAGTCAAGTGCCGCAAGGCGAGCGTGTAGGTGATTTAAATTATGCTTCTTATTTTAATAAAAATTATTCAAATTCTGATTTTTATGTTTCTGGGTATTTTGAGAACTATAAGTTTTTTAAGAATAATATTGATACAATTAGAAGCTGGTTTCCGCAACCACAAAATAAAAATGATAATGATCTCGTGCTGCATTTCCGCGCCGGAGATCGTCTATTTTATTCGAACGAGTTTGAGTCAAAGCCGCAGGCACACAATTTTATAAACGCAATAGAACAATTTGATTTTGACAAGCTTCATATTGTAACGGACATGCCAGCATGGAAGAATATAACAGTAGAAGAATTAGAATCAATGAAGTTTCACGTCGATGTCCCACCCAATAAAAGAGTTAAAACACAAAAATCGATTGATTACTTTAATTCAATAGTAGATGGTCTTGCCAAATATGCCCCACAAGTGGAGCAAAGAACAATTGTAGAAGATTTTAATTTTATAAGAGGCTTTGGCAATATACTGTTCCAGCACGGAACTTTATGCTGGTGGGCAGCAATATTAAGTGATGCAAAAAAAGTTGGGGTCTACGGGCCATGGCGCCCATGGAAAGGAAGCTCGAATAAAAATTTAAGTAGCGTTGATACTGAAGGATGGTTTAAATGGGAATAAATGAATATTATAAATATTATCTTAGTTTACATCAAAACAAAGCATGCCGAGCGCTACACTTTTTGGGACAAAGTGTTACAATAGGGTATGTTATGGGCACCATAGTTCATGGCGTGTGGTTGATGTTTATAGCTGCACCGTTTGTCGTGTATCCTTTTGCATGGTGCGGCCATTATTTCTTCGAAAAGAACACTCCGGCAGCCTTTTCGGATCCAATAAAGGCAAAAGTGTCCGATTGGTTCATGTTCCGCGACATCCTACTAGGCAGAATAAAAATATGGTAAGAAAAAAGATATTAGTAACTGGTGGCACCGGCATGGTTGGAAGTTGTTTTAAAAATATGCAGACCGAACATGAATTTGTTTTGGTTGGTTCTAAAGATTATGATTTAAGAAGCCCCGTAGAGACTCATTTTATGTTCGAAGACCAGAAGCCAGATGCCGTTATACATCTTGCGGCCAAAGTTGGGGGCGTCAAAGGCAATACCGAATACGTCGCGGATTTTTATAAAGAAAACATATTAATTAATACAAATGTATTATCTTCTGCCAAAGAGGTCGGCGTAGATAAATTGGTCTCATTATTATCAACATGCGTTTATCCCGACGAGGCAAAATATCCTTTAACCCCGGATCAGTTTCACGATGGCCCTCCCCATAAGAGCAATTTTGGATATGCATATTCTAAAAGAATGCTTGATGTCTATTCGAGAGCCCTTCGCCAACAATATGGATGCAATTTTATCTGTGCTGTTCCCAATAATTTATATGGCCTTCATGACAACTTTGATCTAGAGAACGGGCATGTCATTCCGGCTATAATAAGAAAAGTGCATGACGCAAAGATAAACGATATACCACCGGTATTTTGGGGTGATGGTGGCGCTCTTAGGGAATTTACATATGCATCCGATATCTCAAAAATACTTTTATACCTTTTGGAAAATTATGATGGTGAGCAGCCAGTTAATATTGGCACAACCGAAGAAAGAAGTATAAAGTCAGTTGTGCTTGCGATCTGCTCTTATTTGGGTTATACTGGTGAAGTAATTTGGGATGAAACTAAGCCAAGCGGCCAAGCAAGAAAACCCAGCAGCAACGAGAGACTACTTGAACTGGGCTGGAAAGAGGAAGATTATACAAGCTTTGAAGATGGCATAAAACTGACATGTGACTGGTATAAAGAAAATTATCCAAATGTAAGAGGTGTTAAGTGAAAAAAGCACTCGTAACAGGCATCACCGGACAGGATGGCTCATATTTAGCAGACTTATTGTTTGATAAAGGATATAAAGTGATTGGTGTCAAGCGCCGCACGTCACTACTGTCGACTGATCGGATCGACCACGTGTTTGACGATGCCAACAAAATAATGAATTTTGATTTAGTTTATGGTAACATGAATGATTCGGGCAACATGCACAGGATTTTACAGCAGTATCAGCCAGATGAGATTTACAATCTTGCGGCACAATCACACGTGCGTGTTTCCTTTGAGACGCCAGAAGAGACTGCAAATGCAGTTGCTATGGGGACACTTAGGTTAATAGAAGCAGTTCGAAATATATGTCCCAAGGCAAAACTCTATCAAGCATCGTCATCGGAAATGTTTGGCGACAACCCAAATCACCCTTTTAGCGAGAAATCTCGCTTTATGCCGGCTTCTCCCTATGCGTGCTCAAAGGTATTTGCGCATAATTTAATTAGAAACTATAGGCAGAGTTATGGCCTTCATGCATCATGCGGCATACTGTTTAATCATGAGTCTCCCCGCCGAGGAGAAACATTCGTAACTAGAAAAATTACGATTGCGGCCGCTAAGATAAAGATGGGACTTCAAGAAAAACTGTATCTTGGAAACTTACAGGCCAAGCGCGATTGGGGATATGCCGGCGACTATGTAGAAGCCATGTGGCTAATGCTGCAACAAGAAATGCCAGATGACTATGTTATCGCTACTGGCGAAACACACACAGTAGAAGAATTTTTACATGAAGTTTTTGACTATGCCGGATTATCGGTCAAAGAGCATGTGGAAATAAGCGAAAGACTATTTAGGCCTCACGAAGTGCCGCTTCTCCTAGGGGATGCTACAAAAGCTAAGAACAAATTAAACTGGGAACCAAAAGTTAAATTTAAAGAATTAGCCAGAATGATGTATGATGAAGACTTGAGGAGGCTTTTTAATGTCAATAAAAGTGGGTGAGCTTGTTAAGTGGTATGAAAACTATGACGATCTCATAGTATCCGACGCCGGCCCGGGCCTTATTGTAAAAAGAATATGGAGCAATCTTGGGCTGAGCGAAGGGCGTTCGACCCTTTACGATATCTATCGGTTTAAACATGCAGACATCAAAAGATATGCAGCACACGATGTTGAGATTTTGGAGGTAGATCAAAATGGCTAGATGCTTAGTGACGGGACATAAGGGCTACATCGGCTCCAAGCTTTATAAGAGTCTTAAAAATTTAGGCCACGAAGTTATGGGAATAGATCTGAATGATGATATTTCACATGACATCATAAGAGATCTCCGCGAAGGCACGGACGGTAAATTTCACCCGCACTACTACAATTTCCAGCCTGAATATATCTTTCATATGGCTTGCTGGCCGCGCGTCGGTTATAGCGTGGAAAAGCCCGTAGAAACGACCGAAAATAATATCCTGGCCGGTACCATATTGTTAAATTTTGCGCGCAAGGTGGGCTCTGTAAAGCGTGTTATATACTCTAGTTCATCATCGGTTATGGGTAATGGTGCTGGGCCCGAAAGCCCCTATGCTCTTCAAAAATATACAACTGAGATAGAGACCTCCATGTATTCAAAATTATATGGCCTTGACACCGTAAGCCTGCGTTATTTTAATGTTTATTCTCATGATCAAACTGTTAATGGGCCGTATGCAACGGCTATCTCAAATTGGATGCATGCCATAAGAACCCGCGTTGCTCCTTATATTGAGGGCGATGGTGAGCAAAGACGTGACATGGTAAATGTTGACGATGTTGTTAGGGTCAATATATTTTGCATGGAGCAGGAATTAAGATTCAACGGCGCAGTTTATGAAGTTGGGACAGGTACCAATATTTCATTAAATCAAATTAAAGAGTTGGTCAATAAGCATTTTCCTAGTATTGAGTTTGAGTATCGATCTCCTCGCCTGGGCGACATAAGAGAAACAAAAGCCAAGATTAGCCCGCTTAAAAGCATGGGCTGGACCGCCGGCATTGATATTTTTGAGGGAATAGAAGATTGTTTTGCGAGAGTAAGAAATGAGATCAAATAGTATTGGAATCATAGGCCAAGGTTTTGTTGGAACGGCAATCCGCGAAGGGATGAAAAAAGATTTTAATGTTGAAACATATGATAAGTTTCTAACTGAAAAATCAACATGTGATAGTCTGCAAGAGGTGTGTAAGAAGGCAAAGATTGTGTTTACTTGCTTACCGACCCCAATGAAAAGAGATGGCTCTTGCGATCTTTCCATATTAGAAAATGTGATATATGACATCAATCAATTTGATCTTCAAAACATAGTTGTTATTAAATCAACTGTTCCCCCTGGCACAACGAAGATTTTTAATAAAGAATGCGAAAATATTCAGATTGTATTTAATCCAGAGTTTTTAACGGAAGCTAATTATATTGATGATTTTAAAAATCAAAATAGAATTATAATTGGGGGACCGCGACCTGCTACAACAATTGTTAAGAATATGTTTAGAAAGGTTTTTCAAGAAGTGACGATAATTAAAACAGGCCCCAATACCGCAGAGGCTGTTAAATATTTTACTAACTGCTTTTTAGCAACAAAAGTTAGTTTTGCAAATGAATTTAAACAAATTTGTGATGAGGTGGATGTAGATTATGATAAAGTAATTGAATACGCCCTTTACGATCAAAGAATAGGAAGAACTCATTTTTCTACGCCCGGTCCTGATGGTAGAAAAGGTTTTGGAGGTTCGTGCTTTCCGAAAGATTTAAACGCACTCATATATGTTGCGAAATCTTTAGGGATTAATCCAGCCGTATTATCGGCAACTTGGGAGAAGAATTTAGAAGTACGACCAGAACGCGACTGGGAACAATTAAAAGGAAGAGCAATCTCGGAGGACAAATAAAATGCAAACCTATAAATTTTCAGATCAGGCCCTAGGGGCTGTAATGATGGCCCTACAAGAGTCATTGATGAATCAATTGGATATCGTTCCAATTTTAAAAGGTTTTGAGTTAATTGAATCGGATATCGGCTTGGTGGTTAAAAACCCGCCTACTATTCGTATATCAAACAATGAAGCAATTAGCGAAGAAGATTTAAAAAATATGGTAAAATAATGCCACGATACAGATATAGCTGTAATTCTTGCGAAGCGGAATTTTTTGCAATTCATTCGTGGGAAGAGGTACAAAATAATTGTACTGAATGTGATAGCAGTGATATAATTAAACTTTTAACACGCCCCCTTGAGACGAGCAATAAGCACATCGAGAAGACCGGCCAAGTTACAAAAGAATATATTGATGCTAATAAAGAAGTTTTAGAAGATTTGAAAAAAACATCATCTAGTGAGTTATATGAGCCGTCTTGAAATAATATTAAGCCTAATAATGAGTGTGTCCATATTGATGAACATTGGGCTGCTTGTCTATACACGCACCGTGCTGACCCAGCTATTGTTTGTTTCTGAAGAATTGGGAGACCTTCAGGACATGATCAACAGCTTTGCTAAGCATGTGACCCGAGTTTATCAATTGGACATGTTTTATGGTGATGAAACCTTAAAGGCTTTAATGGAACACGCTATTTCACTGAACGAACAATTAGAGACATTTGAATACATATATTCGTTAACTATGGATGATGAAAATGAAACACAACAAGAGGAAGAAGAATTTGAAGACATCGACTACCAAGAAACCGAAGAAATCGACTAAAAGATATTACTTTACGAAAGAACACGAAGACGCGGTAGTAAAATATTGCACAACAGATTGCGTACGCATAAGAACCGATTTATATATTAAATACCTAGAGCCGGCCTTTAATGAAATGGTCGATAAGATAGTTTTTACCTATAAATTTACAACACTGCCAAATATAGATTATCTCAGAGATGAGTGTAAAGTATGGCTTATGACCATTTTGGACAAATATGATCCAAGCAAAGGTTATAAAGCCTTTTCTTATTTTTCGGTCATAACAAAAAATTGGTTTATTCACAAAGTAAAGAAACAACAAAAACGAAATCGTCGAGAAGTAGACTATAGTGCTATCCCCAAGCGCTATGAAGAAGAATTTCTTTCAACTCAACAATCATGGGTAAGTGACAAAATAGAAGAAGAATTTTGGAACTCATTTTATAAACAATTAAAAACATGGGATATATCTAAAATGCGCGCAAATGATCAAAAAGTTCATAAGGCGATTGTTATTCTTTTTGAATCAAAAGAGGATATAGAAATTTTTAATAAAAAAGCTATTTATTTATATCTTCGAGAGATCACTGGTCTCAATACAAAACAGGTTGTTAGTTCCCTAAATAAATTTAGAGCGCTATATAAAAGTTTTAAGAAGGATTGGGAAAATGGAAATTTATGAGCGCACACAATTTAAATACGTTAGTTGAAGAGGCATTAACGAACATAAGAAAAGATAGGAAACTTGCAAGAGAATTTCTCAATGAGATCGCAAATGAGATCGCAAAAGATCCAGATAACAATCGTTCCCTGTCGCCCGTTGCCGCAAAACACGTTGAAACTATGCAGCGCTCCAATGAACAATTGGTTAAATTAATATCAATAAAACAAAAACAGAATACACATGATATTGGCTTGTCCGAAGAGGACAAAGCGGACCTTTTTGATATGATTCAGGAGGGCCCAGCCGATGTCACTTAAGGAGACGGTTGATTTTTCTGATTATGTAGCGCCTGAAGAGGCTACTGATTTGCGCTCGAACTTTGTAAGAAAGGCTTTTCAATATGATTCGTATGCTGGCAAGACAAAGTTTGTAGCAATTGTATTATCAGAGCCGTTACCATTTCAAGCTCAAGACATTAAGCATTTCACGCACATACCAAAACCGGGCGTAGCAGACAAGATTAAAGACTTTTTTGGCTTAGCCACCGCCCCCCGCCGCCTTTCTAAGTTTACATTTAGAGGGCGGATAATAGGACCCAACTCCCCGCATTATTTTTTGCCTGATCCTTGTGACTCGGCTTATGTCGACACATGCTGCAGAGACGACCTATTGAAGTTGATCTCTATGCACACTCTGTTTACTTCAACTGAAGAATATCAACTTCAATCAGGAAAGAAAATACCCAACAGAGGCGATCTCGTATTGGTGGAATTAGAGAATAACGTATTCGGCTATGATTTACAGAAAGGTGAATTTAGGGACGTGGTGACCGCCACTGATGCATATCACAATATTAACAATCATGTAGGTCCCGCATGCGCCACTTCACTACAGGCATCATTTTCTGAACATAGCGGGGTCCCACCCGCCCCAGCACAAGGGCCCCCACAAGGTTCCCACGGTGCCACTGGTACCCCCTATGTCCACCTCACCCCGGTCGTGCGGCCGTGTACGCCCGATGAATTTTGTGATCAATTTACACAGGCTAGATACTATAGCCGCGGCAACCGTACAGAGGCAGAGATTCGAATGATTGTTATTCACATCACCGCCGGCTCCGGATGCTCACCAGAAAAGGTGGCGAATGGTACATGCACAAAGGCCCTGATCGGCGCGAAAGCTTTCGCCGCAGGACCTATTGGCAGAGTCGAGGCGGAGGACGGCACTGCCGTGCCACCCGGAGTTATGCATCGCGGCAAGGTCCTCGATCCATGCACCAGTGGGCCATGTCTGACCCTGGGCTCGGCCTATCAAACCGAAGTAAGGAAGGTCTCAGCGCATTATTTTGTTGATCAGGCAGGAAATGTTGTTCAAGGAGTTAAAGACAAGGACAAGGCCTATACCCAGGGCATAGCCAATCCTTGGAGTATTGGTATAGAGCACAATGGAGATAATGATAACGCTAGCTATTGGACGACCGAATTACTAAATGCATCTGCAAAACTATCGGCCCAGCTTTGCATTAAATACAATATTCCCGTGAAGATTGCCGGCGGCTATGATGCTTCCACATATAGCGGAAATGAGGTAGTCCCCGGCGGCATCCATGGCCATAGTGCCAGGGAGAAAGCCACCGCGGACTGGGAACCGGATCTGGAGAGTTACAAGGACTCAGGCTTTATAGCTCACTCAAATATACCGAGAGCAAGCAATAAATGCCGCCGGAACTACAACATTCCAGTGTGCCATTATGGTCGCCATCATGATCCGGGCCCGTATTGGGACTGGCCGGGATACATGGCTTTAGTACATCAATATGTTACAGAACTTGGCGGCATGGCCGGCAATCCATAGGAGAACTAAAAATGTCACTTAAAGATGTTGTCGATTTTTCCGACTTCGTAATAGACAGTGCTGCTGCCGAATTAGAAGCTCATGGAATACGAAAGGCTTTTCAATATGATTCGTATGCCGGCAAGACAAAATTTATAGCAGTAGTGCTATCGGAACCAATACCATTTCAAGCTCAAGACGTTAAACATTTCACACATATACCATCCCCGGGTGTAGCAGACAAGATTAAAGACTTTTTTGGCTTAGCCGGCAGCGCCAGGCGCCTTTCTAAGTTCACGTTTAGAGGTCGCATAATAGGGCCGAATTCACCGCATTGGTTTTTGCCCGATCCTTGTGACCCAGCATATGCCGGAGGAGACGCAGAGTCACGAGCCGATTTGCTGAAGCTGATCTCCATGCATACTTTGTTTACGTCAACTGAAGAATACCAACTTCAGTCAGGGAAGACACTGCCTAATAGAGGAGATCTTGTGTTGGTGGAGTTGGAATACAATGTGTTTGGTTACGATCTACAGAAAGGTGAATTTAGGGATGTCGTGACCGCAACTGATGCATTTACTAACATCACTAACATGTCGCCCGGCTGGCAGAGTTCCGTCGGCTGCCGCGAACCATTGCAGGCTGCATTTTCCTCAGCACAGCGGAGTCCCCCCCCGCATCGCCAGACACCCCACAAGGGCGCAAAACCGGTGCACGATCCGGTCCAGCCTGGCCAGTCCCCTCCGGTCGTGCCCAAGTCCGGCCCCGGGGGCCCGCAGCCCGGACCCGGCCTATACCGGCCCAAGCGTGTCATCACCCTGCCGCAGGGAATGAGAAAGTGTCGAGAAGGCGAATTATGTGATGGGTATGCACAAGCCAAGTTCTATCGCACTGCCAACCGCGGCCCTGATGATATTAAACTGATTGTTGTTCACGCAACTGCCGGCGGCGGCACCGCCTCCGGCGGTGCCATGCGAATGCAAAGAGGGCCTACCACACCAGTGACTTGTCCGCCCAAGAGAAAGGATGGAACCGGAGGCTGCCCCGAGGACCAAAGCATTATGCACAACGACAAGCTGCGATATAAATGCCCAGGCTTCGGCCTATGCCAGGCCCAGAGGAAGCCTTACAAAATTAAAGAAGTCCATTCCTCGGCGCATTACTTTGTTGATAAAGCCGGCATCATAATACAAGGAGTTGCAGATAAAGATCTGGCCAATCATGCCACCGTTGCTAATGGGCAAAGTATTGGCATAGAACACGTCGGCACCACCAAGGACCCTGGGGCTTGGTCTGAGGAGCTAATGGATGCATCCGCCCGTCTCGCCGCTGGCCTTGCCCGAAAATATAATATTCCTATACAGATGGCTGGCATCAGCGCCCCCGCGGGGGGCTGCAGGAAACTATCTGATCCCGGATGTGGCCCCCGCGGTGGCGCCTACGACATGTGGCCCAATGAGATGGGCTATGACATGTCTGAAGCCCAAATCGGTGTCCCCGTGGTCTATGAGCCCCGCACGCCTACCGGCGCGCCCATTGAGGAAGGCTTTATAGCTCATAGTACGATTGATCCGAAAAACCGCTCCGATCCGGGCCCATATTGGGATTGGGATGATTACCTCCGTCGCGTACAGTCTTATGTAGACAAGCCCCCCCCGGACCACCGCGACGAGCATCTTGCGCTCGCTGAGGGCGAAGCACCCGGCATCTCGGGCGTGCACTGCAAGGACTGGATCTGGGACGACGAGAACTGGGCGGACTGCCCATAAGCGCACAGGTAGAAAACACACGAAAAAGTAAAAATCGTTAATTTAATTCAACACAAATGTACAGGAGATAATAAATGGCAAAAAGAGCTTTTCCAAAAGGAACCCCCACACAATATAGAATAGAACAAGGCATGCCCATAGAGGCCGCAGTAGATGGTATTTACCATTCGGCCGCCGGCGCCCCCCCCAAAGCAAATCACAAACAAGCTTCCAATGAACGCAAAATTGCCGGACCAGGCGGCGGTGAGATAGTTTTCGGCACAGATCGCCCGTCATCTCAAGCTTCTGGCTATGGCGCCAAAGGATGGACAGGCCTCGCTAGCCCGGGCTCTGGCAAAATCGACCTTGTCTGTGGTCGAGTGGCCAGCGCCAGGGGCGCCAAAGGCGTCAAGGCCGCCACTTTGGTCGATAATAGTTTCTTCGCCGATGCAGCCAGAATCTATATGTGTGAGACCACCAATGTGGATTTAAACTTTGGCTTAGTAGAGGGCGTTGTCGGAAACCCCAAAGGACAGTCTGCAATAGCTTTAAAAGCTGATCAGTGTCGAATTATTGGTCGTGCCGGCATAAAAATTGTCACCGGTGCTGGAAACAACATAAAAGGATATCCGAAGGGAGAAACCACATCTAAGGGCGCGCGCCTGCTTCCGGCGCCGGGTATTGAACTTATTGCCGGGAACAATACAGGGTCCAGAAAAGTCCGCGGCCCCGATTTTCGTGTGCAGGTGATCCAGAATTTGCAACCTGTGGCCTTGGCCTATAACGTCAGAGATTGCTTTGTAGAACTTAGCGCAGTTTTGGATGACGTCATGTCGATTGTTCAGAATCTCGGATTTTATACACAGCGAACCATGGCAACGATGGCAACAGTGTTATCAGCACTATCGTCACTAGTACCCCCCGCCGCCTCCGCTGCTGGTATACACACCGACGCCGCTGCAGCAATGATGACCCGTGTTGTAATGCCCATGCACCTGGCCCGCGCATCAAAACAGACTTGGGAAGCAAATTACTTACAACACTTCAGCTATAAATTTCTTGGTAGCAGAAGTGTTAGAGCGACATAATTAAAGAGAAGAGTATAAAATGGCAGAATCAAAATTTTTAAGATGGCAAGACAAGAATGGCGACAATTTAATTGACGTCTGCGAAATCGATTTGCCGCGCGCGGAAAAGGTTTGTTTGGATTGTATTCCAAACCCCCGGGCAACGGTACCCCGCTGGCGCAAAAGAACCCTTCATAATCCATTTTTAAATGGAAAACTTTGTAAATATCAAATAACCAATGTAACAGCCTATACCAATACAGGCTCTGGCCGGGATACGACTAGTTCCGAAGCTAGAGCGAAATTAAACGAACGCTTTGAAGAATATGAGAGAGAGACCGTTGAGGCACTTTTGAACTATTTTAATAAAGATGATTCGGAAGAATCCATTAACAAAATCTTGGAAGCTATAGAACACACAGATTACCACTTAGACGCGCGCCCACATTCACATTTAAAGCTACTTTATTCGATACCATTTTCAGCTTTAAATGATCTCGAAGACGCCGCGGCAGAAGAAGAAGAAGAACCAGCTGCCGGCGACATTGTTACCACCTATATCCCTTCTATTTTAGATCCTAACATGATTCGCGTTAGGAAAGGTTTACACTTATATGCTAGTAATTTAAAAGTGTTCCGCGCCTTGGAAGGAAAAAATTTAGTGTTTGAGGAGGGTGGCCTTTTTAATCTAGACCTTTATGGAGATTTTGTTCTTTGGGGCTCATCGATTACCGAAGGGATAATTCCTCAGCTAAGTGATTTTTTAAGTACTAAAAACCTCACTTTAGGAACTACGAGCATGTTCTTTCCAACAGTATTTGGAGTAACAAAATTTGAATGTACGTTTACTCCTGAATATAAACTTAAACAATTAAGAGCTTGGCCAGAAGGCTGTGGTGATAAGCCAGCAGTTTTTAAAGGAAAGAAATTAGATCCACTAAACGTGCAGCCAGCATTTAAAGATCCGACCGCCATGGCCTACTTCTCCAAGATTGATGAGATGGAGAGGGACCTGACATCCCGGGTACCAAAGCCATGGATTGAATTCATTAAGGAATATACTTATCCAAAAGTAACAGAAGCGACTCGTGCTCTCCCAGGCGAAACCGAGGGAACCATGACTGCCTTAAGCTGTGTCAGCGAGTCTCTAGCCGGCGATACCAAGCAACTTGGTCAGGATATTCTTGATGATGTTTTTAGTATAGGAGATGCAATTGCTGCTCAATTTCATAGGATGCTGTGCGAAGAGGATTATAAAGATTTTCTTATGCAAGAATACAGCATTGGGAAGGCCAACAGACCACCTGGCAGCAAAGCCGAATCGGGCGCGACAATGGAAAGCAACCGCCAAGAAAGATTAAAAAACATAAAAGCGATGTCTATAGAACAAGCCTATGGCGAGATTGAAGAAGAGAATGCATTCACGCTTAAGCTATGTACCAAGATGATCTCAGCTTGTGATGCTTCTGGCGGCAGTCAAACAAAATTAGATCTTCTATGGCGTGACAATCTTGATCCAATAAGGCTTTGCGGTCTTTTTGAAATGACACTTGAGGCCATACAATGTTTATTTAAGGGACTGACGTTCGAAGAAGTATTGGCTAGCATGCTCAAGAGTGCTCTCAAGGCGATGTCGATTGAAAATTTTGGAGATTTATTTGTCGGATTACCGCCAGAGAAGCAGGCAAAGCTCGATGAGCTAGTTAAAAGAAAGTTAGCTGCAGGAGACCTTGGCGGCCCGGGCCGGATTCAGGACACTAGCGAAGGAGCCAATCCAGAGGATGCAGCGTTTTATGCCGGCGGCAAGGGCTTTTTTGGCACCATGTTAGGAACAGAATTCGAAAAGCCTTGGGAAAATAAGGGCCTTGTTGAACGCCAAAAGACAAAGAAGATGGTGCAAGAGTCCTTCTCGCAGACCATGACCCCTACGGGAATACCTGCTAAAACCCCAGATTCTAATCTTGAAAAAGCAACATTGCAAGCTCAATTAGAAACTGCCGGCGCAGGCTTAAGCTCTGGTGTTGTGATGGAGGCATATATGTTGGCTCTGCTCGAAGAATATTCGGACGATCTTTTAAGTTTAGTGGGCGAGCTAGAGAAATTCCCAGGTGCCCCTCTCATTGCAACACTTATTGCAACTTTAGATTGCCCGCGGCCACCTCTGTTCGATCCAAGTCTAATGGATTTTCTCAAGGATATAGAACTGCCATTTTGTAGAAATACGAATCATATTGGCCTTCCGCGCTTTGAAAATCCTTTTGCATATATTCCAAAATTGTGGGATATTTTTCGAATTTTGTGGCAGATGGTTAAAGAACAATTATATGCTTTAGTTCATAAGATAATTTGTAGACTGGTTGTGTTTATTTGCGAGCTTCTGGGAGATGCCATTTGTAAGGCACTAGAAGTCGCCGGCCAGCTTGCAGCCTCGCTTCCGGCCCTCATAGGAGGGCGCACCACATTCTCGGATGTCGTTAGAGATTCGATTTGTGGCCCCGATGCCGACCCGGGCCAAGTTGAAGATACTATACAAGATATGTTTAATAGTTTGGGCGCTGGCAGTGCAGCACTGGCCGATAAGAGTATGGTTATGAGCTTTGCTGAGGACTTGTCTTCGACCACCTCAAGAAGCGAATTGACGAATGCGATGCTTGGAGATCCATCGGACTCATTTTTAAGCATTATTGACAGCTTGATAGAATTTGAGTATCCCGAATTTGCAGACGCGTTTGGCAATCCAGAAAAAGCTTCTAAATTCTTTGAGAATATAGGAAACATAATGCCGGCAGAAGCCCGCGCCGCTTTAAAAAGCCTTGCCGCTGACGCCGCCAACCAGGGCCCGATGCCGGCAAACCCCAGTCTCTGTGCCACTCCTCAAGAGATGCAAAAATTCTGCAATGCGCGCGCAAAGCTTTTGGAAGGCCGAGCATCTCCCGACCAAATTGCTCTCATGTGCGCCGCTGGGCGTGACACACTAAAAGACGATCTAGAGCAGTTGGGAGACGTTATACAAAATGGTATTCCAGATTATTTTGAGCAAAACATGCCGTCTCCGATGTCGAAAGATCCTACTTGTGATAATGGTCTTATGCCATACGAGCCTCAAGAGATAGCAAAAGCTACGACAGCAGCCCTCAACAGCGCTTTAGAGGTCTTGAAGATCTCTTATTCGCAAGATATGCTCGGTAACGGGCCTTTTGTGCAAAGCAACTGGGGCTTTATGAATATGGTTATGTCTGATACCATGGGTTGGGCATATACGGTTCACCAGAGAAGATCTAGTGCCTCCGGAGGCTGGTTTAGCAGAAGAGAATATGTTGACTTTAATGTCGAATCTGATCCGGGCGACACCGCGATGAACATCCTCACGATGGGTACTGGCGTAACCGCTCTTGCCGCGGCAGCGGCGGGCCCCGGATTGGCCACCCCCGCGGGCGCCCTTGCTGCATCATATGCTGTTGGCACCGTCGCCGCCGTAGCCTCAAGTTTTGATGCGGATGCCAATTATGAGAAAGTAAGCCAGCAGCGAGGCGCATTTCCGCTATATGTTGCCGATTACCTGCTTAGTACCGATGAAAAAGTAGGCGAAATGGAAAGATCAGCGCTAGCTGCATCATTCAACTCAAATAACGATTTTGAACCTGATCAATCGTTCGAACGCACATTCGCAAACTTAGGCTTTGATAGCTTATTTGACGAAGTCGACCTGCTCATACTTCCCGATTATGGCTATAATGTTAGCGTCAAGCCAGTCTTTGCCACGTCGTTCAAGATGGTGGCCGCTATCGATCCCGGCACGCTAGCCGCGGCAGCGGTGGAACCACTCGGCATCGCCCGCTCCCAGGATAATTTTGGACATGGGGTGGTCGTATTTACCAGAAAAGCAAGAAAGAAAACACCTGATTTAAAACTATCCTTTAGAGACAACGACCGCGGCGAGAAAACTTCTGACGATGGCTTTTCATATGGCTTTAATGTAGAACTTTATTTGGCCGATTTGGTCGCAGAAAAGCACTACAGCCCAATCCCGGAACAGTTCTTCCCTGAAGAGGGTCCCTCTCGCGCGCACTCCCGCATGGTAACTTCTGCAGAGGAGGCTGCAAAAATATCTGAAGGATTTGAACAAGTTTGGCTTGAGGCCCAAGCTGCCGCCCAAGCCGCTGGATATACTGATGCAGGAACACATGTGATTGTTGGCCAAAATCGCCCAGATGACAATGCTAGAATTAAAATTGAAAAAGTTTTAAATAGCTCCGTGCCGGAGTCAAATGCTTCTTACTATGAAAGCGCACCGGAAGAGACAGAATTTAAAAAAAGAGCCAATTCAATTACTACGTACCGGGCCTATGAATTTTTATCAGTTGATGACGGCCTTGACAACAAAGAATACAACGAGGGCGGTTACACTAAATTTAAAACGATTTTGGATTCACCAAGTACTTCGATAATTCCACAATTAGTTTTGCTGCAGGAAATGATTGAAAAACAGAACCCCGGGCCCCCGCCGCAAATGGATGCCCTTAAGCCCGCATATGATCAGGTGATGAACTTAGTGTTTAATAAGTTTGCAAATGAGATATCTACAAACGAGGCTGCATTTGAATACGGAGCACAACTAGACGATCTTTCGCCTGCTCAAATAGAATATGGAATGGGATACGAAGACCAGTTCATGCTTTTTAAAGAATATTTGGACGCCACCGACACCGACACCGACAACGCGCCTCTTGGAATTAGTAGAATGCAGTATGACGAGGAAAATAATGATGGGCCTGCGAATCGAGTATTTTACTTAGATCCTCTTGTCTACGGCGGCTCTAATCTTAACCCCCCCGTGCATTTAAAGCCAGCTAAAAAGACCGGCTGGCTTGGAATGGTTGACGTCATGTTCCCAGAGATGAGTCCTTGCAAACCACAACATACTGATTTGGTAGATTTTGGCACCATTCAAGAAATAATTGATGAGAGTTATTCAAAAATTCCTGAAGATGAGCGTCTGAAATCAGATCCAGATTGTGTTACGGAAAAGCCTTACAATAGAATTTTAGAGCGCGCCAGCAAGGCCGGCATTGAAGGTCTGATACACGCTATGTGTCGAATCTTTGTTAGTTTTAATTTCTTAAAGAGCCTTGCCACTTTCACCAAATTTTATCCAGACTTTAAAAAGAACTTCAGTTCTCTATATGCAGCATATGTGGTTGAGCTAATGGAAGAAGAACTCAAAGATGCTCAATCTAACGCGTTTCTAGAGTCCTTCAGTCCGTTTAAAGATGATGAATTTTGGTATGCATTTTTAGAGCAAACAGTACAAACATATGCAAGGAAAGTTGAAACTGGCGCCATCGAGGATGTTCCCTCTGATGCGTTAGCAGCTTTAGAATACCTGTCCGGCTTCCAAGCCAAGTATAAATACCCAGACGACAATGATCTTGTGGCTGCAAAAAACACAGGAGACGCTTGGATGCTACAAACTTTAAAAAATTATAGATATGAAAAAAATCTTGAGGCCATCAAGCAAACTGAAGAGTGGGCGAAAGCAATTTTGAAGGAATTTGTAATACAAGAAATGGAATATATGGCTGAAGTGTTTATGAAGAACCTACAACATGTTGGAATTATCGATCAAGACAGCATGATCAACAATTTAGGATATTATCTCTTGGAGAGCCTCTCGGCTAATACTAGCTTAACGCTCAATAAAGAACTAAAAGAAGAAGTTCAAGGCCTCCCAACCGAAGGCGAGCAATTATACACCAATGGCCAGGAATTGGCCACCCCTGACGGGGAACCATATACAGGGTATTATCATGTGCATATAGATGAAGATGGCCTCCCAGTATACATGGTAGGCGAGCGCCACAGTTCTGAAACACATGATATGTTAAGACCTTTCGCAAATAAAGTAATTGTGCCAATTGGCTCCGTTGGCAGCATCGGTGGCGCTTCTGGCACGTCAGAGAAACCGTTTGTCGTCGAGTCATACATTAGACTAAATAATGATTATCTCACTCCAATTGCAGCGCTCGCCCGGCTGGCAGCATTGCCAGACCGGTCATTGAATATTTCTGATGTATATCCCGGCACAATGCGGTTGGTGACCGATCCAGATACTGGCGCCGCTGCTGGCACTACAGGCGAACTTGGCGCCCGGTACGGCCTTCGCCTATCGTTTCAAGTTGGCAGCATAAAGTATGCTATCACAGAAGTAGAAATTGATGTCTTAGACTTGCCCATAGAAAAGTTTCAGCCGCTTGAGAGCGATAGTAAATTATTATTGTGTTTGATTAATAATTTGGTAGATGACGATAAATTTAGAATGCTAACAAGCTATATCTTCCCGCTAAACAAGGTTCTTTCGACATTGGCAATTTATAATGATATGGCGTTTCTCCCATCAATTGGCGAGACCACCACAGATAATTTCGTCTCCGATATAGCAGATAAGCCCGGCAAGTACGTAGTAGTTGACACCGAAGCCGCAGGAGCAGGCGCGCGCCTCGCGGACGGCGCCGGCGGCTGGGCTGATCGGTACCAGAGGGACTCGGGAATGTTCACCGGCGGCGGATTTTTTGAATTACATTTTGATAAATGGAATCGCTCTGTTCTTGTTAAATCAAAAGCAAGAGTTAAAAAATTGTTCAATAATTATTATAATTCTAGGGATTTTGATCCAGGCGATCTCCCCGATGCCGCCACTTCTTTTATAGCCTCCCTGCGCGCCACATGGAGCCTTTCTCCTGGCGAAAGGCATTTCCCATGGTTTAAGAAAAGCTTGCTTCGTTCAACTCCATTTAATGCAAATGGCGAACTTTGTAAGAAAAGTGATTAAGTGAATATTTACTAAGAGGTATAAAATATGGCTTCTTATGGCGTGGCACTTCCTTTAACGTACGATAGTGCAGATGGCTTTACAATGCTTAAGCACATTAAGCGTGTAGCAAAGCAGAATTTTAAAATGTTGATCCTTACAGTTCCTGGCGAGCGCGTAATGGAACCTAAGTTCGGCGTGGGGCTAAAGCGCTATTTATTTGAAAATTTTAGTGATACCGTATATGCTGAAATTGATACGCGTATCAGAGAACAAGTTGCTATCTATATGCCGGCAATAGTAATACAAGAAATAGAATTCGCTTCATCTGATCAGGATAACAATCATTTGGCAATATTTATTTCTTATCGGATACCCGGGTTAGGACAATCAGATTTGCTCGAATTTACTATTTAAATTGCATAAGGAAATAAATTTTAATGGCCGACGAACAAAAGAAAATATTACCAATTAATTACACCCACAGAGACTTCTCTTCAATTAGAGGAGACTTAATGGAAGTGGTGGAAAGATTTTATCCTGACACATTCCGTGATTTTAGCGAAGCATCGTTTGGCGCTTTAATGTTGGATGCCGTTGCTTATGTCGGCGATCAATTATCATTCTACTTGGATTACAATGTTAACGAAACCTTTCTAGATACAGCATTTCAGTATAATAATATATTAAGGCATGGCCGAGTATTAGGCTATAAAAATCTTGGCCGACCGTCAACGTATGGCCAGGTGATGCTTTATGTCTTGGTCCCAGCATCTACGGTGGCCCTGGGTCCAGATTCTGATTATTTGCCAATTCTTCGCCGCGGCTCTCGCTTTTCATCTCAAAATGGATTAAATTTTGTATTAACTAGTAATGTTGATTTTGCTGACCCTAAAAATCTATCGGTAGTGGCAAGAACTGATGCATCTACTGGCGCTCCAACATACTATGCGGTCAAAGCGCCGGGCAATGTTGTATCTGGAGTGTTCTTACAAGAAAAAATAAAAATCGGCGTCTTCGAAAGGTTCAAAAAAGTTCAAATTATAGCCCCCAATATAGCAGAAATTATATCGGTTGCGGACTCTGCGGGCAATGAATATTTTGAGGTCGATTATTTGGCTCAAGATATTGTATTTAAGGAATTAACCAATAAAAATTATAAAAATGATAATGTGCCGTCTATTATAAAGCCATACCTAGTGTCTCGAAAATTTGTTGTGCAGCACGAGAGAGCCGCCACATTTTTGCAGTTTGGAAGTGGCAACCCAAATAAATCGAATGTGATCGCCACGCCGCAAGAAGTTGCCATAGATGTATTTGGCAAATCATATACAACAAATAAAACTTTTGATCCTACAAAATTATCAGATAATCAAAACTATGGTATTGTGCCGGCAAACACCACCTTAACAGTGGTTTACCGTACAACAAACCCTTCAAATTCTAATGTGGGCGCCGGCGCCTTAAATGTAGTCGATAGTAAAGTATTTGATTACCCAGACCGCCCGCGCTTAGTTGACACGACAGTACAAGATATTAATAATTCTTTGGAGGTACACAATGAGGCCCCTATCGTTGGCGACGTTACGTTGCCAACCTCGATAGATTTAAAAAGAAGGATTTTCGATACATTCCCTACACAAAATCGCGCTGTAACTCAAGCAGACTATGAGAATCTTGCATATAGAATGCCGGCCAAGTTTGGCTCAATAAAGAGGGTATCGGTACAGCGAGATCCAGATTCTCAAAAGAGAAACTTGAACATGTATGTTATTTCAGAAGACGAATTTGGCAAGTTTACGTTAACAAATAGTACAATTAAAAATAATTTAAAAACTTGGCTAAATCATTATAGAATGTTAAGCGATACTATTGATATTTTGGACCCCTTCATTCTTAACATTGGCATTGAATTCGTGATTAAAGCAAAAAACTCAGTAAATAAATTCGTCGCGTTACAGGATGCGATAGATACCCTTAAAGAAAGATATAGCACACCTTATTATATTGGTGAACAATTTTCAATTAGTGAAATATACGCACAACTCAAAGAGGCGCCCGGCGTATTGGATGTTTTAAAAGTCAGACTGGTTAATAAAACTGATAGCAATTATAGCGCCGCATCGATAGACGTCAATGCCAACACCGCACCAGATGGAAATTATTTAATGGTACCAAAGAACGCAATAGTTGAGATTAAGTTCCCAGAAGTAGATATTCAAGGAAAAGTTAGATAATGGCAATAAAACGTTATACTGCAACAGCAGACAACACAATTTCGAATGCATGGCAAACCAATCTCACAACGCGCGCCACTGGCTCCAATATGGGAGCAGCAGATATCATAGAGGTATATTCAGTCTACGAGCGTGCATATACCTCCTCTGCAGAGAACAAGCATGTAGAGTTGTCCAGAATTTTAATTAAATTTCCAGTTTCCACCATTTCATCAGATCGTTCATCGGGAGCGCTCCCTGCTAGTGGAAATGTTAATTTTTATTTAAAGATGTTCAATGCGGAAACCTCTAGAACAGTTCCGGAAAATTATACCCTCACTGTTAGGCCAGTTTCTCAATCATGGCAAGAGGGCACAGGGCTAGATTTAGAAAATTATCTGGATTATACCATGGCCAACACGGGCTCCGATTGGATCCAGCGCGCCAGAAGTGATGCAGGCGCTGTTCAACTTTGGGCCGATCCGGGCGGCGATTATCTAACAGCGTCAAATTACAATCAAGTATTTGAGAGCGGCCTTGAAGATTTAGAAATAGATGTAACTATCCTGATGGAAGAATGGCTCCGGAGCACGCCGGTATATTCAAATTATGGATTTGGAATTAGCCTTTCTGCTTCTCAAGAGCCCACAGCATCTTATAATTTAACTGGTGCCGCAAATTCTTTTTATACTAAGCGCTTTTTCGCCAGAGGAACTCAATATTTCTTTAAGCGCCCCATCATTGAAGCTCGTTGGAATTCAAGCACGAAAGATGATCGCGGCAATTTTTATTATAGTAGTTCGTTATCAACGGCCAATGATAATTTAAACACAATTTATTTGTATAACTATGTGCGCGGGAATCTAACCGATATCCCAGACGTTGGCACCGGCCTGTTGAAAGTCGCTCTTTATTCAGGCTCAATCGACAATTCAATCTCTACCGGAAGTAAACTAACCTTGGTACAAGACGACACTTATGTAACGGCTGATGGTACGACATATGCCACCGCCGGCCAAGTCTCAACAGGAATTTATAGTTGTAGCCTCGCAATTACTGGCGCCAAAAGCCCGCTTACAAAAATATTTGATGTCTGGTACTCCGGCAGCGCTCGGTATTTTACGGGCTCGTTTAAGCCCAAATCAGTAGAGGCCTCGCAAATTGCTAGCCGCCCGACTTATTTTATCAATATTTCAAATTTGAAGCAAAGCTACCGCTCGAATGAGAACGCAAGGTTTAATCTATATGTTAGGAACAAAAACTGGGCACCCACAGTCTACACCAAGGCCAATGCCAATGTTGAAACAACTACCATAGAGAGCGCTTCATATAGAGTCTATAGAGAAATTGATGCCTATGAGGCGGTGACATATGGTACCGGCAGTGATCTGCATACGGTTTTGGCCCACGATATTTCCGGCAATTATTTTGATTTTGACATGTCCTTACTCGACCCAGGTTACGAATATGCTTTCAAATTCGCATTTTATGATTCTGGGCTCGGCGCCTGGGCCGAGCAGGACGAAACGTTTAGGTTTAGAGTAGAAAACTATGAGTATTAAAAAACTTTTTGGATCCACAGATAAATCTAGAAATTATCTTGCGGAGACAGATGAAAAAAATGCCTTCAAGGATGTCGAGTCGGCGAAAAACATGCAAGAGATTGCAATCAGACAAGAGACGTTTGTTCCGCAAATCGACTATTCGCGCCCCGAAAACTTTGCAAAATTTGGATCTGCATACCAATATTATAAGAGTGCCGTAGAGAGAATCGTCGATTTCTATCCCTATGACGGCTCAGATTACGAGTTTAATCAATTTTATAATAAATCTCTTGACATTGAAAAATACATCTTTAACAATCTTTATCCTAGAACAAATGGCTATGCTAACCTTGATTCTAGTTCTTATATTGATTTGTCCGGTGGCCCGCACTCTAGCAGTGCAACAACAACTGCTGGATTATTTAAGGATCCGCACTCGTCGAAAAGGGCATCTTCAAACATATATGATGTTGACATTTATGCAACCGAGGGACTTCCCACTGATTATGGTTCCGGAACCAGAGAATCAAACCTAAGAGCCAATTTTGACACAGGGGTTACTGTAGAATTTTGGCTTAAAAGCAAGGATTTGGCAGCTGACGCCAACTCTGTTGTGTTTGACATGTGGAATAATAATGCGTCTGGTACTCTTGATTCGGGACGCCTGACCATTGAAATATTAAGCGCTTCCTCTGGCACACCCTTCCGGTTTACTGCGCAGTCTGGCGCCATCTCCGGAACGCTTTTCCAACAGAGTGTTGGCCAGACGATAGCGTCCACAACACTGGACAGCTTCAACCATTATGCTTTTGTGTTCCAAAATTCCGGTTCTTATTTTGTAACCAAGCTTTACCTTAATGGCTATTTAAATGATACAGTTACGAGCGTTGCTTCGCGTGCCTTGGGGGAGCTTCCTTCGAAAGACATGCAAGCCCGTATTGGATCTTTCCTCACGGTGCCTTTCCGTGCCGACGCGGCAGCGAGCACACGCGCCGCCGGCACCCACCTTTTAACAGGCTCAGTTGATGAATTCAGATATTGGAAAGTAGCTCGCAATGGCGAAGATATCGGCCGCAATTGGTTTACGCACGTAAGGGGTGGTACAAATACGGATATTTCTAATACGACCTTGGGTGTCTATTATAAATTTAATGAAGGCACAACGGACGACAGCACCATTGATTCCCGGGTTTTAGACTACTCGGGCCGCTTAAGCAACGGTGCTTGGACTGGCACGCCGTCGAGAACGCTTAGCTCTGCAATCGTGGAGACATCTGCCTCGGCAGCAGAATTCAAAGATCCAATAATTTACTCAACACACCCAGAAGTCGTAACATTGAAAAATGGGCTTTTAAATTCTGGCTCGTGGCATGACGGCAACAATAATGCATCATTTCACAGTCTAATTCCAAGCTGGGTTATAGAAGAACATGAGACTTTGGGCAATGCAAATCCAGAGATAATTTCTCACATTATTGGAAGCTATTTTGACAAATTGTACATGCAAATATCAGCACTTACGACTTTTAAACAATTACAAAATACTAGTGCATCTTATACGCCGCTTCCCATGGCCCAGCATCTTCCTCAGTCGTTGGGGCTCTATACGCCAGAATTATTTATTGACGCAGATGTTATAAGTAGATTTTTAAATCGGACAGAAGATTTTAACTTTGATTCTGACTTGACCGATGTCAAAAATTTAATCTATCAAAATCTTTATAATAATTTAGCACACATTTATAAAGCAAAGGGCACCGAAAAAGCAATCAGAAACATTTTCAGATGTTTTTATATTGATGATAAAATTATAAGATTCAACACCTATACCGACAATGTTGTTTATGATTTAAAAAACAACTTACAACAAACCGTTACAAATAAGAATTCATTGAATTTTAACTCCGGCAGCAACTATAAAGCAGTCGTATATCAGAAGCAGGACCCAGACAATACAGCTGAATCTCGGGGTTATATTTCTGGCAGCGAGGGTATCCCCGGGTATGAAGACATATATGGGTTTACTGCTGAAGTAGACGTTCTTCTTCCATCGTACAGGTTGGAATATGACACTTTTGATCGTAATTTTATTAGCTGCTCAATTTTTGGTATGCATTCAGCAAGTGTTGATGACGCTGGTGACACCACGACGTTTACCGCCGATAACGCTAATTTCCAAGTTTATGCAATGCGTCCTGAAAAATATTCTAAAGATGTTTATTTTAAGCTGACCTCTTCTGTCTCTCCTCATCCATTTAGTGATTTAACAAGTAGTATATTTTTTAATGTATATGATAATGAAAATTGGAACTTATCGGTTCGATTAAGACCGAGCAACTGGCCTTTAACGGAGATTGTCTCCGGTTCAGATATTGGCTATACCTATGATGTTATATTTCAAGGAGTTAACACAAAGCTTGGAAGTGTTGAAAACAGCTTTACTGTATCGTCCTCGGTTACAAAAGCAGTAGGACAAAGCATGCTAAATGCAGCCAAAAGGATATATGTTGGCGCCCGAAGAACAAATATAACTGGTGCTGTTCTTAATGAGAGCGACATTTTAGTTACCAACACAAGATACTGGGCTAAATACCTTGACGATTTATCGCTGCAGCAACACATATATGATATAGAAAATTCTGGCATCTCGGGATCCCACAGAAATATATCTCCTCTTGATGCCAATAACAAGAATTTAGATATTTTAAATCGTAACACGTTGGTGCTAGATTGGAACTTTAATGATTTAACAGCTTCAGACGGTACTGGAAACTTTTTTACTCAAGACGTTAGTTCTGGGTCGGCACAAATAAGAAGCTCTTATGGCTGGATGGGCAAGCTTTCTGGCTATCTTCACTCTGGTTATGGATATGGCTTCGCTTACAATACAACCAATATTGTAGATAAGAGGTCAATAAACGCGTTTAAGTTTATTGATCCTGAACAAGCAATATCCTCAAATATGATTAAGGTGTTGTCAGGTGATGATGTTGTGTATGGGTTTCCGGACACGATTCCAAATTATCATCATACTCTCGAAAAAAGCCCGTCGGCAGCAATTTCTGAAGAGATGTTAAACTTCTTTGCAGGAGTTGTTGATTTTAATAATCTTATTGGCGAACCAGTTAACAGATATCGTGAGAGATATAAGGGAATAGAGAAGCTGCGAGAGGCATTTTTCCGGCGCGTCACATCTACCACGCACGTTGAAGACTATATGACATATTATCAGTGGTTTGACGATGCTCTGTCCGCTGTCGTTGCGCAGTTTATACCAGCTTCTGGCAAATTCACCGAAGATGTTCTTAATACCATTGAAAGCCATGCGCTTGAAAGAAATAAGTATAAATCTCAATTCCCAACAATAGAATTTAGAGCAGACGATCCACTATCCCCAGCACTTGGGATTAATGAAAAAACCTATAACTGGAAGTTAAATCACCACCCAATTAGCGATCTGCAGAGAGATAATTCAAATTGGTGGCGTGATCGCGCCACGCGCGCCGGATCCAGCGTCATCTCTTCCGGCGACAGCGACGTAGATGCCCAGAGAGATATCATTAGAGACACCATTGAAAATGATAATAATCAAAAAACTGTAAGATTGTCAACCATTAGCGATGGTTCTTATTTAAATTCAACTTACGTTCTTCGAAAGCTTTCAAAACCATATAAGCTTAAAGTTGAAAGAAAAATGTCGCCAGTCCCGCCAATCAAGGGTGGTGTTAACTTTGAGCAAAATAAAAGAATTGGTATTACATACAACGCGCTATATCCCGCGGGCCCAGTAAATCACGATGGTGGTATTTTTGTTCCAGAAAATGTATTATTTGGACAAGCGTTACATCGGACCACGGGCCTCCCCCTTGACCTTGTGGGACTAAAAAACTCCACAGATCCTGTGAAGCCTCGTCCCGGTGACAAGGTTAAGAGAAGACTTAAAGTTCAACATGGTCGCGACTGGCATGAAGGCGTTGGCTACGAAAGCGCTAAATCTGACATTGTATTCCCGTTTAATATAATCAGCGCCTCTGTGACCACAGGCTATAATAGACATGTAGTTGAAAAAGTAAGCGCAAGTTTGGTGATTACCAATCTGCATAATGATGTTTATGGCGACGATATGGAAAAACCAATGCAAGGTCCATTTACTGAATATGCAGTTGGGGGCCATCAATCTCGGCACATTAAGCTAAATACGCCGGCATCTGATGCTGCCGCTGCTACTGGTTACATAACACTTGCTAAGCTTCCTCAGAATAACGACACAATAACGATTTCTGATGGCGGAACTTCAATTGTTTTTACATTCAAATCGTCTCCGGGCGCCGCCTCTACTGATGTAGAAATAGACGGCATTTTCGAAACGCGCGGCTACTTGAGAGTTGCGATTAATGAGCAAGACTGGAACATCGCCGCCACAGAGACCGAATCCCCTGCCGCAAACACCGTTGCTCTTCGGAATATAGATTTAGGAGGCCATGGCACAAATGTTGCCATAACCAAGACAGAGTCTGTATCGGACACTTATACACTTAGCGGAATGGAAGGCGGCGCGGGTCCCCGTTATGGCTTGGCCGATTATAAAACCCGGCCCGAAGCTTGGAAACTGTTGTTGGGGTATTGTCCCAGCCATCATGGGACATCTTCGCCCATTACGGGAGCCATTGGTATGGTCGGCGCCGATTACCCATGGCCCGAAGCTAATGCCATAGGCGCCAAGCCGTATCCAATGACGGCATCTCAAAAGGCTGTTTATTACCGCGATTTTGTAGCAAAACGCCCGGTTAATATTAGAAACATCCACCATACCACAGGCTCTACGGTATTGGGCAACTACAATCACAATTATGATTTTGTACAAGCACCCGGTGGGTGGTCAAACCCGAGACAATTTGTAGAATCACAGCCAAATCTGCCGACAAGGCTGTTCACACATCCAATGACAAGCTCTACATCTGTTCGAACATTGCTAGACATTTATCGCGGCGCTATTGATGGTGAGTATCAGACAGTTACTGGTAACGCTACCGGCCACACTGATTTTAGTACAGATTATTCAACCGCTTATTTAGAGAGCACAACAAACAATTCTGTCATTGTTTCAAAATTCAGCGCCCCAGGCGGGATCGAAGTAATGTCAAAGGGTTATCAAGACTTTAGATCCGGAGAGTTCTCGGTTTATAACAGTCTCAATAATCGCAACCTGACCGTAAAGAGGCCATTCCAGCATCATGGAACAGGGACCATACGCTCTGCAACTGAAGCCGGCCTTCCAAGCGTCGGTGAAGTTAGCGGCACAAGAGTTTATGATATTCATGGCATCGATACTGGCTTTTCTACTCATGCAGCCCGCCACGCCGCTAGATTCTTTAGAGACTCCGCGTTAATAGATCTTGGACTTGAACCAGAACCAGGGACAACATACATAGAATCAGGCAGTTTTCACAGGGTCCACAGGAACAACATCACGCGTCCAAAAATAGTCACCGAAGAAACCGGGACCACCATATATGAGTGCGCTTCTGTCTATGATAATTTGAATTTATCCCATCCAATTCCAAGATCGGATAGGCAATATGCTTGGATGACCGGCGCAATGCTCTACACAGATCCGTGCAATTATAGATATTCTGGCTTTATGCCTGTGCACGGCGAGCAGGCAGGATATTATTCCGCGTCAAGCGGCTATGAGCCTTGGATGACAATGATTAGTGCGAGTGATTTTGGAGTAGTCAACATAAGTAACACATATAATACATTCCTGGGGGCAGTTTCTAGCTGGGATGCAAAGGTCGATTTTATACCACAAGATTTTGCCGGCTTAAACACTTTGATATACGAACCTATCAATTCATCAACAAATACTTTAGGCTACTCAAATACAGTTCCGATTTTCTCACGTGATACGTCTTACCCTAGGATTTATACAAATAGATCATTTGTCGGCCAAACGGCCTTCATTGATGGCGCTGCAGCCGCCACAGTTATTCGCGGAACGGTGTCCGGTTCCACTCTTAATAGCGGTTTCGCTTACTGGCCTGACGTTCAACTTCCAGGTTATATGTTTAACTCCTTGATGCTTAAGCGCAACGGCCCCTATGGATGGGGCACGTTCAATCAAATGCGCCAAGGCAACCACCCCGTTCTTAGAAACGAAAGATCATCGAGTCAGTTATCGATAGGCGAGTACGACCGTAGTCTAGAGAATTATAATCTTCCTGCTGTTTCAATGCGTGGTCGCCCAGCAATTATAAATTATTCGCCATTGATCGCCATTGATCCATGTGGTGACGACACACCTCCTGGGCCCGGCTCGATCACCCTCAAGTCGACCGACAATAATCAAAAGATTTTCTTCAATGACACGGTTTTAAATGATAAAAAAGGAATCGATCCAGCTAGCATTACAACACCTTTCGACCACTTGATTCTTGCTCTGCGGCCTGTCACATTTAATGAAAATTACCTGATTTACACAGAAAACATCTTCCCCTCAGTCAGAAATGAGTTTGTATCATCTTCTAGAAGAAGAACAAATTACGATAATCTCTTTTGGAGAGACGATCTGTCAGAACGGATTACTATTGGTTCCCAGCGCCGTTCTTCTCTGGGCGCGAGCCTAGGCTCTCCAGGCCTTACGCAAAGTTGCTGGCCTCTCGACGCCCACAGAGAATTCCTAACAAAGACTGGCTCTATTGTTGGATACAGTATGGGGCGGGCGTGGGGCACAGGTTCGCACTGGATTCCTACTCAACTCGTCGACATCGGATCGGCCTTGTACATCCGCAGTACTGCGAGTTCGGGAGAACTTCAAAACCCATGGTATTTCGCGCACTTCGTTGAGGATGGCGGCGCTGCAATACCGAATCTTATGTTGCGCCCAGCCCCACTATATGCTCGAAAGCACATGCTCGGTGGTTATAGATCAGTTGTATCACCCTCTGGTATGGTAATACCGGAAACAGGAAGCTTTACCGATACAACAGGCGCCTGGAACCAGATAGAAAGCAATGTTTTTGTAAATACCGGTGAGGCTTTCTGGGAAACTGGCGATCATGCCGGCATTGTTGTCGCATCCGGAAGCAAATCTACCGACGGCCTGCCACCCGACGCGCTCAGTCAATACAAATTCAAGAGTTATAAATCCAAACCATGGTATGACAATTATTCAGAGTTTAGAGATGATATTCGTTTAATGGCCAAAGATTATGTAATTGTACCAGAATATCGAATTAGTCAACATGTCAATGATTATATAAGATATGGCGTTAATAATGAAGAAAAATTTGATACATTTGAAATTCCCGGCACCGGCATAACCAGCGCCACCTCGTCGTTTTATAAGGACTACACCAATTCAGAATATCTAAAATACTTCCGAAGCACGGGAGAGAAAATACCCGGCATGACCGCCAAAGAAATTAGAATATCTGTTAAAGCAGTCAAGAAGTTTAATCCATATAAGGGGTTTTATCCTGTACAAAGGACTCTTGATCTCGCGGCTCAATTTAGTGCCTCTTATTTTCCTTCACTCCATGGTTGGTACGGCGACGACGGAGTGCCGTCGATCATCGGTGCAAATTTCGGCACAGCGCGCCCAGTGGTAGCTACCCTGTTCGCTCCTGGCATAATGTATAATTCAATTAAATCCGGAATGGCCGTTGACTATCCCATTGTGGAGAACGGAAGCGGCAAAACAAACAAACTACACCGACATCCAAACGCGGACCCAAATTTACACCTTTGGGCAATTAAGGCGAACGACAATGCAACAGCAACAGGCTCCAACGTCTGGCGCCGCGGCGATCCTTTTTGGGATGAGCGCCTTCCATTTGAGACAATTATAAGGCCTGATATATATTTGGACGGGCTGGAGATTGTTGATATGGAGCCTCACCCGTCCTGCTCTACTTACACCACTGCCGCCCTTATGTCGACCGAAGTAGACCAAACTTATACTTTGATGGCAAGAAACTTTTTTGGCGAGGTGGCGAACTTCTTCCTAACAGATGCCGATTATACCACCCTCAAGTCTGGATTGATTTTAAATAATAACATGACATTCAAAACGGGCACATATGGCGCGCGCCTTAAGCTCTATAGATCCTGTACCGGCCCCCGGTCCTTCTGGCATGTGGCTGATGGATTTGGCCAGGTACAGCGCAACAGCGCCTATGGCAAACTCGGCGGCAGATATCTTGATGCTAGCCCCGGTGATGCGCCGGAGATGGGAGCTTTCGTAACCGGCTCTATATATCCGCTACCGCAGGACCCCAATCGCACAGGTTCCCAGACATATGGTGAAAATTTCACCATGTATAGCCGCCCGACCGCTTTCGGCCCCCCTGTCTCAGGTAGAAAATTCGTCGGCGCACCCGGAGCGGAAGCAATCAGAAGTGCCAGCGCGTATGGCATAAAAGATTGCTATAATGGCTTTAACTGGTCATTTACTCCTCCTTATTATAATGGTGAGGCATGGGTGGACTTTATCTTTAGACCAGATTCAACACGAGTTTATTCTGTACAAGAGGTGCTGAACGAACTGGAGACTTATTATTGGAGAGTTGATCCGGGCCCGGTCATAGAACATGGGGTCCACGACGGTGGCGTGCCATCGGCCGAGGGCCCCCACCCAGCGCTTATATCAGCGTCTTATACATATAGAAATATTTATGATGGATTTAATGTTAATTTGCATGCTATGCAAATAAGTGCAAGTTTCAATTTGTTTGGAATTGAAAATACAATTTTCCAAGAAACAGATGCATATGGAACAACCACGGCTGTACGAAATGAGGCTCGCGGTACTCAATGGGTTATTAAGCCAAAATTTGAAACCCCTATGCTAAACTTTAATTCACAAGTGCAGCCGGTTTCCGATGCGGCAAACACTTTATCAGTTCCAACTTTTGGCAGCGGCACAGTTCCCCGCGGCATGTGGCACCAATTCGGCTTGATCGAGCCTGATGAGCATAAGGGGATCTTTATGCAAATGGGCGACATACCTAAGAATTGGTTAAAATATCACTATTTGGTTAATACTTCTGCATCGGTTTACAATAACTATTTGGGTGAAACTGCTGCCTATGATGCGGAAGCTTCAATTCGCAAAGCTAAAAATATGAAGTCGTTAGCAGGCGCTCTCAACTTTGACACAACGGCCAAGAGACTGGGGCAAATAGCTACTAAAACAGTAGTCAAAGAGGCAGTCGTAGCTATACCATTTGTATACGATCCGCCCCCCATTGACACGTATACACCGGGACCAGAATCATCAATTCCAAGCACAAAAGCAGGAGTTTACAAGCGATTCTTTAGTATCCCGGAAAAGAGAATCAAAGCAGCTTTGAAAAATAATGCATCTTCTAAGGCCGGCAAAAGCCTGCAAGCCGCCGGCGAATCAATACGCAAGCTGGTTGCAAAGATGGATAATTATATTTTGCCCCCGCAATTTGATTTCCTTCGAAATCCGGACGTTAAGCCAGTCGTTATGTACATATTTGAATTTAGTTATGAATTCGATCAGGACGATCTGTCGTATATATGGCAGAATATCGCCCCCAGAAATTATAAAAAAGTTACTTTTGAAGAGCAGGCCATTGCACATCGGTTAAACAAGACCCAATTATTAACAGCGGAAGAGCTAATGACGCACGATGTCCGCTGGATGATCTTTAAAATTAAGCAGCGCGCAACGGGCGATTATTATAGTCACATTCCGTCACAGACCGCCGGAACTTTGTCGCCAGGTGAGACTTTAGCCTTTGACCCGGCCCAAGCCACAGCCGGCCTATCATTAGGAAAGGCTTTTGGAACCGCGCCAATCGCTAGCGGCGAATACCCACTCCAGTTCAATTGGCCATATGATTATCTATCTTTTGTCGAAGGAATTAAGGTTGATGTTGAAGTTCTATTTGACGACGAAACCAACAGGACGCGTTCTTTGGTTAGAGAATTAGAATCAAAACAAACACTATCTTATGGGGTAGAAAAGAGCTTTGATACTGATCTACAAGAGACCGCAGAAATTATCGCGTCTACCGCAAATGCGGTGCCCCGCTCTCCCGGCGGATCTCGAACTCCCGGAAGCCACGGCAGCGGCCTGAAAGTGCCGATACGGGATGAGGATTAAAGTAATAATAAAGGCCGATACACCTAATTAATTAAGAGAACACAAAATGTCCAGATTCCTAAATAAAAAAGAAGAAGTAATTGATTTGAAACTAACTTCTTATGGCAAATATCTTTTGTCGGTTGGCACATTTAAGCCAGTTTATTATGCTTTTTATGATGATAACGTAGTATATGATGCTCAATATTTTGGAAGATTAGAAGTACAAAATGAAACTCGCAAACGGATCAAGGATGATACTCAATATCTAGAAGGCCTTGTTCTTTTCGAAGATGTAGAAAAGAACGTCTTAGGCCCGGAGGCTGGCGAACTTAATTATTTTGAAATTGACATATCGCCAAGCCGAACAATCCCAAGGAAAGACATTTTTAGATTTGATCAAGCGCTTGGGGATGCCTACTTGCAGGGGGGCACCCAGACTGCACCAGCCTGGAAAGTAGTGTCCATGGTAGCGCCAATATCTTCCTCGGCGTTTATGGACGTTAAGAATAACTCGCGAGTACCCCAAGTTAATATATCTGCAAGTTATTCTTTAAGAACTAAGGATTGGATGGAATACGAAGTCGATACTTATTATTCCACAGAGGTGGAAGAGCACGATTTAGTGACGCAGCCGTTTGCAGATAATAAGGTGATTTATCTGCAAACTCAGGATCCTCTTATTTATGTAGAGGAAATGAACACAGAACTTTTGATGGAAAATTATGACATAGAGGTGTTTGAATATATTGATTCTGGGAGCGCTGAATCTATGGATACATTAAGGAGAATATATTTTAAGAAAGATGTTCCTCAAATTATTGACGGCATTATGCAATATGCCCGCTCACCGGACGCCTACGAAGATCTCGACCCGATCAACGGAACTGGTAGTGTGGGATATTATTTTGATCTTCTTAGAGACGCGCAAATCGACAGAAGGGCTGCATGCAAGGCAGCCCAACAATTTAACAGGCAATCATATTATATTGATCTAGATTTCGATTGTTCCGAAACGGGAGAAGAAAACTTTTTCTTTGATATTTATGGGCGAGCCACGGAGCCAGAAATATGTCTAGATTAGTCCTCAGAGGCAATTTAATTAATAACTTTGGTGAGTATTACCCAACGCCATACATCGATCAGGTTGTTATAAATGATGGCGGTTCCACGGTAGTAGGCGAGGATGTCATGGGAGATCCGTTGTCCGCAAATGCCTTAAAGTACACAATTGATTATTCATTTTTATTCTTAGCACCAGAAGTTGAACCAACGGCCCCAGATTATGATATTGAGCCTTTGGCGGATGCAGCTGCTAATTTAAATTTTTATTTTTTAATGTCAACGTCGTTACCAGAGGATGCACCCGGGCGCGCCATCGCCGAACATCTTGATGGCCCCACGGTTCGTGCATATGCAGATGCGATTGGGGTTGACCCCGTACCAGGCATGCCATTGCTGGACCCCGACATCCGGGACGCTCTACCAGAAGGAGAATCGTTGGCCATCCCTGGCGTCGAAGACTCCTTGGATGAACTATCTTTACTATTATACAAAAGCTCTTTACTGACTGAAATATTAAAGAATTCCGATTTATCGCCTTTGGGAATTGGTATTAAAATTGTTGAAATTGATAGAGCCGATATCTATAATAAAATAAGAAACAGAGAATTTATTTCGCTTTATGATGAACAAGGCCGAAGAATTGTAAAAGTTACGGGCCGCACTGTAATAGCCCACGCCGCATATACTTCCGTGAATCCAGGCGCGACCCTCCGCGAGATCGGCGAGCCTAATATAAACCTTATGGCTTTTGCAAGCTTGTTGAATCTAGCTGAGCTTAAGGAATCTCCTTTGACTACGAATGCTGCGATGACAACTTGTGTTGGCGATGTTGCATATGAGCGCCTGCTAGTAGAAAACGAAGTACCAGATCAGACTGAAATTTCATACTTTGAGGCTAATGGTGATATGTGTTTGGAGACACCAATCCAAACAACAAATGGAAACTACTATAAACCCGGCGCAATAACTCATGAGCAAATTGTTACAAAGTTTAAAGAAGTAATCGGCGGCTATGAAGGTCTAACAACAACCGGCAAAAGAAAGAAAAAGGTTACAGACGATACTCTGATTTCATCCATTGCTTTAGTTCGATACGTTTTGGAGTTACATGGCGATAAGGTCGATCTTTTACCAAGGATAAATGCAGCCAGAAAAAGCTTTGTAGAACAAAGCTCTGGCACATCATCTGGTGCCTTGCATAATGATCTTACTTTGCTTATGAAAAGAGTCAACACTTCTGTGGCACAACTGCCGCCTTTGACAAAAAGATTAACAGTCAATTCAAAGATTATCGACAGGAGAGAGACATTTTTCACGGGCTTTACAACTCCGGAATCTAATGGAACATATAAGGCAAACAAGATAGCCAACATGGCAGATGTGATAAAATTTAAACTTGGCAGATCTATTATAACAACACAGGATAGAACCCGACGTGTATCTTACGCCGATTATGATGTGGCCCGCGGAACAGAGTGGGAGGAAGGCGACGCCCAGTCGACGTACAAATTAAGAGACAAGGCCATGAAGCGCCTCCAGGACGCGGCAGGGGAGACCGAAACAGGCGAGGTAGCCGACAAAATAGAATATGAGGTCGATCTAACAGATCCGATTTATGATGGCTTAGCGAAAGATAGCTTTTTTGCATTCGAAGAATATAGCATTAGTTTTGGATACGTTCTAGTTGATTATCGTGCTCTTCTGGTGCAAAATTCTTATCTAGCGAAAATTTGTGATGTAGAGAAATTCATCAAAACTTTTGGTATGGAATATACACAAACGTTTTATGTTCCTAATAAAATAGAATTGACAAAATACAAACCAGTTTATGAAGATAATTCGACCGCCGACCCTGTGCCGGCAATAGAATATAGCATGCACTTAGGCCCAGCGCCATACACAGATGCGCCCGCCGCCGAGGCCGAGGCGCTGCAGCGCCTCGGCCTCGGTGACAACACCTGGGTTTATAATCCAACTACTCCGGAAGAGCCGGCTGTAGCAGAAAGATTCGCGGCAGCTGGCCTGGGCGGTGCCGGCGGCACCAGCAAATTTCCAGAAAAAGTCATCACCAAGGGCAATGGTACCATAATTAATCAATATGTTGCACAAAGAAATTTGGACTTTGCTAGTAGTGAAGGCGCCGCCGATGATAGGATAATGGCATTTGAATTTCAAAATATTGATCGAAAAGGTACATTACAAAATTGGGACCGCCGCGTGTTAGACACGTATGATTTTTCGTTTCAACCAGTAGATAACACGAAATCGGCAATGCAGGGCGTAATAGGCCAATATCTACTTACCATGTCTGCATTTAACGACTATCTTTTAGATGCCGAGATGATCTGTAGTTATAATAATATTGATGGTGAGTTTAATGATTTTTTTGCTAATGCAATAACTCAAAGATATTCCGGTCTTCCTGCCGCAGCCCCATGGATCCACGGAGTGGTTACTTATATTAAGCATTTTGACTTCTTAACTAATAGATATGGTGGAGATGATATACAAATACTTTTAGCGGCTAAAGAACAAATTCAAAAGGTATCCCCACAAACCGGTACGCTAGAACACGTGCAAGCCTTTTACCAACGCATCGTTGCCTTATATGAAGAATTTTATTCTCCATCGTCCGCTATCGGTATGGCCATGGGCGGTGGAGCCACTGGTACGAGTGGAATCCCTGAAATGTTCGTTCCCGCACCGGACACAGAGACCGATTATAGACGAGAAAAAATCCAAAGAGTTGTTGAGGCCACATTCATAGAAGATGATCGCAATGAATTCTTATCTGCGATAAACGCAGAACGCACGCGCTATGTCGAAGCTCAAGACGCTTTTGAAGATGCCAAGGCCAAAGCCCGAGCCGCCGCGGTTGCCGCAGAATTGCAGCGTTTAGAAGACGTTGCAGCTGCCGAACAACTGGTCAAAGAAACCATCGAAGCCCAGACAGAATATGAATATTACAAAATAAGAAGAGGGAAGGGCGGAGATGAAAAGCCAAATAAGTGTTATTATGCGATCTATTGTAAATACGGGGTCGGCGGCGATGCCTACGAGACCCACTCCGAAGAGTGCACCGGAGAGACCTCATCTGGGACCAGTGGTGGCCCGGGATGGTACTGGGTCTATTCCGGACAATTCGCGACCAACCAAAAAATAAAATACAAATATAAGAACACCTACAACGGTTATCAACTTGGGAGCCCAAGTAATTACGCCCGCCGCGAGCGCCAGAGCGAAAAACATGACGATGACACCGGCGGCCCATGGTTTTGCCGTTCTCGTAGTCGCGGCTCATGGAAGGGCAATAAGCTCAACGACAGCCTCGGCGACTGGAACCGTCACGACCCCTATAAGAAAAGCGCTTTAAAAGGTAAGATTGAGGACACCATAAGCATAACCATAGGCGGCATCAGCGAGGAAGACCTCTAGCAAATTAGCGTCTTAAATTTGATAATGCACCATACTTAAAGATAACAGGAGACTAAAAATGCCACGACAATTACCAGTTCCGATATTAAAAAGAAAAATTGGAAATAATCAAAACCCCTCGATGGGAACAGACTACAAACTTTGGGCCGCAGACTGTAAAAAAATATCAGAGGACGACGGCGACAAAGATAATGGCTGGATGAAACCCGGCTCCGCGCCCGATAACATAAAAAAAGTTGTCGACAGAATGGCACAAGGCAGCACATGCGGAGAGCAGTCCCCCGAAGGCAGCACAGAAGCTGCATCGGATGCTATATTGAACACCTGCGGCGTAGGCGTCGTAGTTAACTACGATTTCGTAGTCGACGATCCCCGCCATCCGAGCCCCACCGCGGCCAATGGCAACCAGATGGCCACGAATTTCTCATTGCTAGGAATTGATACCGACCTCACTATCATACCAAACGCGGACATCCTCGATATCGATGCCGGCTACAACAAACAATTACCTGGGCTCGGGACGATATCGACAGTTGATAAATTCCCCAATTACGAACAAGATCCGTTCTACACACCGGACGATCAATTTTCAAATTTCAAAAGAGCCGAAAAACAAGGCCCCTTCGCCGGCGTCCAACGACTGAGTAACACCGCTCTTGTCGCGGGCCTCATCAGTCTGCAAAATAGGCTGCCAACCGGCGCCATGCTGCCTGCATTTACAAGGGCTTTCGGCTTAGAACGCTAAAGGAGATTAAAAATGCCTGATTTTACGACATTAGAACTTCTCGCGACAACTGATTCCTCCCTCTCGGCCGAGCTTGGCCTGGAGTCCATGACATACCAGGCCGACGTATCTACTGATATAATGACCGATTATAATTCTGAATCGCATTCATATGAGTGGAGAAGCGCCACAAATGCTAGACTAGACGCGTTGCAAGGCAGGACAAATAGCGCCATAGCGATTGCTAAGACTGTTGAACCTAGTCAAATTACAGGCCTCACTCTCACTGATAAGAAAAAGGCATTTTATCCGGTGGGCGCCCCCTTGATCATGGTATCTGGTGGCAATATTGTAAATGAGGCGTGCGGAGACGCAAAGATTAGATTTATATCATCTGATGGCATAAAATATTGTGTTCCCCGGTCCGTTTTCTGGAATAGAGTGGACAACAAGCCCGATCTCTTCGCGAATGACGACCAAGAAGGCCCAGGGCCGTACGGCGGTGGCTGGAACGCCGCACCGTTCCGCGGCTATTTCCGAAAAGCGGGTACGAAAAAGTGGTATAGCTCTAAGAGTTCCGAGATGATCGATAAGTGGAAATCGTGGATCGAGCCCGATGTCCCGGCCAATGGCGCGTGGGTTCACCACCCCGGGGACGATCCAGAATGGGTCTGGACCCCGACATCTCGCTCAAGCGCCGATCGGCGCATAGGCGCGCAATACCGCCAGGAGGAAGCCCCGGGCACCGACACCCCAAGCGGCCCGTGGAGCCAGTATCGCATTGGTCCTTCAGAGTTTCAGTCTCTAGAGGGCTCGTGGGAAGTCGCCTACGAGACATCTGAACTGACCGGCCTTCTCTCAAATTTTGGTATACCGGAAAATCCCGCCCTAACGCACAGTCAAACTGTAGTGATTGCCTTAAATAATAAATTTATGGAGATGGCCAACCAGCTTGTAAACATGCAAATCGAAGGTGTATATAGCTATAAGAGAATTAAGCAGTCTATTTTAAAATCAGAACAGATTACGCCGGCCGGCCTAGGTGCCCAAAAAACAACCATGCTTCTCGAAGAAACATCCACCACCACCGGCGGCGGCGGCAGGGGATCATATTAATATGTCTTTTTTGTCTAGAGAATTAAGATTAATAGATGCAACATTATTGTCTGGATCCGGAGACAGCCTTAGAACAGCATTTGGCGCGGGCTGGATTGAACAAAGTTCATCTGCAGCTGGCCATACCTTAAGCCCCTACTTAAGTGAAGGTTTCCTTGTTGATAGCAGCCCTTACATTGCTGGGATGAGCAGAAATATTTCCGATCTGATTCATAGAGTGGCGTACTCGGCTAAAAATGTTCAACCCATTATAAAATATCCAGTTAGATTATACGGCAACTCAGATTTGATTAAAAGTGACGAACATTGGAGAGCATATCTGCACGGAGGCTCCTACGGCGCCCAGCAATACGATGGCATTTTTACAGGGGCAGAGTTTAGCAATCATTGGTTTTATTATACACTGCCACATACCGTACTTGAGGCGAGAGAGAGCGAACAAACTTTTGAGACAATTGATAAAATTAATTTATCATATGATTATAATCATTATATCGCCGAGTACGAAGAGTATGTCGATACTTTGGGCAGCGAATTGCTAATCCCTAATATGTACATGCTTCAGGCCGCTAGCGAAATTGATGATACAACGAAGGTCATAGAACAAGCTTATATTTATTACAACAAAGATGTATTAAATTCAATTTCGCGCGAAGAATTAGTGACGCCAAATATATGGACAAAGTTGTTCCTAACAACCGAAGACGAGCGCCGCAGGGCCCTCGCGATAGAGCACGAAATACCAGTTCCTGCGAATATGCAGCCTCGCGACCGTCAGGTACGCATGAGAGAATACTTGTCTAATCATTACGTAAACAACCCAATTTCGTCATCAACAGCTGCAGCCATTACTAATAAATTGCAAAATATACTTTTTGATGATTTGGCAATACAAAAAGAATTTCTTGATACCCTTAATAATAAAAACGTGATGCCATATTACGCAAAAGTGACATTTTCCGGCAGCAATCCGGGCGGCCCCTTTGTTGAACAAATAAACCAAAATGATTTTTCGTCTAAATTTCTGGTGACCCTAAGAAATACTTTTGGCCAAGATCCAATTACAAATCTTTATGGTGCAGGCGCATCATCGTTTATGGTTCAAGAGACAACGCATTTGGGCCGCGGCACAGAAGTAAATAATTTGGCTCCTCAGAGCTTTAAGACGGTCGATTATGGCGACTTACTCAATAGTGCTAGGCTCACATATTTGGCCGCAAAAGATGATTATTGTTTTGTTGGGCGGCAAGATGTATTAGCTAGAAAAGCCGCGATGGACTCAGAGGGCATTTATCGCTATATAAATACCATATCGTCAACAAAAACTTTAGCTAATTATTTAGATTTTGTTGATGGCGAATCTTTCTTGGACAGCATTAATAACCCACATGAAAAAACAGATCTAGGCAAGCCATCAACAGTAGAAACATTGGCGTATAGGGTTGAAAAAATTGGCGGCAGCCCACGAGAGGTTATACAAAATTTTTGGTTCGTGAACACAACCAAACTGGACGAATTTCAATTTTTAGATTCTCAAGTTAAATATGGAGAGGAATACACATATAATGTTTACGCATACGTATTGGTGGCTGGGTACCGATATCAGGCTTCTCAATTGCGAGTTACTAGGAAGATAGCAGAGATCGATGGCCCGGGCCCGAGCAGTACTGAAAGACCACCGGGGTGGCGGGCGGCTCCATCTTCATATTGTTTGGAATTCTATAATCCCGAGACAGGCGAAGCACAAGAAAGGTGGTTCATAGATGAGGCCACTAGCATATTAGATGAAAACGAATTTGCCACCAATGCCCAAATAGTTACTCCGCATAAATATTTAGCAGATTATAACATATCGATACAGCCATCATTAAAATTAATGGAGATGCCGATTACATCAAAAACATTAAAAGTTTTGGACAACCCGGCTAATACGGTTTCGGCACAGCTATTTCATCCGGAAGATGCATCTCATAAAATAGGATTTGATATTGAGTATGATACTTTTGTAGAGAGGCCTTTTCCAGAAACTCTCACAGCAGACAATCAATATAAATTAGACTACTTGAATGCAAACAATTTGCTTGAGGATACCCCTTTGCCAAACGAAACAGTATCCAAGCCCAGGTACATGGAGGTTTATAGAATGCAGGAAAAGCCAAAACTGTATAGCGATTTTGACAGTAGAGTACATAAAACATTCGACCTAAAAATGCCAGAGTCTAAACAAACATTTAAAGAACATGTTTTTTATGATAAAGTCAAAACTAGCCAGAAGTATTATTACATGCTTAGATTCTTAAACGAACATCGTGATCCGAGTCGACCTTCCTTAATATATGAAGCCGAGCTTGTTGACGATGGAGGCTATTTATATACCATATTCGATACTCTTTTTCTTGAAGATTTAGAAGTAGAAACATTTGTCAAGCCATCTATTTCTTTTAAGAAACTAATTAACCTGTCCCCCACTTATGCGCATACATTGTTTAATGATTCGGGAGTGGATTATACACAAGAGGCCCATACCCAATTTGCCAATCTTAAAGTGGGTGCAACAGATGAATTAATATGGGGAAAGAAGTTTAAGATAAGGCTGACATCTAAAAAAACTGGCAAGAAAATTGATTTAAATATTACTTATAATTTGAGAAGTGAATAAACGATTTTGATTACTATTTATGATGAGAGAGGAAAATAAATGGCTTTTTTAGATAATAGTGGCGACATTATACTTGATGCGGTTCTCACCGATGTGGGACGAAGAAAAATGGCTGAGGGCAATTTCAGAATTACACAATTTGCCCTTGGTGACGATGAAATAGACTATGGCCTATACGATAAGAATCACCCATCTGGTTCAGCCTATTATGATTTAACGATTCTACAAACTCCAGTTTTAGAGGCGTTTACAAGAACAAATGCGAACATTAATTATGGACTGGCCAGCTTTAATGGTAATCTAAATTTACTATATTTGCCAACTGCAAAGGTCGCCGGCGGCGCTAGCGATATTCAACCATATGGCGGCGGTGGCATAACCCAACAATTGCTAACTAGCAGCATCTTCTATGTCGCAGTTAATCCTGATACTTCTGATGCTTTAGCTGCTGAGCTTGGTAATTCATATTATCAAATGCCCCTCCAACCGCAAGTAGCAGTGCATATAGAAACTGGCATAAGTTCTTCCGGAAATAATCCACCACGCACCGAGGGACTGGAAAATCGCCAAAACTATGTAATTGCGAACGATCTTGCGGATTCAAATTTTGATATATCTGTTGACGCTCGTTTCCTCGATGGAGTTGCCGGCCCCAACGTCGCCGCTTCGCAATGGGGCGGCGACTTCGCCCAAGGCACCGCGACCCTCAATATCTTTCCGGAGAGCTATCGCCCATTGGGCAACAATAGAATAGGCTTGGCTAATTATAAAACTGCCATCATTGGCGCCGTCGCGAACAAACTCGTCGGCGATCCTAATGGGAAGTGGCAGAACTATAGCGAGATCAAGGGCCCACCGGCCATGATAACAGTGCTGGCGGTAAGCCCATCGCCAGATTTAAAAGGCTCAGCGGCAAAGTATTCTTTGTACGGCAGAGTGGCAGCGAATTTGTTCGGAGATGGCAATACATATGATTATATTGATACAATAGTATATGTTACTGGGAAGACTTCTGGGGTGTCACTTCAAATACCATATAGAATCGTACGAAAGAGATAAGCAATGGAGTTATTAAATGCCTAATCAGTTTCAACCGTTTAATTTAAACACAGACATAACATCAACCAAAACACTGCTTCACGAAGCAATCCCCCTCACGGGGACAATCTATAAGTTTGGAACAGGATCTTATATCGAAGAGAATATTAAAAACTTCGCTCACGGACAATTTCAGTCTGTATATGACTATCCTTATCTAAGTTCTTCGGCGAATCATATATTTGATCTCACAGTGGCTTATGACGAAACCTCGGATCTTTCTGCATCGACGTCTATTCAGAATGCGAAGAAGATTAACATGTATAACCAGATGACTCAAGTGCTTTTGGGATATAGCAAAGATACCGGAGAAGTTGTACAAAAATTTGAGTCTGATTTAAATATAAATGATGATAACAATTATATGACGTCTGTTTTCTTTGTTAACCTCTCAAGATTGATCACAAAAGATCAAATCAAAAAAGGCACTTTCACAATGACACTGGCAACCGGCTCATGGTCTGATGCCTTCAGCGCCGGCGCGGTTGAGATACTGGGCGATTACAATGCCGGCCCGGATGCTGGCACCGCCACGGTCATGGGCGGAGATTATGGCTTGCTTTATACGAGTTCTACCGCCATCGTCGACGACTCCGCCGCTCACGGCCTTATTTTCTATCAAGCGGGAGTTGTGGTTATAACAGCCTCCCTATTCCAGAACAGCGTTCTCGCCGGAGACAATCTGGCCAACAATCGATTCTCAGATCAAGTTGGTGATTTATACATCAATCAAAAAACAGTTCGTGACGCGCTAACTGGCTCAACGATCTCTGCATCGTGTAATGCTCTTCGACATAGAATTTGCGATATTTCTTTTAACAACACAACAGAGATCAATTCTAATATTTACTTCTGTCGTGTTCCCTGGAACAGATTTAATTATAGCACAAACCCAACATATGTGAGTGGCGCCCAGATTCAAGTTAAAAATATAGCTAGTGACACACCGATCTCCTATGTCACGACAATTGGTTTATATAATTCAGCCGGCGAATTGTTGGCCACAGCAAAGCTTTCTGAGCCACTACGCAAAGATCCCACGAACGAATTAACTCTGCGCGTAAGGTTGGACTATTAGGGGGCTAAAATGACCCTTAAGAAGTTTACAGATAAAGATATTATCCTAAATACAATGAGGGCCTACCCAGAAGCTAGGTTCCTTATATTTGATGGCAAAGTTTACTATAATAGCATTCCGGACCAATCTGGCGCCATTTCCGCTGACGTTTACTGTGTGCCACAAGGTCATATAAGTTTATATGAATACAATATTGATAGGGTGATTAATCGTGGGATCCCCGGTGAGCCCACGACCGCAAAGTCGATTTACCCATTTATTACTAAGCAATCCGCCGGCGCCAGCTTTAGAACAGCGGGCAAAATTAGCTACACCAATGAATTTGTATATGGCGATATACTAACCAGTAGTTATCCAATGTCGGCTTCCATCACAAGAGAATATCTGCCCACTGCTGGCCAAAGAGATACCATCATCAATACACACACTGGAGAATCTACCGCCGGCGCGCCCATATACTCCCATTATTGGGCCTTAAAAAACAGATTAAATTTCTATGGCACGCTTAGCGAGCATTACAAAGTAAGCTCAAGCTATGATTTTGGACATCTCTCCGTGCGCACTGACCGTGATCCATGGAATAAGGACAATCAAACTATAAATCTTATATCGATACCGTCAATATTTTTCGGAACAAAAATTAATCCCGGCACCCTCTCGTTGAAATGGTATTTCACCGGCTCTCTTATAGGAGAACTGCAAGATTCTAAACAAAATGGAGAATTGATAGAAGTTGTTGGGAATAACACAGGCTCTGTGGCAGGCGTTGTGATGTATAACGAAGGATTTATTCTATTAACAGGATCGTGGAATTTGGGCGATGGAGCCCCAAGCATCCCAATTAAAGCTGATGGCACTAGCGATAGGCCAAAGTGGATTTATTTTGCCGCAGGAGCACTGGATGGGGTCACCCAAGCGACAGCTGGTGCTGATTTTGTCTCCGCCTCCTTTGATTTATCATTTAAGGGACAGACAGATACACAAGTTATGACCATGTTCACGCATGCGAGGAGGGGTGAAATAAACTACTCTAATAATCCCACATATATAAAATATGACCAAACAAAAGTTATCGTCTCGTCATCGACAACTTATCAAGAGAATCCAAACAAACTAATCGCCAACACCACAACTTCTAGTTATCAAGGGTTTGATAATGACTTTAAGAGACAGGTATATATTTCAAGAGTAGCGCTATATGATGAAAATAAGAATTTAATAGGAATTGCAACATTATCGAACCCAGTGCTCAAAAAAGAAGACGAAGATATTGCAATTAAATTAAAATTAGATATATAATAGAATCAAACAGAGCGTTAAATGGTTTTAGGAATCGACATCTCCACCAGCATTACTGGTTTTGCAATTATTAGCGATGGCCATCTATTGCATTATAGTTCAATTGATTTGCGAAAATATAAAGGTGTTTTTGCAAAGGCAGTTGCGCTGAGAGAATATCTAGAAGATTTTTTTGAAGCGTATCAATGCGACAATGAAGACGGCTGGGGCAAATCAAAATATCCTATTGAATACATTTATATTGAACAACCGTTGCATATGTTTATGAGAGGGAAATCGTCAGCAAAAACTCTTTCTACGCTTATGACATTTAATGGGATCGTATCTTGGATTATTTATGAGCTTTTTGAAATAGAGCCACAATATATCGCCGCCACCTCCGCGCGCAAACGCTGCGGCATTAAAGTAAAACGCGGCGAAAAAGCAAAACAAGTAGTTTTAAAGCATCTTTGTGAGCATGAGCCGGCATTTCATATAGAATATACAAAATACGGCAACCCCAAGCCAGAATCTTACGATCATGCAGATGCGATTGTAGTTGCGAAAGCGGGAGATATCATTGAGAAAAATTTGCAAATGGCTTAGACACAGGCTTCGTCACAAATTAGAACATTTTAAATTTTCTAATTTAATGGATACTTTGATGGAACATGGCAGAGCGCTTGTTATCATAATGATCACCTGGGAAATAATAGAAGACATTCTGTTTCCGATGCTTTTCATATTTTTAGGCCAACATGTACATCCGGTATTTTATGTTGGCGCCCCAGCAAGCTGGTTGCTATGTTTACATTGGATAGCAGTCCCAACATTATGGGGCATGTGGGTTAAAATTTCCAAGAAAAACTTATCTTGACTTCGGCTTCTGTGCATGTTATAGTATGTTTGAGGGCACATGAACAAGAAAGAAGCGAAGAAGATATTACATGAGACTCTTGGACACTACGCAGACAAAGGCAGCGAACTACTTTTCGCGTGTCCGGCATGCGATCACCATAAGCGCAAGCTCTCTGTTAATTTGGATAAAGATGCTTTTAAGTGTTGGATTTGTGATTATCGCGGCCGCAATATTAGGCGTCTTATTAGACGTTTTGGTTCGTATCTGCAACTACAGAAATGGGACGCAATATCGGACAGGACAGATATTGAAAGATTTGCTGACCTCTTTATGGAGCGAGTCGGTGGAGAAAGCAAAGAAAAAGTGGAACTCCCGGAGGAATTCATAAGCCTATCCGCAAAGGATACCCCAGCAACTGCTATCTATGCCCTTCGCTATCTGCAATCTCGCGGCCTAACAAAAGCCGACATTGTTAAGTGGAAGATCGGATATTGTTTTTCTGGGGAATATCGTGGGAGAATCATCATACCTTCATTTGACGATGATGGTGATTGCAGCTACTTTATTGCGAGATCTTATACAGGAGACTCGTACAAGTATAAAAACCCCAAAGTATCGAAGAACATTGTGTTCAACGAGCTATTTACTGATTGGAATTCAGACTTAACAATTGTTGAAGGAGCTTTTGATGCCATTATCGCCGGAAATGCTGTACCTATCTTGGGTAGCACGTTACGAACTGGTTCCGAATTGGTCCGAAAAATCGTCACAAACGATACCCCAACTTACATCGCGCTCGACCCCGATGCGCGAGAAAAAGAAAACAAAATTATTCAAACGCTTCTTCGATATGATATCGAAATGTATAAGATAGATGTGTCTGGATATGAGGATGTGGGCTCGATGACAAAAGAGGTATTCGAGGAAAGAAAGAATAACGCAACCTTTATCGATAGAGACAACTATTTATTGTTGAATTTGCTATCAGCAGTATAAGGAGCTTGATATGGCTATTAGAAAAAACAAGAAGAGAATTGATCCTCGCTACTTTTTAAACGAGACGACATATAGGGATCTGGACGAGAGCATGTACGGTACCTTTAAACAGCACTGGAATGATGAATACACTTGGAAAATGGTCACACCAAACTCAATCATCAGCATATACAAGGGAATTAATTCCAATAACCCTCAAAAGTTTATTGATGATTTACCTTATGAGTGGCAAAAGCCAAAGGTCACAAAGGCGCTTCAGGATGCTGGAATTCTTAAAGGTGATGCTGCCCCATCGGCGGAACAACCTTCCGGCGGCTCTTTCACGCACTCTGCGGCTGGAACAGCCGGCGATCCAGCAAGAGCAAAAAAGACCAGAGATTTTAAGATGGATCCCCGGACTGGCAAAGTTTCTGAATAAGAGATACTAAGTATGAATGGATTAGCGACATGAAAGGAATAATATAATGGCTATAAGAAAAAATAAGAAATTTATCGATCCTCGTTACTTTATGGACGAGAAGACAGATGTTATTAAGGAAGCCCCTTTTCACGATCTAGAATCCGACGATGTCGGTGACGGCGAATACCAGACGGCAGATGCGTATGAGCTTGCAGACGAGTTAGCTAAAGAAGCACAAAACGACACTGGACTAGATGTTCAAGTAAGGGGGATGCTGCATCCATCAGGTGTACAAAAGAACTATCAGGAATTAATGGATATCGTACATGATAATCCAGATGGAGTCTCAGCCCCCTTTATCCGGGTTAGAGACAGAGATACTGAAATTACGTTGAACACATTCCACGCCAAAGATAAAAGTCGAGACGCTGTGTTGGATATGGGAGAAGAGTTAGACGCGTGGGTAGCTACCGGCGCCAAATCGAATCGCCTTGGAGGCCCGAAGTGGCGCGGATATAATCGAGGAGACTATAGATGAAAATCACAAAATCACAACTTAAACAGATCATCAAAGAAGAGATCGCAACCACATTTGAAGAACAAGTCGAGGTTGAAAACTGGGAGCAATCTCAGGATATAATTGAAGATTTATGGGGAGTATTAAAGTCTCATCTAGGAGAAGACGTCGACTTTAACAAAGAAATGGAAACACTTCTTCAGCTTAGCAAAAATAAGCCAGGAATGACACGAACAGATTCGGGATATCAAGATCATCGTGATCGCATGACCGGCAGGCATCGTGGTCCCCCGGCTAAGCATGATCTCCCTGATGCTCCCGGCTTAGAATGGACTGGCATAGGCGCGAGGAGGGGATAAAATGAAAATAACCAAACAACAACTTAAGCAGATCATCAAGGAAGAGATCGAAGTATTGATAGAAGATTTCGAATCGAAAGCAGAAAAGAGCAACGAAGGAATAGAGAAAGAACTTTCGGGAGAACCACGACAGTTGAACGAAAGTATGGCCAAGATAATACAACTTTTACCGCAAATTTTAGAATTAGTGGAATTGCTTCCAAAACTTAAAGAAGTGGCTGTTTCTTTTACTGGGGAGGAAGAGGGAGGCGCGCCAGCCACATCGATACCCGATGTGTCTCCAGCTTCGGAATAACAAGATATGCCTTACATGAGAGTTGGAAAGTGCGTTTACAAAAAGAATGCAAATGGCCAAAAAGGCAAAAAGAAAGGATGTTCTTCTTCTGTTGAAAAGGCTAAAAAATACCTGAAGAAATTATATTCAGTTGAGGAAGTTGTCAGAGAAGAGATAAAAAACATTTTAAAAGAGAGGTGACAAATGATGGCACAAACAAAAGCATTTATTGACACATGGTTATCAAAACTAACATCGCGTAAACTTATGGTATGGGCCACGGCGACAGGGTTAACTTTCGCTGGTCACGTTACGAGCGAGGATTGGGTAATTATTTCAGCAATCTATATTGGGGGCCAAACGATTATCGATGGCATCGCTAGATTGCGGGGGAACAATGCTTAAGCAGAAAGTCTTAGAATTCGCCCTTAAGCATTGGAAAATAATCGCCATAGCATTATTAGCGGCCATTATCGTATTGAAGACGCGATATGATTATCACCTGATGGAGTCAGCCTACACAACTATGGTGGAATCTAATGAGGCTCAGATACAAGGCCTTAAAGAGATCCATAAGAAAGAGATTGAAGAGAAGCAATTGCTAATGGAAAGTTTCTTAGAATCAATGGCGAACATCGAAGAAGACTATGAAAGAACTTTAGCTGAACTAGAAAAAGAACGTTCTAAAAAAACTAAAGAATACACAAGAAAATTCAGTGAAGATAAAGAGGGACTAATTAAAGATATAGAGTTAACTCTCGGAATTGATTATGTGGCTCCTTAGTATATTGTTGATGACATCTTCTCCTGCGCATGCGGAAGAGGCTCAATTTACAATTTTAGGACAAAATCAGTGTGCCCCCTTTGAGGGGGTTCTTTTTAACAAACAAGCAATTGGAGAAGTTCTATCGGGTTATGACCGGTTTCAACATGCGTGCGACAATGTTGTGCAGTATGAATTGAGCAAACAAGCCGAGATTCATCGATATGAATTAAAATCACTCGAAATTGAACATAAGGCCTTAACAAATGAATATGATTTGTTTATAATGCAAAAGGATAAAGAAATACAAGCACTGGTTAAATCGTTAAAAAAAACGTCGCCGCGCAATAAGTGGCTATGGTTTGCTGGTGGTCTTATAGTTGGGACTGCCGGTACGTATGGGGCCTATAAAGCATTCAATGAAAGATAAAGATTTAAATAAAATTGTTGCTATTGAAAAAGCAATCTCCGAGAAGTATGGAGAAGACACTGTTCAGAATCCGATATCAAATTGGGACAGCGAAAAAGAAAAAAAATATCTGAATCAGATGCATCAAATGTATTTAAAGTCTTCTCGCAATGATGAGTGGAAAGAGAAAATTGATATTAATGGTATAAAGGTTGCCAAAAAACTACTTAATAGAGAATCTTTAGCATCTTGTTCGGTCTGCGGAAATTTTCCAAAGAAATCTCTGGATGATGTATGCTTCATCAAGTTTGATTGTTGTTATAATTGCTACATGAAAAACATTGAAGACAGAAAAGAGGATTCTGAAAGTTGGAAAAATTTATGGAGACCAGAAAAAGGGGATAAGAAATAATGGCAACAGTCTACGAAATTGTACAAGGATTATCACAAGCCGCAGCTAACGCATATGATGGTGCTACAACCGATGATGGTGAGCAGCTTAATGCGGGATTGCAAAGAGAAGAGGGTGATCCGATTTTAGATAAAAGAGTGATGGATGGATTCGGAGTTAGGTTCTATGGTAACATGATGTGCCTCACCTATCATTCAGAAGTTCAACTTAAAGAAGTTTATGCATCTGGATTTGAAGGTGATGTGGAGCAACGCGTTGCCGATATTGCATCCTTTTTGAAAAAGGAATATAAGAAGTTAACTGGTAATTCGGTATCGTTGACCGCAGAAGGGGAGATCGATGTCCGAGTTGAGAACTCTTCTAGAGTTCGCTCGTGGGTTTTAGCGAAAATGCACTATAAAGTCGGTGGCCTAGGCGAAGAAATGAACAATGGTACCGGATCCAAAGCACCGCCCGAGAGCAATTGGAAGCAATTTGTTGGTCAGGGTGGCTGGAATGGAAAGGGTGGCCAGCGCCCGGATAACGATACAAGGAAGAAATAGAGATGAAAGTATCTCGCAGCGAACTTTATCGTTTGGTTGTAGAAGAATATGCCAAAGAAGAGGGTATTGTTCTTACAGAGATGGACGATACCAAATATGAAGAATTTCTAGCGTGGATAAAGAAAAAAGGTCCGCGCCCGGAGTGGCTTGATGACAAGGACCGTGAAATTCCCGATCCTCCTTCTCTCCCGGCTGCACCCATCAGCGGTGATGAAACCTGGGTCATGGAAAAACCCCCCGGTGATCCTGAGCCTGAACCGGACATTGAGGACCAACTAGCTGCCTTAATCCAGGGCATGGAACCTGAAGCGGTGGCTGAGCTTTTTCAGGCAGTATTTGAAAAGATTCCCGGTGTAGAACTTGAGCGCCCATCAGATGATGAGCCGGGCCCCCCTACTGAATACGGCGGCGAAGAGTTTGATCTACGCGACAAGCGCGGTCAGCTAATCGGTATCCGCGAAGATCTGCAACTTGAAGGGTTGATGGAGTTAATCCGCGAGGTATTGGACGAGGGTGCATATACCTCATATGGAACCCATTCAATGGCGGGGGCCCCAGGCAACAGAGATGATGAAGATCGCTGGCATGACATGGGAGATCCCGAAACAGAAATGTACGATGTTCTCGATCCAGAAGGGTTGGAGGGCATGCCAGATAAAGAACTGTTAGACTTGGCAGATCGCGCAGGAATAGAAACACACCTACACGTGGACAGCCCGGGCTCTTTCAGCAGCGCCAAGGCCCGCGCCGAGATTATAGCACACCTGAAAGATGTATGAGTTTCCAATTAGACAAAAAGACACAAATAAAAGAAATATTAAAATGTGGTAAAGATCCGTCTTACTTTCTTAATACATATGCTCGTATATCACACCCGATGCACGGGCTGATTCTTTTTGATACGTATGATTTTCAAGATACGCTGTTGAAAGACTTTAATGATTATCGTTTTAATGTGATTCTTAAAGCTCGCCAGTTGGGAATCTCGACCATCACGGCCGGCTATATTGTGTGGATGATGTTGTTCCACAGAGATAAGGCCATCCTAGTAATGGCCACAAAATTTGCCACAGCCGGAAACCTAGTCAAGAAAGTGAAAAGTATTATGCGCAATCTTCCAGAATGGTTAAAGGTTGCTAATATAAGTGTTGACAACAGGACCTCGTTCGAACTTTCTAATGGTTCTTCCATCAAAGCAGCTTCAACATCTGGAGACGCAGGACGTTCCGAAGCGTTGTCATTGTTGGTTTTAGATGAGGCTGCCCATATTGAAAATTTAGAAGAACTGTGGACCGGCCTGTATCCCACGTTGTCCACTGGTGGTCGCTGTATTGCATTATCCACCCCAAATGGAGTGGGAAATTGGTTCCATAAAACATGTATGGATTCCGAAGTGGGAATAAACAATTTTCATTTGACCACACTATCGTGGGATGTACACCCAGAAAGAAACGAAGAGTGGTATAAGAAAGAAACCAGGAATATGTCAAAGCGCCAGATTGCTCAAGAATTACAGTGCAATTTCAACACATCTGGCGAAACTGTTATTGATCCAGAATGCATGGAGTGGTTGCTATCCACGACTAAAGAGCCAAAGTATCGAACAGGCTTTGATAGAAACTTTTGGATTTGGGAAGAATTTGATGCATCATACAATTATTTAATGGTCGCTGACGTTGCGAGGGGCGATGGGGCCGATTATTCAACTTTTCATATTATTAAGCTTGAAACTTTGGAATGCATCGGAGAATATCAAGGAAAGCCAACCATAGACATGTACGCGGGAATGCTTAATCAAGTTGGCCGAGAATATGGTGACTGTATGCTGGTGGTGGAAAACAATAATATTGGGTATTCGGTACTCGATAAGTTAATTGATTATGGATATCCAAATTTATACCACTCTATTAAGTCAACACACGAGTATGTCGAGCAGCATAGAGCGGAAATATCAAATTCTGCAGTCCCCGGCTTTACAACTACAATGAAGACTAGACCACTTATCGTAGCCAAGTTGGAAGAGTTTGTAAGAAACAAACTAATTACAATATATTCATCTCGAACAATCAACGAGATGAAAACTTTTATTTGGAGGAACGGCAAGCCCCAAGCAATGAAAAGCTATCATGATGATTTAATTATGGCATTAGCGATTGCATGTTGGGTGAGGGATACTGCAATACAGAATAGTTCAAGGGAGCTGAATTATAAAAAAGCGTTTCTTGGTGCAATCTATACTACAAAAACTACCATGAATACACAAATTAAAGGCCAACAAGGCTACAAACAAAATGATATATTTGATAAAATGTCTGAAGCAGAAGAAATATATAATCAATTTAAATGGATTATAAAGTGAGAAAATAAATGCCACCAATTAAGAAAACACATTCAACGAGAAACCCGAGAAACACGCAGTCGACTTTGTTTAGAGCACTGACGCGCCTTTTCTCTGGCCCAATAGTGAATTATCGCTCTCAAAGCGGCCGCAAGATTAGAAGACAACATTTAGATAAGTTTTCAGCTAGATTTAAGTCTGCCTCCGGACAGCAATTTAAAAAGTCTTTATATAATCCGCTCGATGTAATTTCAGCAGCTGCCATTCAAAACCAAAGGCGCACCGAAAGATATGTTGACTTTGACCAAATGGAGTATATGCCAGAGATTGCTTCTTCTTTGGACATTTATGCTGATGAGATGACCACCTATTCAGAATTGCGCCCCATGCTGGGTGTTAAATGTCCGAATGAGGAAATTAAAGCGGTCTTAGAAAACCTATATGATAATGTTTTAAATTTAAATTATAATTTATTTGGTTGGGCACGAACCATGTCAAAGTATGGCGACTTTTTTCTATACTTGGATATCGATGATAATTTTGGAGTTCAGTCTGTTATTGCTCTTCCAATATCTGATATCGAAAGATTAGAAGGGCAAGATTCCACAAACCCGAATTATGTACAATACCAGTGGAACTCGGCCGGAATGACCTTCGAGAATTGGCAAGTAGCACACTTCCGAGTATTGGGCAACGACAAGCACGCCCCGTATGGAACTTCTATTTTAGATCCCGCACGACGCATATTTAGACAGCTAACTCTTGTTGAAGACGCGATGATGGCATATAGAGTTATTCGTTCTTCAGAGAGACGACTGTTTAAGATTGATGTTGGCTCAATTCCGCCACAGGATGTGGAGCAATACATGGAAAAGATTGTTACTCAACTTAAGAGGCACTCTGTTGTCGATGCTAAATCCGGCCGCGTCGATTTGCGATACAATCCAATGTCGATTGAAGAAGATTATTTCATTCCGGTTCGCCCGGGATCTGCTACCGATATCACCAACCTTGCCGGCGGCAGCAACACCACAGCAATTGATGATGTTAAGTACCTGCGAGATAAATTATTTTCAGCACTTAAAATTCCGCAAGCTTATTTGGCTATGGGGGAAGGAGCAGCCGAAGATAAGACAACGTTGGCCCAAAAGGATATTCGATTTGCGAGGACAATTCAGAGATTGCAGAGAGTTATCATACACGAATTAGAAAAGATTGGCATTATCCATCTTTATACTCTCGGCTTCAGGGGCGACGACCTAATTGGGTTCAAACTATCATTAAACAACCCCTCTAAAATTGCAGAGCTTCAAGAAATCGAGCACTGGAAAGCAAAGTTTGATATCGCCGCTTCCGCAACCGAAGGTTATTTTTCTCGTAGATGGGTGGCTTCCAATATTTTTGGTCTTTCCCACGAACAGTTTATTCGCAATCAATATGAAATGTATTATGATCGTAAGCACGATGCAGCGCTGCAACAGGTTGCTGAAGAGGCGGCCGCAGCAGAAACCGCCGGCGCAGTTGGCGGAGGCCCACCGTCAGATCTTGGAGGCGGCGAGCCCCCACTCCCCGGCGGCCCAGAAGAGATGCCGGCCGGCGAAGCTGGAGCACCCCCAGAACCTGCAGGCGCCGAAGGTGGTGGAGAAGAATCAGCATTACTCGCGGCCCCTCCCGGCTCGCGTCCGTCTCCGCGCATAGATCCGGACGATAAATCAAAGGGCAAAGTTTATATTCCTGCGAAGCGTGACGGCAGAAAACGCGCCGGCTTTCACAAAAGTCAATTGGCGAAAGTAAACATAGAAAAACGTGGGCGCGCCCCTAGGGCCCATGATATCGGAGGAGAAGTAGCATCGATACCCAGCACAACTAGTTTTGCTAGAGGTATTTACGAAGAACAAGAGCCTATTTATAGAATAGGAGAGGTTCTTGAGGAAGATAACTTATTCCGAATAAATGAATCTATTAGTAGTTTAATTAATGGATTGGAAAATAAAGATAAATTGTTGACGGAGCAAACAGATGAAAATTAGACACAACAAAAAACGCAATACTGCTTTTGTTTATGAGGCCCTAGTCCGAGAAGGTACCTCTGCAATTTTACAAAAAGATTCTCTGAGAAAAGATATTATTGTAAAGTTAATTAAAAAGCATTTCGATTCCAAAAGCATTCTTCGAAAAGATTTAGAATGCTATCGCGCATTATATGAAAACCAAAATCTTGATCAGAGATACTGCGCCAGAATTTTGCAGGAGGTATACCGCCAAAAGGAGCTTATAGATCCCAACAAGCTGTTCTCGTCGCAAACGAGACTCATCGATGATATAAACAAAGAAATAGAGCCCACAGTATTCAACAATTTTGTACCAAATTATAAATCACTAGCTACCATTTACCAGATCTTTTCGCAAAACATCAATCCCAAAGATCGTGTTTTACTCGAAAATGTACTTTTAAGAGACATGAGCGCGCCCCGAGAATTGTCCGCTGATCGCTCGGAACCACTTGATAACGTGTTAATAGAAACGTTTGTTAACAAATTTAATGAAAAGTATAACGATGAACTTTTGAATGAACAGCGACAGTTATTGGCGTATTATATATCATCTTTTATGGATAATGCTTTAGAGCTTAAAGTATTTTTAAATGAAGAAATTGCAAGATTAAAGAGAAAGCTTTCAAAAGCCAAAGAGAAAGCCATCTTTGTAGAAGATGTTGATATGAGAGCAAAAGCAGACCAAATTATCGAGAAGCTCGAAAGTTTTAAAGCTGACGCTCTGGACGAAAAATTGTTAATGGTTGTTTTAAAGACACAATCATTAGTTAAGGAAATCAATGGATAATGGCAGTAGTAATAAAAATTGGAAAGAAGGCAAACCAAAAAAAGGTTAAGCTAGAGCTTGATGCTCGAAAAACTTTAAGTGGGGATATTATGATTTTTGACCACGGGGACATTGATATTGTATTGTCCCCGACAAATAAAAAAGTTATAGCATTTCCAAAAGAAACAATGAGTGATATGGTCTATGGCGCCCAAAATAGACTTATGACTACTCTCCGAAAGAAGGGAATTATAACTCCCGAATCGGTGCAGGCCGGCTCTTTTTATGGCTCCCTGGAGGGAACCATCCAAGAAGCATCGAATCCCGACATCAGTGGCCCAAAGCTAGCACTCATCAACATATCTAATTTTATCGACGAAGAACGTCCTTACTTTGAGAACACTGAAGCTATCATCTCATATCAGGACGATGAACTGGTTCATCCCGATAATGCAGACTCTACAGAGCTTGGGGATGTCCCGCAGAAGGCGACTCAGGGTTCTATTCGGAAAGGATACATTCGAGATCCTTATTCTATGAATTACTTATATACTATTTAAACGGAGTTATATTGGACTTATTAGCATTTATTTTGACTGCATACGGGCTTACTCAAATCCTCGTATACGGTGCAATATTTAATAGATTCAGACCGGCGAAAGGGCGCCTCGGAAAATTGTTCGGGTGTCCCATGTGTGTCGGTTTTCACGTGGGGTGGTTTTTAATGTTACTTTCTCCATTTACAGAACTATTTAATTTTGACGTAACGGTTGCCAATTTTTTTATTTTAGGATGGTTGTCATCTGGAACCTCATACGTTTTCAACATGATATTCGGGGACAATGGAGTTAAACATGAACACAAATATTTGGACAAATAAGTGGATGCTGCAACCAGTAAGACATTGTTGTAAGGGTTCTTAGCTGTGGGTAAAGTACTTTTAAGAGAATATTATGAACTTTGCGAAGGAGGCGTTTGTCAGGATTTGCTGACAGAGGCCGAAAAACGTTTTGTGTCAGAGGGCGGCATGATCTTGTCTGGCATCATGCAAAAATCTGACACACAAAACGGAAATGGTCGAGTGTACCCCCACAATGTTTTAATGAGAGAGGTTAAAAACTACCAAAAGCTTGTTAAAGAAAGAAGAGCACTCGGAGAACTTGATCATCCCGAGGACTCAGTTATTAATTTAAAGAACGCTTCGCATATGGTAACAGATGTGTGGTGGAATGGAAGTGACGTGATGGGCAAGGTACAAGTGCTCAACACTCCTTCTGGAAATATTCTTCGTTCTCTAGTAGAGTCCGGAGTAAAGTTAGGTATCTCTTCAAGAGGGATGGGGTCAGTCAGCGAAAATCAAGGGGCCACCATGGTCGAAGATGATTTTCAATTAATCTGTTTTGATTTCGTTTCAGAGCCATCAACCCCCGGCGCCTTTATGATGAAGGAAGCAAAAGAATTACAAAATCCTAACATTTTTAATAGATCAGACAAAATTAACCGACTACTTAATGATATAATTGGAGATTTCACAAAATGAGACGAATGGTTTTAAATCGGGAACAAGCAGCAGCCCTTATTGCAGAGACAGTAGAGAAGAAATTATTTGAGAGGCGCATGCGCGCTGTACATACAGCCTTGGTAGAATCCAGGTCAGATCTCGAAAGCAAGCAAATTATTGCTATTTTTGAGGAATATGGAGGAGTTAAGGTCGAAGACCCAATGACTATTGATGAGGGTATGTGGGAGAAAGCCAAACACATGCTTTCGAAGATTAGGATTGGAGGAGCCTCGGGCAGTACGACAGAGGAAGGCGAACTTCAAGATCTTGCTGATAAAGCCGCCACAAAAGAATTCAAAGAGCTTTTTGCTCAAATTAAGCAGTCCCCCGGCTTTGGTGATTACCCCAACAACGAAAAGCAAGAAGAGTTTGAAGGCATCACTGCCGGCCTCGTCATGCTTCGTCAAGCGCTAGACTCAGGCCACAAGGCGGGCTTAGTTCAAACAGACACCGCTAACGAACTTATTGATAAGGTCAAGTCTTATCTTGGTAAGTTGAACAAAGATCTTTCCTATTCTTATCGTTATCTTAAAGAAGATGATGACGAAGTTGAAGCTGGTATCACACAACTGGATGAAGATTTAGACGAGATACTTAGCGAACGCGCATTTACAAACTTCAACCGCTTTAAGAAATTATATGATATCGTCAAAGGCGGTGGCAAACTGAAGCCGCGTCAAGCACGTTGGATGGACCGCGTTCAAAAAGGACTTGAGAAGGAAATAGAAAAAAAAGGCAAAGATCATCTTACTGGCAAAGAAAACACAATTGCCAAGATGCTTGGCATTGATAAGCCGGCCAAAGGCGGCGGTGGACCAGGCCCGAAGCCCAAGCCCGAAATCGTACCGGAGCCCGAAGTTCCGGACCCAGAGCCCGAAGTTCCGGACGTGGAGCCTGATCTCGGAACTTCGGATCTACTTCCACAAGGCGCAAAAAGCACCGGTATCGGCGACATTGGCGGAATGCAAGATATAGGCAGATTATATAGAAAAGCCGGCAGCACCGCCACATTAATGAGTTGGCTTGGCCCGGGCTTCTTAAAGAGCTTGGCCGGGTTTGCTCTTCCCGTAGCGGGAATTGGAGCAGTCGTTGGCCTCGTTGGTAAGCGCTTGGCCGGCCACTCTCGCGAAGGCGGGCTTAAGACTGCAGCCAAGATGATGACCCCTCTTGACGCTGCTGAATATAACTCAGAGCCTCAGAAGCTGGAGAAGGATCCGGCAGGTGGCGATCCAGAAGCGGCCGCTGGCAAGGGTGATATTTACGTCCAGCGCAACCCGGAAGACGGCAAAGGCCTTCAGTCTCAGTTCGCATCTGCCGGAGTTAAGGGCAAGGATATGAGTGGCCTCATGAAAGGCCTGAGAAAAGACCTTAGTGCAGCCGGCTTTAATGTTCTTGAAGAAGCTAAGCGCGAGACCATTTCGTTGGTCAACACGCTAGCGGCTTTGGAGCAGATGGAAGATCCCCAGCAGAAGGAAGTTGTAAAGAAGGCTCTTGTCGATATGCTTAGACAAAACAAGATTCGAGTTGACCCGCAGTCTAGTCAGGCCTTGCGCGCCGGCGCTGCTGGCGAGGAAGAGGAAGAGTTTCAGACTGCTGCAGCCAAGTGGGTTGCAGCCGGCAAGCCAGAAATCACAGATGTTAGCGGTAACAATGTTGTCACCAGAGATGGCGACAACTACGCGGATGCCAAAGCCGGCATTCTTAAGCCCGACGCTTTAGAATTGGCTAAAGCTCAGCTAGCTTGGCTACAAAAGAACAAGGCTAGTGATCCCAATATCGGTCTATTGACCACCGCCATTCAGACCACTGAGGGCGCCGGAGGCGCTGAAGGTGAAGGTGGCGCGCACGATCCAACCGATGTTCCGCTTCGTCCAGAAGAGGGTGGTGAGCCACCTCCGCCAGTCGGTGGCGCTGCTGCCGGCGGTGATGTGGCACCTCCTGACTCTGGCCTCGGCGGAACCAGCACGTACCCCGAAGAGCCAGCAGGCGAAGAGGATGATCCTGCCGCGTTAGCTCGCGCCAAAGCGAGAGGTTCCAAGGCCCGCGGCCGAGTCCGCGGCCGCTCTGGCATGGAAGAGAATGCCAAGAACAGCGCGAATGATAAGATGGTGAACGAAAGGTTCGACTCATGGAAGAGGTTGGCAGGAATTATTAAGGGGTGATAAGTGAAAAAAGCAGATTTAAAGCAGCTTATCAAGCCTTTAGTAAAAGAATGCATCCACGAAGTTCTTCTTGAAGAAGGTCTTTTGTCAAATATTGTTTCTGAGGTAGCTGTAGGATTGCAGGGGAATTTGATTTCCGAAAGTGCGCCACCGGTGTCTAAGCCGGATAGCTCTTCAGAACCGACAGCTAAGATTAGAGAGTCTCAAGAGCGAAAGCGCGCTCAGCGCAGCAAGCTGATGGCTGCAATTGGTGCCGACGCCTATAATGGCGTTAATCTTTTTGAGGGAACCGAAGCCGCACCGGCCCAATCGACCCCGAAAGCAGGTGGTGTTGATTTGGGTAGCCCTGGCGATGCTGGTGTAGATATTAGTTCATTAGTGGGAGGGGCGTCCAGAATGTGGGATGCCATGAAGTAGGCACTTATATGACAAAAAAACGCGGAAATGTTAAAGTTACTTCAAAAGAATGTAAAAACAATCATGAGAGAATGATTCGAAGATTTATTAAAAAAACCAAAAAAGAGAAGATCGTGGAGGAAGTTAAAAACCGCCGTTATCACAAAAAGCCGTCAGTAGCTAAAAAAGAAAAAAGAAATCGAGCCAAACAACTAAGGAAACGAGAAGAACGAAAACGACTTAAAGCACAAGAAAGAAGAAATAGAAAAAAAAGATGACTATTTATATTGAATAGTTTCAAAATAGGAGAATACTAATACTATGGCTGATTATAGAAATTTAAGGCCCGGCCTACACTCGGTCGCCGCATATCAAGTTAGTGGTGAGCCGTTTGTAACGGGCGGAATTAACTGCAAAGATGGTATGGGCGGAGAATCCTACAAAATACAGTTCCCGTCAGTGACACAATGGATAATGATCATCAATCACGGCAGCAATGTTGCGTGCGACGTCGGCTTCTCGGCAAGAGGTCTTAAGGATAAGAACAATTATTTCAAGGTCCCAGACAAGTCCGGAACAGACCCCGCGCTTCACCAAGTCGGACCTCTTTATCTTAAAGTTAGTGAGCTGTATCTTACGGGATCTGATAGCGTAGATGTCATTGCTGGCCTAACATCAATTCCGGCTAGCCAAACAGATACAGACTATGGTAAGAGTTGGTCAGGTTCAGCAGGAGTCCGCTAAACCATGGCAGACTTTGGCTGGGCATATATAGATCGCACAGAGACGACGGGATCCGCCTACGGAGAAAATCGTACCGTACAATTTTTAACAGGAGCGGGAAATACTTCCGGCACGTTAAACTTTACGTATTACACGGGTGCCTATGGGGGTTACTCCGCAAATACTTTAGTCCTTACGGGGACTCTTGTTGTTTCTGGCACAGTCTCAGCCAGTCATTATCACGTTGAGAACGTAACAGAGATTGATTCCACCGGATCAACTTACTTTGGAAATACAGATGATGACAGACACATCCGCACTGGTAGCCTTACGGTTGTAAACTATAACGGTAGCACCGTCGCCCTGCATGCTAGTTCTAGTGGGAATGTCGGCATCGGAACGGATAGCCCAGCAAGTTTATTACACGTTTCCGACGCAGAAACGGCAAGTGGCGATGATATAATAAGATTCCTTCGACCAGGCTTAGCAAGCGGAAATTATTATTCTATTGGGTTTGGCCGCGCATTATCAGCCGGAGAGAGCGCATTTCTTGAATATCATTACAATTCAACAACAGCTAATAGTTTTGTTGGAATAGGAAATTATGGTGATGCCGTCGACGGCGGTGTTGGTTTAATAGTTAGAAAAGGCGGCAACGTCGGCATCGGAACGACATCTCCGGGCCAGCAGTTAGAGGTTAGCGGCACAACATATTTAAGTGGTGGTCTCGTCCACAAAAGGGTGATCACCACAGCAAATTATGCAGTAAGCAATTCTGATTATTATGTTGGCGTGGGATCTGGTTCTGGTGGTATCAAGCTTACGCTCGCTGCAGCTAGCACGTGTACAGACGGCCAGACGTTTGTGTTTAAGGATGAACATGGTCACGCACAAACCAACAATATCACAATTTCGGGCTCTGGAGCTGATACAATCGATGGCCAAAATACAGTAGTTTTGCAGTCTAATTATGCCGCCGTGTCCCTTTATTGCAACGGCTCCAATAAATATTTTATATACTAGGATGTTACCTATAGGCGTTAAACTAATTATGAATGGATAGCTTGGTATATTTTAGCTGTTCGCCCATATAGACAAACATAATAACTATAAAATGGAGGGTTTTAAAATATGTCATATAAATTTGTAACAGGCGCCTTGGTCGGCGATATGTCTCTAATTACGGAAGACACGATTGAGGCTCTTGGCTCGATTTCCGGTTCAGGAGCCGGCCGGTTCTTAACTCTTGATATTAGTGGTGGCGCTCTTACCGTTGATGCGGCTGGCGCAGTGGTTGCAGCTGGCGCTATTTCTTCGTCCGCGGCCGTTTCGGCCGACAGTCTTGATATCGATGATACCATTACAGCCGGCGGTGTGATTTCGGGATCTTCTTTCCTTGCCGGCACTACGATTACCTCAACAGGTATTATTTCGTCTTCAGCTGCTCTTAAGGGCGCATCCCTTGATGTCAACAATGGTGTCATGACCGTGAGTTCAGCCGGCGCACTGTATGCGCTAGGAAACGTTTCGTCTTCCGCTGCCGTCAAGGGAGCATCCCTTGATGTCAACAATGGCCAGATGACCGTGAGTTCAGCCGGCGCTGTGGTTGCGGTAGGAGACATCTCTAGTTCCGCTGCTGTTAAGGGCGCAACCCTTGATGTCAACAATGGTGTCATGACCGTGAGTTCAGCCGGCGCAATATCAGGCTCCAGCACTTTAGAGATTGCAGGAGCAACCACACTTGGAAGCACACTTAGCGTTTCTGGGACGGCAACCTTGGCCACAAATCTTAACGTTATTCAAAGTAGTAGTGATAGTATTATGAGTTCTTCAAATCACGATGGTGATATTATTTTTCACGGTAATAGCGCACAAGAAATCGGTAGATTTGATGGTTCCGCCGGCACACTTCTGATGAATACCAGTAAGAAAATTCGGTTTGCAGATGGAGGCGAATACGTTGTCAGCGATGGTACTGATTTAACCGTCGCTTCGGGTGCCGATATTATTCTTGCACCCTCCAGCGGCGTTGTGGTTGCGGTAGGAGACATCTCTAGTTCCGCTGCTGTTAAGGGCGCAACCCTTGATATCAACAATGGTAAGGCAACCATCGCATCTACGGGTAACACCCTGCTTGCTGGAACAGTTCAGTTTTCTGGTATCACAGCCGACACCGCTTTGGTTGTCGCTAACGACGGCCTTTTCTTCAATGATGGTCGCGACGGTACGGTTAAAAACGTAAACGTTGGTTCTTTCTGTACTGATATTGCTGGTGCTGGTCTTTCAGTCACAAACAACCAATTGGTTGCAACCAGCAATGCGGTGACCTTGGGCGTGACCGCGAGCGCAACCTCGACGGAAGTGCTTTCGGTGGGCTATAACTACTTTACTGGTGCTGAGGGCTGCAGTGCCACTCTTCCGACTGGTTCCGCTAGTAGCGTTGGTGATACTATCACCGTTAAGGATACTGGTCCGCTGGCTGCCGGCCAAGGAATCACTATCAGTAGAAGTGGTTCTGGTGGCTCCGCCGTCGATAGGATTGATGGCCAAACTTCGGTTGTTCTTCAGTCTCCCTACGGATCAATTACCTTTATTTATCTTGCTGAGAAAGTCTGGGGTATTGTATAATTCGAATTTCTATTCAATTATTCTTTATAGGTGCCCCTCAAAAGAGGGATATCTTCTTTTTTTTGGATTATTAAATAAACGAAGTGAATAATGTACTTTACGCTTAAATAATACTATTTATTTTTGAACTACTATCAGTTTAGGAGATGATTTATGTCCAATTTGCTCAATGAAGCTATTGTAGACGCAAAAGCCTTGCGCGAAGCAGCACTAAAGAATGCTGAAACCAGAGTTATCGAGAAGTACTCTGACGAAGTTAGAGAAACGCTCGACCAGCTTCTTGAACAAGAAGAAGACCTCGGATTTGATCCGTTAGCTGCAGGCGGCGCAGAAGAAGACCCAGCTGCAGGAGCAGATGTTCCCCCGGCCGAAGGCACCTCAGCAGAAGAAGGCCCTGAAGCTGAAGAGATTTCAGAGGAAGAGATTCCTCTTGCCGCCACCAATGACTTCGGAGGTCTCCAAGGTAAGAATTTAAAGAACTTTTCCAAGAGTGGCGAAGAAGTGGAGCTTGATATTGATTTAGGCGCGCTACAAGAGTCAATTTCAGGCTTAATGTCTGAGGCGGAAGGGCAAGAAGAAGTCGATTTGGACGAAAATTTTTTAAGCGCCCTTCTCGCAGAGGAAGAAGAGGAATTGGAAGAGGCTGAAGGAATTGCAGCCACGGTGGACGCACCAGCGCAAGAAGAAGCCGCCGCCGTCGATGCCGAAGAGGCCCTCGCGCTCGAAGATCTTGACATGGACTCCTTAGTTGACTCCATTATGGAAAAGCTTACAGTCGATATGGGCGCCGATCTGACCGGTTGGGCAGGACGCTCATCGGCAGATATGAAGTACGCCATCGAAAAAGAATTAGCACATCGTAGAAGTACAGATGTGGCAGAAGATTTAGAAGTTTTGAAGAAAGCTCAAGAAGAGTTAGTTTTTGAGAATAAACAACTCAACGAGCAAAACAATCAATATGAGCAAGCATTTAAAGAGCTAAAAGAGAATTTGCAAGATGTAAATCTCTCCAACGCTCGCTTGCTCTATACGAACCGTGTATTGAGAAATACCTCCCTGAATGAGCGACAAAAAGAAAGAATTGTCGAAGCTATTTCCAGCGCCGGTTCAGTAACAGAAGCAAGAACGATCTACGAAACGCTTCAAAGCACAGTGGAGGCTGCTCCAACAAAGAAAAGCCCACAATCACTGAGCGAGGCAATTGGTCGTCGGGCTACTGTATTAAGGGCTACTCGTCAAGAGTCGCCTTCATCTGATCCCTTCCAGGATCGCATGAAAAGATTAGCTGGAATAAAATAATAATAAAGCAAACAATCATTATAAGGAGGTGATTTTAAAATGTCTAGCATTATAGAAAGATTGACCGAAGGTATGGTCAATCGAGATATGCGCGCCGAAGGACACGCTCTTCTCTCAAAGTGGGAGAGGACAGGCTTACTTGAAGGTCTAAATACAGATCGTCATAAGCAGTCTATGGCTCGCTTGCTTGAAAATCAAGCAAAAGAATTACTACGCGAAAATTCCGCTATGGCTAGTGGTGATGTTGAGGGCTTCGCGGCCGTCGCATTCCCCATTGTCCGTCGTGTTTTCGCAGGCTTAATCGCTAACGATCTCGTTAGTGTACAGCCGATGAGCCTACCTTCAGGTCTCATCTTTTTCCTTGACTTTGTGTATTCACCGAACATTGGTTCATCGACTTCGATTAGCTCACGTTTCGGTAACGACGCAGATAAGTCAATTTACGGTACCGACAGGGTCGGCAAGGAAGTCACCGGTGGTGTGAACTTAGTAGGAACCTTTCGCGAGGATCTTTCTGGTCCGCGCACAGTGGGCGCCAGAGGCTATGCCTATGGTTCTCCGTCTGGTTCAATCGCCCTAACCTCAAGTGCTATTACTGCATCTGGTTGGTTGATCGGTGATGGAGCAAGCGCTTCTACTACGGGCGCCAAAAATATCAATTATGATCCCGATGTTATGGCTCTTAGTGGTGCAAGTCGTTATGTGCTTGAGATCGAGATGCCAAAGACTCGTATTAACAGTCTTGGCGATGGCTCACAGATTGACTACCTTAACTTGGGTGCAATCTCTGCGTCGGTTACATCTCTGAATGACTTCACCAGTACCACTCATACCGCTGCTGATACGCAACTTGTTCGTCGTTTGACAACCGTTACAACCGGTAGCAACCGTACGAACGGTGAGTTGAAGATGCGCTGGGTTACGTCTGTGGATGTTACATCCGTAGCAGTCAGTACTGGTAGCCTTTCCCTGAGTTTCCCACAGAACGATGATATTGCCGCCGGCGGTGCCGCTGGTTCTGTTGTCGGTCAAACCGAATGGGGACTTGAGGGAAGTGAGTTGATCCCTGAGATCGACATCAAGGTGGACAGCATTGCTGTTACCGCGCAGACCAAGAAGCTCAAGGCCAAGTGGACGCCGGAGTTGGGACAGGATCTTAATGCCTATCACAACCTGGATGCCGAGGTCGAGTTAACTGGTATTCTCTCTGAGCAAATTGCTCTTGAGATTGACCGTGAGATCCTTGCGGATCTTGTTAACGGTTCAACTGCCGGTACCTACTACTGGTCTCGTTCGCCTGGTATGTTCCTTCACAGAACTAATGGTACTGAAATCGGTGCGTCCTCTGCGGCTCCCGACTTCACCGGTACGGTTAGCGAATGGTATGAGACTCTCGTTGAGACAATCAACGACGTTTCTGCACAAATCCATCGTAAGACTCTACGAGGCGGAGCTAACTTCATCGTCTGCGGACCTGAAGTTGCCAACGTCCTTGAGTTTACCGCTGGTTTCCGCGCATCAGTTACTGCTGATGACGAGGCTGGTTCCGTTGGTGCCGTCAAGGTTGGTTCACTGAGTAAGAAGTTCGACGTTATCGTTGATCCCTACTTCCTCCGTAACGTAATCCTTGTTGGTCGTCGCGGTTCTTCTTTCCTCGAAAGCGGATATGTGTACGCACCATACGTGCCACTGCAGACCACACCTACAATCTTCGGACCGGAAGACTTCGTGCCCCGTAAGGGAGTCATGACTCGTTATGCGAAGAAGATGGTACGTCCTGATATGTACGGCGTTGTTGTCGTCAGAGGACTCTTGGGTGAGGCTGGCGCTACATCTTAATATATAAACATTTGATATATATTAGGTAAAAAGCACGGCTAAACGTGACACAGAAAGCCCCCTCCCCGAAAAGGGAGGGGGTCTTCTTTATGGAGAAAACTAGTTATGTGTGAGGCAGGAGTATATCTTTTGTCTCGCCTAAATTATAAACACATAAATGGAGGGTTTTAAATTATGGGAACAAAAAGAATAGGTCACGCTCGAATTCGAAGCTTGATCAATAAAAATCAAAATCAACTTCAGACACGCTATCAAAAAGTTGTTACTACAAGCGATGCAGCTAAGACGCTGACCGCGGCAGATTCAGGTGCGCTGGTGATCTTAGCTCAAGCAACGGCTTCAAGGGTACTTACACTGCCTTCTGTCGCTGCTGGGCTAACTTTTGAAATCTGTGCCGGCGCTGATGGCGATGCGGGATCGGGCGCATGGGTCATTACCCCGAGCGATACAGACACCCTTGACGGGGTTGTTATCGGTCGCACAGGCACAGGCGTTGTCATCAATGCAGCCGATACGCTAACTGCCGATGCAACGATAAAGATGGGTGACCGTGTTTTGCTATCGTGTGATGGCACTACGTGGTTTACGACAGCACTAGTTAATGATGCTGGTGACTGGACTGTCGCTGGTTAACCTAATTAATAACTAAAAAATATTTTATTTATTTTGCCCCCTCTTCCCTTTTGGGTTGGGGGGTTTTTTCTTAAAATGTCGATCTCCTAAATTTTTTTCGCCTCCAATTTTTGAGATTTTCGTTTTTGAGGTTTTAAAACTACTTACATTAAAGGAGACCCCACTATGAACCCCCGTAGAAGATTGATGTTTAAAAACAAAGCGCGCAACCAGACCAACACCCCCGTTGAGGTGATTGTCGCCCCTATCGTGACGCCCGATGTAGTCGAAGAAGTGATTGCGCCGGAAACGACTCTTGATGAGGTGGCTGTTGCTGCTGTGAAAGAGGCCGTAGCCGCGAAGACTGTTGCCAAGACCACCACAATCAAGAAGAAAAGAAAAACTTTAAAAAGCGCGACAACTAAGAAAAAGTAACAATTTTGCTGGTTAATTAAACCGAAGGCTCACATAGGGCTGAGCTTCGTGTTTTAGAAACTATTTATTCTTAGGAGGGCTTTTGGGTGCCTACGTCACTTAATCCAAAATCAGAAACTAGCACTGTTATCTTAACAAGCACCGGCAGCGCCGGCAAGGTAGCAGCCGCGGTGCCATTTGGTATATATACCGGCTCTAACGAGTTCTTGAGCGGCGCCGCCACCCAGGTAGCCTATACCTACAAGAAGCTCGGTGGCGACGTGGTAGATATCGAACTTACACCCGCGAATGTGTACGCTGCGTACGAAGAGGCGGTGCTAGAATATTCCTATATTCTGAACTTGCATCAGAGTAAAAACATGCTCTCAGATGCGTTGGGAAACACTACCGGCACGTTCAATCATCAAGGGGAGGCGATCACCGGACCCTCGGGTAGCAACTTGCGCTTTACGCGCTATCAGATGACCTATGCTAAGCGTGTAGGCGACGGCGCCGCAGCAGCAGGCGGCTTTGGGGGAACAATCCCCGAATATTCAGCGTCTTTCAAGCCCAAAGCAAAACAACAAGATTACGATATTCAGGCGATTATTAACAGTGCGAGTGCGGCGGGACATGACGACCGTGGGCGCCCAGTCCCATATTCTGGCTCTGTAGATGGTAAGCGCGTCTATGTGACGAAGGTGTTTTACCAGTCTCCGCGAGCCATGTGGCGCTTTTATGGCTATTATGGGGGCTTTGGGGTTGTAGGCAATATGTCCACCTACGGACAGTACTCGGACGATTCCACATTTGAGGTTATTCCCACATGGCAGAACAAACTGCAGGCCATGATGTATGAGGACAACATCATGACGCGCACTTCGAATTACGCTTATGAGCTAATCGATAATAAGTTGCGCCTGTTCCCTGCGCCCGGTCACTGGGATATTGCGGATATAGATCAGATGTGGGTGAGGTTTTATGTGAAGCCCGAGGCGTGGGAGACGAATTCACGCATGGCTGATGGCACAGAGGGGGTTAATAACGCGAATACACTCCCCTTTGACAATCTGCCCTACAAAAACATCAATGCGATAGGTAAACAGTGGATTAGAAAATACTGTTTGGCTTTGTGTAAGGAAATGTTGGGTCAAATTCGCGGTAAGTTCACCACGATGCCCATTCCGGGCGACAGCGTAACTCTAAACCACAGTGAACTTCTCTCACAAGCAAAAGAGGAGCAAACAAGCCTCAAAGACAAGCTAGTGGAGATGCTTAAGGAGATGGAGTACGTCGCACTAGTGAAGCAGGATAGTGAAAAGAGCGAGGCAGCGGCCACTACCTTCAAGAACGTTCCGTTGCCCATATTTGTGGGGTAATGTGAATGGCAGACGAATGGAACAGACCTAAAAATCCCCCACCACCGTTATTTTTTGGAGAAAAAGAGCGAAATCTGGTAAAACAGGTCAATGACGAATTAATTGAAAAAGTCATTGGACAGCAAATCCTCTATTATCCCATTGATATCGAAAGAACGGACTTTCACGAGCTTTATGGCGAAGCCATCGATAAAACGTACCTCCCACCGGTGCGCGTGTTTGCGCTCGTAGAGTTTACCGACTATTCTACTGAATACATGTCCAATATGGCAATCGACAAGACTTGGGAGATTAATGTTCATTTTCACAAGCGCCGCCTTGAAGAAGATCAAGACTTATACGTACGTGAAGGTGATTTTGTGCTGTATGGGACTTATTACTATGAGATAGTTAAACTACAAGAGCAGAAAAAGCTGTTTGGACAAGTCCAGCATGGCTTTGAGATTTCTGCTAGATGCCGCCGAGCAAGGAAGGGGCTATTCGATGCTACCTGATGATTTTGATTTTGCAATGCTGCCCTCAGACTTCAAAAAGGGTACCCTTAAGGAAATAGGGATGCTGGGATCCAGCATCGAGAGCATTGACATGGCCATCATGTCATGGGTGAAGAAAGACCTCAACCTAAGCGCCCGCACCAACGAGGGTTATGTGCAAGTACCAGTCCTCTGGGAAGCGCCAGAGAGGTCTTACCAGATAAAGCATGAGAAGTCCCTTAGAGACGACGGGGGAGCGCTTAAACTGCCACTTCTGAGTGTTGAGAGGACAGGCATAGCCAAGGATCCTGCTCGCAAAGGTTCGTTCCAAGCCAACCTATATTCGCACAACAAGAACGGTCGTTCGGGACGCATGGTGATAGCTAAACGCATCGTGCAGGACAAGACGCGCAATTTTGCTGTGGCTGCAGCGATGCGAGCGCTCCCGGCAAGCGGACAGAACCAAAAATACTATCCTCGTGTCAACAGCAAGGTGGTTATCCAGTCCCTATCTATTCCAATTCCCGTATATATTAATGTGGAGTATAAGATCGTTATTAAAACAGAATATCAGGAACAGATGAACAGCCTAATTCAGCCATTTATGGCGAGGACCGGACAAATTAACGCATTTACAATGAAACGCAATGGACACTCTTACGAAGCATTCATCAATCAAGACTTCACTCATTCTAATAATATCGGAGACTTACAGGAAGATATGCGCATGTATACCAGCGAAATAGGCATTCGAGTGCTGGGGTACATAATAGGAGAGGGCGAGAATGATGATCGGCCCATTGTAAAGGTGGAGGAAAACACCGTCGAAGTCACATTTCCTAGAGAAGTTGCACCAGTTCCGGGTAATGAGGGCTTTTTTGAAGATTAGTTCGGGAAGTAAAATGGATTTTATTAAATCCCTTCAAGACTTTTGGACTTGAAAATACTATTTACCAATGATTGACAATCACTCAAATTAGTTTACAAGAGGGAAGGGACCAAAAAGATGTCGATAAAGAATTTTAAGTTTGTATCTCCAGGAGTTTTCATCAATGAGATCGATAACTCCTTTATACCCAGGACGGCACCGCCCATTGGACCAGTCGTTATTGGACGTGCCCGACGCGGGCTAGCGATGACACCGGTTAAGGTGGATTCATATTCGCAGTTTGTCGAGATGTTCGGCGATACGGTACCCGGCGGCGGAAACAGCGATGTTTACCGTGAGGGTAACTATGCGTCTCCCATGTACGGTGGGTACGCAGCCAAGGCATTCCTTCGAGGTGCAGTTGCGCCCGTCACATATGTTAGGGTGCTCGGACAACAAACCCGAGTCGGCGCCGCAGCAGGTGGTGCCGCATCCGCCGGTTGGAAAACCACTTATACTCCATCTGATGCGGTGAGCACCACTGGCGGAGCATGGGGACTTTGGGTGTTCGCATCTGGCTCTGATTCGTCACAGTCGACCGCTTCTCTGGGCGCCATAATCTATACGCAGAATGGACTCCCTCTACTTTCGGGAAGTGTCTACGGAACTCAGAGCTACGGTATCAACATTACCGCTAGCATTAATACTGTTATTAAGTCCGATTCTAACGGCTTGTTTTCGCTACTTATTACCGGCTCTTCCTATAAGAAGAACGTTAAGTTTAGTTTGAACGATACGTCCGAAAATTACATTCGCAAGAAGCTTAATACCAACCCTCAACTTAAAAGCGCCGGAAACTTCTATCCCAGCGCTGCTGAGGTGGACTATTTCGTAGGCGAAAGCTTCGATCAAGATCTTTTAGACACAGGCTTGGCCACGTCAACCACATTAGCGGGAGTAATAACTCCGATTGGCAAGAGTGGATCCTTGAGCACAGTTAACCCGAGCCAAATGAAGACGGTCGCATCCACTGAGGGGCGCACGAGTTGGGTTATTGCGCAGGATCTACAATCTGCCGGTGATTTTTACCCTCAAAATATGCAAAAGCTTTTCCGCTTGGTCGGACGAGGACACGGACAGTGGCTACAGGACAATGTAAAGGTTTCTATTACCAACATTGTACAGTCCAGTAATTCTTCCACGGATTATGGAACGTTCTCCATCCTTCTCCGCGATATTCGCGATAGCGATAATGATGTGGTGGTTCTGGAGCGCTATGATCAGTGCACCCTCAATCCGGCCAGTCCCAACTTCGTTGCGCGCAAAGTGGGTGACAAGTATGTGACGTGGGATGTGAAAGAGAAGAGACTGCGTACTTATGGTGAATATGATAACCAGTCTAAGTTTATGTATATTCAAATGAATTCCGATGTGGAAGCCGGCGCGCTTGATGCCGTCACTCTTCCCTTCGGGTATTTTGGCCCTCCGAAGCTCAAGGATGTATTGGTTGTCTCCGCATCTGGAGACAATGCGGGCTCAGTGAGCACTTCAGGTAGCTATATACCCCTAGGTGGAAACACCTCCTATTGGGGTCTACCTGCCTACGGCCCCGGTCTAGACCGAGGTTCACTGATGGTGGGCAACGGCATAGCGACTGACTTCAGAATGAAGATGATCTTCCCCGAGGCCCGTATCCGCAACTCAGCATCTGCTGGCGGATTGACTGATCCTCGCAATGCCTACTTCGGCTATCAGACCACGCGAACTGCGCAGAGCACGATTCCTGTGGCTGGACTAGGCGAAATTCACAGGATGTGGACCAAGAACTGGGCTGATGATCCCACCACGAGCGATGGTGCGGGACAAGAAGGCGTTAAGGGATATGCCTATGTCATGTCTTTGGATGATATCGTATCCGGCTCTACTGGAACTTACTTCTACTCATCTGGCTCTCGCCAGAGAGAAGAGTCCGCGACGACAGGGACGTACAAAGACCTTCTAGACGCGGGCTATAATAAGTTTACGATGCCAGTGTGGGGCGGATTTGATGGATTTGATATTACAGTTCCCGATCCTCTTTATAATGGCGGCATGACAGTAGGCTCATCTACTGAAGATAATAGCTATATCTTCCACTCGTGGGCTCGGGCTATGGACACCGTATCGGATCCCGAAGCAGTAGACATGAACATGTTAGTTGCGCCTGGGCTTACCAATAACCAATTAACCGAGAAGGCAATCGACGTTTGCTCAGCCCGCGGAGACGCGATGGCCTTAATTGACCTTGCCAACGTGTACTTACCCTCAGCGGAAGGAGAGTACTCCACGAGAGACACCAAGGCATTACGCTTGGCGTCTACGCCGGAGCAAGCCGCGTCGGCGCTAACTGCTCGCAAACTAGATTCAAGCTATGGTGCCACTTTCTACCCATGGGTTCAGACCCGTGATGAAGGAACCGGTCGCTTACTTTGGATTCCGCCGAGTGTTGCAATGATGGGTGTTCTGGCGAGTTCCGAGAAGAAATCACAACTGTGGTTTGCTCCTGCAGGCTTCAATCGTGGCGGACTTACGGAAGGCGCCGCCGGCATCCCCATTACTAATGTCACGGAACGTTTGACCTCTAAGGATCGCGACACTCTCTATGAAGCACGAATCAACCCGATTGCTTCTTTCCCCTCCACGGGAATCGTGGTATTCGGGCAGAAGACGCTTCAAGAGCGACAGTCAGCACTGGACAGAATCAATGTCCGACGTTTGGTAATCTACTTGAAGAAGCAGATTTCCATTATCTCTTCGAAGATTCTATTCGAACAGAATGTACAGGCTACATGGAACCGGTTCCGCGCTTTGGTTGAGCCGTTCCTGGCGAACGTCAAAGTTACCTTCGGTATCACCGATTACAGACTGATTCTTGACGAGTCGACCACCACACCCGACCTTATTGATCAGAACATCATGTATGCGAAGATTATGGTCAAGCCCGCACGGGCAATTGAGTTTATCGCGATTGACTTCGTGATTGCATCCACCGGAGCGTCGTTCGACGACTAATAAATTTTGAACAAACTAGTTACAACATTAAGGGAGAAAATTTAAAATGCCATTCTGGTCAGTAAACTTTGGAGAGGACGTCACACTTAAAGATCCCAAGAGATCATTTAGGTTTACAGTAGAATTTACGGGTATTCAAGACCCGAATGGAAACGGGGCCACGCTGTGGTATGCGAAGACGGTCAACAAGCCCTCCTTCACCATTTCTACCGCAGAACACAAGTATCTTAACCACACATTCCAATATCCCGGCTCGGTGACGTGGAATGAGTGCGCAGTTACCCTTGTTGATCCAGTTAACCCAGATATGGCTGCAACTCTCTCAGACATTGTGGTACAATCAGGATATTCACCACCAACTGATGCTACCGCAGAACAAATGGGAACCATGTCCAAGGCCAAGGCCGCAGGTGCACTCGGAACAGTCTACATTACGCAGATTGATTCTGATGGCAAGCCCCTTGAAACCTGGACCCTCTGGAACTCATTTATCACTGAAGTCAAGTACGGAGATATGTCCTATGGCGAAGATGAGCTTACTGAAATGAGCATCACTCTTAAGTATGACTGGGCTCGCGTCGAGACTGCAAACCCGTCCGCAGCAGTGGCTGGTGGTGGCAACCAATTCTTCGGTGTATAAACAAGACAAACAATAATTTGAGAGGTGTATATTGTCACGAAATAGAGAACGTGTTGGCGGCACGAAGCAAACGAATGCTGATCCGCCCGTTCCACAACTAACAGAAGGAGCTTCCGAGTCTCCGTTTTCCTTTGTGGTTCCCACGGAGTTTGTAGATCTTCCGTCAGGGGGGCGCTTTTATCCAGAGGGTCACCCTCTGCATCAAGAGTCTACCATTGAAATCAAGCAGATGACTGCGAAGGAAGAGGATATCCTTACGTCGCGATCACTCATTAAGAAGGGGATTGCTTTAGACAGAGTTTTAAAGAATCTCATCATCAATAAACAGATCGATCCAGACAGCCTTTTCATTGGCGACAAGAACGCCATTGTGGTGGCAACTCGCGTTTCTGGTTATGGAAACGAATATACGACGAATGTTGCATGTCCAGCATGCAGTACAGCCCAAGATTTTACTTTTGATTTAAACGAAGCTGAAATATTGAGCGGCGAAAGCAGCTCCGAGTTGGGCGTGGTGGACAACGAAGATGGAACCTTTAATATAGTGCTCCCTAAGACAAATGTCGATGTCACTTTTCGGCTCCTTACGGGACGAGATGAAAAGCGCTTGCTTAAACTTAGCGAAAGCAAAAAGCGCAAGAAAGACGGAGAACAGAACATCACTCTACAACTCCGCAGCATCATTCATGCAGTAAACGGTGATGATGATCCTAATCTAATAGGATATTTGGTTGAAAATCTTCCGTCTGCTGATTCACGCTGCTTACGAATGGCGTATCGCGCAACCAACCCTGATATTGATTTAACTCAGGAATTTGAGTGTGAGGCGTGCGGCCACGAGCAGGACATGGAGGTTCCGCTTAACGCGGAGTTTTTTTGGCCTGACAGATAACTATATGCAGAACGTGTATGAGCAGTTCTTCTTCTTAAAATATGCGGGAGGTTGGTCATTTGCAGAGGCTTATAATTTGCCAATTGGGCTTCGTGACTGGTTCACACAGCGTCTTATTAAGCAACTTGAAGACGAAAACGAAGCTATGGAGAGCAGTTCCAAGGGAAGCAGCAACAGTCAGACGCTGACAGCCCACAATCAACCCCGAGGATTAGGGGCCCCGCCGCCCGGCAGAGGCAAGAGATAGAACTCTTGCCTTTTTTGTATTTAGACTAATTATTAACGAGGTAATTTGTTTTGGCTGAACCGTTTGACCCCAAAGATCCCGGCAAGGGGCGCGACGCCTCCGGCAAAGCCGTAGCCCAGGACGACGCCGCCGCCACCAAAACAAAAATCCTGCAGGATCAATTAAGGCTTCAGAAAGAACTTAATGCTGCCCGGGAAGTCGGCGCAGAAATCGAAGAGAGGACGGTAAAGCAACTAGTCAAAGCCAAAGAGATTAAAACGGGTGAAAAAGAGATGTCATCATCTAGGCATGCCGACCTGACAGCCGAAATTCAGATGTTGGCAGAAATCAATGAAGGTGAAGAAAACCGACAAATTAAAAAAATGAGATATAAGGAAATTGAGGATCTCACTGCGAAACAAAAAGAAATACAATTAGCCCTTGATGAGAAATCTCTCAAAACAATGGTGAAGAACAACCAAACCGGAACTGAAAAATACCGAACTCTCAAGAAAGGCGTTATCGAAAGGCGCAAGGAATACAAACTCACCACCCTTCAGAATAAACAACGCGAGGAAGGCGGCAAACACCAGGCCGACCTCGTCAGGAACATTGCCGGCGGCGTCCTCCAACAATCAAAGATGGGGAGAGGGCTGATGAAAGGCGTAGGCGGAATCATTAAGATGCGCAAGGGCGCACAAGGATTAAGCACGGCTCTTAAAACCGGCGCCGTCTCCATGAGTATGCTGGTTGCAGCCACGGGCGTTGGCATCCTTTTGCTTATGGTGGGCGCTATCTTCAAGCTGGTAGAATGGATGCTTAAACTAGCAGTGCAGACAAGAGATGCGACGGTTGCTTTCCAGCGCGCCACTGGTGCCGCTAAAGAGTTTGGAGCAGCGATACCCGCCTTGGAGCACGATATGCGCGCCGTAGGTGTTTCTATGGAAGAGGCGGCCGCAGCCCAGAACGCACTTTATACTAGTACAACTGATTACACGATGGCTTCTGCCGGCGCCAGAAAAGACCTATTGAAGACAACCGCCCTCATGGGCGAGTTTGGTGTAAGCGTAGAGACCTCCGCTAAAATCGCGCAAGCAGCCACCAAGGGGCTGGGAATAGGAATCGGAGGGGCCGATGAACTTCTGTTAGGGCTATCTGCACACGCATCAGATATTGGCGTGCCAATCAACAAGATGATGGAAGACTTTGCGGCCGCATCAGACCAACTCAAGCGCTTTGGTAGCGATGGAGAACGCGTTTTCAAGCGACTGGCCATGGTACAAAAGATAACAGGAATGGAGATGGGGCGCATCCTTTCAATTACAGAGAAGTTCGACACCTTCGAAGGCGCCGCAAAACAAGCAGGACAATTGAACGCTGCATTGGGCGGAAACTTCGTGAATGCGATGGATCTGATGATGGAAACTGATCCTGTCGAAAGATTTAACATGTTGCGCGACAGCATCATGAATTCAGCCGGCTCCTTTGATGATATGAGTTACTATCAGAAGAAATTCTACGCCAACTCCCTCGGATTGAAAGATGTCGGAGAATTGGCAGCGATGATGTCCGGAGACTTTGACGCATTAGATGGAAGCATTGGGAAGACTTCAGCCGACTACGCAACCCAGCGAGAAAAGGCTAAGAACTGGCAGTCCACAATGGAAATTCTTAAGAACACGCTCGCGACTCTTGCTCCCACATTTTCAAAAGTAGCCGAGAAAATTGATGAAATGGTGAACGAGTTCTCAAAAGGTGAAGGACCCCTGAAAAGGATCGGAGATATCTTTGGGAAATATATGTCCGATGAGTATCTGCTACCGCTTCTTGAATCGATGCCCGGCAAAATTGAGAGCGTTGTCAAGGGCCTTGAGAGATTTGCAAAGAATGCGGATAAAGTGGTAGAGATGATTGAGAGTATGATCATCGTGGGAAAGATTATAGGTGCAATACTTATTGGGGTTGCTGTGGGGTTCGCCCTCGCCACCTTTCCAATTAGTGCCACGGCCGCAGCCATCGCCGGAGTGGTCGCCGGTCTCCTCTCGCTCTGGGCCATGTTCCACAAATCGGGATCCGATTCACTGGCGCAGATGCTTGGCCTCGACGGCGAGTCCACCCTCGCCAAAGGTTTGAACGTGATCCAACGGGGCTTCAACAAACTAAAAGGGGGGATCACCTCGATAATGGGTTGGTTTAAAAAAATGGGAGAAACCATTAGAGGAGCATTTGACTTTCAATGGGTCAAGGACAGCATGAATTGGCTTGGAAGCTTCCTTCCTGGAGAAATGGGAAAAACCACCCAGGGCATCCGAGATGAGATGGGAATCGCCTCAGACTCGAAGGTGATGACGAAAATTAATCAGCAAACCTACGTGGGCCCCATGAAGTCCGTCGCTGCACAGATGCCCGGATTGGTGAAAGACGTATATGCGGATGTACCAAAAGTAGCCGCAAAGGAACTGGAGCCACTCACCGGTGTGCCACAAAAAGTTGCTGGCAACGTGATCAAAGACACATCCTTGATCGGTACACTCAAAGCCTTCAGCGACGCCGTAGGCATCACCCAGGCGGCCCAACCAGCAGCCGCAGGAGGCGGCGCCGCAGGAGGCGGCAGCACATCCACAACTGTCAATATTCCCATTCATATTGGCAAGGACGCACTAGGTACAGTAGTGGGCGAGATCGTCGATGGCAAACTCGGAGCAGTAAGCTTTAAGGGCGCCACGGGCATTGGCGGCCTGTAGATTTTATAAGGAGAACACAACATGGGCGACTGGCAAAACTGGACAGATCAATTTAGACCAGAGAGATATCACAAAACAACCACCGGCGTTAAGGGCGCAGGCATGCCTGTTATTGAGGTGGATGGATCGAATGCATATGCTAGTAGCGATGGTATTCGCGCGATGCAGTTGTCCTTTTTTCACGTACCATCTCAAAAGGCTGTATATTTCAAGGCATTTATTGTCGCTTATAACGAGACCTTCAACAGTGATTGGGCAAGCGAGACAGTATATGGACGGACAGATCCGATTTACATGTTTAAAGGCACTCAACGGCAGATTTCCTTAAACTTTAAAGTGCCAGCATTCTCTGAAGGAGAGGCTTACGAAAACCTGGGAAGAATTCAAAAGCTTACTCAGTACCTGTATCCGTCCTATACGACTGACCGCATAATTGGACAATCCCCGCTTATTCGAATGAAAGTGATGAACCTTGCTCAAACTCAGGGTTCTACGCTATCCTCGCCGGCCACTCAAGAAGTCATGGCTGCCAGTCATCGCATGGCCGCCACAGCTACCTCCGGTTCCGCTCTCTTTCACGGGTATCGAAGTTTCAACGGAGCCGACGCAGGACTTTTGGGGGTCATTGGATCGGTGCAAATTAACCACAACTTGGAAGAACAGGGAGTTCTCGAAAAAGGCTATAACTGTATTTTGCCTAAGTTATTGGACGTGGCAGTTACATTTAATTGCATTCATGAGCATACATTGGGATTCGATCAGCAGGGAAATGCTTTGAGCCCCGGATTTCCATACGGGGTAACACTCCAACAGCCTTATTCTCCGGACGATGGGGCGACAACTTATGATCAACGCGCCGCCGCTGCCCGCGCCCAACAAAAAGACGAAGACGAGAGACAAGCACAAATTGACAATGCCGAAGCTCGTTATTCTGGAATGTTTGGGAAGAATGGTTTCCTGGGGATTGGGCAGGGCCGTTATGGCAGGGATGTGAGAAAAGCAAACAAAGGCAAGCTGAGTCCCTATGCAGCGTCCGCACTTGCGGGTCAGATCGACCACGGAGATACCTGGCTCGGCCAGACCCTCCCCGATGCGGAACGCTACGACCGGTCCGAATGGTGGCCATCCGGATGGTCAGA
>Ga0080013_1000116_pt1 | contig 111551 bp, 116 predicted proteins | sample ETNvirenome_6_85_FD_69236 | JGI IMG/M metagenome (GOLD analysis project Ga0080013, IMG submission 69236) | Marine viral communities from the Pacific Ocean - ETNP_6_85 (SPADES assembly) (version 2) | ecosystem: Environmental > Aquatic > Marine > Oceanic | place: Pacific Ocean | collected...
TACAGCAATGCGTGCCAAAACTCCGCTGGCATTTCGATAATACATATCACCAGACGCGTCAGATCCTAACGCAAATCCACCATTTGGAATATCTAAATCACCAGCGATTGTTGTGAGAGAGTCCGCTCCGTTACCGATAGTAACATCGACCTCATCTTCTGCGCTGCCGTCCTCTACTATAAGTCCAGGCTTAAATTCACCGTCATGTGTCGCAACACCCACGCTTATTTTACCACCTTCAGCGCCATTAGACGCATCTGATACGTAACCTTGAATTTTTCCAAAAAGAACCTGATCTTGATTATCATCGTCTCCGTAAAACTCAATTACACCAATTACATCATCGTCTGCCCCGGCAGCGCCCTTATCTTTAACAAATCGAAGACGTGCTCCGTTTGCATCGTTTGTAGTATTTTTAATCACAACGAGAGGGTCTTCAGAGTTTGCCGATGCCATTGTTATTGTATCGGTGTCGATTGTCACCGCAGTTGAGGCATCAATATCGACTGTAGGAGCGGTTACGTTAATAACTGAATCCGCGTCGATTCCCAATTCTCCGTCTGCTTGTTGTTGAACAAAACACGCTGAATCACCAAACATAAGTTTAGTCGTACCGACGCCAGAATCATCAGAAAGCAGGAGGCCGGTATCGTGGACATGTGTTAAGGTTACCTCTCCGTTGACACCGAAAGAGCAAACTGCACCGTCACTAGAAAAAGTCAGATTATCACCAACATTGATATCGCCGTCTGCACTATAAATAACCGCTTTGCTGTTCACAACTGTACCAGCAGAACAACCATCAAGCAGGTTTAATTCAGCAGGGGTTGAGGATACTGCCGTAGTACTAGCGGCTGACAACACGGGAAGGTAATATGTTCCAGCAGACATCGCTGGCAAATTAATTGTTGCATCTGCAGTCGGGTTCACAACACCGAGTACTGTTTCGTGAGCATCTGGAACTGTTCCTTCGAAAGTAAAAGAACTTGTAATTGCAATGGTGGTGCTGTTAACAGTAGTTGTAGCACCCTGAACAGTCAAATCTCCAGTAACTGTCAAGTTATCATTGACTGTGGTCTCGGAAGTGGAGTGTCCGATAGAAATCGGCACGCCGGTTGTGGCGGTACCAATAGTAATTCCATTTGAAGTATTGGAGTTATCAATATTCAGAGTACTAGTAGAGTCTAACGAAATATTACTTCCATCTACGACAAGGGTTCCATCGATATCAGTATTATCCAAATTGGTTACGCCATCTACATCAATATCGCCAGGAACGGTAACAACAGACTGTCCGCCTGCACCAATAGTTACGTCTAGTTCGCCATCAGCGTCCCCATCTTGAATTATAAGCCCAGCAGTTGATGTTCCATCGTTTTCTGCAACAGAAATGGTAAATTTACCACCTTCTTGACCATTAGTATGGACCTTGACTTGAGACTTGATCTCCGAGAACAATACCTGATCTTGACTAGCATCGTCCGCATAAAATTCAATAACACCTGCAACATCGTTTGCTGCACCAGCAGCGCCCTTATCTTTAACAAATCGAAGACGTGCTCCGTTTGCATCACCTGTAGTGTTTTTGATAGTGACAAGTGGGTCGGTTGAATTTGCAGAACTGAAAACAGCGGTATCGGTGTTGATATTTAACTGTCCACTGGCAGCAATTGTTAAATCAGATCCATCGCCTTCAATCTTCTCTCCGTCATCGCCAAAAGTAAGACCAATATCTGCAGGGATGTTAATATCACCACCCGATCCAACTCCGACATGAATGTCGGTACCGTCGCCATACAAATACTCTTGAGTTGCGCCGAGCATAAGTTTTTTATTATTGGCTAATAGTAATGATTCCTCGCCACCATCCATTCTAAATACTTCGTTCCCACCAGCATCAGTGAACTTGATATCTCCATCAGCTGCACCATTATAGACTACTGCATCGCCAGAACTATTAGTGAATTTTAAATACTGTGTGCCGCCATCTTTTAAACTAACGTCTGCACCGTCGGCATCAAGAATAATGTCTGCTGCTGAATCAATAGTTAGGTTTCCGCCATCCGCGACTGAAATTGCTCCTGTGTCGGCGGCATCGTCTCCTTGATCCGCCTTGAGAGTCAAAGTGGCTGTGCCCGCTTCCGCTGCAGTAACTGTAATTCCGGAACCGCTTAAAAATAAACTACCTGTAAACTGTAAACCTGAATCGCTACTAAACTTAGCGTACTGAGTACCATTATCTTTGATGAGAATCGAATCGGCTGAAGCGTCGAGAATGATATCTGTGTTTGAATCTAAAGTTAGATCTCCAGTGGAGTTAATCGTAATCGGGGTCGCTGCGATGGTGAGCCCTGTTGTACCGTCGTGAGTCAAGGTTGCATCAGCACCATCACCCAAGGAAAGAATTGCTGAGTCCGATGTAAGAAGCAGATCATCGCCTACGCGCAGATCGGTTGTGATTTGGGCGTTGCCGGCAACATCAAGAGTATAGGAAGGTGAAGTGTCGCCAACACCAACCTTCTGACCCTTCATCGTAAATGTTGTATTGGTTCCTGTAGAATCTTGCATAACAAGATCGACTCTGTTGTTTCCTGCTCCATTTTGAATTTGGAAGTTTGCTGAGTTCGCGACATTGTTGTCGATTTCAAGAATCAAATCGCCAGAAGAGCCCTCAATTTCTAAAGTACTTGACGGAGAAGATGCTCCAATCCCGACACGATTATTGCTTGCATCGATAACAAGAGTGTTAGAATCAAAGTTTAGGCCATTAGGAGTGGCTGCAGTTGCGGCATTAATAGTTAAGGTGTCGCCAGATGCATCTCCGAAAGTCATTGCATTTGCTGTAACCTTAAAATCTTCTACATGCGCGTCCAAAGTTCCACTAACAATTAAGTTGCCTGTAAATCGACCACTACCACTAACATCTAAGTCATAAGCAGGGCTTGTAGTTCCAATACCGACGTAACTGCCAGCGTCTAATAAGATATCTTTACCAGAAATTAGCTTGAGATCATCTAACGAGGCCGATATGAACATCGCGTTGCTAGACTGTTGAATTACGCCATATTGGGTTCCACCATCTTTGTAGATGACATCGGCACCGTCGGCGTCAAGAATAATATCGCCAGCAACATCTAAAGTTAAGTCACCAGCCGCAACGTCTATCTCCAATGAACTGCCCATCGCTAAAGTGGCCTTTGTCGTTCCCCCATCTTTCAGGACAACATCTCCGCCATCAGCATCAAGAACAATATCGCCAGCAACGTCGATGGTTAGATCACCACCATCTGCAACAGAGATTGTCGCTGCATCTGCTGCGTCATCGCCCTGATCGGCTTTTAAGGTTAAAGTAGCAGCACCCGCTTCGGCACCAACAAGAGTAATTCCTGAGCCAGTTAATTCAATACTTCCTGTGAACTGGTGAACGTCATCTGAATCATTACCAAAACTCGTCGAACCCAAATAATCTGTCTGTGAAACAGTGATCGTGTTGAACTCATATGCCTTTATTGTCCCGGAAACTTCTAAACTTCCAGTGATCATAACGGTCGATCCGCTCTTTGGTTTTATCTTGTTTACGTATAGGGTACTCATATTATCCTTCCTTAAATAGTTTCATACATAATTATCTTTAAACATCCGAAATGTCTATAATTTTTATTAAAAATCGGTATCATCAATATCTATAATTTTTACGTGAGAATCGTCGCCAATCGTTATTTCTTGATCGTCATCAATTGTTATCGGACCATATAAAACAGAATTATAGTTTGCTGGTATCGTTATTGTGGTTATAGTTTGGGCGTTAGCCACCCCCATTGTATACACAATCCCAGCGGAAACAACAACACTACCAGTGGGGAAAGATGTGTCTCCGGCTGCATCAATGGTGACTGCACCGCCATCTGCAACAGAGATGGATGCTGTATCAGATGCATCGTCGCCCTGATCGGCTTTTAGCGTTATAGTGGCGGCTGCCCCTTCTGCGCCTAAAACGACCAGACTTTCCCCTTCTTGAAATTCTAAACTACCCGAAATCTGAACCTTAGTTCCGCTTTGTGGAAAAATTTCATTTACATATAGTTTACTCATAGCTACACTTCCTTACATAAGTATCATCAAACACTTATAATGACCCCGTCATTGATAAAATGTCTCTAACTATTAGAATAGATCCAGACCCAATATGTAATTCTCCTGCGCCCTGAATCGTAATTGGTCCGTATAGAAGCCCATTATGACTATCCGGTATCATTGCTTTTGCGGTTATGGTGTTTGGATTTATATGTACCATACCCGCTATTGCGCCTGATACTTGCAATGTATCGACATTGGACGCACCATCTGTAAAGCCCGATCTCAGAGATATAAATTGGTCTAATTTACCTTTAGTATAATTTCCAATAGTACTCATCAAAACCCTCACAACAGCACAAATTGTGCTAATTGTAATTAGTTGAACAAGTCACATGTTGAAAAAATATGAAATATTATTTTTTGCCGATCTGATAGGCCAATGGTATAACCTTCCCAATATACCATACGAGGCGCTGTGCAACCACATCCGGGTATTTCGTGTGGAGGGTCTGAGTAATATGGCTTGCGAAACTCAAAACCGACCAAATTACAAAGATCTGCTTCAAAAATCTTATATAAAGGTAGGCCCTCCATATCTCCGGAGTATAATGGGCGAGCGGAAACCTCGCAAAAACTATCACAGCCGTAACATTGTTCAGTTGCTAACGGGCCTATATTAAAACTTGTTTTATATGCCTCTGAAGTAAATTCAAAACCAGGAAAAGCAAAAAATAGGAGCAAAAGCAACATTATTTTACAACGTAAAAGACCCCAACTGTTGTCACAACTCCTAAAAGCACGCCTCCAGCAAACCACCAGTGAGTATGATTATTTGGCGCGTCTAATAAAAGTTCCTGCATTTGCCCAATCTGTTTATCTTTTATTCCCAGCATCTGATTATACTGGTCTTGACACTGGTCTAGTTCAGCAGACAAATTCTCCAACTGAAGGTTGCATTGCGCCTTTAATTGGTCTTCTAAAATTTCAAGATTTAGTTTATGTTGCGCAATAAGCGCCTCTCGTTGCGCAATTGCATCTGCAACTGCTGTAGAATTGTACAACACTCCCGAATATGGTGCTGACTGGTTTTTCTGCAATGGTGTGATCTTTGGAAGGTCATCAGCGATCAACTGCAAAGGCATCATTATTAATAATATTGTTGATATAAGCCTAGTCATTGTCAATTTCAAACCCAAAAGTGTCTTTAAGCATCTCTGCTAATTTTTGCGGATCATCGCCAGAGTCTTCCACAATCTGTTTTACTCGTTTTTTCTTATCAGAGGAAATCACTTCTCTTCTTTCCGCATGCTCCTGCTCTAATTGACGCATAATTTCTTGATATTTCTTAAGGCTCTCATCCCTCTTTTTTAAAACCTCTGCATGCGATTTATTAATTGCGTCAACTTCCGCTTTGTGAGATTGTTTTGTAATCTCCAGTATTTTCTTAGCATTTCTCGCTTTTTTACTAAAAACTAAATAAAGAACGAGAGTATAAGCGGCAAGGGCTAGAATCTTCCAATGATTCTTAGCCCATATGACCGCCTTCTTCAAAAAAAGTTTTGTTGCTAACCAACTCACCTTCTTTGTCCATGTTTCCAAGAGGTTGCGATATCGGCAATACCCTGTATTCCGATGTATGCTAAAGAAATCGCCACCCAATCGTCGGAAGTTAACTTCTCAGACGCCAAAAACGCCGTTGCAACCACCCAAACACTAAGTTTTCGGGAAACCCACCTTTCCATAAATTTATCTATTCTTGCTTTCATTGCTTCGCTCATTTTAATCCTCCATTAATGCCTTGAACTTAAATTATCTAAAAAGAACTCGTATTCTTCAAACGCCTCGTCAAGCTTTTGAAGAGCATATTCTTCTTCAGTGTTTGAAGAATCGATATCACTGATTATCTCTCGAAATTCAGTTGTTAATTCAACTATTCTTTCCACCTTATCAAGATATGTAAAAAACGCACCAAGTTTGTCGCCTTCTACGTTGTTAGTTAGTATTTCTCTATACTCTGATAATAAAATCTCGCTCATATTTTTCCCTCCTTTATTGGCTAATATAAGCATAACCATCTTTTCTGTCGATTTCGATGGTTGTGTCAACACAATCTTTTAATGAATCTAAGTGCGAAATAAGAAGCACCGTCTTAAATTGTGTCTTGATCATGTCTGTTAAAATTCTTATGAAACCTTCCATGTTTTCTTCATCTAACGCTGTACCTGGTTCGTCTAGAATAAACATATCTGGCTTTGGCAAATTTGAAACGCCCAAAAGAGCAAGTCGTATTGCCATCGCAGAAATTGTTTTCTCTGCACCGGAGCCTAATTCAATGGGTCGTGCATCAAAACGTGGATGCTTGATGTAAATTTCAAGCTTCTTGTCGTTTGCTTCAAAGAAAACTTCAAAATTAACAATATTTGTAAGAATCTTCGCAATCTCTTCGTTAATGATTGGCAACTTTTTCTTAATAATATCGTAAGGAATACCATTTGGATGCATACACCTCATAAAAAGGTCGTATGCAGAGATATCTTCACGTAATTGTCTTAATTCTTCCTGTTGACCCTTCAAGTTTTCCAGTCTTTGTTCTAGTGAACCGTTTGATTTGTACAATTCTAGCATACTTTCTTCACAATTTTGAAGAGTATCTTTCTTTTTCTTGATATTTTTTTTGATATCTTTCTTACTGTTCACAAGAAGTTCAAGGTTTTCAATCACTTCTCTGTTTTTTTCGTATTCCAAAACTTTTTCATTAAGCTTGTCGACTTCTAACTGAACTGTGATTATCTGACTGTTGTTCTTCTCTACATGCAGAGACAGATCAGAGACTTCTGTTGTTTTCTCAGCCTCTTTGCCTACAATCTGATTATACTTTTCAATATAGTCTTCAATCTTATTGGGATCGAGTTTCACTATTTCTCCTTCGATCTTCTCTGAATTCTGATTGAGTCTATCGATGGCATCCTGCACCAGATTAACATCATTTTGAGCCACGTAAGCGTCTTTGATAAACTTACAATGAGAAAATTCAGATCCACATGGCACTTCTTCCAATAACTTAACTTTCTTGTTTAGATTAGTTAAATTGTTATTCTTAATGTTTAACTCATTGACGATAGAATCAAGCTTTTTCTTGTTCTCTGCAATAATGCTTCTCTTTTCTGTCAAGTCAGTAATGTCAAAAGAGGACTTAAAGTCAACAACCTTTTCAAGGAACGCATTGTTATCTTTAATTTTGTCCTCATTGCTTTGATTTTCCTTAATAAGATCTTGCATCCTGCCTGCTTTAGTTTGCAAATCTTTTCTTAGACTTTCAATATTAACAACCCCTGCTGGCATAGAGTTTATTTTTAAGTCTATTTGCTTCACCTCTTCTTCTAGAGAAAGAAGCCCCTGCTTAACTGACTCGCACACCTTTTTCTGCTCTCTTGTCAGTTTTTGATTAGACTCCATCTCCTCTTCGACTTCGCTAATTTCTTCATCAAAATCTTTCTCTTCAAGACGCCTGACCGCAGCCTTTAAGTCAGCTGTTTCTTCTTTAGCCATCTTGAACTTCTTATCGAAGATCACAAGATCGATAAACTTAGCAAGAATCTCTTTACGCTTTGTTGAACCCTCTTTGATAAACGATAAAGAATCAAGCTGAGAGGCCATTGATGTAAGCAAGAAGTCATCAATTGTGCCAAAAACCTTACGAATGTTCTTGTCTGTATCGTTCCGACTCAATCCATTAAGGCTTTCTGCATCTTCAGTCACTTTACAATGCCTGTTGAACTCTATGTCTGTCTTCGCCTCAATTGTCGTCTCTCCGTGCAGACTCTTTTCGTACTTTTCTGACCTTCTTTCAATCGTATATTCTTTTTTGCCGATAGCAATTTTTAGTTTACCATTGCAAAAATCTTTGTTTTGATTGATGACATGTAGATTTTTCCTATTATTTTTAGAAGTCGTGTTGTAAAGCGTATATAAAAGTCCATCAACAATACTTGACTTTCCTGAATAATTCTTGCCAAAAACTCCGACAATACCGTTAAGATTTTCAAAATCAATTTTATTTTCCTCCCCGTAGTTAAAAAGATTATCCCACTCCATTGAAACAATATTCCAATTAACATTTCTTTGAACTTCTTCTTCTTGTTCAACAATGCTGTTATATTTTCTATTGTACTCAAATACTTTTTCCAAAACATCTTCACTTGGCCGGTAATCTTTGAGATATTCTTTAATAAATTTCTCCTGAATTCCGACATCTCGAAGATCTTCTTTCAAAAAGTTCTTAGTTAGTTCTTCGACACTTCCCCTTTCGCCTGCTGCCTTGTTTAAGAAGGTGGTTGTCTCGGGATTTAACGTCGCTCTTGCAACATCCAGTGCTTTTTTAATAACATTTAACGGTAAATTGTTGTTAGCGCGGATTCGAAGTCTTGCATTCTCTGGAACTTGTAGGTTACGTGGTAACTTTCCTTTCGGCGTTAAGTCGATTGTCATGAAAGGCTTCGGATTTGGGACGGAAATGGCCCTTACAGCGTAGTTTTCCTTATCTTGTATATCCCACAGCAAAAAGCCCTTATCGTTCGTCTCACCGTGATTCTGTTGGACTGTGGACCCACAATAGCGAACTCTCCCATCATCATCAAGTATTTGATTTGTTTTATGAATATCTCCAAGCAGTGCATAGTCGTGACCATCAAAGATACTGATGTCATTGTCACCAAACTCCATCACCCAATTCTGGTCTGTTCTGCAACCATGAATGGATCCGTGATGTATCGCAATGTTGACCTTGTCCTTGTCTGACGGCTCTACCCAATTCTCCTCATCGAATATAGAAAGAACGTTCAAACTAAACTTATCATTTAGGTGTGTTTCTCCAGACTTCTTAAGAAAGTGTAAATTTGGATGTGCCAACGCCTCAACAATTGGAGTAATAGCATCTTGACGATTGCTGTTCTTAAGATTTCCGTCATGATTACCGGGGATTATATACAATGGCGCAATATCTGCGAGACTCTTTAAGAACCATTGAGCCAAGTCAAAATATTCAGGACTCAACTGCGTCTTTGTATGCGCTAAATCGCCACAATGGACGATGCAATCAACCTTTTCTTCTCGTAAAATGTCATATATCTTATTAAACACTTCACGATATTCCTGGTGATACTTTAAATTACGAATGTGTGTATCTGCTAAGTGAGCAAATTTCAAATTATACCTCTTTTATACTTCTATGGAGTTTAGAGAGTGCTCAACCATAAAAGTGTCTGGATTCATAAATTGAGCACTCTCTTTACGTTCTTGGAATTCTTGCTTTGTCATCTCGCCAACATCTTCATAACCAGACGTGTCGATCTTGTAGACCTCCACTCCGTACAAAAGAAGGTTTGAGATTACTTTCATACTTTTCTTCTCTGCATCTTTATCCAAAGCAACGAAGATTGCAGTGTCGTTTTTAGCAATCTTCTGAAATAATTTACTGTTCTCTCTCAAAGTTGACCCGAGCAAAGGAATAGAATTCGGACCAGCCTTTATCGCATCAAAAATGCCCTCAACCAACACCAAGTCAGAATCCCAATCAATGAATAGTTCATTAAAAACAACATCTTTTGTGGTCGAAGGGTTCAGATATTTTCTCCAATCATTTGTGTAACTTCTAGCAACAAAATAATTTAACCCTCCCTGCTCATTAAATGAGGGGATCAAGATGCGACCTTCAAAGGGGCCTCTGACACAATAACCAATCTTCCACCTAATAACATCGTCTCTTGTAATGCCTCGATTTTCAAGATAATTCATTGCTTTTATCGAGGATAGCGGCTGACTCTTACCTGTTAATGTAACAAATTCTTCTGGTAATGTCAAGTGCTCTTGTTTTTCATCTTTAGTTTCTTTAAAAAGTTCGTCAAAGTTCAGAACCTCTTCTCTCCCACTCATAGAATCCCATTCACGAAGCTGTGAGTAGTTGCCGAATCTTCTCACAACTCTTCTAAGCGACCTACCATGCGTATCACATATCCAACACTTATAACAATCTTTGTCGACATTAACAGAAAACTTCTGTTTATGGTGATTGCAGTAAGGGCAATAAAAAAGAATCTCGTTATTTGAGGCGAAGGCTTTACCTAATATCTGTTTTAGGAATTTAACTTTTTCCATCCTGCTCTCGCGATGATAAGAGAATCTGCCATATCATAGTATTTTGGTTTTGGATTTCCATACTTTGTATATTCTACCTCAAAAGACTCCTCATTGTCAAGTAAAAAATTTAAAACTATTTGTTTTGCCTTTTTGCCTCTCTCAACTTTTATTCCGCAAGATTTCCTTGCTGTTGCTGCTCCGATATATTCCGGTTCTATTTCAAAGTCTCTCTTACAGATATATGATACTATACCATTAAATTTAGCAAGTGTCAACAAAGTTTTTGCAGATGATAATCCTGGCCTGAACGCCATTAAAGACTGTTCAATAAAGATCGACTTAAACTTGAGTCTCTTAACATCGTACAATCTAGCCAGCATTTGCTTGACCCTCTCTGCTTTACTATGCAACGTCGGGAAATGATTTTTATTTCTCAAGTCCCACGCTTCACAATAAAGAACCTTTCCATCATTATCGAGAACAGTTGCTCCAACAATGCTGGTGCTGATGTCTAATCCAAGTATCATATATCGAGTTTTAATTTAAAAGTGTAATCTCTTTCTTCGGTCTTCTTAACTGGCGTTGCAACTTTTGCAATTCCAAGAAGGTTCTTATTTTCATCGTAAATGCCGATTTTTGAAATATAAGTCTCTTTCTTGAAACTTGCCGTATGACAATTATACGAGCTACTGACAATATTTTTAATAGAAATTTTATTATATTGGTGATAAAAAAGACTTCCCGTGTCAGCAAGCATGCTTGATCCTGAAAATATTACGTTGGTAGAATTATCTCCTCCTACAATGATGGACCCCGTCGCGTTTCCATCTATATAACTTGGATTATTCGAATGGTTCAACCTTCCTCTTTCAGCATGAGCCATCATTGTCAAGACAGGGGTATAATTCGTTCCCTCAAAGCCAAGCCAATAACTTGAAGAAACTAGTGCAGATTGATAAGCGACAGAGCCCGAACCATCAAGTGGTATCCCCGTTCCCCAATATTCCCACCTTGGCAGGACAGCAGAACCTCCTGTGTAGGTAAGTTTATTGGCGCTGTCATCGTGAATACTTATATCCCAACTGCCCGTTAATAAAATAATTCCTTCATTATAAAGAACTACACCGGCTACACTGCCGCTTCCACCGCTTCCAGTTGGCCCAACCTGAATCAATTCGCCATTTTGATTTATATCTGTACATTGACCAATCAAGGTTCCGCTCAAATAAAATTTTAAATCGACGGTGCCTTTCTCGATTCTACTTCCATAGTACATGGAAGGGATGTTTATAAAATTTATGGCTTGTGCTGCTTTATTCCACTCTCCTGACGCGGAAAATGCATAGTGGCGACTGATAGGTTTATAGTGATTGAGCGTATTTTTTAAAGCGTGTATATAAGAACCTGAAACAGTTGTTGCCTTTTGCTTTTGACTAAGCGGATCAAAAATAATAATTTGTTTACTTTCTGACTTGTTGTTTGCATTTGGAAAATCTGCAGGATAATATCTTCTGGCAATAGATGCTGACAAAGGATAACTGAAACTGGCTGTTAATATATCTCCGGGATCCGCTTCGTTTACAGAGGCTGTTGACATTGTCTTAAAGGCTATAGAATCTCCCGTCAAGTGTACAAATGGATGAATCATTGCCTTTACACCGACCTCTGTTGAATAGTTGTAGGTGTGCAAATGTTCGGGCCTGTCGACATTTAGTTCGTATAAACTGATATCTCCAACAGGAGTGTGTGTGACATTTCCACTGTGATTGAATGCTACTCCGTCGTTTGTTGGAGGTAATAAACTACCTGTATCAAAGGGGGCATTATTGTAAAAAACACTGCCGCTATAAATTATTAAATTTGTTTTTGGGCGCGTTTTTATTCTATTGTAAAAAACATCATTTCTTCCGAATCTGTATAAAGGCATCTTCCAACAACCATCTTAAAAGTCCAGTCTAACACGCAAAGTAAGTTCGCTTTCAGGAGTTTTTTTGATGGGCTCGGACAGTTTTGCCACTGCCATAAGTTCGTTTTCTGCAGAATACAACCCAACCGTTGTTACATATGAAACTGGTTGATCCAAGCTGGACTCTTTAACTCTGATTTTGCTCCCGGAAACATACGTTGGGTTAGAACTGTAATTAAACTCATTGTGTCTCATTCTACAAAAGTGAACTGTAGAGTTTAACTCTGTTGTATTATTAAAATCTAAGTTCTTCCATCTGTTTCGAAGACCGTCACAACTTCTTTGAATTGTTGAACCAGTAAGAGTGTCATGTGCAGTTTGGGTTCCGGTCTCAAATTGATCACGAAGAATATCTACAGAGGCGGAAAGAATTCCTCTTCCATTCCAACCATCAGCATCACCTGAGTTTATCATGAACGCTGAAGCGGAAAGAACTGCGATTCCTGCTTGATAGAACAATAGCCCAACTGGGAATGTTATATCTCCTGTGGTGATATTGTCTGCTCCGCTTAGAGGAGTTCCCATACTGTTACTCGCACTTAAAATTGCATACTCTCCGGCAGGCGAATCAGTGAAATAATCAGTAAGTCCGTTTGTGTCCGCAAGCTTAATTGTTTTTTCAAAGGGTTGAGTAGATGTTGCATTCACACCAACCTCAAGACTAAAAGATCCCTTTTTAACTTCATCTTTAGTCAACAATCTTGAGAAGTTAACAAAATAAACTTCTCTCATATTAATCGATTGTCCAGGAATTTTAAATTCTTTGATTGATCCAGTGATATCGTGACCCATCAATACTTGCGCCATTTGATTATAAAGGTTAATCTTTTTAGCATTTTGCGAATTGCCAGAAGCCGAAAGCGCAGATCTTGAACCATATCCGACAGTTAAGTCATAAATATGATTAGCAGAAGAACTTAAATAAGGATAGTCATACACAGACTCAAACATTCCGTGAGAGTATGTTTTAATATGCGGTTCGCTGCCAAGAGCGGTTGCTGCAGTTCCGTATGTTCCTGAAACAATCGATCCCGTAAGCGGGATTGCTTCATGAAGAAGCGTTTTAGTTGTTACCTTATCTGAAGGGTGGAGATCTTTGAATGTGTTAGCCATTATTTTTACCTTTATACCATTTTAACGAATCTAACAGGAATGTCAATTCTTGCGCCCGTTGTTTGTCCCGTTACTCTTACAACAGTGTCAATGTACTTTACAGATTGAACAGTCGAACTAGCATCCGAAGAGCGAGTCCAATTGCCTGACGCTCCAAGTTTATCAAACAGGAAGTCACTTTGTTGAAGATCTATAGAGGACAATATCTTAAATTCAAGTTTTGTACCGCGTGGCCCTTTGATAACAGACTCGCTCTTATCAGCAGAACTTGTATCCGTCGTCAGGTCTCCTATTAAAGTTCCTGTTGAGGTAGAGCCTGCTGAAATATAATAGTGGTGAATGTTGTCGTCGTCAAGAAAACTAAACGGCACTACTTGTGGGTTGTCTGAAGATTTAGTTGCAACTTTGCCAAGTCTAGCATCGATTTCAATCTTATACTGATTCTCATACAAATCAAAAGACTTAAGTGGGACTGTTGGATCAATCTCGTTTGTGTCCAGTCCCTGATCAATTCGTATAATTGAACCTCCGTTTCCGGTGGTTCCTCTGAGAACTCCATTAGAGTTTGCAAATAATCCGGGGTTACTAGACAATGTTTCTTTTTCTGAAGTGTCTGCGTCAACAAGAACAACAAACTTGTTGTCACCGCCGCCAACCAATGCTTGATTGCTTGTGCTGTTGCGGGCGTTGTCTGAATGCGCTGTCTCGTTCAGTCGTAAAACTGGGAGATATAGTAAATCGGGATTCTTGATCATTAACAACTTATGCTTCATCATTGATGTGTTATTTGTGAAAGCTTCTAATATTGGGGTCTGCAAAAGATCTAGATCGTAATATGCGCTTCCATTCGCATGATCCTTATTATAAAGTTCATAATTAATCTCATCGTCTCCCAATGAAAACTTTGCAATATTAAAACTTCCCTCAGCCATTCTCTTTCTTCCGAAGTCGGTTAAAACAGCGTCTAAGATGATATCGCCAGAATTGTCTAAGAATCCCATATTTTTTTTCTCCTAATTCTTTGTTTATAAATAGTTTTGTTTAGTAAAATAGCTCATTTCCTAAAATTTATTACTCTATCAGCACTCTTCCTCATCAGGATCTTGAGTAGTTGTTATATCAGTTCCCGTCAAATCAGGTGGTATAATTTTGCTGGTCATTGGGTCTTCTACTATCTCCGCCATACTCTCCCAAATGATGTCTTCCTCTGGTGTTTTGTTATGATTGTGGCTAAATCTAAGAATGAAATCCATCTTTCTGCCAGTTGATTTAGACGTCAGTCTAACCTTAAACTTCCTAAAAGTATCGTCTCTGAATAAAGACTCTTCTGTTAGCCCGATTGGGACATTGTAAGAGTCGGGTGCTCTTCCGCGAGTAACGTGTCCAGTAGAGGTCCTTTTCTTTCCTTGTGGGCCATATGCCCAATTATCAAAAACACCAGCAGTGTTTTCGTCCAACACTGATTGTTCATATGTGGGCCTAACCTGTAAGAGTTTTCTCATTGGCTTGGTAAAAGTTTCTTTTGGATCCTGAAATTCAAATATTTTGGTTGCCAAATACACCGCTCCGGAGTTGTTTACTAACTCAATTTCATATATGCTAGTCGGATTAGACATATTGCCTCTGCTATCTTTGGCTCTAAAAATATAATAATATTTCTTATTTGGAACAATGTTCTCAAAGTGCCCAATCGAAGACGCACCATCTAAAGGAATCTCTTTATAATAGTTTCCGTCTACAGAGTTATCATAAGTCGCCTTTCCGAAATCCATATAACTTGTAGGCTTGTATCCTAGTCTGAAAACCTCATATGAAACTGGGATGTCGTCTGTTTTATATATTAGAGGAAAGTTGTTTTGTATTAAAACTCCAATTTTGGCTTTTAGTTGTAGTACAGGGTTTCCAATACTGGATGCTTGTGCATATTTTTGTTCAATAAGGGTCTTTTCTTTAGTGGATATGTTCATGCTACTAAGTTCTTCATCAAAATCAAGAATCTTTGCATTAATATATTGATGAATATATTGTGGAACTGGGTCTTCTTCAGGGCGTTGCGTAGAACTGAAAATATTTATAGGCTTTTGTTTAGAGGTCAGTGAACCCTCTCTGAGGTTGAAGAGAAATTGCCTATCATTATTCTTAAACGGAATAGGCTCAACCTCTGGCGGTGTCGGATTGAGATCGACAACCTTTATAAATGGTGTTTCAAAATAGGGTAGTTCAACAATTAAAGGATCGGGAACCGACTCAACTTCTACTCTCAAAGAAAAAGGTCCTGGTTTTGGTGGTACGCCAGGTCCATCTCCTGGACTAAAGCCTCCTCCTCCAAGACTTACGCCTCTCATTTTATAAGCATATCTTGTGCCAACAATCAACTGTAGTGCCGTAACTACATATTTGTACCCTACTCCGTACTTGACTTGCGAATCAACATAGTTGAAAACTTCTTTGCTGCCACTATTAAGAAATAAAATTCTTTTTTTGACCTTCTGTTCATCATCGCTGACACCTTCTCTGATTTTCTCTATAACATATCCTATTGTTTCGCTGTGGGCTAGTTTTCCGTCTAATATTTCTGAAAAACTTCTAGTTTTAGAATATAAAGGTTGTAACCCGTGCATTATCCAATCTCTTATGTGCTCATTTTGATCAGCACCAGATGGGCCAACAGGAGTTGCTACTCCATCGACTCCGTGTATAAACTTTAAAAACGGCATATAATGTTCTTCGCTATAATCTTTAAAGAAGGTTGTATAATTTGCGTCAGGGGCATCAGATCCCTCACTATTTGAGCTTCCTTCGTCTAATAAAAGATCTTTAGGCCTTCTCAAAGAAGGGTCATTAACATCTAAAATGGTTGGGTTTGCTGGGTCTTCAATTTCTTGTCCTGGGAAGTTCCCAACAAGAATAGTCTTCGGCAGATAGTAGTTATACAAAAACCCGCCACATACAAACAGGTTTCTTGCGAATCTTGTTAAATTAAGAGTGTCGCGAGCCACATACTTTGCTTCTTCTAACTCATCAGGCATTAAACCATCTGTCATCACCAGTGGTGTCACCGTCCAATCATCATGAACTTGTTTTATATACTGTGAAGATTCATTTAAAGATCTAAAATAGGATGGCCTATCTGGCTTTTCCTGCTTGGCCTCCATAATTCTCTTTACTATTGAATATTCTGGTGAATATTCCAAATCCTTAACCTTTGTAACATCTATTTCGATGAGTTGTTTGCTCAGTCCTGCTACGCCCACTTCTGCTACACCTGGTACTGTATATTCTCTAGACCCTCCGAAAAATAATGGTTTTAGACTTCCTGCGTAGGCTGGCTCAGTGTAGAAACTAATTTTATTATAGAAGGGGTACATTGTTATGTTTGCAGGGTTGTCCTCCATTACCCGGATACTTTCATCTAGTAAGATGGTGTTCTTAAAGTGATCAAGAGGGGTAATTCCGCCTGACCAAAATGGGTGGTCGGCAGCAGTACCTGATACATACTTTGCCCACTTTTGGTGGTAATTTTCAGTTTTCGCTTCGCCAGCCTTTAAAAACTTTATTCCAGACCCGGCGTAACCCTCACCCATTGGCACGGCTTCATACGAAAACTGATCTACAAAAACATCAAGTTTGCCAGCTAGTGTAACAAATTGGTGATAGTTTTTTTCAGTTGGAAGAAACTCGGGGTTGTCAAAAGTTATCTTATCGAAGGTGTTGACTTCCATTGAAATCGCATGATGATCAGGCAGAGTGTGTTCTGGTATATAATCTGGCTTTATAGCCTCCTCGTATGATTCGAGCTTGTTTTGAAAAATTGGAGAAGTGTGAAAGCCTATAACGTCTTCCGGATGAGAATCTGGTCTTATATACCTCGATACATAATCGTAATATTCTCTTTCTAGTTTTTCATCTTTAGCGATTATCTCAGAGGCTTTTTGGAAGACCCCTTTGATCTGTACAAGATGCTCCGGAAGGGTTTGATTGTTTGGATATCTTATTTCAAGTATCTCTCTTATAGGCTTTCCCTTTGTATAAGGAGAGGACTGTGGCGAATTGTAGAATCTACTAATCCTCCAGACACTGTTTACATCTGCAACCAAATCATTCTGCTTTTTCTGAACCACCGGAGTGAGTGGACTTTGTCCATAGTAGATGTCTCCAAGATACCAAGAATTCTTGTGATGTATGAGTTGGTAGTTAAAATACTGTCCATAAAAAGCGCGGTCAATATAATCGTCAATCGGACCCATTGAGCCGTCTGTGGAAAACGCCTTCCCGATGTCGCTCATAAGAGCAATTCTTTCAAATCCGTAGCCTTTAGCCTTAAAATCATTAATGCTTTTTAAAAACTTTATTTGCCCGCCATGGTCGGTAACTTCGTTCGCCCAGATTCTACCAAGAAATAATCTAACAAAATCCGATAAAGGTTCTGGTCCCAGCGTCCCCCACGAATCAGTTAAGGCTCTTTGCCAAACAAGATGTCCTCCAACTTCTGATTTATAAAACTTTGCTATGTCTAAGATACCGGATATGTATGGTGAATACGTATCTTTATTTCCAAAAACAGAAGCCTCTCTATTAAAAATATGATATTTTCCCTGTAAGATAGGCCCATAGTTGGATAGAAAACCGAAATCACCGCCTTTGGTAGTTTGGCCAACCGCAGGGTTAGGATTAAATAATCTTTTTTTATCTATAATATTAGCCATTTATTAGTCCTTAATAAGAAGTGGTAGTCATTGTTGCTGCGCCCTGCGTTGCTCCTGCCGTTGTCGTTGGCGTTCCAGAAGGAGTCAAAAGAAAGTACTGATTATATACAGGATAGTCAAGCTGATTTATGCTAGGCCTGCCCATCTTTTTATTAGTCTCCTTTATAATCCTGCACAGATAAGTATTTGTATCATTTAATATACTATCAGTTAAGGGCTCAAAAATAGGCCGTTTTATTTGAGCCCCTTCTGTTCCTTGTTCATAGCCAGTCATAACCTCAACTTTATATAAATTTATAAAATTTTGATAAAACCAGCCAAAGTTTCCTTGATCCCCTGAATAATTCAAGATATTAGTGCCACTCTCTGTAGAGTTTGCAATTATTAAAGCCTTGGTTTGTGGCGGTAAAGTGTTTAAAGTTGTATCATCCGGTGGGCAATGGGTTGCGATGCGTATTCCGCTAGATCGATTTCGAAGATCATAGTATGTCCTCTCAGTATAGCGATTGATTTTTTCAGTTGCATTGCTTATGGTTGCTATATCTTTTATCTTATCTGCCACAATACTATACTTTTCTTTCTTGTCGTTTAATCTCAAAACGTTTCCAGCATCGAGTCCTTTAATTGGTGCTTTTTCATCAACTTCTGAAATTAGATTGTCAGTTTTCTTTGATTTCTTTCTTTTTGGATAGAAATTAAAAGAGGAATCATTCGACGCGGTTTTCTTTGAAGACCTTATTTTCTCTAAAGAGTTATAATCTGAAATCTTCGCAACAATCTTATTTTGTTCCCTTAATTCACTTGTGTCCTTTGGGATGTGAGAACAATCTACTTCGTCTTTTTTCCCAAAGGAAACCTTTAAAGGGCTAAAATATTGATTACTGGGAGATGCGGCAATCTCTATCTCATCAACAATTGCGCTTGTTGGTAACTCCCTGAAATATTTGTTAAATTCGTTACCTCTTCTTTCTTTAAATTTAGTTTTAGACACCGATGCTAATGATAGCCTTCCAGATTCAAAGAAATCAAAGACCCTTTGTCCGCAATTCTCTTCTGAATTGGCATTGTATATGGTCTCAAACGTCTTATCAATCCTTAGAAGACGAGCACTACCTTGCGCAAATGTTTCGTTTGCTGGTCTAACCGTATTTTTTAAGCTCTTGTTTGTAGGTCCCGACCTTAATGAATCATAATCTTTTTCGAGGATATGAATGTTATCTCCCACAATTGATAAAAATTCGTTAATTAACGATGGAGAACTTTTTCTCGGATGGATCATTCTATAGAGATCTTGCCATGGAAGATTCCTTCTATTAGAGTGTGTTAGAAATGAAACATGTTTTACATATTCTTTTAACGCAGAGGTTATATTGGCTTTCATTTTGTTTTCAAACTCAATCACGAAATCTTCATCAAACTTTTTTGCTACTTGATTATATCTTTTCTGCGAGGCTCTTAAATAATAATCTTTAAAAACACCATGCAAATTTTGAACTTTATGCAGTGTCTCTTTCAACATGTCAACTGTTGGGTCCAGCATTTCTAGTGAAACAGTGTAAGAAAAAGTACCCTGCAGGTCTCCAGCACTTGAAATGTCAATTCCGCTAAAATATCGCACACCAATAGGATTAAACACACCGAAGACAGTCTCACTTATACTGCCCTTTTCTACTAAAGTGTCTGGTATGTTTGGCCCTATTTTATCTTTTCTTTTGAGTGTTCTCTCATAGTATGTTCGCGGGATCAGCCTACCTCCCTCGTTTTCGCTTTGAGTCTCTGCAACAACTTGAGGAGACGATCTTTCGAAGCCCTCTCTTTTTTTCACAACCTTTAGACTAGAAATGTTAATTTTGTTTGAGATACTCTGTAGGCTTTGGGGATCTTTTAAGATCGCCGGATAAGCACAATTGTTCTTTAAATATGTCAAGGTATCCAATCCAAATAAGAATCTAGCCTTCTCATCAGAATCTCTAGAGATAAAGATATCAGTAAAATATGGAATCTTCTCTCGTTTTGAACTTATAAACCCGCTGGGTGTTTTATAACTTGTTTCACCGACCGTATCCTTTAAAGACCTGGTATCTATAACTTCTCTTACCGGCAAGGTCTGTTCTACAAATGGAAGCTCTGCTTCTAACAAAAGCCCACTAGACGTTATATAACGCCCATCTTGTGTTCGCTCAACAATATCTGTTGGAAGATTATTTTGAGTTGTATAGTATTTTTTACTCGTAACAATTTTACCTCCCTGCAGGATATTCTTTTTTAATAAAAAATCTACTTCTGGTACATCGTTTTCTTTATCGCGTCGAGAACTAAAAGGCACCAGGAACATTGTTAAATTAGTATCAACAGGGAGATCTTTAAATGTAGCCGAGATTGGTATTAAATATTTAGAACCGCCAGCACTATCCTGAAAACGAGGTAAGTCATCAACTGAATTTACTATAGATGGATCTATTTTAGCGATCAAGACTCTTCTTTTCTCAGGATTATATGCAAGCCTGTGTACGTGAGGCGGAGCGCCTTCGGCTCCATACAAGTCTTGACAATTTGGATAACACTCACTTTTTGCTGATTTTATATTATATTCTTGTACTTTATGCACATGGTTTATCATTGGCTCCGAAGGGTGATATGCTTTTTGAGTCATACCAGTACCTTTATAGTCCAACATATATTCATGTCTGTGTCCTGCATTTTCAGTTGTCACACCATACATGATGTTCGAATCCTTATCTCCTCTGTTTATCCATAAATCTTTTATAAGCATATGTCTTGGCAAAGACAGTGAGTTATTTATAAATTGCGGTTGTGTGCTCAATGCTATAAAAAAGTTCGCAGAACTTATGTCTCTTAAGTTTCTTGCAAAGTTTGCTGCTGGTAATCTTGAGAATGCTTTTGGTATACTGACCTCAGCATCAAACTCAATTTGAAGATCCATTTTTCTTTCAGATGAATCTTTTAGATAGAACCTAAAATTTACTAGACGTGGTAACATTAGCAAGGCTCCTCAGTGTCGTCTGATGTTGCATATATATCTTTTGATTTTACATTTGGTAGTTTCGTATCACAAGCAATTATCCTGTCATTTAATCTATTTCTTTTCTTGTCGAAACTTTCCGCAAGATCCGATGCACAAATTATATCTTCAGTTATTTCCTCATCCACATAAATGTCAACCCAGTACTCAACATGTTCTGGTGTGATTTCGCTATGGATGTTTGGATCATAAAAAGCCAACGGTTTATACCCTTTACTTATAAGGTAGGTTTCTGGTGCTGCAGCATCTCCTGTGTTTACTGTGAGATTTACATGCTCTTCAATTAAAAATTCAATATCGAAATTCTCTCTTAAAAAGTCAACATTCTCTTCCAGAACTTCCACAAGCATATAATCGTTCTTAACCTGCATTACTGAGCCGTCTTGATATGGGCCTCCTGGTGGAGTGTGCCCTTGTGAGAAAAAATCAGCCATCGCTTCCGCAGCGTTTTCTGCTCCGTCCAAATCAATCTCATTATAATCAAGGCCATAATTGATGCTATCAACATCTTTTTCCATATAGTTTTTAGTCAACTCGCCTGTGTTGGGATTGATATAGGTTACATAGGATTGGTTCTCTATCGTCGTGGTAAGTTGTGGTATTCTAACTATATGTTTTCTGTTGTTCGCAGAATATTCATAATAGTCATAAGAAGAGAGAAGGCTATTATTATAATATGTTACCTTCCAAGAAGGGTGATACTGAGAAGATACCGCAGAGTTTCCCATTGGTTCTGGTAAATACTCATCCCTTATTATGATTTTTTGTTGAGGATTGTAATAATTTACCTGCTTTGTCCTTTGTTCTTCAAGTCCTCTAAAGTTGTGTTGCGACTTTATTCTTGGTATCTCTTCTATTCTGTTCTCGCTTTCATTTTGTTTTTCAAGGACGCCGCCTGATTCGGAATCATATGTGATATCATCATCAAAAAAAGCATAGTAAACCGGTTTAAACTTCCCCAAAGACAGCAGTCTCTTGCCGTCCTGTGTCAGTTTGACATCTAATACTTCTTCTTTTCTATTAAAAAATTCCATTTCTACCAGTAATTATCCCAATTTGCTAAATTTCAGCCCATAAAGGCTCCCTGTAATCATTCTGATTCAGATGGCGGCATTTCTGTTTGCATCGCAACATAGGTTGTTGGTGCAGATTTGCTTGTTCCGTTTGAATCTGAATCTCCTGACTGTTTCGTTTGCATCCCCATATAAGTTGTTGGTGCAGACTTGCTTGTCCCCTTTCCTTGTTCTGTTTGCATTCCCATGTAGGTTGTTGGTGCAGACGCCTCACTGGTTCCATCTCCAGGATCCTGCATTGAAAACTTAAGACTACTTTGAAGGGTCTTACTAGTAAACTCTGCTTCTGCATCCAGTTTCGCCAACTCGACAAGCGAAAAGAAGTCATAAGGCCAATTATAACTATAAGTAGGAATTTTGGACTCACCACCAATCTGAAGCTTAAACCCAAATCTGTCGTCATCAGTTGAGTCTGCTGTCGTAGCGAAATAGTTAAAGTTCGCTCTTTGTTTTACCTTAAATACCATCCATTGTGTTTCGGGTGGAAGTTCTTCGCCAGAAAAGAACTCGTTTTTAGCCATGACGTGCGAAATCACAACTTCTTCTTTTTCAGCAGTTGTCGATATTTTTGGCGTAAGGTTTTGCCAGATATCGGATAAGTCATCCCTGTCTAATCTATGAGTAAATTCAAATATATACGCAACGAATGGCTTCACATTCTTGTTGTTTAAAAAGTCTAGGTGTGGAGGGAAAACATATTTCTGCATCGACTCAACCATATTAGTGATTGATTCTCCAGGAATCTTGTTCTTGCTCTGCAGAATTCCAACTTGCTGTTTAGTTGCGACTCCCAAAACATAGTCAATTTGAGACTTTAAGACTGGGAAGAACCTTCTTTTCCTCTTCTTTTCTATAAATGGGATCGCTACTATCGCTTCAGATATTAATTTTTCATCAGCAACCTCTCCAACTCGCTTCTGTTCAGGACTAAACCCGCATACGTCAATTAAAGAACCAGTTGTTGGCTGAACGCCTATGGCATTTAGATCTGCTCCGGTAGATGGAAAGCTTTCTTTTATTCTCATGAAGATCCCTTCTTGCCCAGTTGGAGCGGAGCCATACGCTCCCCAAATTGATTTTGTTGCGACAGAACTTGTTAAAACATTAAACGGTGCTCCAGTGTTCGATGGATCGTACGCAACTTGTGCATCATATAAAGTTCCAACATTTGAAGAGGACACATTAATTGTCGGACATTCAAATTTAGGACTTATAACCCAAACATCGTTTGCTGAACTAATTGAATCTTTAATTTTATCTGCTACAAATTTACCATCTGCGGCCTTTTCAACGCCATATTCAATCTCTTTCAATCTTGTTTTACCAAAGAGGTTTATTGAGGAAGAAACCCTCATTTGAGACAAGCCTGCTGCTGCACTAAGCTCTTTTGACCTTTGAAGAACGTTTGTCATATATGTATAACTGGATGTAAACAGGGTTTCCACTTTAGCCCCGGCTAGTATTTCATCTAAAGTAAAGGTCTTGCTCTCATTATCCAAAAGGAAGTCTTTCTTATGTGGGCTGAAGGCTAGTCTAGCAATTGCTGCTCCATAAAAATATGGAGGAGTGTACGGAGCGAATGAAGGGTCGATGTTATTAAACTCCATGTTCATAGTTACCTGCCCTGCTGGAACAGCGTGAACAGGCATTGTTTTTACAGGGGGTCCATAAATAGCACCCCTATAGTTTGCAAAATATCGGTCGCCACCAGCAGAAACACCAAAATCTTTTGCCACGCCTGCAGCAGAATTATAATCTACTTTAAATTGTACATGTGATGGTCCCTCTGATAGTACAAAATTATCCGTTTTATAAAGCTCAACATCCATATAATAAGTTGTTCCTGAAACCATTGGTTTAAACTTGCTTTCTGGAGCGGACGTAAAAGATTTAAACTTTTGATTTTGAAGAAAGAAGTTAGGCACTTCTGCTAAGAAGTTGTGCATCGCAAGTGAATATTGTGGCTTACTTTTACCATTCCAATCAAAGAAGATGTGTTGTTGAGATCCTGAGTGTGGATATAGAAGGCTTATTCTATAATCCGGGAATCCACTGTCTGAGGCTCCTGAAACAGGTATATATCTTTGTGGCTCAACCAGTGCTTCAAAAGGCATTCTATAATCAAAGATACCCCCTCCTCCAGCAGTATCAACTTGGGGGTCTCCTGCAAAACTAAAAAATGAGAAATGTTCTCCGTCAACTCCATGCTCTGGAGGGGTTGAGGCCGTAACATTAACAGAGCCCGTACACACCGGCCAGTCCACAGCAATCCCCGATTTTACAGTGTTATACATGATTCCTGGTGCAAAGAATGGCTGTAATAAAGATTGTAGTTTCTCTGCTTGTTGTGCATCTGGTGTAAGACTGGTTATTTTAGAACCGCCGATGAAAGGTCCGAACGACTGAGATAAAAGTCCTCCAAGTTGCACAGTTCTCAAAACGGGATAAAACCCCTGATATGGTAACAGTTTTTTAACACCGTTGCATTTAAGAGTCAGCCTAGAAAGTCTTGCATTATCAAGATCTTCCGAAACTTCTGCGAAATGTTTCATAAAGTCAGAATGTGAATAAGTTGTAAAGAAGTCCTCATTATAGGATCCCGTACCAGCCGCATCTGCACTTGCAGATACCTTCGCTCCCTCAAGTGTTAGAAAGCGATTATTGAACGAGAATCCGTTGTCAACGTAGTAGTCCATATGTTCAGAAATCCTAAACTCTGGTATGACTGTGTGATCTTGTCCCATTCCTTTTATATCCTGAGCGTAATCGTCATATGAATCATACCAAGGATTTTTACCGGCAAATTCACTAGTTCTATAGAAATTATAGTTAAGATTCCAAGATCTATTGTATTCCATTCCCCAAAGTTTAGTTGTGCCAGCATCACTAGACCAATTAACAAAATTTGGATAGATAAACTGCTGAGATGCCGTCGGGGCTGTTGCCGTAAGATAACCAGCGCCTCGACTTGGTACAGTATCTGAGGTACCTAATGCCGCAGACACATGAAGGATCCCTCTAAATCTTTTATTTCCACCTGGATCGCTAAGTTGAGAGAATGCGTCTTTTACAATCGTAAACTCTGTAGGGGCCATCAACTCCCCATTGATCCCGTTATAAGTTGATAACTTTGATGTTGAGGTAGAACCAGAAACATAGTACCCATCTAAAGGCCATACACTTAAAGCGGGCGGCTGTACAATGGAGGCGTCAAGAACGCCGCCTAGTGAAGAAGAATATGCTCCAACATTTAGAACTTGTAATTTATCTGTAGTATTCTTTGCTGTCCCCGAAGTTCTCTTTCTGTCTGTGACACCGTCTCTCCAGAAAGTTCTTTGATCGCCCAATCGAGAAGAGTCTATTTGCGCCTGCGTCTCTGTATATGAAATTCTTCCTCTTGCTTTTGCCAAGAATGCGTTTTCCTCTCTAGGGTAAACCGTTTCAGAGTATGTTAACTTGCTGAGTTGTAGTTGGTTTGATGGGCTTTGTATTACCGACTTAAAAGAATCATATTGAGTCTTTTTAGCCTTTGCTACTTGATCCAGTCCAAGTTTATAATCTAAAGTATCATCTGGCATAAACTCTAACTCATTTCCAAATGACTGATCTATTTCTACAGGCTCCTCGCCTGGGATCTCAACTTCAAACTCAACTGGCTTGTATTTATTCGTTACGGAGGTAACCGTAAAGCTTCTTATATCTCTTTTCAAACGTGGATCATTTGAGTAATTGGTAAGTTCTGGCTTGTTAGGTAAGGCATCTGTTTCTATAATATCAAGAACGTTGTTTTTTCTTTGATATCTTACAATAGGGTGACTGTCTTTAATGTTTAATTTCCAACTCGCGCCTTGATATGGGCCGCTTCTATGCTTCATCAAGATGTTAAACCGATTTCCCACTGCAAAAGAGCCAGCAGAGATTACATCTGAATTTCTGTAATCGACAGAAGAACTTAATGTATTGCTCGCGGTTAAAACGGTATCAACCACAAGAGTGTTGAGACCAACAGCATCTGAAAATAAATTACCATATTTTGGAAACTTTCCTTCGGAAAAATCGATTGCAGGTTCAAAACCTCCTGCGCCAGAAACCATGCCGTCATAAGACTTATTAGTCGATGTAAACTCAATTAACTTGTGATTGCTTTTAATCGAGGAAGTTACCCAAGCATATTGCAACTCAGTTCGTGGAATAGCATGATTAACAAAGTAGTTATTAAATACGGAAGCAGTAATATTTCCAGCAGTAGAGTTTTCTATTCTTCTAATAACGTTTCTGTGTGTCTTATGGTAAGAGGCTGTAGTTTCATAGTCTGACGCCCCAACTGTTCCGTATTCACCATCAACGCCGAAACGGCCTGAACGTCTTGAGAGGACCTGTCTTAAGCCGTCATTGTTGGTATGAAAATCTGTCTTAACAGAGATATTCATCGGGCCATTGGTATCTGTGGATGCTTGGCTTCCAGAACTGTTCAGAACATTATGGTTTCTGAATGTGTGAACATTGTAGACTGAAAGCTCTTCTGCTGCTGTATCAAGATATCCTCTCGAACTTACTTCAAAACCTCCTGGTGCGGAGAACCTCTCAACTATTACCTTATTCTGAGTTGAACGAACTGGAATTGAGAAGTCAAGAGACCCTGTAAAATAGGGTACTTCTGCGGTTGAGGAAGAAATATTGCTTGCATTCAAAGAGAGCCATTTATTGTTTAATCTTCTTCCTGAAGTTTGCGCAAGTTCATATACATTCTGATAATTACCTATGTTTGTTCCTGGAGAATCCGAAGAAGCGGTTGTCATTTGTATATTTTCAATGTTTATTGGAGATTTTGTTCCTTTATTAAAGAATGATCTCGGCAAGTTATAGTTTATTGCACCATCTAAATCTGAATCTGCGGGGAAAATTGAGATATTTGCTTTATCGCCGCCAGCATAAGTAGACTCTAGATGTGATGCAGATCCTGAAATTCTAAAAAACTCTGGTCTCGTTAATATTGTATCGTTAACGGAGTCTCCAACAGGCTCTTTTCTGTGTGGTCTTCCGCCAACAAATCTTTCTGTGAAAACGCTCTGTAATGGTTTTTCATATCCGATATCGTAATCTTGGTGAATGTTTGTTATTTCAACGCCAGAACTATTTGTGTAAAAGGCTGCTATACCTTCTAGAAACTTATTACTCTTAACATTAGTTGCCTTACTTATAACTTCCGGAAATAATCTGACCTTCGGGTTTTTTGTTGTTGGCTTCTCAAAACCTTTCAGTGTTACGGAACCCGAGACGACTAATATTCTAGTACTTGGCTTGCTATCTGAATCAAGACCTCCGAAAATGGTGGCCGGATTTAGCGCGTCGGTTTGTCCTCCTGTATCTGAAGGTTGATTATGGCCCCCTTTGATTATAACTCCCGGCGACATTTTTAAGTCTACACTGAAATTGTCACCAGCCCCATTGAACACTCCAAGAGTTGATGCGTTACTGAACTTCGCCGCTAGGAAATCGGAGCGTTTAGAATCTACGGTGCTGTTTCCGCTGGTGTTGCTTTCATCGCTATCGCCAGGATCATGTCTTGAGTGCCAACCGTGTCCATCTGCGTCTCCTGTGTCCTTATTGTTGTCTGGACCGGCGTTTCCTTCCCGGTCCTCATTGAATCCAGGAGGTTTAACACCTTCGTCGGTCCACTGTTTTCTCTTACTTAAAAAATCATCCCTATCAATCTTAGCTTCTATGTCTGGTGGTAACGCGTCGGCAACAGTTCGAGTTGCCTCTGCATTAGGCACACCATCAAGTCCAATTACGGTGGGTCGACCAGGTTGATGTTTCTTTGAGATTCTGCTTCTCTGCTCTATCGTTGGATACTTATTCCAATATTTATTTCTTTCTAAGACATGACTCTCAACAACTGTTCTCAACCTATCAGAGTGGTCTGCAGAAGCAGGAAACAACTGTTGAAGCATCTCTCCGAGCGAACTATCGAGCCATCTATAATAGGTTACATACTTGTCCAAGTCTGGGGTGTTCTTAACTCTTTGGAAAAACAACTCTCTTAGTTTCTCCATATGCTTATAGTTCATTCGGTATCTGTTAACATTCTCACCAATTAAATTGTTAAAGCCCTTTATGGTTGCAAAGAAGTTTAACATCTCCTCAGAAATACTTTGATACATACTCTTTTCAATTGCAACATAATAGTTTGTTGGTCTAGTCTCTCTGGTGAAAGTTACATCATCTTGCGTCAGAACATTGACCATGTCTGCGCTGTTGATCATTTCTGGTCCCTTCTGCTCGAAAGAATTCAAATATACAATATCATGCGAAGATGTTGAATTTGTTGGGAATTTATCTCCACGAGCGGTGTGTTGATGCTCGATTACGTTCTCTATCCACCCATACCTGCCTGGAACAGGCATTGTTTCCACTTTCCCATCACTATCAAAAGTTGTATTAGCCGAACCAGACGATGCGTCTGCCACAAAAAACTGTCCCGATGCATTAGAGCCCGTTATTTGATTAAAGTTCCAATTAAGAGCCAGTGTCTTAATTTGTGGAACTCTCCTAAATTGGCCCTGTGCGATAGACTCATTTAAGTAAGTTTGCATATCAGCATCTGCATTTTCAAACAAATAGGCGCTTTCATATGGATATAATGTTCCATAATTTGAAACATCTTTTGCATGTGCATCAATGACATCATTATTAATATAATCCATCCATGCTCTAACGGATGACACTTTAACATCAGAACTTTGTTGTATGCTACCTGTAAAATTCTCTCTATGTGCTCCTGCAAAAATCTTTTTTGGAGAACTTAAAAAGTTGTCTCCTGCTTGATGTGTCATAGTTCCACTTACAAAGAACTTGTGTTGTGCAACGTTAGAAACCATATTCACTCCGTAGAATTCTACATCATAGTGATTCACAGCAGTCCCCCCATCTGAACTGCCGCTCACAGTATCAGAAAACAGGTGGGTATTCGGCTTGATTCTTACCGCTAAATTCCATTTTAAGTTATCATAAAGGTTGTGTATCAAACTGCTTGTTAGTTCTGGAATAAACCCTGCTCCTCTTGAGCCTGTTAACATAAAGAATCCGTTAGCCGAATTTGCTTTATCCCTAACGGTGAAGACTTGGAAGTCAACATAGTCAGTGTTGGCACTCGTTGTCCAAGAATGATCAGTTCCGACTCTTGGTCGATGTGCTCCAAAGATCGAGGATGTTACGTCAGAATAGTCGTGGTATCTTGTTCCTCTTATATCATATTGTTTAGGTAAAACGATCTCACATTCAAATGTTTGCCCCAATCCGTTTTCTGGGAAGGTATTGCTTGGTGTTGATGCCTCTAGAGATCCAGTGATATATCCTATCGATTGCGGTATGGAACTTGTGTGTTGATATATTACTGCTCCGTGATTGTCTGCTCTACTAAAGTCTATACACTTCTTAGCAACCGATCTTTGGACGAATCTATCTTTTAATTCAAAATCTAAATTATTTGCATAGAGATTAATTTTAATCAATTCGTCATCTACGCCAAAACATCTAATTAAATTTCTGAAGGCATTCTCTGTTCCCTTTGCTTTATAGATCGAAGACAAGTTATTATAAATGTTCTTGTAAATAAGGTTTTTAACATCGTGAAGATCTTCACTAAACAATCTATCTTCATCTCTCTGTAAGAAGTTCTCTAAAACATCTGCATCTGCAAATATTTCAGATGTAACAAACCCTCTATGTTCTAATAATTTATCAGCGAAAGGAACCGGCTTGAATATATTACCGCTAACGCTGCTTGTCACATAACTATTTGATTTTATATCAGTTAAAGATTTAATCTGCAATGATAGGGTGTCGAAATAACTTGCCATTATTTGAGTTAATTTTAATAATTGCTCGCCACCGTCGCTATCCTCTGATGTTATCCACTCAGGAAAACTATAGTAAATCGAACCAGCATTTCTTTTATCATACTCTCGACCGACATATTTCTTTTCATTTACCAGCGAATCTACGTCTGGGTGGTAAGAATATATGATTGGATCTTTAAATTCTGTTAAAGATGCGCTCGACTCCACAATGGCCGATCCTGTATTTCTTGAGTTTGCGGAATAACCTGTCCACTCTCCATTTGAAAGACGGCCAGCATAATCTAAAACAACTGCATCTGTCGCAGTAACTCCCGTTATACCTTCATTAAACTTGAAATACACGCCCAATTGTGTGTTTGCTTCGTCAATATTGGTGCCAGCACCTACAGGCTGCCTCATATATCTGCCTATCAATTCTGTTGGCCTCTCTACTTTCCAGAACCTAAACTCGTCAATAGAGCCTGAGAGCTTTCCATAGCCTCTCATCTTTTGCATGTCTTCGCCATTTGCATAAGTTAACGATTGAGCGGCGTTCGTACCAGAAACAGAAGCAACCAGAGACCCTACGGTAGCGACCATTGCTCCACTAACATAGTCAACAGTAGAACCGGTTACTACGGTGTCATCGCATTCGCCATCGACAAAAAGCTTAATTTCTAAACTCGCTGAATTTGCTTGCTCGGATAGTGCCTTTGGGTGATGAACTTTACCTAAAGATCCCGTAGTTTTTACAGTAATCGCAAAATGGTGCCAGTCATCATCAGAAATAAGAGCCTTAGTTGCTGTATCTCCAATGGGAACATAATACGCTCCATTGGTACCAGACATATAGGTTATTCGAAACGGCTGTGTATCGTCATCTTCTGAAAATTCGACTCTCATTCTCGCATAATCTATACTGGAACTTATGCTGCTAGTTGTATAACAATCAAATATGACCTCGTTTGTCGCTACATGGCTACCCTCTTTAACGAAATTAATCTTTTTCAACCAGAACTCTACAGTATTTCCTTCTATGCCGCCAATTTTAAGATTTGATTCTCTATTTTTGGAAAGATCAAATAAATTTGCTCCGCGAGAACCAGACATACGCTTTTCAATGTCTGGAAATGAGTCTTTTATCGAATCATTATCGGGATCTGGGTTCGGCCCTCCTTTAAAAAAGATATATTCTTTTGTACTTGATAAAACGTACTCATAAGCAGTAGAGATGGTTGCGGCTGCAGATCCCCATGACCCTGGTGTAATAATTCCATAACCATTTGTTCGAGGATACCAGTTTTCAAATATATGCAAATCAAGATAAGAAGAACTATTCATCCATGCGCTTTTTTCATATCTTGACCCATCATAAGGATATGTCTTAAACACTCTCTCGATTGAGGCTACATAATATTCTTCTGCAGATCCAAATTTAACAAACTCTTCAGGGTTGGTGTAGTCAAGCTCTGGTTGAAATCTTGTCTTCTCGTCCAGAGATTCGTTAACAAACCTCTCAGATTCCGCAGTTTTGCCAATCTCATCTAAAGTCTTTGATGTTAAAACTTTCTTAGGGGGTTCATTAAAAAGATCCTTAATACTCATAGCGTTTACTCAACCCTAAATTTAAAAGTCTCTGGTTGCTCTAGATATTTGCCGTTTACAAAGTAGACAAATTTGACTCCATAAGCATATCCCGACTCAAGAAGAGTCATATCCAGATCAAAATAACTACCAGATACATCAAATGAAAGTCTCGTATAATCAGATGCTGAACCAGTTGCTCCTGGTGAACTGCCCGTGCCGTATTCAATCACGTCCACTGCATCTGTAACTCTAAGAATTTTATAGTATGCATCCTCTACGATTAAGTTTTCTACGTCTCTTGAGGCTACTTTATAAATGTTTGGATTCCAGTTTCTATCTCTAGTGTAAACTCTGAATCTTACGTTTTCTTGGTCTGCGTAAGAATCTTTTAAGTTTGTGATTTTTGTCGTATAACGAGGTGTGTTGGCAATATTAAGACTATCGAGCGTTGTTGGCGAAATTGTTCCGGTATGAAATTGTGTTCCAACTCCTGCTGCTGCATCTGCGTCTCCTTTCCACCAAACATCAAACAACCTCGTTAAGGCGTCGTCTTGACCTGATGCCGCTGCGGTCAATGCAAAAGATGCCGTATATATACCCGTTTCTATGTAACCTCCTGTGACAACTTGATTATTTGCACTGCTAACGTTATGGAGGTCTGAAACAAGCTGTAGTGCAGAGCCCGTCGGACTGGAATTGTCGAGTGATCCGGAGTAAAGACTCACGTAAATTGCACCTGTGCCGACGTCGGGAATGTTTTGCAACTGACCCCTGACGACGTTGTACAAGTATATCGTATTAAGGTTGTCTTCTCCAGAAGAAAGAGAACTGCTATAAAAGAAGTTTCCTCTATCATCTTTATCTGTCGAGTCCCAACGTGCCTCAATACAGGGCCTTTTAAAAAAGAATTCTGTTCCTCTCGCAAAGAATTTCTTGGTATAATATGATTTTTGAGCACCAGCAGTGTTGTGTAGTAACTCGCTCGTATTTGCTCCTGTAGAGCTTGAAAAATACGATTCTTGAGAGGATGTAAGATAAATCGCCAAACCGTAATTTGACTTTGTTCCAGCCATCCACTCCTCAACCAGGCCAGTAATGTCCACACTCAAATCCTCATGTCCTCTATCAAAAGTTGCAACATATACAGGACTATCGTGGAAGTTTCCACCAATCGTGCCCCATGTCGTGCCCTCTGATGCGTATATCCAGTTAGTGCCTACTCCATCATTAGTTAAGTCGGAATAGCCTTCCATATCTAAACCATGTCCCTCCTCCCAAGCTTGAGAAACTGCAGATATGACGAGTGTGTAACTTCTAGGAAGAGTGAAAGCATGCTTCGCATTATATAAATTAAGATAAAACTGTACACTTCCAGTTGCCGGGATTGTACCGGCTGTTCTATCGGAAGAGATTGTACTTGTGGGGAACTTATACAACGCTCTCGATAGTTCTGGAGAATATCCAGTGGAACCTGATGCTTGTCCGTATATAGAGAATACCTCTGTAACGTCAGATTCACCCATATTTGAGCCTGTTCCTCTTGTGACTAGGTTTGACTCAAATGCGTTAGTAATCGTCGTGTCAGCGTCCGATATGTACCTTTTAATGCCCATTTATCGTACAGATCCTTTAATGTCTTTAAACGGATTTTTGATCTCAATGACAAAATCGTTTGGTATCATCAGAGAGCGTCCGTCAGATGTGATAGAATTCTCTACATCTAAAAATACATCAGAGTATCCGGTGCCCGATGCTAAAGAGATTATGACATCAAAAGTATCTACAACTCCAGGAACAGCATTAAGTGTTTGATATATTTCAGAAACCGAAAGGGGCTCTCCTATATTATAGTGTCCTCTTTCGGTGTATAATTCGTTTAAAGCGCTAACGCAGGCATTTAATATAGTATATTGATTAGAGCCCTTCTCTCCAAAAACAACAAATTCTACTTTGAGGTTGAGTATTTTTGCATCCAATATATCGATAGTATCGTTAATCATTTTATACTGATTTATCCAAGTCTTAAGATTTTCTTTTACCGTATTTGGAGTTTTTAATAACTTGCCATTAAAGTTTTCAGAAACAACATACATATTTAAGTTTCTTTTAAAAGAGTCTATGTCCTTCATTATCATGGCACGTTTTATTGCACCATATTGAGCCGGCATTCCATATGCTATGGATATATAATCCTGCTGTGTAACCGCTCTGTTTTGGCTTGCGAAATGCGCACGTATCATAACTTTAAGTTCATCCATGTTCGGAACTGTTCCGCCGCCGCCTGAAGCCTCTTCGTTTGTAACCTCAAGACTGTTTATCACAGTGTCTTTCTCTGTAGGGCTTAAACTTTGAGGAGTGTTAAATTCAAAAGTTGGCCTCATAACATTGTTAACCGTTCCGACAGCGACACCATCAGATCCTGCAGCATTTTTTCTATAAGTCACGCTCATCGTTGTATTAACTGGTGCAACGCCGAATTTATCATTCTGTATAAGTTTTGCTGGATCGAATGAAGTATTTGAAACGTAGTCTTTGCCGTGCAGGTCTAAAGCAATTTCAGTTGGGTCTGCGACAAATTTGTTATCTGGGTTAATATCTGATCCGTGACCAAACTGTAGCACCGTGTTCTGTAAATCTTTACTAACTGTATACCTTCTTGCGGCAATTACTGGTTTAAGAAGAGTCGGGGCATATTTTTTATCTGCATTTTCGTTTCTAATCTCTGCATAAATAACATTTTGAGATAAGTTCTCAACTTCGTAGTATTCGTTGCCCTCTGCGTCAAAAACTGAAATAACATCTGTCAGGTCCCTGTCCTCTATCACGATCCTTCTAAATTTAACATAGTTGCCAACATCTATGTTTTTTATGGCAAATTCGCCAGAAACCGCTCTTCCGCTTGCACGGATGGCATAATATGTGGGGGTTGTTCCAGCCGCGTTTGTTGAATGCACTATTACGTCTGTGTCATCGTCTGAAAAGTTGACGTCGTCTGTTAATGTAAATTGAGTTCCATTTTCAGAAGTAAACGTAGATCCTCTTTTGAGAACTGGAAGATAGTTTTCATCAGGGCCTTGACTATTTGAATTCGCTGGACAAGTGATGAAGAAGTCTAATTTTATTGTTGAAGAAGCGTTATGGGTAAACTTATACCCCATAGATCTAGCGTGCTTTAAGACGTTATCAAATTCATTTGCTGTATCTAAAAAAGACTCATTTACCTGATAATCTAGATAAAACGAAAGCATATCGCCTATGTAAGAGACCGAATCCAACATCATCGCCCCAAATGACGCATCGTTAAAATCCCTAAAGGTATCAGCATAATATCTCTTAGCGTGATCTATGAGATCTCTCTTAATACTGTCAAAATCTCTGCTTGTATATTTTATTGGTGTTTTGTTTTTGGCCATTCTTATTTTTCCGTTATCACTTGTAAAATCAAAGTAATTAGTTTTATTAAGCAGTTATCTCTAAAATTTCAAGGGAACTAAAAGGCAGTATTTTGTATATTATTCTCATGCCTAAAACATGCGAATCTAAATTTGCATTTTGGTGCATTTCGTCTCTTCCAAAAACGACATCCATTATCTCAACATGCGGTAAATAAGTGGCCACCTGAAGATCTATAGACTCTTTTATCGCTTCTTCCAAATAAACATCGTCTTGTTCAAACAAGAATTTTCTTATTCCGACGCCAAAAAACGGGTCCATCACACGTTCACCAGGTTGAGTTAAAATCAAGTTTTTCAAATTTTGCTTCGTAGTTTCAGCCACCGTCTTGTTCAACAAATACGCTCCATCTGATACGTCTGTTACAAGAGGCAACTTTGGTGATATGCCGGCCATTTTTTCAGTCTCCCATTATTACTATTTATTTAGCCTTTTAAAATTTGATGACAAAAGATTAATTAAAATCGCTATCGTCTAGTTCTGTCTTGCCATATGGATATTTATTTATGTACTCAATCATCGTATCTAAATAAGCTTGTGCGTTTGACATTATCTTTTCTTCGAACTCAGGCACCTCTTCAAAGTTCTCTTTAAATTTCCCCATTGTTGAAAGAAGCATGATTGCTGCGCCAGTTTTAAGTTCCAATATATTTTCTATAAGATTTTTATACTCTTCAGTCTCTCTCAAGCCCTCTATAAGACTTTCATAAGTCTCTCTTCCCCAGCCTCTGAATAAAAATGGATTATTGGCCATCTCTACATTAGATACATCTCCTATAAACAGAGGGTAGTGATCTAACGCTTTCATTATACCTCCTGGTGGGGATTGCATCTCGAACGATGCAAGAGGGAGTGTTCTAATTTTTGCACTTTCACCAGAAGCAGACGAAGGTTGCCATAATTTTTCATTAATCTTTTCCTGCATTGCCTCGCCAGACTGGTTAATGCCTTGAGATTCAGGCTGATTATAATAGGATGGCTCTTTTAATACAAAGTTATAACTTTTTACTGCCTCCAAGCCTTTAAGCAAGACTTTCGATGCGTCTGCAGCGGATGCATCTACTCCAATCGGTAGAATTTGTCCGTTATCGAATTCGGGCAACATCGGGTCCATTACAAATTTTTTGTATAACATCTCATCGTCTGATAAGTATGTGTCGTTGACGATCTGTGCGTCGGAAAGTACGTAACTAATTCTAACCCCAAAGTCAACATCACTTAGAAAGTCATCCATAAGTACTGGTGATGGGTTATCTGTGCCCTCATCTAACAACTCCACTGACTTTTGTTCCAAAAGATCTTGATCTTCTTTTCTTATTTCGTAAATTTTATGTATTTTTACAGGCTGTGTTTCTACAATAACTATTTCGCTGTCGTTGTCCCAAACGTAGTCGCCACCTACTTTTGCAAAATACTTAGTCTTCTTTTTGTCTGCGGTTGTAGAGGCTTCAGGCCATTTTATTCCAGCTTTTTTCATACCCTCCACTGTCAAACCAGGCAATTCTGGAGTAATATATTGGGATTCGTCGGGACTTTTCTTTGTTATCAAACTCACTTTCTCTCCCGGTACAACCCTAACTATAGAAGGTACTTTTATTGTTGATGTAACGACTTTATAACTGGGCTTTACAGATTTAACTCCGCAATCTTCATTGAAGTATAGTTCAAGACTCGGATGATTAATATCCATAAACTTAAAACTCTTGGTCTCTCCTATATCTATTTTTGCCCAGTGAGATAAAATGGCATTGTTCAACGTCCACTTTCCCCCGTTGCCTACTACAGTGTCCAAAACATATCCTGACACTGTCATATCTCCTTCCCGTTGAATCCAGGGGCCATATGGGTATGTTTCCCCTGGAAAGTACCAAGGATCCGAACCCGTGCTCAATTGGTGGAACGTAGTTAAGAGTCCATACATTAGCCCATTGTGGTAATCGCTGTCATTACGCCAATTTGTAGCATTAATCCTCCAAAAACCAACATCAACGGAATTGGCAGATTCATTGTCACCGGTGGCAGTGCCCCAATGGGGATCGTTTCTGCAGTCTCCAATTGGCAAAACATCTCCAGAGGGTAGATACCTATCCTCTGGTCCCGCGTCTGTGCCAACCACCCCCATCCATTCATCTCCATCGCCCTTATAAACCTCCTGCACTGATATCCTTAACATCTCCGAATCGTCAGTCATAAGTCCTCGGGACATCACCGTCTTCGGGTTAAAGACAGACGGGGTGGAGTACGCTGCGTTGGTAACCACTTTTCCAGTTGCTGGATTTATTGGTTTGTGGTTCCACTCGTAAATTCCTCCCTCATCCACTTCTGTATCAAGTGCGAAATCATAGGGGGATTTTCCCACTTGTGGGCCATCAAGATAGGCAGACAATTTACCTGCATGCTCTCCCGTTTCAGAATCATAAACAAAAGGGGCTGCATAGAAAAAAGGTCTTGGATTTGAATCGCTCTTTTTTCCATCAATAGCATTTGTTATAGTAAATTCTTGAGTAGAATACCATGCGACTGGTTGTAAGGTATCTATAGATCCTGCTTCGGAACCCTCACCTTGATTGGCTTGCATTGATGGGTAAAAATTATAAAAGTCAAAGGTATTTTTGAAAAAAGTCTCCCACTCGGATTCATTAAATGTTCCGCCCTTTTCTTCCACTGCTTGTAAGAGTTTGGAAATTATAATTCTCTTGAACTCTGGAAATCCAACTATGACCTTTTCTGTGTCCGGAATGGTCATGTTCTCTTCTTCCTTTAAAGAATGGGGCTTCCCATAAATCGAATCTCCTTCAGGGAAAGATGTGTAATAAACGGGAAAATCACCATAAAGCCAAGCGGTTGGAACTTTAGCGTATGTCTCAAAAATAAAACGTCCTGGCTGACCCTCATCTCCGAGCAACTGTTCATATGTATCAAGTATGCTGCTCTCCACTTCATCGCCAATTTCGAACCACTGATTAGACCAGCCGCCAAGTACTTCGTCTCCCGCTTCAGGAGCCTTGAGGTGCCACCACTGTCCTTTATCTTTTACCTTATCTGCGTCAACGTTGTTTGTCCAAAGTCTCGAAATTCTAGTTTTAATATTAAAGTTTTCTTGAAGAATTTCAGTAGCATCGTCAGCATCAAACGCGGTAAAGTCTCCCGGATTATAAAGTCTAGTGTTTCTCGAAGGAGCATCCATGACCAGAAGACCTTTTGTGCTATTGTATATCTTTAATAACGAATTAGGGGCAGAGACTGCGCCTTCGGGTGGTGCTGGTAAGCCGAGCGCTTTAGCTATTTTTTTATCAATGCCCTCTAATAAAGTTTTTCTTATGGTGTCAATGTTAATTCTTTCGCTGATCGCATATTTTTCAAATATCTTTTTATTAAATTTAGAAATTTGATCGTCCTCTTGGAAGACAGTCTTTAAAAACTCGTTCATTAATTGAGATTCACTAAAGATATCCTCCAAACTTACTTGACTAGAAAAAGACGGAGCATAAACAATCATTTCCAAAATTAAGAAGGCTATAACACAATAAATAAGAGCCTCCTGAACTGAATCTCCTATTGCAGATGGATTTGAATCTGGATCAGCAAAATCTGTTTTCTGGAGATATACACTAACCGCTTCTTGACTTATTTTTTTAAGTTGTTCAATAGGGAATATTCCTGAATTTTCTAAATCGAGTGTTTGATACTGTTTAAGATTCTCAAAACTTCCTTCTAATAATTTTACAATTTCGTTTAAGCCTGAGTGCTTCATTGCCGTCCACAATCTTGCCATTGACGTGATATCTAGAAAGGACTCAATTGATTCTTTTTGATAGTATGTACCAGGTAAAACATCCGGGCTCTTATCTGTTACAGAAAGGGCTGCTGCACTATTTTGGAAATCCACATAAAGTCGATCACTCAGTTGGTTTCTTAAAAGAACGTATTCAGCGCACTTATTTTCGTCTACCCACTGTACTATACCACCTGGGAAATCTGCTCCGACCACCATCTCTATATCAGAATAGACACCCCCTTTGTTTTCATCGCTTTGAAAGTTGGTGCCTTCTGGATCATATATACCTTCAGAAACCCAAGAATTGTTACCTCTCTGATCTAACCATTGAATATTGAACATATTAATTTGATGTTCTGGTTTTCTACCCCAATTGTCTGAAGATAATTGAGTAAACTGCATTGTATAATCTTCATAGCGGTAAGCAGGAACGGGATCGATAATTTGCAAGGACAGTGTGATTTTAATATCTTCTAAAACAGATTCTTCGATGTTCAATCCTTTTGTTTCCAATATTAATTTCGAACCAATTGAGGTTGCTCTAATATACTTTCCTAAATCAAAGTCTGTGTACGCAAAATGACCAATCTCCTTTAACAAAGGCAAAGATACAGGATTTCCATTAATGTCTGTGTCGGTCGCGTCATTGGGTTCAAGATCCCCTCCAGAGTGGGCAATTGCCTCTGCTATTCTTCTGGAAAAATACTGTTCTGTTGGGAGTCCAGGTCCCTGCGGTATCGGAAACGGCTGATTCGGGTAAGTCGCGTAAGCCATTACATGTAGTTGGTTTTGATCTAAAGGCTCAAGACCAATGTCGTCAGGACTCTTCACGGGTATCCATTTTATTTCATAAGTTTTGTTACTGGCCTCCCCTGTTATTTCTGGAGGCAAGATAATTCGGATGTTAAAATCCGTTCCTCCATAGGTGGCGATATCGTATCTTTCATTCAAAACTTCAGTGTCAGGGTGTCCAAAAGGAGCAGCAAGGTCAATCTCCACAAAAGGATTGCTTGGAGGTATAAACGTAACATCGTAAATGTCCAATTTTGAAGTAATCGCGCCATCGAGCGTAATTAAAGCCTGCTGGCTTGGATCCTGCGGTATTTCCTCCCCATTCTCTAAAATCCATTTTTCTTCAAAATATTGATTAATTATTCCCAAATAATTGCTCAAATCCAAAGAAACGGCACTTTCAAGAGGCAACAATATTGCATTAGTTGCCATATTTCCAGCAAACTTTAAAAACGGTGTTTCTGAAATGGCACTATTCATAAGACTGTTTGTTTCAGATTTTAAAGATTTTAAAGGATCGGTTGCTGCTTCGACAGCACCCATCAAATCTTGTTGTTGAAGCAATCTATCTTTTGCCACCTGTAATGTAATTTGGTCTTCTGAATATCCTTGTCTTTGAAGAGCGGCTCGTATTTTTGTTTCTCTTAGAGATTGTTCCATATCATCGCATAAATCTTCGAGACAAGGAGGGTCTTCTAAGAACTCACACACTGATGTGTCTAAAACGCCATCAATATCTATAAAAAGTTGTCGAATACCTTCAATGCCGGGATATTCTTGATATAATTCATTAAATCTAAGTCTATTAAAGATATCAACGTCTTGCATTAACTTCGAAGTCGCTGTTCCTTGAAAAAGTTGGCAAAGTTCTCCCGGAGTGAAGACTGAAAAAAGACTTGCTAAGTAATCTTCTGGTCTTTCTAGATAAGGGAACAACTGCTCCGCAGAGGAAGTGTCTAATCCTAAAGTTTTAACGTCGATATCTCCGGCTTGTTGAGGTCCCGAATTGCCACAATTCTCAAGCCAAGCTAATATCTGGCTTACAACTTGTTCTGTTATAAACTTTTCCGCCTCTTTGACGAGAGTTTCAAAAAGTTTCTTTTCAAGTTGTTTAAGTATTTTACCTAAATAAGGAAGTTTGTCCGGTAATCGAAAGTTAATATCGCATTTGGGAAACGCTGGTATCTTGTCCCTTTCAAATCTAGCTTCTTCCGATCCATTAAGATAATCCCACGCCCATTTAAAAACTTGTATTATGGTATTAACCAATTCAATCGCGCCATAAACAAGGGCCTCACACAAAAAGAGTTTCTCGTTAAAATCAAAATTTCGACGATGATTTGAATAAAAAGATGTACCAGATATTTCATCTATCCTTCTTGAGGTCCAGTTTCCAAACAATAATTCCATTTTATTATAGAGTGCTCCACCATCGACAACTTGGACCGATTCTCCAAACGCGCTAATTTTAACCTGATAAGATCTAAACGCTCTCATGAAGTTTACAAAAGTCTGCTCCGGTGTTTTTCCTTTATAAAAGCCAACATCGTCTAATCCAATTTCTTCTGCGGCTTTTGTGATTAACGCCTCAAACCCATCAAATGGGGAAAACGCTTTCTCCAGTAATTCGTCACACAGCATTTCCACAAGGTCTTGCAAAGAATAATCCAAATACATGCACGCCAACATCTCTTTCGCGATTGTTTGTATGTCGGTCTTATTCAAAACTAACATAAAGAGGTCTGTTATAGAGTCAACCTCTCCTATCTCTCTTGGTCTGCGTGGTAAAGCAGAAAACAGTTGGTCACCTATCTCATCTGAGGCTTTCTTATTCGTTTTAGCGAGAACCTTTTTAACGTCGATTCTTTTATACCACTCATCATCGCTGTTCAACTCATTTATCGTCATCGGCCTCGTTGAAGATTCTGCTCTTGCTTTATGTATATTTATTATTTGTTCATCCGATAAAACTTTCTTAAGTCGCCAGTTTAAGGGCAGTGTCTTAACAACTGCTGCTTCAGTTCCCGGATTCATAACCATATAGCGAGAAGAGTAAGCATATTTTTTGACAAACACATCTGCCGTCAACTTATCGTCCTTGTTTACTGGAGAAGAGGCTGATCTACCAGATGCTGATTTTACTCTTTGTGCTAAAGTAGAGTTGGATTCAGCGCTCTGAAAGGCTCCCGGTTTTGGGAAGCCACATGCGGCAGTGATCCTATCTATAACTCCAGGCTCACTGGCAATCTGGTTAATGCTATACAGGAAAAAGAATGTTCTTAGATAATTGACTTTAAACTTATTCATTTGAAACGGGTCAAATCCGGGGATGTCGCCAAGAATAGCACCAGCCGGCACTACTGTGTTCTCATCTGCCAGTGGTCTAGATCCTAACCCTTCCAGTTTAGCAGGTAAAACAAGAAATTCTGGATTGAAATGAACTGTCTTCTCTTCCGCTGTAGAGTCCTCACTGTCGTGCATAGTCAAGAAAATCTTATCCTGAATTGATAAAAAAGAAGGATTGAGGAAGTTCAGATAGTGATTTACCTGTTGATGTATATCAAAAGGAAAAAGGTTGGAAAACATCATCGACTTCATAAGTTCCGCATGATATTCTATCTTATAATCTTTTAATTCGACTCGCAAACTTGCTATTTTTGCTCTTTGTTTATTTAATTCAACCTGTGATTGAACATTTTTAAGAATCTCGACTCTTTGTTTGATGTCCTTTTCTCTATAGGCGATTTCTTCTTGAAGGGCCTTCATTGTAATTGATTCAGTTCGAACGTATCGTAGTTGAGGTATTGGGGCGTGATTAGCACTGAAGTCGAAACTTTCCTGGAGGGGTTCTTGTGTGAGTTCAAAACCGAAAATTATCTTCTTATTGACATTTTTATACAAATCTCCCAAGCCCAAATCTTCTGGATTCTTAAAGGTTCCTTTAAAGGACTCCTCATTTAACTTAAAGAACCTATCCATCTTAGTCTTAAAGGCGATAACCTTGTTCGCCTCTTCTTTTAAATCAAGCACAACTCCTTGAGGAAAATTATAAACCCCTTCTGTACCAAGTAGATCAGGTTGTCCTCCGCCTGCATGAGGGACACCAGCGGCTGCTGGAATATCATCATAATATTCGTACTCTGATTTTTTAAGTTCCTTGTCAAAATCTAACAAAAGGGCTTGAAGTTCCCCCATAGAGTTTACAAAAGACTGATAACTGTCAAAGGCTATTTCTCTATATTGAACACCTCTTTGTTCAGGTGGAGGTGGTATGGGCGCTGGTTTGTTCTTTTTCAGAAAATCGGTTATCAGTTCCTCATATACTATCCAGTCAACAATTCTGTCTGGAGGGACCAGAAAATAGTCCTGCGTGACCGGATCATAATACAGCCCCTCAGCAGATGGTGAAAATCCCACTGCTACAGATGCCGCAATCGCCCCCACTTCTTCTAAAGTTGGCAAGGGAATAGATTCTTCAATAGCTTGATCTAACGCATTGTACATGCTGGTTATTGTTGACTGCGTAAATTGTACAACCGGCTTATTAATTACAGAAAGTATCGGACCACTTTCATTTTTTAATGATTCTCTAATCGAGAATTTGGCTGCAAACATCTCAGCATTTTTCAAGTCAGGATGCATATATCTGCTTTCTTCAGGAGAAACAGCGTCAAGTGATTCGATAAACTGTTTTAAAAATGTAACTTTGAATGCAAATATTCTTTTATCCACATAGTCACCAGCAGACGGTCTTAAATGAAATGTTGGGTCTGTAATAGAGACAACTCTTGCCGCATCTCTTGAAACATTCCTCGACGCTTGAGAGTAGTTTCGAAACGGGTTCATACCAATATCGAACCCAAAAGGAGTTGCGGAAGTGTTCACCGTGTCGCCTATAACTTCTAGCCCGGTAATATCTGGAGGAACTGAAACTCCGCCTATTTTATTTGCAATCTCTATCATTTCTTTAGGAACCGATGCCGGGTCTCTTCCGAAATATTTAGACACCCACACAAAAGCGTAAGTTGCCATTTCTTTTTTATTCTGCCATGTCCAGAACGCTGGATCTGTATCAATCTCATATTCAGATTGATAGTGGAGAGTTATTGAATAGTTTCCGTTCCCATCGATATATGGGGTATTAATTGGTTTATTTCTCCAATCTGCCATTTTGCCCCTTAGTTCGTGTTATTATTCTTACTTAATATAAAGTCAAAACACTTTGGCGTAAACATGTTTGATTTATACATAATAAGGTTTGTTTTTGTATTAACAGTGGACATCACAGTGTCAGATGCCATATTAAATAATTCTTGCGGTATTGTCGTTATAATTTTGTTAGTTTGTGGATTTATGAAGGCAATGGAAGGACTTGTTACTCCGCCCACACCAGCAAACGGATGCGTATGGCTTAAAATTGCATTATTAAGCATACTTTGATCCAAATTTGTTTGCATTTGTGCTCTCACAAAAGAAGCAAAGGTCTCAACGATTGCGTTTACGTACTCTACAAGACTTTCGAGTGCGTCAACTAGATTATCTCCAAGAACAAGAGGTTGTAAGTTAGCATCGTCGTTTCCGGCTATTAAATCGATTCCTGCCCTGCTTTTTATCTTTGCTCCTTTGGAATTAAACCCATCTGTTGAGGTTACAAGCTTGATCCCCTCTCTGCCGACTACCCTCACAACATCGGCTTTAATTCCAATACCCGCTCTAGCAAGCGGTTTGCCGGTTGTTCCATCGCAAAGATTAAAGTTCTCATCAATGTCTGTTTTTTGGCTGATATAGATTCTTGCAGCGTCCGCTTTAAAGTTTGGGTCACACCAGTGATTTGGTGTTGCATTTACCATTTGCTGCTTTCCAACAACCAAATCAATTGCTCCTGCACTAAAGTCTCCTCTTCCTCCAAATCCAGACGAACGATTACCGGGCCTGTCTTTTGTTAAAATTATCCAGGCATCGTGTCCGTTATTCAAGGTTTTCTCCCAAGAAGCTTTAATATGGTTTGGTTGATATTCCGTCTCCGACTGGATGATAAGTTTATCATCTTCAGACATTGCTGATCTGTCTTTTTGAGTTTTAGAATCTAAACTACCTAAATTGACGGCTTTAATCTCGTCTGCCATTTTTTTCTTTAACCTCTATAACTTGTTATAAATATCTTAAAATCTCAAATTTGCAACAAACTCAAGCATTTAAGTTTTCTGGTAAAGAAGTTGTTACGGCTCCTGTTCTTATTGCATCCTTTAATAGATCGTAAGATTCTTGAGGAAGATAGCCCCTTGCTCTACATATACAATAATAATGTGTGGCTAAACCATCTTTATAGGATTTTAAAAACTTGCCCCTTGAAATCAAGCCAGTGGGCCTATCCGCCATATCCCTATCATAACCCCAAACAAATCTTTCAGATGTCACGTTTAGCATTAAATCTATCGAAGGATATTTCTTCTGTAATTCTAAAAGTAGAGAATACGCCGCTTCATGCTGCTGCATTGGGGGATTTCGATATTCTTTATATCTGTTAAACTCGACTTGAAAAACGTTTTCATCATCTATTTCTCTGCAAACAGGGGCTCCATTGAAAACTTCAGCACTGTCCTCGCCAGAACACCTTCTTACTCTGTTTATTATTTCGATACCAACCGATCTTCCATCGACGCCATAATTTGTTTTTGGTTTTCCACCCGAATGAAAAGTAACTCTAGTTTTGGGATCTTCATGTTGCACTATTGTTCCATCTGTTCCGATACTGAAATGTACTGATAACTTCTTTCCGTCAAGAACTCTTCTCAACTCTTCTCGACCACCACTTTTTAAATCGGGAGTTTTCTTTGCGTAAGTTTCGCTTTCTGTTAAAACAACAGTATCTATTTCTTGAATACTTACAGGTTTTCCCCCATTTGAGTTTGTAACGGAGGCACTCCTATCTACAGCGTGCTTAAATGGCTCTCCAATTTCGACTTCTAGACCACTCGGTGTCGACATCTTTTCTCCAACTTTCGGCGCTTGAGGTAATTCCGTTTGATTTTCTGGTGGTTTTGTGGCTGCTTGTGAAGACTTTGCTAAATGAGAGTTGTTGTACGTATCTTGCCAAAGATTTCTTGGAGTTGGAACAATTCCAATAAAGTGGACAGTGTCATCTACCATCGTAACTTTTATAACTGTTTTTGGCTTTAAGCGTCCAGCAACAGCCTCCTCAAGAATATTATCTACTCTTGGATGTCTAGCGATCTCATCCCAAGAGGAAATAGGATCGTGACCGCTTTCATCGGTTGGATGAAAGATGTCGTCAGTTATTGGAATATATTTAGGAGGGTCAGGCATTCCTTTATATCTTGGTACTCGGATATAGGCAGATAGATGTCTCTGATTAGATTCTGAATCTACAAATATTTTTGAAGCCAAAACCACTGCATTAAAGGTTGTTTTTGCCGCCTTACTATAACTCACAGAATATGACTCGGCGGAATCGTTTATAACTTTTACAGGATCTGTATCGCCATATCTGCTATATACTCCTCCATACTCATCGTCATAAATCCTTGGATTCAGAGCCTCTGCTGGTGGATCTACATACAGTTGTGCCATTATTCTTCACCTTGAATAAGGTCGAATAATTCTTCTTTATCGCTTGAGGTCAGTCCCTGCTCTTTAGTCTCCCTCTTTTGCAGCAAAGCCGCAATCTTAACTAATTGTTCGTTCGACCTTTGAAGAGTCTCTACATACTTTGCTGCAATTGGGCCTACCTCTTTATGCTGTAAGTCGTTTTTAGATAATAAAATCATAACGTCCTCTAAAAGAGATTTAGTAACTTCTCTATCGTTATTGATGTTATTGATTGCATCCTCTAAATAGCGATCAAGATCTTTCATAATTGTACCTCTTTGATTTCGTTAATAATTAGAATAAGTCTATATTTTTCCTTCGTTCCAGTCGGACTTAAAGTTTCTATACCTTGCTCTTAATTTGTTGAGACTACTAACAACTTGCTTCGTATTTAAGCCCGTTAATTCTCTGAGATAGAGATAAACTGCCTTCTTGTTAAAGATTTCAATGTCTTCCGAACTATTAAAAAGAACGTCCACTGCTTGAAGAACCTTTCTTTCATTTTGCTTAAGAGTCTCCTCATGCCAAGACGACATCTCATCTTTTAAAAACTTCCAAAACTCTTTATATTCTCTATTGGAGACATATCCCTCATCCTCCATACACAAGTGTCTTTGATGTGACGCCTTAGAAACTGCATCAAACTGGATCTCTCTTCTCATTGCTGTGGAACACTTCTTAACCTTATGTATAAACCAGTTTTTAGTTATAACGCTGAAATATGAAAAGGCTTTCGATCCTTTGTCAGGGTCATATTTGTCCAATATTGTGGTGAGCCACATCTTACACTCTTCCATAAGAACATCTATATTTGGAAGACTAGAGAACTTGTATGTATAAACAATCTTATTCACCAATTCATTAAATGCTGGCTGTATGAGATCTATATATAGTTTTTGTTTCTCGTCTCTGTCGTCGGATCGTGCGTACTTTACAATTGCATCTTCATGATCTTTTGTAAAATAATGTCTACTATTTTTCTTTCTTCTTCTAGTCTTCGGTTTCGTCATCTATTTCATCCTCTAGTTCTAATTCTTTTGTTAAGTCAAGAATATTCTCGTATTGATCAAACTCCACCAAAAGCTCTTTTGAATGTCTAATAAGATTCTGTAAAGTCTCGTCGCCATAAAATGTTTCGAGAGAGTGAACTCCTTCAAGATGAGATGAAAATTCATCAATATCTTCAAAAAGATCTCCCATAGTTTCCGAGACAAACAACAGGTCCCGAATTATCTTTCTCAAATACCACAACAACAGTATATTCAGAGATATTGATACAACAGATATGATTATTATCGTAATCATGTTTTATGTTCTTCCTTCATACGTTGTTTTTCTTTTTCGACTTCTTTTTTTGTAGATTTAATATATTCTTTAACAATAGATCCAGGCTTTTGTTTATTTTGCTTGGAGTCCGTTTTTGTTGTAAATGTAGAGTACACCTTTTTAAGGCATCCCGTATTATTACAAAATTTGCATCTCTCTAAACGCTCGTTTATAGAATGCACTGCTGAAAATTCCTTTTCACAGTTCTTACAGTGATATTGATATATCGGCATCAGTCAGTTTCTAATGCCTGTTCTAAAACATCGGCGTCGTCGTGATCCAGTTTAACTGTTGGTGGATTTAAAACAACCAAATCGCCCTGATTGTCTACAAATTTAAAACCTTTCAAAACAGGTACAATATCACTCTGCTCTAAAAGAGATTTTTGCAGTGCCATCATGACGGCTCCTAAAGCCTGATCAGAAAGGTGCATCTCCTTTAACTGTTCTTTTTTTTCCTCACCAATGTTTAAAACATTAAATTCTTCGTTACTCATTTTAATCTCCTTTTATAACTCTATAAGAATCGCTATCGTAATGCTCCGTAGAAAACTCAAACAATTCTGAATCTTCCAATGCGAGCATCTGATGTCGTAGACCCGGATAGATATAAAAATTCTGCCCAGGTTCTAAAATAATTTCTTCTGCCAAATCTATGTCATCATAGTTTGAATACTTTACCAAAAGTTTACCAGACTGTAGATAGAACACTTCGTCCTTTATCTTATGATGATGCCAAGAGCATTTCTTGCCCTTTTCAAAGAACAAGAGTTTGCCGCAATATTCTTCCTTGTTGACAATCCATAATTCATGCCCCCACCCTTTTTTAACAAATTTCATTTCCGGTGTCTTATTTGCTGAAGAAGTCATCGGCGTTAACCCCCTTATCGTCTATAAAATAGTCTGATTCTACTTTGCCAAGATGTAGTTCATGAAACTTAACGCCCCATTCTTTTAACTGATTATATGTAAGTGTATAGAACAATGCATACGCAGCTTCTCTATTGTTGTTGGTTCGGCCCATTCCTCTAGCAGTTAAAAATTTAATATGGTGTCCTTGTTCATATAGTTTATTGACCTCATCAATCCTATCTCGAATCGGTTCGGAGCCGGTATAATCATCACTTGACGATTCTCCAGATGTACAAATCGTACCATCTATATCAAACACATATATCACTTGTTATTCTCCAATATCTTTGTAGTTGAATACTCATCTATTCTATCAAAAAAAAGAACTTCTCCAGCATGTTCGGACCCAACAACCTTCTTGCCTCTCCAGTCGGAACCTACAATCATTATATCAGGAAAGTTATCTTTTATTAAGTTTTCTAATTGTTCTGCTGAATTAAACACTAAAACTTCGTCAACATATTTAATAGACTCTAAAATAAACTTTCTGTCTTCAGATCTATTAAACGGTCTTGATTCTCCCTTATCTTTTTTTACCTTACTATCGGAGTCGATCCCTATAACTAGTCTATCTCCCAATGATTTTGCATACTTAAATAATTCAATGTGTCCTCTATGTAAGATGTCAAAACATCCATTTGTCCAAATCGTTTTCATGTTGTACCAACTCCTCTTTTCTGAACAACAACACTAGCACACTGATTTGCGAACTCAATTGATTTTTCTATATCTCCAGTTTCAGTATATTTCACAGACAATGCTGAAACAAAGGTGTCCCCTGCTCCCGATGTGTCTTTAACCTCAACTTCTGAAACTGGGTATAGAACCTCATTGTACCGACAGCCCTTTGGACCCAAAGTTACAATTAGTTTTTTTATCATCTCCTCGCTGAGACTGTCTTTTGTTCTTCTATATTCCTCTTCGTTTATCTTTATAAACCTTGCCTTTTCGCACCATGCGCCCAATCTTTTCTTGGTATCGAGAAACACTACATCATGCTTACTTGTCACATACTCTATATCATCCTCAGATAAGAACCCCTTATTATAATCAGATATTACAACAGAATCGTACTTGCTAAACTTTATTAATTTAAGTTTTGAGCGCCCATACGATTCGTCTCCCTGATCAAGCCTCATAAACATGTGGTTTGACCTTAAATCGATAAATCTTGTTTTAGTTATATTCTGCCAATTACTGTTTGTGTGTATGTTAGCATCAGCACCAAGCGCTTGAATGTTTCTTTGAACATTCATTGCCATTCCTGGATTCTCAACTGTACGAACTGGATTGAAAACAGGGACTGGTGCTTCTGGACAGAGCCTGGTGCAGCGACCATAATTAAACACGTCTTTACAACTTTCCCCTATTACAAGAATTTTCATTGCTGTTTAGCCTCTAACAATCTGGCAAATGTGCTCAATCTCACTCTCTGTTAGTTCTGGATAGTTTGGAAGGAAGAACCCGTTTCTATGGATTCTATTGCTAACTTCGTCTTCAAACTTGCCATATTCTTCGTACCAAAATGGATGTTGACCCAAATTACCTGCACTGAAGATTCTGGTTTCGACTCCGTTATCTACCAGCCTTGATACAATATCTTTTCGATGCTCTCCGCTTTCTGCTAGAGCCCCAAATGATATGGAAACAGGCTTGTGATCATACCAGTTCTGGTATTGGACATATCCTTCTAGATTCTTTGCATACGCAACGTGGTTCTCATATCTACGTGTTGCTGCCCAATTTGCTTTGGCTACCTGTCTGATTCCTATAAATGACTGCAGATCTGTTGCTCTTAGATTCAAGCCTGTAGTAAAGAATGTAAACGGCTTATGAAAATCATCTACTTCATATTTGTTCATAAGTCGATTATACTCGCTTTCTTCCAAATCCTTTCCCCAGCCATGGCTTCGCAACATCATGAGCATTTGATAAATTTCAAAGTCGTCCGTATTAACCATTCCCCCTTCAATGGTGGATAATTGGTGTCCAAAATAAAAAGAAAATGAAGACATATTACCAACTGTACCAACTTTTGCACCATCAGAATACTCGGCTCCCAATGCTGCACATCCATCCTCTAAGAGATAAAAGCCATACTTTTCTTGAAGCTCAAGCATTCGTTCTCTATAATGTGGCACGCCTAAAACCTGAACAAAGATTACTGCTGCAGGATTCTCCTTTTCACAAACTCTTTCTAGTTGATCTAAATCCATGCCGAATGTTTCTTTATCTGCTCCGACCATTATTGGTTGAAGTCCAAATTGCATTACTGGAGCAACAGTTGTTACCCACCCAACCGATGGCACAACAACCTTATCATTCTTAAGTTTGCCAGCCTTTAACGCTGCGTAAACCATTAGGAGATTGGCGGAAGATCCAGAGTTACAGAAAACTGAATACTTTGTTCCGATGTAGTCTGCCCATTTTCTCTCAAACTGTTCCGTTAAGTTTCCTTTCGTCAATCTCGGATAACTTTTAAGCCAATTACAAAGGGCATCTATGTCATCTTCATTAATAGTTTCTTTCGCTAGTGGGTATTTTATCATTTTATTTTTCCATTGGTTTAGTTTTATAGATTCTCAACAATCTTAATCGGTGCTCTTTCATAAAATTTCATGTTTTCTAGTTTTGGATTTGAATATCTAATCATTGATTCCTCTAGTGTTTCCTCTATAAGAAGAAACAATGACTTTCCCAATTCGCGATACACTTCCTTGTCCAAATATTCATAACGATAGTTTTCTAAATGTTTCTTTTCTCTCTTTGAGGCATCATGGAAAAGTGATTTTTCATTATCCACTATGATTCCAAAGTCAATAGAAACTCTCACTCCTCCATCGTTTAAAACAGTTCTGTGTACACAAGCTTGATCGAACACACTAAGATACCCCATTCTAGCATATCCTATGAGTTTTTTATCCTTAAATTTTTTTAATCCGTCATCATAGTTCTTTAATGGCAAAAAGAAGTCATCGGTCAAACCTTGTGGCTCAAAAAATTCCACCGTTGTTGTGGGGTCTCCTGTCAGTGGAACTGCGATTATAGCGTCTCCAACATGAGAGGCCCATGCATCAGAATGTAGTTTAGTGGTAGCAAGAGGGCGATTATGATCTACGCTGTTCTTTGCTCCGGAAACCACCCTTATTGTGCAAGGTTGCAACGCAAGACAACTATCTAAAATTCCTGATTGTTGGAGTGCTTCAACAACGCTTTTTTGTAAAGCATTGTATTCTACAATATTGTCCCTTTTCGGGTGAAAAGCCCCATTTTTTGTCCTATTAGGCAAATTCAATATTTCTTCTTTATACCTGTCTAAAAAGTCATCGCAAAGGACAAATTCTTCCTCATAAAAACAACTCAAAGTTTTAAAAACATAATCAATTACACGATCAACCATGTTTTTATATAAACTGGTGGGCAACTTCGTATCAAAGTATATTCCATAGTCCCTATCAGTCTGAGACACAGATCTCATTTCACTATACAGGTCTGATCTTCCTTTTACGACATCATCTGCCATTTTCGAACACCGTCTCTCTCATTGTCTTACCATTTTCATCTCTTTCTGATAAAGTGGGGTTCATAGTCGGCCAATGAATGTTTAAATCCGGATCGCTCCACCTTACAGTGATTTGATCATCTGGCCCGCTATACTTTTTAGACCATTTGTAGAAAAATACGCATTTTTCGGTTAAACAAACGTGGCCGTTCAAACACCCTGGTGGAACTAGAATCATTGTTGGTTTCTTTTCTGTAAGATGAAAAGTCTTGACTGACTTGAATGTTTGTGAGTCTTTCCTTACATCAACAACTGCTAAAAATATTTCTCCATGCATACAACAAATCAATTTATAAGTATCGTAATCACCATGAAGACCTCTTAACACATTTTTTCTAGAAACAGTAACTTTATCCTCAACAAACTTCGGAAATATCTCACAATCCTCATAGATCGACCAAATTTCACCTCTTTTATCTAGGAAAGGGTCTAGTTGTATTTCTATCAAACCATCGATGTCATGACTTTTAAGGTCTTTTACATATTTCATGGAATAAATTTGCACCGCATTTCGTCGTAATCTAACTCTTCCTTTGATAAGAAGAGGTATTTGTTGACTACACTTGTCAATCTATCTGGATCTTTAATGTACCCATCTTCATCATATGCCTCTGGATTGTGCTGCATAATGTTGTTACATTCCTCGTAGCCTAATCCGGCTTCATAAGCCTCCTTGTCATTTACAAACTCCGTCGCATCCCTATCATATAGAAGATTGTTCCACATGTTTGAGTGCTTTTCAGAGACGAAAGAGGCACACGCTGATGCACCGTCAAGGCTATGCAAATGTCTAACCTGTAGATCTTTCATTATCACCCATTTTTGTTTAACGGAAGCAGCCACATAATTAAAGGTCGATTCACTACAAAATGCCGCAAATATATCAGGATGTATTTTGTTATATTTTTTATAGATCTCGTTACTAAAAAGGTGTACATGTTGATTTATTGATTTTCCAATTGGTACTACATAATCCTCATCTTTTACTTGAATTTCTGGAGTTTGATAAACAAACTTATCAGGATCAAGAACGTGTAATGCTTCGTCCGTGTCTGTTTGAACTGCCACAATGCCATATGGACCTGACTTGAAACACTCGTATACAGAGCTTATCACATTAGTCTGATCCTCAAAACTGCACCCTGAATCAACATATAGATACCCTTCAAACTCTCCAAAATGCTTAACGCTTTCCTGTATTGCTTTGTTAAACGTGATGTTTACGGTATGTGGATCTGTGTGATAGCAGTATGAAATCTTATCTTTAAAAGTAGAATATACCTCTTTAAAACACTCTGGGCTGTTCAAACAGGAGGAGAATACGACTCTGTAGCCTTCAAAGTCTTGATTTAACAAACTGTTTATGGATTCTATGTACCAATCCGTATTGTCTCTCTTTATCCCACATGTATTATATACTACTAACATTTTTCTGTTTTCCAATTTATTCTCCTATGTTTAGAGATAAGATTATCTCTTTTATTATTTTTGCTTGGATTAACTCACCTTTCAATCTGAAAGATTTTATTATACCATTATAGCTTACTTTGTCGATAATTTTAATAGCCGCATCATTAATTGTCATTAATTCCATTTCTCCGTAAGCCTCTACAGAATCTTCTTTAAATTTTTGAAGGATGCCCTTGCCTATTAGAGTTGGCAGTCTCACAACTACTCCCTTCTCGCAATGGCTAAGAAGGTATGCCTCAGCGATTTGTTTACAGTAATTGTACCAGTTTTCTTTTTCAGAATATGTTGAAACAAAGATTATTTTTTTCTCTGCGTGTTCATCAACAAACTCAGCAAACTTCTCACACTCTATCTGTTGTGTTCTCTGATCCTTATCGTCAATATTCCAAGTGTGGTATATATAAGTTTCCTCCAAAGGGTCTACACTTTCTAATAAATCTCTAAGTGCGTTTCCTAACTGGCCTCGCCCGTTTATCAGTTTAAGCACTAGACGAACTCCGGATGCTTTAATAACCTCTTTATATTTTGTTGTTGACCCAGAAGTTCTTTTTTAAAATCATCCACATTGTCCTTTGAACTTTCATACTGATTGTATAACTCCCAGCACATTTTATTGCTTTCGTGTGGTTTGCACAACTCTGTACATTTTGAAAACTTCTCAACATTATCAATAACATTCATAACCGACCTTCTCTTCTCGACATTATTCCAAATATCTTTAAAAGAACTCTCCTTGAGGTCTCCGTAACTATATTGTTTATAACCTCTATGATTGGTACAGACATAGACATGCCCGTCGGCACCAATACACGGTTGTATTTGAGACCCTAAACACTTCTTATAACTCCTGCCATAAAGGGCTGGATCATTTTCCAAATCCTGTAGTTTATACCCGTTAATCTGATACTTATCTCCAAGAATATTCTTTGCCTCAGCAAGCAGTGGTTCAACTTTATCGTTCCAGAACTTAATTTTGCGCTGAACGCCTGATTCTCGTTCTCTATTTACAATTTCTGGCTTGTATTGACAATAATCTACATCAAACTTAGAAAAGAACTTTGCAAAGTCAACTATCTCATGATATGTGTCAGGAGTTATAACAAAACCAACTCCAATGTTTATTTTCTTATCTTTTTGGTTATTTACTTCTACTAGTTTGGTCAAGTTTAAGGCCATTTTATCCCATGTTTGCCCCTTCTTAGCCCGTCTAACGTTGTTGTACGTTTCCGGCGTTCCTGCGTCCACTGAGAACCTTACCCACGTCATATTATCAACTAATGTATCGAACAAGTCCCATTTGTCAAGAAGAGTCCCGTTTGTGAACATTCCCATTTTAATTGAGTTCTCTCCCAAATACTGAATTGCCTCTTTTAAATGTGGATTCAATGTTGGTTCTCCGCCGCCTGTCCAATTTACGGCACGAACATCCATATCAACAAAATCCCTGCAAACACTCATAAGCATGTCCTTATTCATGATTGAACGGTCAAAGGTCTCAAGGTTCTTTGATTCTGGTAAGTGAATATAAGACGATATGCAGAAATAGCACCCGTGATTACATGCATTACTTGGATCAATCTCAACCAAGACAGGAGGAGATGTCCCCTTTTCAAAAAATTCAATCACCCTATCTGCATTAGCAACAACTTTTGCTTGAGGGTTGAAAATGTTGGTTCCTTTTGAAAGTATTTTATCGAGACTCTTCATTTTTCTTCCCTAACCACTCTAAAAAGAATTTAGTGGGATCTTCAAAATATACACGAATAACATCATCAAAGTATTTTTTTGCAGCGCTCGCCCTATTCTCTAATTCTTCCAAAGGTAAGTTATAGACTTCCTTAAGCTTCTCTGCGACCTTGTCAGGTGTCATTTCAATATCACAAATCCTAAAAACAAAACTAGTATCGTAATAATCTTCTCCTACAAGATAATAGTCCAAGTCAGAGATTAGAATAGGGACTCGATTATAATAACAACTTTCCAAAAGTCTTACACTATCAATGCCTGATCCTCTCGGGCACAGCGATAAGCCATTTGCAAGCATTGTATCAATATAGTCTTCTTGAACTTTAGATCCTATTTCGGAAGGCCCAGCCCATGTTCTATTTACGTGCATTTCTTTTTCTAATTCCGGAGATGTATGGAGTGCATACACCATGATTGCTCTGCATCCATGATTCATATATCCTCTAAACCCGAATTTTTTATTATCAGGAAACTCAAACTCCTCACTTCTGTTATTGACAATATCTAACAATAAGTGAGAAAAAGTTGGTCTAGCGAATAGTTTTTGTATGTTCGAATAAAGTTTTACTGGCCCCATTGTTGTAATAATAGAATTATGCAGCCATCCTGGAATAGGCATCCCTCCTTCTCCTTCTACATCACATATGTGCTTGTCTTCATTTCCTTCAAAGTACTTAAAAGTCTTAGAAGTATAGCGATTAAAGTGGTCATTAGGTATTTGACCCATGTAGAAGTAATCCGCTTCCTCTGGAGAGACTAACTCACAGTAGTCTTCGATACCTTTCTTGCTTAAAGGCACTGTATTGAAATATATCTCTGTGTCATCATGAACATGTTCACGAGCGTTCGGATAAACATATAGTTTTATTTTATTCATGTGTGTTCCTCTTTTAAAAATTTATTTTTGGTTCTTTGTCCGGAAAAGACATTTTGTTTAGATTAACATCTTTTACTCTTTTCTTTAAGTCCTCGTAAGATATATCGTATTCTAAATCAAGATTGTTGGCGCATGCTGATAAAAGAGCGCAGTAAACTTTATAATCGTAATCTTCATTGCTTAATTCACCCTCAAAAGGTGGGAAGGCTGTTATGCCGCAGTTTGTAAGTTCTTTGATTTTTTCACACCCTTTTAGCCAAAAATAAAACGCCATATAGTGATCGATATATCTTGCCTTAAAGACAGAAGGGTATATAACACCACCTAATTTATCTTCTATAAAATTGCGAGTTATAACTGGGAATCTCGCGCAAGCAACCTTAGTTATATCACTAAATCTAGAATAAAAATTAGTATAATTCTTATCTGGTTGAAAGTTTAGCGGAATATTAAACAATTTAGTTGCTAAAGATTCCACCCTTTGCCCGTCCTCCGTATATTGCTCTGGAATCATCAAGATAAAATCTCTTTCCTGTACAATCATACGCAGAATGACATCATACTTAAATTGTTCCCCGTAAAGCATCCCGTCGGTGGCCGGATGAACAATTCTCCCCTTTGACATTTTATACATCTTGTTATAGCCAGCAACACTACCTACAGTCTCTTCTTCTTTAATCCACGTCACGCCTTCAATTTCAGGATCAAGTGGCGAATATACTAAAATCTCATAGGTAAACTTTTTAGGGCCGCTATCCCATTTAATCTCCTGAATGGACTTTACTACTCTGTGGCAGAACTTTTCGTTTGGCCTTCTGTCATTTAAGGTAGGTAGTAAGAATGATACATCAACCATCGTCTTTGTTAAAAATGCTAGGCATTGGAGGATTTTTTGAGATCTCTAATGCCTCTACCTCCATATTAGAATAGAATTCCTCTCTTGGCAAGTAGGGATACATATCTTCAATAGGAGTGCTCCATCCAACAATTTTAGGCTCATAAACGTGATATTCGTGACAGTTAACATCACAAACTATTGGGCCATCACTATCTAAAAACTCTCTGACCTGTTTTCTAACAACATCATAGTCTTCACCGCTATTAATAGACATTGTCTTAACCCCATACGCATCTACAATCTTTAAGAAGTCCGGTGGGTTATAGCCCTTTGGCCCGCACGCTTCACTTCTACCTTCAAAGTTAACCTCTTGAAATGCTTTCGTAATTCCATAAATATGGTTATTTAAAACAATGGTCTTAAGATTCACATTATAGTTCAATAATGTCTGCAACTCTTGAATATTCATATTAAATCCGCCATCACCGATGACGCAAACAACGTTCTGAGTTTCATCCGCTGCAAAACAAGAACCAAGTCCACCAGCAAAAGAGAATCCCATTGGAGAGTTTCCATTATTGGTAATATATCTTTGGCCTGTTTTCGTCTCAAATGCATGATTTAAAACAACAATATTGCCTCCACAGTCACCAATTAAGATATCGTTATCCTTCATCTCCTCTGAAAGTATTCTAGCGAAAGCATAAGGATGCACATATCTTTGAGTGTCATACATCTCTTTAATGACTGGATCATATTTTTCTTTCCATCCATTCACTCTATTGACCCATCCGGAAAAGTCTGGTAGACTTTGATTTCTTTCTCTGGCTCTATCCAAAAGCATGTTTATAAAAACTTTTGCATCAGAATAAATGCACTCATCAAACGGAAGTTGTTGAAGCTTCTTCTGGAGTGCTGGTTTGTCAACATCGACCATATACTTTTTAGCGCCTCTTGCAAAAGTCTCCGGTGTTCCTCCGGTGATTCTACCAGAAATTCTACTACCGATTGCTAAAAGAAGGTCAGAGTTTTGAATTCCAAAATTACGGCCTGCTCCACCATATGTTCCAATTCTGCCACCATAGTATTCAAAGTCAGAACAAATAATATCTAATGCATTCCAAGTTGGAAAACACGGAACTTTTAATTCTCTAGCCAGTTCCAGTATCTCTTTCTCTGCTCCCGCAAGTCGAACTCCTTGTCCGATCATCAAGCATGGACGCTCGCTACCAGCCAAATCATCAAGATATTTGTCAATTTGCTCGTTAATCTTTTCAGTATCAAAAGAGGTTTTTAACCCACAATCGTATCCTAACAACCCTTCTGGTTCAATCTCTGCTTTAGCAACATCAATTGGAATATCAAGAAGTACAGGTCCGGGTCTACCGGTTGTCGCAACATGAATAGCCTTTTCTAGTTCATAACGAATACTATCTGGATCATCAACAAGTTTAGCATATTTTGTTATTGGCTCCACAATACTGACAATATCAGTTTCCTGAAATCCAATCTGTCTAATAGACTTATCTGGCCTCATATATTGTGTTTTGATTTGTCCGGTAATAAAGACACAAGGAACTGAGTCATAAAAACAGTTTCCAATCGGCGTAACAAAGTTCATCCCGCCTGGTCCACTAGTTGCTATCGCAACGCCAAACTTCCCGGAAATCTTAGCATATCCTTCTGCGGCAAAACCTCCGGCTTGTTCATGCATAACCGCTACATACTTTGTTTTATCTGTGCGAGTAAACGCATCTATCAAATGTCCATTTGCTGCGCCATATACAACAAAAACATCTTTAATCCCTTGATCTCCGATATAATCTATTACGTAGTCTGCTAAATTCATTACTAATCCTTACGAGTTACAGTGTTTGGTGTTAGACTATGATTCGTTGGAAAGCCCTGATCTGTTTCATACTTCCACTTTGAATCGCCTAACAACTTTTCAAGTTCTTCATCTTTGATTTCATAGAAATTTTCCTGTGCTGGAAAAACTCCAGTTCGGACTTCTTCCGCATATTGTTGCAGGGCCGACTGCATTGCTTTACCTGCTTCACAATATCGCTTTACGAACTTAGATTTAAATTCCCAAAACAGCCCCATAAGATCGTGGAAGATGACCAATTGTCCATCTACCTTATCTCCTGCTCCAATTCCATAAACAGGGATAGAAAGCTCGTTAGCAATAATACCAGCAGGTTCTCTTGGCATTGCTTCCAAAAGAAGAAATGAACACCCGGCCTCTTGCAGTTTCAAAGCCTGTTCTAAAATAACTTCTGTTTGCTTTGCTGTCTTGCCCTGTACTCTGTACCCTCCTAGTTTAGCACGAGTATGTGGTGTCAGGCCTAAGTGGCTCATAACTAAGATCCCGGCATCTGCTATTGATTTAATTCTGTCAACCATCGCGCCCTCAACCTTAACGCAATCCATTCCTGACCTTACAAATCTACCGGCATTTATAACTGCTTCTTCGTTTGATACTTGATATGACATGTACGGCATGTCACCAATAAGAAAAGCGTTGTTTGTTCCTCTAGCGACTGCTTCGCAGTGAGAAATCATATTATCCATTGTGACTGGTATTGTTGTCTTGTGTCCTAATGTAGTCATGCCTAGCGAATCTCCAACCAAGATACAGTCGACACCTGCGCCATCTGAAATCCTTGATTGAGGATAGTCATAGGCGGTTGTCAACACCGTTTTTCTTCCCTCTTCCTTTTGTCTTCTTAATTTTAATACTGTTACCTTATTCTTATCGTTTGCGGCCATTTTTTTCTCCTTTTAATTTCAATCACCTAATGTTTTTCTTTTTAACTTAATCTTAGTTGTGTTTTCCATATTTTCTCTTGCTTTTGAGCCAAATTTCGTCTCCAAAAGGGATAAATAATCTCTATTGGTATGATACTTCATCCACGCTTTATCTCGAAATTCAAGAATCTGAGATGCTTTAAGATTTTCATTTGATAAATTAAGAGTTTCATATGAGTGCTGGCTATATCCCTCATATCTGTTAGGTAAAGCGACACCGCTCTTCTTTGCATGTAGATGAAGGGGGCTGCCTGGATATGCCATTGCGCAATACATATTTGTCATCTCTGACAAATTGTCTAAAGCAAAATTTAACGTGTCATTCATAGATTCCATTGTGTCCATTGGTAGTCCAAAAATATAATTCGCACCGATATTGATACCGGCAGATCTCATTGTTTGAAGTATATCATAGATCTTTACTTCTTTAAATCCATCTTTATGAATTTCTTTTCTTAAAGTTTGATTTGGGTTTTCAATTCCCAATCCAAGCCAGTTTACTCCAGCCTTTTTAAGCGCGTCTAAATACTTTGGCTTACAGGTGTCGATTCGAGAATATGCCCATATATTAAAATCATATCCTCTTTCCGCTATCATATCACATATCTTCATAAAGTGTCGAGGATTAAGAACAAACAATTCATCAGCAATCTTAATATTTTTTATATTGTTCTCGGCAAAATAATCAAACTGCTTTATGATAAAGTTGGGATCCCAATATCTGAAGATGTTACTGTCTTCGCTTGAAATATCCTCGCCAGAATCTGTTCTATTGATTATATTAATCATGCAGAATGAACAAGTAAAAGGGCACCCTAAACTTGTATAAAGTGCTGCAAAGGGAGCGTTGTCTGTATTGTTACTCCATGAATGCCAACCGGAGGTTCTATATTTTGAAAAGTCCGGTAATAAGTTCCATGCCATTCCTGGTAAGTCTTCTTGGAGTCTTGATCTGGGAACTATGCCTTCAGGCTCATTTAAGACTGCGTTTCCATCTTCGTCTTTAAATCCCAGCCCTTTCACCTTTTTAAGAAGGCTCGAATCATCCAAGTTCTCTACACGCAACAAGTTACTAATCGTGTATACTCCCTCGTTTTGACAAACCATATCAATAGAAGGCTCTGTTAAGACTTCTTTTGGAACCGCCGCTACATGTGCGCCTACAAAGAGAATCTTAATTGTAGGATCTCGAAGTTTTACCATCTCCGCAGTCTCAACTGCTCCGCACATATTCTGACTTGATGCGCTTGGCTGTTGGCCATATACAACAAAGCAGACTATGCGGGCATTGTATTCTTCAATAACCTTAGCAGATTCTTCTGTTGTTAACTGTTCTGCTTCGCAATCTAAGATTCTTGGTTCGAATCCTCTAGTGACACAATGATTGGCAAGCATCGCTGCCCAAATTGGAGGCTCAATAGCAGAATGATTTTTGCTTAACCCTTGATAGATCTTTTTTGATCCATTGGGATGTACAAAAAGCACATCTATTTGTCTCATTATAAACCTCCAATAAAATCAGTAGTTTGCATACCACGGCTCGTCAAGCATTTCATACACACTTACAAGCTGTTGTATTCCCTGATCTAAATCATATTGACATTCAAAGCCTTTATTGTAAAACTTCTCACTACTGACAACATAATCTCTAACATCTGGATCTTTCGTAAACTCAGCGCATAAGAGTTCTAGCGGTGTGTGTTCTGAGATCTTCCTTGCTAGGTCGTATTTGTTCATGTTTAAGGCGTCGTTTCCAACGTTATATGTCTCATTCTTACAATCATCCCAATTGTCCAATGCAAATCTATACGCTCTGCAGACATCTTGAATATGCACGTAATTTCTCATAAATTCCTTTTCATATAAAACAAGGACGCGGTCTTTGACTGCCTTTAAAACAAAATTGTTCACAAGCAAATCAGTCCTCATTCTTGAGGAAGGTCCAAACACTGTTGCAAGTCTAAATGTAACATGATTTTCAATATTTTTAAATACTTTTTCTGCTTCAACTTTAGTTTCTCCATAAAGAGATACTGGATTTAAAGGAGACTCCTCTGTGCAGACTTCTCCCTTTGAAGTGCCATAGCCAGAGTTTGTGCAAGGATATATAACAAGTTGATCTTGTGATTTGTTCTCTGCGATAACCCTATTTGCTTTATAATTGATATTCCATGCTGCTTCAGGATCTCTCTTACACAAAGGAAACCCCACAAGCGCAGCCAATGGGATGATAGCATCAGATTTATTGACAAGTCTTAAAAGTTTGGGAGTTTCTCTAACGTCCCCTTTTACAAAATTAAAATTTGGATGTCCCGCATATCTCAATAAAGATAAATTATCATACATCAAATTATCATAAACTGTTACTTTGTTATCCTTAACAAGATGATCGATAAGTTCACTGCCAATATAGCCTGCGCCACCTGTAATTAATATATTCATTCTACCACTCCAATTTTCCAGTTAAAACATCTTTAAGCATCACCCAGTCGCACGCTTTTGCCCACAATGGCCTTTTCCATGCTGCTGGCTTGTTCTTTTCAAAATACAGATGACCTGTCCATGCAAACGGATAAACCACAAAGGGCACTAATGGCAAAAGAAGCCAAGTTTGACTTAATAATGCATACAACAGCACTGTAACTGTTGCCAATTGCCCAACTACATGCAGTCTTCTGCATATCTTGTTTTGATGTAAAGTCAAATAATGCTCATAATATTGTTTAAACGTAATGTTATTCATCCCAGCTAATCTCCCAATCTTTGAATTCTGCTGCCAAGCAATCAATTTTATAATCTTTTCGTCCTCCAGCAACTTCTTGAATCTTATTCTTTGCAGTGTTGCGAATACCGTTCAATCCGTGTGTTAACTCAAGATCATTACCTTCTGCAATTCCTTTCCTATAATTGGACTCATTGTGCCATATGTGAAGGTTCATTTGAGATAACACAACAATTGCTCTAATCACTTGTGCATCTATTTTAGCAGAATTTTCTTTTAATATTAAATTAATATCGTGAACAATGTCAGAAATCTCTTGTACATACTCAGATTTGTGCTCTGATATGAAAACTTCTTTCAATTGTGCTATCGATAATCTGTCTACAAGTTCGGATAAGGTTGGTAAATATTTTCTTTTCATTAGTTGCTCGCAATAAATTGATCAAAATATGGTTTATATTTTTGGAAGTTACTTCCGAAGAGGTGTGCATACTTGTAGAAGATTCTTGCTTCTTCTTTTCTTTGATCTAAATTGCGCTCCTGTTGAGAACGGCCTCCAGAAAGATATAACCCAACTGTGTCTTCTACCTTGTTAAAACTATACCCGGCAGAAACTGCTCTCAACCACATATCCCAATCATCAGCAAAATTACATTCCTCATTATCAAAAAAACCACAAGCATCATGTATCTCCCTCTTCCACAGGGGCATTGGACCCGGCAAACATTTGATCATGTTTTCTCTTGAAAATGGATGTGTCGAGTGATCAAATACTTTACCGTCTGAGGTATTGTTATTATACGTTTCATTTGGATTGTCAGTCAGCAAAACTTCTCCATAAACTAAACCTACATCGCTCTTCTCAATATCATCAAGAAGAATCTCTAAACAATCGTTACGTCTTCTATCATCAATGAATCCAAAAGTTAGATATTTTGCACTTGCCATTTGAATGCCAATGTTTATGCCCTCTGTTGGAAGCGCTCTATAATCTAGTCGATGATATACAATGTTATCATACTTCTCCATGTATTTTTCAACTATTTCTTTTTCTTTTCCTGGTGAATCTGCATCGACAAAGATCAATTCACATTTGTCAAAAATAGTTTGGCTTGTTATGTCTTCTAAGAAGCCTTCTAGGAACTCCTCTCCCTTATAAAAGGTGCTTAATATCGATATCGAATATTCAGTTTCTTCTTTGGATTTCTCAGAGCTTCTTATAATTCCTTCAACCAACTTTCCAACTTCCTCTCTCTTCTCCGTCATGTAGTCGATCAACTCTTCACCTTTTAGACTGAACCAGGGCTCCTGTGTTGCTCCAATTAAGTTGTTTGCCACAACTGACATACCCATCATTCTAGCCTCGACAACAACTCTTGATAGAGTTTCTGGTGTCTGTGGGAAGAACACGAACGTTTTGTTTGCACCCAATTTCTCTAGGAACGAAAAATAAGAACTATCTGAGACCAAGTCATACTCATACCCCTTGTGTTCGCAATAAGCGACTGTTCTGGAGGTGTTTTTATGAGATATATTAGAATTTAAAACTGAATACTTGTCAGCCTTTTCGTTCTTCGAAAGATCTCGTAACTTTTCTAAAACTCTTTTAGACCACAAGTTCCCACCAACGCTCGATATATTGTCGAGACCTAAATTAGATTCCGCTATACCTTTGTGAAAATTAGATTGGCATATGACCGCTTTAGCATTTTTATAAAAATTATAATTCAGAAGACTGCTTTTTGAAGCAATAAAATTATTATAGTCTGCTGGGTTTCTAGTGAGAAGATATTTGTGATCATGCTCATAAATTAAATATTGCAGCTCATCCGCTAAATAATTTTTGCACTCTTGACTTAGATTGCAAAAGTTCGAGACAATATAAAAATTATCCTTCTTCTCCTTTAAAAACTCAACAGTAACAAACTGAGACTGGACCTTGCCTAATTGAAAACCCTTTTGATTTAAAATTTGAAGAAGCTCGTCGTCGTTAAGTTCTCCACCTCCAAGAATTTGATCAGAAAAATAATCTGAAATTAAGCAGACCTTACTCATATTGCTGAACTATATCCTCTATCTCGTTCATCCAAGAATTGTCTTGCTGACAATAAACGTCAAAAACTTTACAGAACTTTTCGTATTGCTTTTCCTGCTCAAAGTCTAACTCAATCCACTTTTTCAAACGCTTTGCCTTGTCTTTATAAACTTTATATTTGCTATAGACATGTCGTAAAGTCTTCATATAACTTGATTTTTTAGGATAACACCAGTTAGATTCGGCTATTAAGACTTTTCCATACTTTCCAAGGTCCCAAGCGGCTTCAGGTTGTACCTGTTGAATATCGTAATCAACATCCGCAAACATAGGCTTCATAGCACCCTTATCGTTTGGAGCATATAGAAAGTCTACCTGACCACTCCAAGCGGGAGAAATCACTGGTAATTCATTATAAACTGCTTCAAAAATTGGAAGTCCGAACCCTTCGCCATGAGCCAGAGTTATAAGAGATTTTATCTTTTTGTATTGATATAGATACGTCATTTGCTCATCCGTAAGATCTCCATGCAACAAGTAAACTTGGCATTTTTTGTCCGGATAATTGCTCAACAGATCTTGAATTTTCTGCTTAGTTAAATTTCTATCTAATATAGAGTTGTTTCTAGTATTTAATTTTAGAATTAAACCTACATTTTCTTTTTTAAATTCCTCAACAAAGCCAGTTATTAACTGCTCGACGTTTTTTCTAATACTCCACTGAGCGACTGCCAAGAAATTAAACTGTGTTGTAAGGTCAAGCTCTACAGGATCAGGGTCATAATATTTTACAGGATAGCCCACAACCTCTATTGGGGTGTCACAAACAAGTTTGCCTGGGACCTCATTCCCTTCTCGATCAGACATTGTATATCCCGTTTCCTGAAACCCTTGCTTGGCAAATGTTGATGTAACGATAATCTTGTCCATCTCGTTCCCCTTCATAAGCCACTCAGGTGCAACACGATCTGTCTCTATACCCGCTGTATACCCTATATTAATCGGAGCCAACTTTTGCCATTCATTTGGTATTGTAACTTGCAGAGACACATCGTATGGTCCATCATAATTTACAGTCTTTTCAATAAGGGTGTCTATCCATTTTCTTTCTTCGTTATCTTCCCATGACCAACCTGTTTGTCCCCAAGAAACATTCAATAGATAGATGTCAAATCTGTCTTCTCTGCTTCTAAGTGATCTTAATGCAAATCTTGATTGTTCTCCATAACCAGATCTACTCAATACAGGTGCTCTTACTAAAATCTTTGTTTTCATTATAATGCTATCAACTCCCAGTTATTATAACCCTTTCTATTTTCCCAAGATCCACACGTCTCATATATATTTGTCATCAAGGCGTCCCACCTTTCGGTGTACTTTTCAAGGTTATATTCTTTTAAAACATACTCTCTTCCTGCCTTACCCAGTGCTTCTCTTTCTTCCGAAGACATGTTTACAAACTTTCTTAGGGCATTTAAAAAGTCTTCTCGATTGATTCTGTCTTCGTATATATAAGGAACATCTTGAGAACCAATTACGGCTTTAGAACTTGGCTCAATTCCAATTCCAAACCACTTCTCTCCATCAGTAACTTGCTGTTGTAATCCACCAGTCATACTAACAATAACCGGAGTTTCACAAGATAAAGATTCAAGAGTCGCTAATCCAAAACCTTCTGCGTCAGCAACGTTAATTGTGCAATCAGCCATGTTATATAAAAGTGCTAACATTTCTGCTGGATATTTCCCCGCTGAAAATAGAACCTGATTTCTGTCTAGGCCAAGCTCTTTAACTACATGCTCCAAGTTTGGCCCGTGTACATCTCTAGGATCCGTATGCATCAACAGCATTGCTTTATCGTGACCTACTTCATCTAAAAACTCTTTAAACCACCAAAGCACGCTTCCGCTCATCTTTCGTCGAGCATTTCTATTATTCCAGAAGAAAACAACCTTGTCTTTACCTATTTGAGAAAGGTTTTGTTTTCTAAACTCTTCAACTACTTCTGGCGTGGCCTTTTTAAAAATATTTGTATCTACAGCATGTGGAACGTATTGTTTCCTGACCTCTGGAGCCACTATACCTACGACTTCATCTGTTACTTTAGAAATCGTTGCTATGACATCGTTTGATAGATAAAATGGTCTGTTAAACTGAGGTGGTGGAAAGTTATCCCAGACGTGATAATAAACCATTGGAATTAGCGGCCTTATCTCATGTTCAATCTCCCAAAGCCAAACATAGAATCGAGGATCTGTCATAAACCATAACATATCAGGCTTGTGTGTTCTAATCACAGATCTTACCTGGTCTTGACTACCATATCCATCAACAGGGTATATTACCCAGTCGTCTTTGTATTGATCTGTTTTTTGAGGGGTATGATCTGGATGCCCTACTGCTCCTCCAAAACTAATAACCTGATACTTCCCAGTATTCAATAGCCCTTCTATAATGTATCTTGATTGAGTACCTACTCCAGAAGGTGAGAGCGGGTGATCCCCAATGGTAAAAATCTTTATCTTCTTTTCCAACTATTTTCTCCACTTATACACAATGTTGTGTCTTATAAAATTCGCAATTATCACAGGACATCCTGTTTTTTAGATAATTCTCTTTCTTGATATTATACAGTGCGCTTTTTAATAAGTTAAGGGCATTTTCTATTCTTTTTTTCCCACTGGTGACTTTAAAGATTTCAATGTTGTTTTTCTTCGCTGTTCTTTTCAGAAGAGCAAAATGAGTCTCTACATTGCTTGGATCTAAACCGTGCTTGTAAGCGTAATAATGCTTGTAAAAGGCTAGTTGGTATGTTGTCATTGGATCAGCCTTTCTTCTTGCGTTCCAGCCCCAAGAACACGTTTTCCAGTCGATTACGTGGTACTTTCCATCACTTGTCTTAAGAACTAAGTCAATATATCCCTTAAAAGAGTGATCTTTGCTAATATATTCTTCAATATCTTCCATAAGAGGCTCTTCAACAGAAATAACCTCATAATCTCCGAAGTATTCTTTGAGAGAGGATTCGATATGAGGAATGATCTTCCTCGCTTGAACCCTCATCTTTTTAATAAGACCAATGTCAAGATCACTATCTCTTTCAAGTTCTTTCAATATTGTTTGAAAAACCTTATCAAAATGTTCTTCAGCATTAAAATTTGGTGGTGTATCAACGCACTTGTGCTCGCAAACACTATGAAGTGCATTCCCAAAAGCAGTAAATTCATTACCTTTGAAGCCTTTTAATTTATCGATGTGAACAAGTTTATGGTAGTACGGGCACTTCTGCCAGTTTTTAAGTTCCGAAAAGGAAATATGACTCATTGTTAACTCTGTGTTGTTGTCTTCTTTTTGGTTGTTGTTTTTTTCTTAGGTGTTGGCTTCTTGGCTGCTGGTTTCTTCTTCTCCACTTCTACGGCTTCAAAGATCCAAGTGCCTGTACTGTTTTCTTCAGTATCATTCGCAACATAGGCAGACTGTAGGATCTTGCCTACTCCGTGCCCCTTTGCGTTAATCATAGGGATCACTCTGTCTGTTTTATAAAATGTAAAGTTTGGATTTACCTCATAAGGCTCGTGAATCCCTCTAGGATACAACCTTTCCCCATCGACAGGTACGGTTAGCGTGTAATAAAGTTTATCGTCTTTAATTTCTATATCTTCTTTCATGTTAATTTTATCTCCAATTCTTCAATTTTATTATATAACACAGGGCTAATCTTTGCAAGATAGGCTCTATCTTTTATGTAATAATTCTCAAAGCCTCTCGCCCAATATTCTCTCAAACTAGTCATCGCATAAGGTGAGATGAATATTCCCATTGTTAAGGTCATTAACATTGGGTATCCGACTATTTGATACAAAAAAGCATCAAAATCTTCATCGAATTCAGTATCGAGAAAATACCTTGCAGGTATATTATAACCTTCTGAAGTTAAAATGTCAAACATTTTTGTTCTTTTTCTTAAAAATTCTTGTTCGACCAATCCATCTCCATAAATCTCAGCACCTGCAAATGTCTCTACAGAGTGCGCCAATTCGTGAACTATATCATCAACCATATCTGCTTCGTCATCTTGTTCGTTTATTATATAAATTGTGCCATCCTTAAACATCGCATTGGTGCCCATTCTTTCAAATTCTGGCATATTGCCAACTACAATCATTTCTAAGTTATAAGCCATTGATCTGGGTACTGATTCTTCTACTGTTTTTAAAACGTTTATTATATCCACCCCATTTGTGATGGGCTCTTTCACATAAACAGGGACATTGCCAAACAAGAAGAAATATCTCTTTCTTTTCTGTGCTCTTGATGAAGATTCTCTTATATAATCTCGAAGTTTAGTCATTAGTTGTTTCTTGTTGAGATTCGAAAATTGCTTTTCCAACTTCAACATCAGTAAGGGCCTGTTCATATCCTCTGATGAAATTCTCTTCTGCTACGACAAGTAAAAATTCAGGAAACTCTTTTGCTAATGTTTCAACAATCATCTCTACAGTAACCTCTTCACTATCAGGGTTAGTTTGCTTGCCTACATAATCCACCAGCCATTCTTTGAGTTCCGAATCCTTGCTTACTACTTCTTTAAGATCGGGATTTACGATTTCCTCGTCTTTAAATTCAATTTCCATTTTTTATACCTCATAAAATTGATGCGGCCAGTGAAGCGATTTTTGATCTCTCGCCCTTTCTTAAAGTTACATGGCCTATTAAGTTGTGATTTTTGAACTTTTCTACAATATAAGTTAGACCGTTTGTGGTCTCATCAACATACACATTGTCAATTTGTTCAATATCACCAGTGAAGACAATCTTTGTGCCTTCTCCAACTCTTGTGAGTATAGTCTTTATTTCATGTTTTGTTAACTGCTGTGCTTCATCAATTACAATAAAAGCATTTGCAATTGATCGACCTCTTATATATGTTAATGCCTCAATCTCTATAATTCCATCGCCCATATATAAATCTAGATTTTTCTTGTCTCCCATCAGAAATTCTAAGTTGTCCTGAATTGGCGCAATCCATGGCATCATCTTTTCCTCTAAAGTTCCGGGTAGATAGCCCAGATCTTTTCCCATTGGCTGAATCGGACGAGAAACAATAATTCTCTTATAAGGGGCTACATGGCCTGTAGATGCCTCTAAAGTCTGTTGAAGGCCTGCTGCTATAGCACAGAGGGTTTTGCCGCTTCCAGCGCGTCCTACAAGCGTTACAACTGGTATCTCTGGATCTAACAATAAATTCAAAGCAAAAGCCTGTTCCTTATTTTTTGGTCTAATTCCCCAAACATCTTTATAGTCTGGTATTTTCTTTAAAGGTGTTTCATAGTTTATAAACTTAGCAAGTGCTGTTTTCTTTCTCTTTGCATTCGAAACCAGCATGACAAAACAGTTTGGGTATAGTTTTACTTCTTTATCCTCTGCGAAGATTTCGTCACCACGATAAAACCTATCAATTACCTGGTCGTCTACCAAATATTCTTCAAAACCATTATAAAGCGATCCGCCACTCTTTACAATCTGTCCAGGATTATAATCCTCTGTTGGTAACCCGATAGAATCGCACTTAATTCTCATATTAATATCACGAGAGACAACAATAACCTTTCTTTTAGCGTTTTCCTCATTCTCGGCAATCGCAACGCTGATTATCTCATTATCTGGAATGCTTCTATCCAAGCCCTCTGGTAGCACATCCAGTTGAGTGTTACGGACTTTGATAATACCCTTTCCTTTTGCAATCCTGACACCTTTCTTAAGACTACCTGCCAGTCTAAACTCATCTAGTTTCCTAATTGTCTCTCTAGCGTTTACTCCAACGCTATCTTGTCTAGTCTTGTGCCTGTCAATTTCTTCCAGAACCTTAAAAGGTATAACCATATCATTGTTACCAAATGAGACAATAGAATTTGCGTCTGTTAAACACACACTTGTGTCAAGAACGTACGTTTTTTTAGCCATTTATCACTCGCTAAGTTGTTTCCTATTAATAAATAGTCAGTTTTCTATAATAGGAAGCGGTGGAGCAAAAACAATAATTTTAGTTGCGTTTTCATTTTGGTCAAATAATAGAAGATCTATGGTATAAATTCTTTCAAGCTTCTCCTCATCTATAACATTAATAGTGTGTGAAAAGTTTGTAAGTGACTGATCTTCTTCAAATCCTAATGTCAGTGCGTTGCTAAAAGCAGGAGCCGTAGCGTGTTTAGCGGATAAGCATCCGACATAAAATAAAATAAAAAAAGCAAATATAGAAAAAGTAATAATTTTCATGACTTATCTCCTTTGAAAAGGTCTGGTTTTTTATGCCTTAAATGTATATAGCTTCTTTTCGTCGTTTAGTCTCTAGTTATTTTTAGAGGATTGCACAATAATGCGTAACAGTATCAAGATGTTAGTAACGACTTTGTTTTTACTCTTCTCCTCCTGTGCTACCATTTCTTGCAACCACTTTGGGTCATCATCCGAATCACTGAGCGACGTTTTGCCGAGAGAATCTTTCGTAAAATTGGAAAGCTCAATCGATGTCAAACTATGTAATCCTGAGAATCCAGAAGAGTGTGTGGAAAATAAACTTAGATATTCTGGATCTGGATTCGTAATAGGAAATACGCCTGCTGGTGCTTATATTATGACGGCTGCACATGTGTGTGATAGCAGCGATGTTGTTGAGATGATGGAAAAACAAGGATTTACAGTGATAAGCACCACGTTTCAGGCAATCGATATAGACGGAGCAAGATATTCAGCATCGACCATTGAGTCGCATGAGAAGCAGGATATCTGTGTTGCTTATGTTCCAAACTTATATAAGCCACCAATTCTGATATCTGCTAAAGCTCCTGAACCTGGAGATGTTGCATATAATGTTGCAGCGCCTGCAGGCTGGCATGGAGTGGACATGATTCCTATCTTAACTGGTCATTTTACTGGTGACGATAGTAGGTATGGCTTCTCTGTCTACTCTGTTCCCGCAACAGGAGGATCTTCCGGGTCTCCTGTTGTAAACCACAGAGGCCAGCTTATTGGAATGATTCATTCTGTTCATCGAAGATTTCAGTTTATAACCTTATCTCCGACATACAAAGAATTGTTTGACATAGTCAAGAAGTATGCCACCACTTTAGGGTCTTTAGCGCTCTAAGAAAGAGCCAATACGGTTCCAATCACTGCCAGAATCTTAAACCATTCAGGTACTAAGTTACTGTTTTTAAGTATGTTTTCGTGTCGCATATATTTGTCCTCCAGCGAAAAATAACAGAAGTATATAGTCCTTCGACTATTAAAGATACTACTATATTATCTCGTCAACTAACCCGTATTCTAAACAGGTTTCAGCATCAAACCACAAATCCCTTTTTAAGATTTCATTTAGTTTTCTTTTAGGAATTTTGGTGTGCTCATTATAAATCTCTTTGATAATTCTCATAAAAAGATCATTGTTTTCCATTGCATCTTTCATATCCTCATACTTTCCCCACATTCCAGAAGATAATTGATGAATAAGCATGAAAGAGTTACTTCTAATCACCCTGTGTTGTCCGACAACACTAAACAAGGTTGCAGCACTCGCGGCGCAACCCTCTACAACGGTTCTTATAGGTATGTTCGAAGACTTGACGTAATCAGCAGCCGCAAGTCCTGAAAAGACACTCCCTCCGTAACTATTAATATGCAAGTGTAACCAATTTGGATTACTCATTCTCATAATGTTTGCTTGATTAAGGAGGTTTGTTCCTATTTCGTTTATTGACTTATTTAATTGTAAAACCTTTGGTCTTGTGACTTCCGAGTAGAAGTAGATAACATTATTTTTTGACTCTACAACATTGTTGTCGTCTTTTCCTGCTCCAACAGGAGCAGAGATTGTGGCATTTGATGTTTCTTCTTTTTTGTTTTGACCGCCTAGCCAATTCATATCCTTCATGTAGGGCTCCCGCTAAAAGTTAAAAGTATAAGAAGTACAGTATACATAAGTCCACATGAAAAGTAAAGATAAAACATTAATTTGTCTAGTTTGTAATAATCTTCAGAATATTTAATAACATACCACTTTAAATAAGTCATAGAATATAAACTTATTACTGTAAGAAAGTGAATTCCCTGTGCAATGCTGAATAATAATATGGCAACTATTATAATGCTTAATAGTGCATTTTGTACTTCGCTTAGCCCTTTTTTCATAATTTACTCATTAAAACGCTTAACGCCTTTTGTTTTTCTTCCTCTGGCGTTCTGGAAGTTGCTAAATATTCTTCAAAATCTTTAAGGTATGGAAGATATCTGCTGTCCGATGCTAGTACGGTTGCTAATTCGTCGAATGTTTCAACATCTGACGGTTCCGCATTTATCTCTAATGCTTGCAACATTTGCTTTGGGTCTGAAATCACATTTTGAACACTCCACTTTCTGCCATCATACTTTTGTTGTCTTAATCCTCCAGGATATTGTATTGTCATTTTTGAATTTGGATCATTATCTGTTTTTGATCTAATTTTAGCAATAAACGCAAGCAATAAGTTACGATAAACGCCCTTAACTTGATCATCTCCAGTTCCAGACATCAGCCATGCCGTATCTTCCGGACTTGAACTCAACATTAGGTCTATCTGCACAAAGTTTCCTTCTTCGGAGTCGATTATCGGGTACATAACCGCAATATTTGAGCCAACTAACTTGGCTTCGCCATTGACAGTCCCTAAATTAGCCTGTAAATGCGATAATAGGCTTGTTTTAAAGGTTTTAGTGTCTTCCCCGCCTGTTCCGACAACAATGTCTAAATCGCCTGATGAGGACTTTTTACCGGTGCTTCCAAGTGGATAATATCTTTCGACACCAGCAGGTTTCAGGAAGTTTTCAGAGAAATGCTGTAAAGTTGGGCCAACTTCGCTCATACTAATCATAGTAGTCAACTGTTGACCTTCTATATTCTTGAAAGCGTAGCCGCCTTCAGTTAAAACTTCCGACTTTAAGAACCTTCTCCAGTTTTCGAACAATTGTTTCATATGATTAAATAGTTAGAAGCAATTTAAAAAGATAAGATCACAGACTGATCATATTTGCAAAGATTTTATAAACATTTTCCAGGTTGGGTGGTACCTGTGTGGGAGGTCAGAAGCAGTGTAAGTTAAGAAAGTTGGTTTCGTTGGTTTCTTAAGTAAATTCATATCTATTTCTGACAACAAATAACAATTTTTCTTACTGTTACAGCGAAAACAAGCAGTTACACAGTTCTCAAATGTTGACTTTCCACCTTTTGAAATTGGTATCACATGATCGATGGTTAATTCCTTCTTACCTTTTTTACCACAATACTGGCAGGTGTACCTGTCTCTTTTTTTGATGAGGCCTTTTGAAAATTTAATTCTAAACTTGTGACGCTTAACATACTTCTTAAGCCTCAGTATAGAAGGTAAGGATACCGCTCCTGAAGTGGAGCGAATCTCGACTCCGTCCCATTCTGAGACAACTTCTACTTTATTTCTAAAAAGAAGTTTTAAGGCTCTCTGCCAGTTTACGAATCGAAGTGCTTGATAATCAGAGTTTAAAAGTAATATTTTCCGGTCATCGATCATCTAGCATAATTATACCATATGTTATTATATTTTAAGTAGTTTAAACTACTTGATATTCTTCATCTCCACGATATTTTCTAAACCAACTAGGGATCTTTGATTCGGGATATCGGATACGAGGCTTGCTAGAATAAAACTTGCGATAAGACTCAATAATATTATTTGACTTAAATTCTGGTGGCATGCATAAGGGCAATAGAGTTGCTTCACTGAATGGGAATAGCGACGGATCATACAATTCCAAACATCTTTCAAGTACAGCAGCACATTTGTGAGTCTTATTAAAACGAGACTCATACTCTTCAATCATCGCTAATGTGTGTTCAACTAATGCTTCGAAATTAGCAGAAGATGTGCGAACCCATTTTGTCGATGGATGGTTTTTATGACAAGATCTGTATGGTGCAACTTGCTTGCCATGCTGTTCATTAAGAGTTGTACAAAGCATTTGGCAAGATTCAAGAATCATCTTGACAACACGATAATTATCTTGAGATTGAGCAGATTTAATCCAATCAATTTCGTTAGTCTCGGTATTACCTTCGATAGCAAAAATATTCATGAGACTATAATACTAGATTCTTAGTTAATTGTCAAGTAGAAATAGAATTTCTTCTCTGACCATCTGTTTAAGTTCTTGTTCTGTGATTTGGGGATCACTTTCTTCGTTCATCTGAAGATGTGGAGCAACAGTGTCTGTTCTAGACTGAAGATGAAGAGGGCCTTCCCAACCACCTCTAATTGCTTTAAATACATCGCTTGGTCTTAGATGGCCATAATAAGCGGCGGTTAGTGCCAATTCTGGTGTCATATCTTCACGAGAGCGCCAATCGGGAGCGTCTCTTCGTAATAAGTCCATTCCTGTCATCTCTCCCTTTAAACCAGGATAGTCGATATTGTGTTTAAAAAACTCAGGATTCAACCCTGTCCTATGTGGACTTCTGTAACCGATATCGTCTACCTCTTCCGGTTCAGTAGAAATATCTGCAGGAGCCTTATACTGAAGTTGTGGAACAATGGAGTCCGCTTCTTCTTTGATAAGTTGTCTAAGTTCTTGTTTGGTAATTTTCATTTAACTATCCTAATCTCTGCATTAATGCCTGCATAATTGCTGCTTCTAATGAAGATAAGTCATCTCGTTTGGAAACAGGTCGTTCAGTGGGAAGTGGAAAATCTGCTGGATCTTCATATGGGTCTACAGGTGGTTCGATGGTTGGTAATCCTGGTGGTCCTGCAGGCTCACCAGTTAACTCACCTGTAACAGAATCACGAGGGGCAGGCGGTGTAACTCCTGGTGAATAAAGACCGGGATGCTGAATGGGTTCTCCACCTGGTTTGGATGTTGGCGTTTCTACCCACCCTTTTGATAAAGTGGGATAGTCAGCCCTCAGCGAGCGCGATGGCGACGCATCCATCGCCGCTTGCCAGTCTTTACTTAAAGCGGGTTCAATCCCCTGCACTCTTGCTTGCTTCAATCCTGGGGAGGACAAGGCGGGACCCCAATGTGCCCACCTTCCGCCGCCGCCTGTTCTACCTTTAAGCTCTGGTGAGCCAAGTTCGAATTGGGCTTCTCTTAATAGAAAGTCCACTTCTTCTTTGATAAGTTGTTTAAGTTCTTGTTTGGTAATTTTCACAACGATTCTCCCAATTTACTATAAATAGTAAGGAAAAAGTTATTGTGCCCTGCTAATCACTTCTAACATCCAGTAAGGTTTATCTAAATACTGTACCCTTCCATCCCATAAAACTGGGGTTGTGATTTTCCAAGCAAGGCCCGGTGCATGTTCATGCTTTTTTTCTTCTCCAACAACTAAACCAACACCCATCATAATTGGTTCTTCGCCATCTGGATCGATGATATAGACCATATCACCTGTTTTTGGTTTATGAATATTACTCATCTTCTACATTTCTTGTCATCGCATATATTAATACGACATGATAAAATACAATAAGACTAAATAACAAAAAATCACTCATTAGATATACTATTATAATCTATTATTGCAGGTGTTGTCAAGAATTTTTTATAAATTCTCGCCAGTTATTGAAGTGTTCTTCCATTGCTTGTGGCTCTTCTTCCGGATAAACATATGTTCTATTATACGTTTGTTTAACCTTCTCCATTAAAGTGTTAATAGACGGTTCATCAAGACTTCGCATTAATTTAACATACTTGTCTATGATTTCTTTTCCCTGACCCTCTTGACCTAATGTTTTAATCTTGGCATTTAAACGACTCGAAGAGTGAGTTGCATGAGAATCATCAGGGTCTAATATCCTATAAACAAAAGAACGTGCCGTTTCATCTAAACCACCCAAGTCTTCGCCTTCTAATATAAGATTAATCGCCTCAAAAATACTTTCAAGCTCTTCAATCTTTTCCTCTGGTTTCTTACCAAATGTCTGCACGGCGGCCTTCGGTAGTCCGCTGGAGTCTAGTTTGGATTGGTATTCGTGCCATCCTTCTTTTTCAAGAATAGAATCAAATTCTGATAAAGACCGCAATGCTTCTTTATTATTAAGGTTTTTCCAGTCTTTGTATCTGGTATAAATAAAAACAGGTATTTGTCTTTCATTTAGAATCTCTACCGAATCTTTTAAATCTTCATAGTCTTTATTAGAAAAAGAAGTAAGGGCTCCCTCATCCATATAGGGGCCAAAGTGGACGCTTAAAATAAAGCTTGATGCATCTTTAATGTATGGCTTGTTTGTTAAAACTCTATCTTCTGCTTCAGATTTCTCATATCGAGAGGCACCTGATGATGCAAGATAATTAACAGGCATTGATCTGTACGTTTGTCCAAGTTTTCTACCATTAAGAACGATTAATACTGATTTGTTATCTTTTGTTCTTCTCCTGACATAATCAGAAAAGGGAGTTCTAGCAGTTGAAAAATAATAATAATGCTTACCTTTTGAATGTTCCCACTCGTTCGGCAGAAAACCAATAGATGTTGAGAACTTGTTGGTGCGAAGAATTTCAGATAGATTTTCAGTAAAAGTATAGTGATAGACAATGTCTGTTACACCTTCGTTTAAAAATCCACGCCAATTTTCAATGAGTTGTTTCATCTCAATAAATAGTGATTATCATTGATAATGACTACAAACTTATTGATGTATGTGGCACCCTCTATTGGATTCGAACCAATGACCTACAGATTAGAAGTCTGTTGCTCTATCCTGCTGAGCTAAGAGGGCAAGTATAACATAACACAACCTTATATTAATTGCAACTACAGCTTCCGCAATTATTACACTTTTTCTTTCCCAAGCCCTTATCAACAATATACTGGTCAACTGTGTACGGATTATCTACTGGATTTTTGTTGTGACCACACACCAATTTCCACCAAACACTAAAGGTCTGCTTATGGAGCCTATCTTTAAATATTCGATAAAGCACTGCTTGGTTCTTAGGATCAACAAAAGTCTTATACACTTTTGCTGCTTTTTTAATCTCTGTCGTTGTTAATTTTGGTTTGGCCTCTTGCCAGGGATCAGGTATACACGGTACCTCATCAAACCAATCAGTTGCTTTCTTTTTCATATTTAACAACCCTTGTTTTAACTACATAACGATCATCAACCTTTCTTTTCACTTTTGCTTCATGCCCACCTTCTTGAAGCAGTCTTTTCCTTTCTTGATCTGCCTCTTCGTATGTGAGATAGATCTTATGATTTTTCCAAGGCTTTCCAAGTTTATTTTCTTTATTATTTGTCATTTTAACCTCTACCATTCCTGCCAGTTTAATCCACCCATTGTTAAAATAGTGATTAATCCTGGTAAATTATCTCGAATATAAACTCCTGAGAAGAGTGTCTTTGTTCTTCCTCCAACATAAGACGTAACAGCATCAATATGGTTGCTGATTTCTGGATCATTTGCCATTTCTGGTGTTATAACAAATAGAACTGCTCCTGTGTCAGGTTTTCCATGTGGTGTCGGACATGGGGATTGCTTAATACAATTCTGATATACTGTGGCTCCTAAATTAGAAATCTTTGGATCTGTAACCACTGTAGTTCCGACAAACATTCTCTTTTTCGTGCTCAAACAAGTAATCAGATCTTTTGAATCAAATGTTTGAATAGGTGTACTTTCTGAAGCCAACTTAAGAATCTGAGAAAACAACTTAGCAAACGAAGAGTTTGCAACTGGAAACATATTTAACATTCCAACTTTACCTCTGAGAAGTTTCATTTGTTTTTCGTTACTCAATGCAATATGCGGATGTTTACTGATATCATTCAGGAGTGCATTTCCATTTGTTCTGATTGTATCATTTAACGCTTCTTGAGCGTTTGGTACTGTAGCAATATAAACAACCTTTCCGTCAGCCTTTACTGATTTTAGATATCTTGTAAACGCTTCATGTAAAGCAGCGACAGAACTTCCTGTTCCGCCTCCACCACCTGCAAGTACAAATAGCCAATCAACTTGTCCTAACTTTGTTCTTAAAGCATCTTCCACAACAGTGCTGTTTGCTTTAAGAATTCTTTTTCCATACTTTATGTCTTTTCCAACACCATCAGAATCCGGAATAATAACCAAGTGTTTTGGATCAATACCTTCAGGCTGGTCCTTTTCAGTGGTGTTTACCAACAAGGTTTTATTAAATCCTAAATCTAAGAAAGCCTTTGCAAGCTTTCCTCCACCTCCACCAACTCCGACAAAGGCACAGTTAATTGCTGTTATTGCTTCGTTGTCTGGTAGTAAGTTTTCATCTACGGCTATATCAGTCGTACTATAATGTTCTACAAAATCAAAATCATCACTCATTGTTTTTTCCTCTTTGGATCAAAGGTCCAACCTCCCTTTGAAAGTCCACCCATAGGGCACCGAATTCACATATTATATTAGTTTTCATTTTCAGAAAAATAACTTTCCATGTGATATTTCTTAATTAAATCAGAAAATTGAGATAAATTTAAGCCCAAAAATCTAGCAGCCTCTCTCTTCGTTCTTGCAGCAGAATAAGCGTATTTCAAAACAGCATCTTTAGTAATTGTAGGCATTGTTTTCCAAATTGGTATTCCATAGAGCTTTCCCCCAACTACATCTGCCGCTAATTCCAACTTAAGGCCTATTATCTCTTCTAGACTTAAACTATTAAGCATTACTTCAAACTCGTCAGTAATCTTATTTTCTCTTTTCAGCTTTTTTTTCAGAGAATAATATCTATTTTTTCCAGATAATTTCTTTTTCTTTTTCCACATTTTTCTCTTAATTTTTTTTATTATTTATGCGACAATGTGTTTACTGCCTTGCATTGCAAGACACATTAACCGTTAGTATGTTTTATATTATAGCATATTTTTTTGATTTTGTTCAGGGCTTTTTAAACTAAACCATATCTGGTATTTCTTCTTCAGGAGGCAATTCCTCAATACCTGATGGAACTGCTCCACCAACTTCTTCTTCATATTCAGGAGTTGTCTCTTCCGGTGCAAGACTTGCGGCCAATTCATCTTCAAACTTGTCAAAATATAATTTGAGATTCGTGACAAGATAACTATAAAATAATCTTCTATCTTCTCGATTCTCTGGAGTTTCGCCATCCAAAAGGGCATAAGCGTCGAGAATGTTCTTATCAATCTTCTTTTGTGTTAAAATAGCAAAGTTTCTTCCTGTCTTATCTTCACCTTCGATACCATATTCTTCTTTTTCTTTTTCTTCCTCAGAAGGTTCATCTTCTGGTTCGATATCAATAAATTCACCTTCTTCATCCTCACCAATATTAATATCAAGATCCTCAGCGATTTGAGACATCAAATCTTCAGGAGCCAATAACTTCTTGACACCATTAATAATATGAGTTCTAAAAGAGTCTCTTTGCTCTTTGCTTGTGGTTAGATCCTTATAATCATCTTCGATAACAGGTATAACTGTAAGCAAAAGATCTTCGAGAGCATTGATACCAGTTGACTTGTTTGGAACTGTGGTTGAGACCTTTGCTTCCTGCAAAACCAACTTTCTAATATAATTTCTCAGCGTCTCTTCTTCATTAGACTCCTGAGATTTTTTTAATTTACGTCTTTCTTGAACAATTTTAATTGCTTTTCTGATCTGCTGTCGAAGCTTAAGTTCTTCAACAAATTGTTTTCTATCAATCATTTAGGTTAACTCCTGGTTTTTTTAATAAGTAGCTCATTACGTCATCAATAAACTCTTTATCTTCTTTGTTTTCTGTAAGCCCTTTACGTGCTCTTCCGAGAGCAGCGGCAGCACTCCAACGATTTCTCTGCATTGTGTCTTCTTCATCCTCTTTTTTATCTTCTATTGTTTGTTGTTGAGCAGCAATCATATCTTGTTGTTGCTTTTGTAATTGACGAGCCTCAAGTTCTTGTCCTGTTTCCTGTCTCATTTGAACAGCATAATTCAAAAATAAATCTCTCAACATATTCGCGACATCATTAATAATCCCACCAGATGCTGCCAATGCAGTTGCAGACATTTCTTCCTCAATAATCTTCTTAAGTTTTGACTTATTAATTACCAGTTTGTTGTTGGACTCTGCTATTCGTGCTGTTTGAGATGGTTGATCCACTTTAACAATCTTGTTGAGAATATCGGCGGTACTTTGATTTTTCTCTGGTGTTCCGCAATTAAGAGCAGGATTCATTGCACCGCCTAATGGATCGAGTTCCACAACCTTACCATGAAGAGGGTGTCCACGACGACTTGGCGACCTTACCGTACATAAAGTTTGTACATCATCTGCGGTAAATTTAGTTCGCCCAGTAGTCTGCTCTAGCCTGTCGCGTAATCCGAGAGCATACCCACGAGTTTCCTGGGGTTTCACTATATGCTTGCCCAACTCCGGAGACACCATTTTACGAATATAAGTAGGCGGGTCACCAGTTGGGCGTGTGAATTCCCTGCTTCTAAGTTTAACAGGATCTATTAATTGTTTTAAAAGAGGGGCTTGTTGTCTAGATAAATTATATTCAAAATTTTGATCTATTATATGAGATAATTCATGGGCGAATGTATCGTGTATTTCTCGTTTAACTTCAGGTGCTTTTGATTGTAGTTGTTCAAAACCTTTGGTACCAAACTGTATTTCATTGCCTGAAAATGCCATGGCGTCGGTGCCGCGAAGATTGGGATTGTAAGAAACGTCTACATTGCGTAATAAATATTGAATTTGTGGTAATATTTCAGTCTCATACTTTTCTTTCCCAACACGGTCAACCCAAGCTCGATAGTTGGCTCCTTTTGTAGGGCTTGAATATGAATCAAAAATATCTGATCTAATATTATCTATAATTTTAAACTCTGATGCCTCTCCGCTTGATTTAGTTCGGGGAGCCGGCTTAGAGAAATCTCTTTCTCCTGTAACAGGATTTCGCAGGTAATATCCTTTATAAGTACCGGCGGGGTCAGCTTTTAAATCAGGAGATATATCTCCCAATGCCGTGTCTTTCCTAAAAGATTCCCAATCTATTAGATCTATAGGATCATCTGCGCCAAATTTGCTAGGATCGAGATATTCACCTCTTGTTATAGGATGTGGCATTCTGGGAGTCCACCCCATATATGGATTAACAGGTTCTTGCTGGGAGGGTGTCCACTCTCTCCTTTTAAGAGGAAGTTCAGGTTTTGGCAAATCAGCAAAAGGATTGGTTTTCCTCTCCCATTCTTCAAAATCGAAATCATCATCTATTTCCTCAAGTTCTTGCTCGACAAGTCTTAATAAACCTTCTTTTGTTATTTTGGTATCATCTTTTGGCTCTTCTCTTATAAGAGAGGGCTTTTTATCATCTTCATCGTCTTCATCTCCAATACCCCCAGCATATCCAGCAACATTGCCAGCAGCCATTGAAGATGTTTCTTCAATTGCCTCCTCATCTAAAATTTCAGCATCTTCGTTTTCTATTGCTTCTTCTGCAGCAGCAAATCCAGGAGGCCCACTTTTTGATCTTTTCTTTGGAGGCTTCTTAGTATATGGAGGTCCTGGTTTTTGTTTCCCTCTACCAACTAATTTATTTCTTCTTTTAGCATGAGTTTTAATACGTTTACTTTGTTTCTGATAATCCAGTTCAGCCAATAAAGATTCCACCGTATCCAGAATTTGTTCGCTGACTTTTTTTTTACCACCCAAATAAGCGAATATCTGTTCTGCATCACGCAAACTGGTTTCTGGAACATATTTCTTAAACGTTTCTAAATCTCCGCTTTCAATTGCTGCTCTCAATTCTGTTCCGTGTAGAACTTGGCCAAGATCCTCTTCAGGCTGCTTTTCAATTTCTTTAACAACAATTTCAACACCTTCGGGTATTTTATCCTTTTGAGATTCTAGTATATATTTAAAACGGCCCGCTTCTTCATCGATTGTTAACAATACATATGTCTGACCAGCCTCGCCGCCTTTAATAATATCCAATACTTTTGTGAGCGGTGTTGCCGTCATTGATTTTTCATTTCCATTCTTATCTACATAAAAATGCTGCTCGCCCTGTTTGATATCAATCAGGCTGTAATTTCCTATTCCTGCATCTTCAAAGTACTTTCTAAACAATGTCTTAGAAACATCAGAAGTAATGGCTTCTCCGTGAATTGTTCTTTTTGGAATTTTAATCTTTTCACCACCAACAGTTTTTGTTTTGGTTCCACCAGTTCCAATAATCATGTACAGTTTGTCCCACCCAATTCCTATATCTCTAATCGTTTCCAAATACCCCTTGTGAGGGGGCTTAAATGCCCCTGGAAAGAGCACAATCGTCTCTGACCCGGCCATACCCTCTTTTAACTGCTTTGGGCCTTTATATCGCTTGCTAAACGGAGAATAGAGAACAACGTCCACTAAAAACTCTCCAACAATCTTCACTTCAGGTACTCCGAATCTTTCTTTATCATACAGAACAATGCCTTCATGATTCTCAACATCTCCCAATTCGCTAGTAAAAGCTGGAAGAATTGCATTTCCCAAAAGCCTTGTTGCATGCCAAATAGCGGCCATGTCTATGAGCATTTTAGCGTGGGCTCCCGCATCTGGATTGCCGACAGAGATAATCTCATCTATCGCCTTTCCCTCTATTATAATATCAAAATATAAGTCCTTCTTTTCAACCGGAACAGTCCCATATTGAATTGTTTTAACAGACTGTCCAATTGGATTTACAGCACGGCGCAAGCAATCTTCCAAAGTTCCACACAAAAGATCATTAAAATAATTCATTTGATCTTCTGAGAATTGCTCAGGGCTTTTAGTGATCTCTATTGGAAAACTAGAATTTAACGCGCTGTCTATGTTTTTGATAATGCTTGCTCTATCTGCCTGCTTTTGTTGAACCGGAAAAGAAGTATATACCTGAAAATCAGAGTTTGCCTCATTGACCTTTTGAATTAGAGAATCTAAAGCGTTTCTCTGAGTGTCACTAAGTTCAACAATTCTTGACTTCGCCTTTGTAGGTTCTTCGACCCCTTTCTTCGGATTTAAAACAAGTGGTCTTTCTGCACCTGATCTCGACATTTTCGTAGGATCGGAAGTAACCTTTTCATAAAACTGACTTATATTGTGAAGAACCAAAAAGTTTGTAGAAACACCTTCGTAACCAATAATATTTGATTTACCGCTTTTAACATATTCTAAATTGAGATAATAAGAAGGGTCATTCCATAACCCTAAAATCTCTAATTCTCTTTGTATATCACTTAGAACTGTTTCAAAAACGTCAATAACTTGAGTAGAGATACCTATCAAGCCGTGACCTTCTTTATATCGCTGACCTACATTGTCCGCTGTAAGTCCTTGTACATCCAGTGGATTTAGACTTCCGGGATCGAATGCCATTCTTTTCCCATCAACATCGCCAACAACTTTAATTGCGAGATTGATACCATCAATCTTTACAGTTGCACCTTTTTTATTTGGATCTTCTTGAAAAAGATAGTTGACGGCATCCTCTTTAAAAAAAGTAATCAAATCGTTACCTGTCTTTACCGCTGGTAACTGAAATGGGTGTGGCATACGACCTGCTACTGCCATTAGTCTTTTCCTTCTTCTAATACCTTAACTTGTTCTTCTAAAACATTGACTCTTTCGTTGAGTCGTCGAACGCTTCTTTTAATCTCTTTTAAATGCTGTCTTGCAATTTTGATTTTATTATTCTCTTTTACAGATCTCGACTTAATAGAGTTTAGAGACTCCTCAAGAGACTGGATATAACTATCCACTGTGGGAGGATCATACCCCTCTCCCAAAAGAAAACGTCTTGTCATTTTATAAAAATCTGTACTCACTTTTTTGCCCTACTTTTTTTTGTTGTTGTCTTTCTTGTAGTTTTTGACTTTGTTACTTTCTTTTTTAAAGCCTCAATTTCTGCCTGAGCAACGGTTAATTGTTCTTGAAGATTCTTAACATCACTAAGCGCCCTTTGTAGGTTGTTTTGTAACGCATCAACATCAAGTTCCTCTGTTAGTCTTAGCTTTGCTAAATATGTTGCTTTTCTTTTACCCATGATTTCACCTCTTTGTATATTTTTTGGTTAAAGTTTCGAATAGTGCTTTATCCCACCATTCTTGAATTGATTGACTCTCTCGTTCTTCTTCCTCCGCCGAATCAACCACATCTTGAAATGTAGTCGGAGACTGCGTTGGTAATTTTAAAAATTGACCTGCCTCAATCCTGTCAGGTTCGACAGAAGGGTTTAAATCAGCAATTGTTCTCCACGCATTTCGGTCGCCCAATTCTCTCTCAGCAACATCTTCAAGGGTGTCACCAGCCTGTACAACATAACGAGGCTCTTCTATTGTTTGTTCTGGAAAATCAAGATCTTGAACTTGTGGTTCAGGAGGTATCATTAGTCTTGTACCTGGCTTAATTACGTCGGGATCCTCAATAGCATTAAACTTTGCTAATTCTGGCCATCTGTCTTTAGATCCAAGAAAATTTAATGCCATATCTTCAAGAGTGTCTCCCGGTTGTATTTCATATTCTCCGAACCCACCACTTACATCAAAAGCACCTGTTTGCTCTAAACTAGGCTCTCCTGCTGTTGGATCTCCAGGACCCATAGGTGGAATCATAAGCTTCATTCCAGCATCAATTATATTAGGGTCAGTAAGACTATTCAATCGCGCTATCTCTGCTGTTCTTCCACGATCCCCAAGAGCCTTTAAGGCTATATCTTCAAGAGTATCTCCAGGTTGCACTTCATATTCTTCCCATCCGCCTCCAGCCGGCATGCTTTGTTCAAATATTTTCTTCATCTCTCTTAACAGTTTATCTGTTTTATTCATTTTAAAATTCTCCTGAATATTTTGTCTAGCGCCTCGTAAAGTACCGTACTTCTCGTTCCAGTCTTTTACCCAACTAAGGTCTGGAGGGTTTCCGGCCTCCATCTCTCTTCTGTTTTTCTCTCTATACGTATTATATATTTGTTCAGCATCCATCAATTTAGATAGATCATCAAGTTCCATTGATCCCGCACCTCTTCCGAGCGGAGTTCCAACTGTTGCTGCGCCCGGAGGCCTTAATCCGATCATTCCAGCCCCACCAGGTGCTCTTGAAAGCAAAAAGACCCTTGCTGAAACGCCCTGGTCTTTTCCTGGCCAAGTAACACTTGTATCTAACCAATCTCTATATTGTTTTTCTCCCTCTTCGGTGCCTCTCGGAGCAAAGAGTGCAGGCTGAAAAGAATCCGACAACTTTGACCATTCACTGCTTAAAGCACCAGGCTCCACTTCCTGACCTGTATAAAAAGGTATCATAAGTTGCGCTAACTTTTCTTTTTGTGCTTGGCTAGATTGATTAGGTGCATATGTTCTTGGCGAAGTCCCAGATCCCGGAGTAAGTATGGATTGTTGCCCAAGCGGATTAGCAAATCTTTCCACTTCAGGATCATAAGCAATGTCTTGCAATCCAATGCCTTCAGGAAACTGTGCTGCAGATACACCACTTCTTGCTAAATAATTGACAAGCTCGTCGCTTGTCCTTCTATCACTAGGATCGCGAATCCCCAAGTTTCGTTGTAAAAGGCTTGGTTGGTCGGATCTCGGGGCTGGAGCACGGCTACCTATTTGTAAATAAGGTTCTGAACTATAATCGGCAGGAGTACCCGATTTGCCGCCCGTTCTTTCATATTCCAAGGCAGCTTTGGACTGTCTTAAAATCTCCTCATCACTTAGTCGTCCAGAGATATCTCTCTCAGGAGTTGGGCTGGGCTGTAATCTTTCACCAGTTTCCGGATCGGTAACAAGAGTGGGGTCGATCTTCCCTTGTTCAATTTGTTGAGTGATTTGTTCTGGCTTATATGCTCTCAAAACATCATCTCTTACATCTGACAAGGGTGTGGTAATCATATAGTCTTGAGCCGATGAAGGAGGTTCCCCAGCAGCATCCCAATCATATCGTTTAGAACTAAGGTTTGAATATAAGTCTGTTAACCAATCTAAGGAATCTGGATCCGGTTCTTCTGCAGGACCTCCTGGAAATTGGGGTGCCGCTCCGCCAAAATATGGATCTAACTCAAGAAGAAGGTCTGGTTTCTCGCCCAACGCTTCTTTAACAATATCTTTAAATGTTGTTTGTTTCAATGTCACTGTTTTACTCTCAGAACAACTTGGCTCTTCTCTTGTGTTTTCCCAATCTCGAAAACAAAGGTTTCCAAGTTCGTATGCTTCTCTTTCCATTTCTCGAAGATGTGGGTTGTTCTGTGCATAATTATCACCTGTTTCTAAATCTCCATCAAACTCGCCACGACAATTTTGTGCATGATGAACAAGTTCGTGAGAAATAGAACGTAAAATATCTTTTGGGTGTCGACCATCTACAAATACAGTAATCTCTGCAGAAGCAGGGTTATAAAAACCAGTTTTTCCTAAAGGATTCACAGAGTTCTCTTCGTCAGATGCTAGAAAAAGAGAAACTGGCCTATTAAAGCCCATTTGTTTTTGAGCATAAGGAAAGAACTCATTAACAAATCCAACGAGTCCGGACATGTCACTGTTTGATTTATTTATTATTTTGAAATTCATTCATTAATCTTTCGTAAATTTTCTTTTTTAATTCTGCAACACTGGCAGCAAATCGAGCACCTGCCGTATCTCTAGATGGTTGTCCCTTATCAAGCCTTCCACCAACAGTGTCACGCCTGATGTCTCTTATTTCAGCTTCTCCAGCAGTACTGACAGCGGATTTAAAGAGCATATTTAATATAATAATAGAATCTCTGATTAGACCCTCTTCTCGTTCTCTTTTGTCCCCTTTTACGGCGTTTAGTAAACCCGTTAATGCTTTGTGGACTGCTTTAAGTTCAACTCTGTTTTGAGAAGCAAATTGAGTAAAAACAGGATTCAACGCCATTCTTTCAATGTCTTGATTTTTAAAGTTTAACTTAGCAAGTTGTAAAGCAGGACCTGGCGGCTCCTCTTTGACAATCGGCTTTCCTTCTCTATCAAGAGGTGTGGGAACTCTTTTTCCCAATGCGGCAGGATCAAGAGGTCGACGCCTGCGACCACCGCTCCCCACTCTTGCCTGTCTCATGCTACCAGGCACCTGTTCACTCAAGAGGTCATAGATTATATCTCTAATATGTTCTTCCAAACCTTCGGGGCTTGTTATTCCTGGAGATAAAAGATTTCTTAGTAATTGTCCATATGCATTTAGAAATTTAATTTCTGCTTCTCTAGCCAATATATCCCTATTCTTATCGCCGCCTATTCGACCCCTTAACTTTCTAAAGTTATTGTGAAACTGTGTAACCATTGGCCTGTCTGTAACTTCTGGATCTAATAAAACACTTTGATAATCTTGAGGAATCTTATCTAACTGACTTGCGTTTAAATTGTAACTGTCGATTCTCACACTAATCTCTTTGCTCTTTTCTTGAGGAACCTCCAGTGGGTTCTCTTCCGGAGTATCTTCTTGAGGTCTTTCTCTTGTTCTTAATCCCCCTTCCTCACCTTTGGGCCTTACTTTTGCTCTTGGCTTCGTTCGAAGATCCTCTTCATCGCCTTTATCAACAGGAACATCCTCTGGAGAAGGTATGGTTTCATAAGAAGGGATTTCAGCAGCGCCCTTCTCTTCTTTATCTTTATCAGCCGCTGGTACTGGTGGGGGCTCCTCTAACTGTCTTAACATGCTGGGGTCTAATTCTATTTCTTTTCCGCCTTCGTCCTCTTCCTCTTTCTGCTTTTTTATTGCTTTTGCCATTTCCCATTCGCTACTACCAGGCATAATTCTTGAGATTAAGTTATACTGTTCTAATAACTTCTCAATCTCCTCATCAGTTAGTTGCCCGCTTTCCCTTAATTCCATTAGAGTATGAAATAATTCCTCAGCAACCATTTGCTTGCCATATTTGTTTTCAAGTCCAGACAGTACAGAACCATTTCTCATTAGAAGACCTCCAGATATTAATAGTCATTATAAATAGTTGTAAAACACTTAATAAGGCTATTTTAATATCTACTCGTCAGGAGTAGAACAGGCAGTATCCTCTAGCACTTCCATTAAATTGTTGAACATGACGTTGGCATCGGTAGTCATAAGATACCAGTTGCCTACTTCGCCAGCCATTGTAATAGGCTCCCACCCACTTGGAACGCTTACCCAGCTACCATTTACAACCTTATTGGAGGTTGAGTTCTTAGCAGATTCTGGCGAGAACGCAAATACTTTTAAATCTTCAACGCCATTGATAGCATCAATTAGGATTTCCTGAGTAATTGCGTCTCCTTTTGTGTTTGATTCACCAGGAGGTGTCAAGAATGATTGTCCTGGCTCATCAGTGAAAACTACAACCACTCTGTGAGCATCTTCTCTCCAATTGATGTTAAAAGATGGTATTGTTGGGTCTGAAATATTTGTGTATCTCCATATAAGATCTGATTTCTGATATTCCAAGTTTGCTGGATCGCAAACATTCTCTATTGATAGATATATCGCGTCGTAAAGGGGCTCGTGACCGCCGTTAAGAGACATTGAGTTGATTGACTGCACTGAGGCTAAAAAGGCGCTAAAAGGGCCTAAATTGGTCTTTAAAGTTAAGAACTCTTTATAGATTCCGGTACTAATATTATTATAAGGACCAATAATTAATGCCCAGTTGATATTTGGCTCGTCCTGATAGGATAAAGAGAAAGATACGAGAGCATTTACAACTGCATCGATCTCCTGCTGCATTGAACCGGACAAGTCTACGATAAATACAATATCTGTTTCTGTTAATTCCTCCTCAATCACGCCATCGCAATCATCATCTTTACCATTGCAAATTTCTTCTTTAGGAGTCGTCTCCCCTTCACAGTGATCTTCAACAAACACTTCGCCAAACACATTTATAGGAACCATACTTCCCCACTGACCGGCAACACAAGTTAAAATACCGGGTTCGCACTCTCCAACATTAAGAGTCTCAGGAGGACCAGAGTAGCAACCCTTCGTTAAACCTTCATCAATTAAGAAGTTGCAGTTGTCATCCCAGTTGTTACAGATTTCAGCGATTATCGTACCCTTTAGAGGGTCACAAGGCTGAGTATTAAAAATAACACAAGCAGACTTACACGGAGTCATTTGGAACTCTGTACACTCTGGGGTCTTACATTCGCAACTTTTATATCCTTGCCCGCAAATAAGAGGGTCTTCGAAACAAGGAACAAGAATCCCCACGTCTTGAATACCACATTCACAATCAATCCCATCATCGACCAGTCCGTTGCAGTCATCGTCCTCTCCGTTACAAATCTCTGGGAAAGGCTGTTGAGCAGTACATAAGGACCATTGGCCGAAAATACAAGTTTCATAACCAGTCTCACAGACTGTTTCGCATTGCTGAATAAGGTCTTCGTCAATGTCTCCATCACAATCATTGTCAATGGCGTCACACCACTCCTCTGGAACAGGTCCACAATCGTCGCAAGCATTTCTCTGTCCTTCATCGATCTCACCATCACAGTCGTTGTCTAAGAAATCACAGATCTCCTCACCTGGACCCTCTGCTTCACAAATTAAAACCCCATCCACGCAATATGCTGGTCCTTCTCCACAGACAGTCTCGCAAGTAAAGTTTCCTTCGTCTATTTCCCCATCACAGTCATTGTCTTTGCCGTCGCATATCTCTTCCGTACATGGAGAACACGCGGTTAATTGAACTTTACCTTTGTCACAGTACACATCTTGAATTCCGGGACCGCCGTCTTCTGTCTGACACGGTTGATTATCTTCAATTAAAGGATCTAAAGGGTCACAATCGTGCTGCCATCTACAGTTTGATATATCAATGATAGTATGATTATCGCAAACATCTAGCCAAGCCTCCGCAATCCAGTATTCTGTGTATGGAGGGCATCGAAGGTATATTTTTTCAAGACATTCGTCTTTATATTCATCGGAAAAATCTGCTAAGGGATCATGAATTGGTATGTCAAGAAGAGTGAATACATCTGGGATGGGTGGTGGTTGATCTCCCGGTCTTGTGCCCTCTGGAAGTTCTTGTTTTGTTGGCGAAGGCATCATATCGACCATGCCGCATGCTGATAGCAGCAAAATTAACGCCAACATCATTTTTTTGAGGAACATTTCCTACACTCACCTCGCTTTATACTAGCATACCCTAAAAGTAACTATAATATAGAAATCAAAAAGTGCAAAATTAGGCACAAATATGTTACAAAACAAAGAATTATGCCAAATTTAGCCAAAAATAGATCTCTCCTCCTCCAAAGATAATAACAGGCCACAGATACGAGAGAAATTTTCAAAATTATGAAGACTGCAATGTCATATTCAATGAGACGCCTCATGATCGGGTTCATTTCGACCATCAAATCGTTTTGCATTAAGATTGATGTCAAAGTTGCGTCTATTGCGTTAAAAATAAGCGTAAAGACGATAAAAAGTCTTAAAATTGAGTCATTCAACATGAATTTGGTAAACATTTGACGATTTTACAAAATTTAAACTAAAATTTCGGTTATTTGATCGGAAATAGAGCCTAAAATCGGTTTCATTTGTAGAAACGAGCTTATGAGCCTGATATTTTCGGAAATATCTCTCACCTGTACGACTTGTTATATCAACAAGGCGGTTTTTAAGTTGAAAAGTGTCCGAAGCAACATAGAAGTTGGCTGTTTTCGAACAATTTTGCTGAATATTTTCTTCAAAGTTAACTTGGAAGGCGGGGCCAAGCACCAAAGACATAAATTGTAGTTGCCTTTTCCTGTCACCCATCTCAAAAAAGACGATATCTTCATTTTCTGATGGCTGTAAATGACTTAAAGGCGAACGTGGTTGTCTTGGGCGATCAGGGTGCTGTCTTTGCGACTCCATTCCTTCAAAAGCCCAGTTTAAAACAGTTCTTCTAAACTGTCTGTTGTAAACATATACAAACCTTCTTGCAAAATTTAGTGTTTTCGTAGTTCTTTTTTCATTATCTCGATAACAAACGCTGTTTGTTTCAAAAGCACCGCAAATTGCTTCATAATAATCCTCTGTTTTCCTCAAAAGATCTGTAAAATGAAAGATTGCAAGCGTTGTCGCACTACAAGATGTGCGCGGAGTATCCTCTAGACGCTCGCATCCATAAATTTTGGCTAATTTTTTGAAAAATCTCTTGTTTTTTATCTTTTTTCCACCAAAACCGGAAGTTTCATACACAAAGGCGGCGGTCATAAACGGATCAACTTTCGTCGAACGTGCCATTTTTACAGTGTGTATGCACGCTCCATACGAAGTGTTGTAATCGTCATACAATTTTAGGTGTAATGCGCGACCATGAGGGTCCTCTCCGGTGCTACGAGGAGCAAGCAAAGCCGCACAGAGTGTTAATGCCTTGATAATCATACATATAATATATCACAATTGCGGAGAGAATATAAAACTTTATTTAAAAACTCGAAGTCTTGCTGTATTTTGAAGTTCTCTATCAAAGGTTCTCTTTAATCTGAGAAGTCGTCGAAACTTTACCTCTTGTCGAGTATCCATATATAAAGCCGTTGGTTGCTTAACTTCCCCATCAATTAATTGTTCGGAGAAATCATAGAATTTAGACTTCAAAGGCGTAGCTTTTGCATCATTTATAAAGTACATTATAAAAAATAAGGTCGCTATTATAATATAAATAACGACTCGTATCATTGAATTTTGTGTCATTACATTGGTTCCTTTTTATTTAAGAGATATTCCATAGCCTCTTCGAGCAGTCTTTCGGTGCTTGCAGCACTTGTGTGGTGAATTGCATAACCACCTGCATCTTCCCACGGCCCCAAGAACTTTGGCATGTCATCGATTAGAATATTTGCACTATTTGTGGCTTTATTCCAAGCATGTGCTTCTTTATATGGAGTACCTTCATCTCCGACAAGAAGAATCTTGTTTTGGGAGGGTGGGTTATTGATTTTGCGCCCCATAAACCACATTCTTTTGCCTAATTTACAATCTTCGTCGTGCTTGTTGGTCTCTTTGTTTTGCCATGGCATCGAAAGAATGAAGGGATCGTAAGGAGATATAAGATCCCATAACGCTTGAGCATCTGGCGTGGGCGGTAAATTTGCCCAAAAATCAACATTATCCTGCATAAGGTCAAACATCTTATCAAGAGCCTCATCGTGAGCAGGGCTTTTTCCTTTAAAACTCTCCCACATTTCACTAGAGTTTGTAATATTAAACAGAGCCGTTCTTTGCTTGACATCATCGTCAGCAATTTTAAAACCCGCCCCGTCGATAATTCCCTGAACGAGGTTTACAAGAACGCCATCCATATCACAATAGATGCGAAATGGATATCTACTTGAGATATAGTTCTCGTTAATGTATGATTTCCAATTTTTGATAAAGCTTGCCATGTTTTCATTGTACACCTAAAGTAAATAGTTTGTCAATAAACTTGTTCATAAGTGTTTAAGATTAAAGGGTTTATCTGCGAACAAAGCCAGATCCTGGGAGCATGCCTGATGGTAACATCCCCTCATGCTCTTCGCCCATTTGCGACAAAAGTCCAATCACATAGTCAAGATCATCAAGACCTTCAGGCATATGTTGAGCAAGCCCGATTCTTGCTTTCATTAAGTGATCGATTGCTGTTGAAGGATCCATTGGCTCTTCTTCTGCAGGAGAAACATGTGGATCATAAGCGGGTACGCCGACTCCCATTCCTTGCCCACCAGAATAAGAAGTGTACTCTTTCATTAGAGCACGCTCAACTTCTTCTTTTATTATCTCTTGTAATCTTTGTTTTGTAATTTTCACTATTCGTCTCCCAAGCTCATATTGACAATATTCTCTAACTCACCTTTAAGACTTTCAAAAAGTTTCTTATAATCAACATTTTCATCAAATATATCAGTGACAGTGTAATTGTTAAGCAACCTTATTAAATTCATTTCCAACTTAGTTGGCGGTCGTCTTTCTGACTGCTCAGAGAGCATTTCCATGATTGCTTGTTTAATTTGTGATTTCTTTATTCTAATCTTATTTTCCTCAAGTTTTAAGCCGGCCTCTTCACCAGAAAGCCAGCTTTCAGCAGCATCTTCGTCCGGAAACAGATAACTATAATCGAGTCCTTCATAGCCTATAATTTCATCATCCCTATCCGGATCTGTGAACACTGCTCTTGTTCCCTCCGGAGGCGCAACATCGGTCTCCGCATACTCTTCAGGTGTCCACCTCTCTATTTCCTCTTTAGTTGTCTTCATCTATTTCAAGAGTTTTGAGAAAGAATCTCGAACATCACTCCATGACACTGCTGAGGCCTTTTTGCTCTCAAGAAGATTTTCGTTAAGCTCACTTTCTTCTTCAAGATTCTCCTCATCTTTTTTATCTCTCTTCATAACAGAGTGCTGATGCTCTTTCGCCAAAGAAGCCTCTGTGACTTGAATCTCTTCAAAGGGTACATTCTCTAAAACAGTGCCATCTTCCAACTTCATGTCGTAGTGAGTTACACGACCAAGTTCTTCATCATAGTCATGGTTAACAGCCTCAGCCATTTGGACACTTCCGTTGTGACTTACGCCACCGTGATGAACGCAGTAATGATTAGGAGCAAAGATGCCTTCCGCTTCTTCAAGCTCGTTATCTTCTGCTAATTTTACTCCACGACCTTTTAAAACATCAGCCTGGGTAACTTCTCCGTCACCAGTGAGATCTGGAAACTCTTTATCGTCTCGCTTGCTTACAGGCTTTGACTCTGGTTCTGCTACCTGAACTGGAGGAGTTACGGCTTGACCAACCTGTGGGCCACCGACATACGTTTCAGGTTCGGTCCTCTTTAGAGCCGGCACTTTTGCTGTGCCTAGTTTTCCACCGGGATATTCTGACGCAGTGGGGCGTGAATACTTATCTTCTTGAACTACACTCTTCAGTTCCTCCGAGATAAGATCAATAATTTCTTGTTTTGTAATTTTCATTTGCTTTGTCCTTTGTTTAGGTTGTTTAATATAGTTAGTAGCCTCTCTCATGATATATTTTAATATATCGTCTACATCGTCTTCACGATTCGCAGCCATAGTTGCAGTAACGCCAGGGGCTGGACTTGGCGGAAGAGGGGTTTCCGGTGCCCGAACTTCAGGAGCCGCAGCAACCTCGATATCACCAATATCTGGCAAGCCAACGTCAGCCGTTGTTGCTGGAGGAGGTGTTGGCATTGGCGCAGGGGGTGCTGCCGCGCCCGCCTCTAAATCCACTCCGGTATCTAAATCGTCCACTTGAAAAGCGGGTAGATCTAAATTAGGGATGTTTTTTAATGTAGATAACAATGATAATGCATCTTCATCGGAAATCTCAATAGTATCGGTAATAGGGGGTACCTGTTTTGAAGGGCCAAGTTCCACAGGGTTATCAGCCATGAGTTTGTGCCACCATCTCGGTTTAAAGTATAACATTTCTTCCGCTGGGGTGAGTGCGTCCACTGACCTTTGAAGCAATGCGGCGATTTGCTCAGCATCGGATAGTTCATCTTTATTCCAAACTGGAACTTTTGAAAACGAGCCCTTTGCTGACTGAGGTGGACCAACAAATTCTGGGTCTGACTCTATGCGCTCAATCTCTCTTGCTTGTTTCATTTGCTGCAGACGTTTTTTCTCTTCCGGAGTATACCAAGCCTCCATCTCTTGTAGAGTCGACGGTGGGCCAACAAAATTTGGGTCAGTCTCATGGAATCTTGTCATTGTCTGGCTTTCAACATAATCATTAAACTTTTGCTCATCTTCATCAGTTCTAAGATTCCAGTCCATATCTACAGTAGACATCATCGCTGCATGAAATGCATTTTGAAGGCGTTGAGTATCTTCGTTGGGCCTGGCACTTTTAAGATACTGCTCTGTTCTTTCAATAAAATCTAAAGGCTTTTGAGTCTTTGCAGCAAGCTCTTCTAATATAAACTTCTTTAAATCTTTCTTTGTGATTCTCATATAACATCTCCATAAGATATATTTAATCACAGTAAATAGTTGTGAAAGACTGTTTCTTCTTTAATGCTTTTTCATTATTTTTGAAGAGTTACTAATCGAAGCAATCTTCGCTTTTCTTGTAGACTGGACCAATTCCGTTAAGTACAAACTCTTCGAAAGATTTAGATGGCTTCTCTCTACTGGTTTTAGAAGACCAATTAGGGTCTGAAGAGTATACCATTCTATCCTCATCTAAGTTAATAATTTCTAAACGTCCGTCATTTTGTTGAATTATAAATTGTCCGTCCGATACGTTTAAGACAAGACCCTCGCTAAGACTTAAGATTTCAAAAGCCTGAAGTTTGTTATTGATTTTAATGTTCACTGTTTTCTCCTTTTGCGCCGGAGATGACAAAGTACTCATATTTACAGTTTGGGTTTTCTTTCGGATCCACATGCCAACTATCTTTCCAGGTTTGACATAACCATCTGATTTTAAATAATTTATGTTTATATGGTCCTGTTTTTTCATCAATGATAAAACCGTATGAGTCTTTTACATCTCCGTTTTTGTATCTCTCTTTATAACATATTAAGTCGCCAATTTGAACATCTTTTTTATATATTTCAGGATTTTCTTCACAGAGTTGGCCCTCAAGAGCGTCAAGTTCTTTAAGTAATTGTTCTTTTAAGGTTAACTTCTTATCCATACCTTAAAGTAAATACAGTCTACTTTCTTCTAAGCCCTCGATAATAATCTAATGGGTTCATTATTTTCAACATATCTCATTTTACCCATTGACCAGATCTTGTGACAACGGTCGATCTTCTTTCTGTCTTTATCCAAATAAAAGGTGAATTCAGTTGATCCCATGTAAATACCAGAGACGGGCGCTTCTGCCCATGGAAAGAAAGCGGTTCCGTCCCCTATGTGAATGATTTCGACAAGATCACCGACATTGAATTTATCGTTTTCTTCTAAACTCGTCATCATATATAACTAGTATTTTTTCAGGACACTTGCCCAAACGGTCAACCGCCAAACCGAAAATTTTTTAGTTATATTAGACAAGGCTTGGTTATCATGCAGAAACTCAGTTTAACAAACTTTCTCTTTTTTTGTCATCAAATCGTGCTTTGTAGAGTTCGTCAACTTGCCTTATCATTTCAACAGCGCCCATTTGCAATTCTATAGGGTCCGCATTCGGAGCATATTTTTTCAGTTCAGCAGCGATGATCGCTTGACGGAGAACGTTTTGTGTAGTATCAAACATAAGGGCCTTTTAATAATGTTAGGTCAGCGAAAATACTTTTACGAAAAATTTTTGTCAACCTACACCTATTATTTACCATAATTTCTACAAGATGTAAAGTTATGTCCCCTATTTCTCCAAGGATCGCAACAATCAATATAGGTGCATCTACCAATACTATTTCCTCTAAAGGCACATCTAAACTCCGGAGAGCAGTCAGATTGGTCAATGCAGATCGGACGCTCGCTCCAATTTATCTTGCAATTGGGGTGGTCGCGATCAGGTAGGCTCCAGCCAGCACAGCCCGTTAAGTTGGCAATTAAAACTCCGAGAAAAAAAATTACAATAAGCATAAATGATATACGAATAATTTTATATAATGACCATCTCATTTGATTAGGTTAGCCTTCGTACTTTTCTTGAGTTCAGTGAGCTTTTGAAACTTTGCTTTCTTTACGCTAATTTCTTTTATCTTTTCATCATCAGCCTTCGTTATTACCTCTATGCTTCCCTTTTTAAAATCCTCAAAAGAAGCCCTTTCAGTATTGCCAGTGTTTAAAAGGTATATGTCATAGATTCTTGAATTGCTTTTTGTTGTTGCAGGGGGAACAGCGACCTTTGGCGTTATAGTATGCACTATAATTCCTAGTTGGTCAAGATACCACCCTAAAGTTGACCCTACAATGTGACAATACACGAGATCTCCAACTTTAGGCTTTGATGTTTTCATACAAATATATACTCTTTAGTTTAAAAATTGTTTGCTTTCGCTAATATAGACAACTTATGTCTTTCTAAATCTAGTTGTGTAACTTCACACATTCTACCATCATTTAAAAGAACTTTAAACCTGCTATTCCGTTTGTTGTCGTCGACAAGAAGGCCAACCTGACCATTGTTGATCAAAGTCGTGTGTCCTCCGAGTTCATAACGAGTTAATGCTCGCATAGAATCATTAAATCGAATCAAATCCCCTATGGTTAGATGTTGGCTAGTCATTGTTAACATTAACGTTCGGAAAGTGAATCCCCCATTCTCGTAAAAAGCCATTATGCTCGTCAACATGCTTTTGATAAACCTCTAGTTGCTCCCGCAATCTAGAAATCTCGGTCATATAGGCTTCTGCACGGGCCTGAGCAAGCACCAGTTGGCTTAAAGTCTTTGTATCTGATTCCATACATGTAACTAGAAGCAACGGCGCTTAGAAGCGAAATTTAGGGCTTTCTTTTTTTACCAATGGTGATGGTAAGTTTCTTTCCTTTCTTTTTGCAACCCTCTTCTAAAGGCTTTGGCTCTCGGTCAGGAAAAAACATTTCTGGACTTCTCCATGGAACTTTAGTCTGCGGAGGAGGTCCTCCCATTGCTTCTGCTCCCGCTTTCATTGCTCCTGGACCCTGCATTACAAGCGGGTCAACCTCACTAAAGTACCAGTCTTCTACTGCTTGCTCAAATTCGGGCCTGTTTACTCCTGCTCGCATTCCAGCCATTGCTTTAAGATAGTCAAGTGTGGTGTCTCTCTCTTTAGGAGTGAGATTCGTTACCCACGGCACCGGATCACGCTGATAAGCAACGTCGTCGCGGTTGGGCGCTGCAAGTTTGCTAAGGACTCTATCAACGGCAAGGTCTATCACTGATGGATAGGACATTGGCTGTGTTTCTGGATCCCACATTGGTAAGTTGCGTATTTCTCCTGGTACCATGATATTACCTGGTCTGCTTACATCTTGTTGTGTTCCCATGACGCGGTGTTGGGCGAAGGTCGGGTGGAAGGCGTCGTCGCGATTAAAATCTGGCATGTCCATCTCAAGCCCTCCGCCGCGCTCAAACGCTGGTCGTTCTATTTTGGATCGATCAAATGGGTCACCGCCGATACGTCCTCCTAAAGACTTTTCCAGCGCTGAAGTCTCTGCTTGGAATGCAGCCTCCTGCCCTGCTCGAATCCTTTTTTGCTGCTGCGGTAAAGTAGAGGGTGGACCTACAAAGTCTGGCCTACTTTCAATATCTTTTCTCATCAGAAAATCTACATCCGGGCTTCTAACGTGCGTCTTAATGGTCTGAAAGTCTTCCTGATCTCTTGGAGTCATGCTTTTCTCGAAAGGTGATGGTTTCGCCCCACCGGGTTGACGTGGGTCCCAACTGGGCCACTCATACTCCTGTTCACTAAGCATTGCGCTCATCTCTTCCATTATAAGTTGTTTTAGTTGTTGTTTGTTGATTTTCATCTTATTGTCCTTTATTAATGTTAATTAGTTTTCTACTTACAAACTTCTCTTTATCTGGACCATTTGTATTCTAAAAAGCTTTTCTAGTGCGTTCTGTACTTCTGGCACCAAATCAACTATATCGTCGTCAAGAGTCCCTGCTGTGATTAGTGCTTCTTCAATTATTTGTAATACAGCTGGCTCGTCAATAACCTGCTGAATCTCTTCTATGCTCTCTAGCTCTAAGTTGATCTTATTAAAAACATCCATTGCAATGCTATCGACTGAATCTCTAAGTCCGAGTGTCATCTGCTGTGGCTTCATTGACATGGTACCTTTATCAAAAAGACCAAATCCTGCCTCTTTTAATACTCTCGTTAGTTCTTCTTTAATGTAAGGGTCTTCGTACGCGGTGCTTTCTGGTGTACCCATCAATTGGGCTGCCCAATTGGACCACGACGCGACCTTCGCCATTTCCTCTTTCCATTCGGGTGTTGTCATTTTGGCTATGATTTGTTGTTCTTGTTCTTTGGAGAATGCGTCGCGTACTTCGGTATCTCTCTCATCATAGATTTGAACGTCTTTTTCGTCGGCGGTTAAAGCGGTGTAGAATGTATACGTCTCACCATCATATTCTGCTCTCATCTTTCCCACCCCAAGTTCTGGAGTTGACTTCCGCTCGTCGGGCTCTAAAGAAATGATATTGAGCGAATCTGACCCGTTAACCTCTTTTAATACCCTCGTTAGTTCTTCTTTAACGAGTTGTTTAAGTTCTTGCTTGCTGATAATCATTCAACTCCCTCACGTTCTTCTCGCCACGTCTTAACGTACAAATTGATATTTTGTACAAGGAAGTCTTCAAAGACCTCTCTTGCCTTATCTCCTCTAATCTTGTCATAAGCGACATCGATAGCCTTAATAAGGGGCGGCAACACATCCTTGAGGACCCGTTGTACTTCTAGATCTTCATCCTCTTGTGTCATCTGACTCGGTTTCATTGACATGGTGCCTTTATCAAAAAGACCAAATCCTGCCTCTTTTAATGTCCTCGCTAGTTCTTCTTTAACGAGTTGAGTGAGTTCTTGCTTGCTAACAATCATATATGATCTCCGTCGGTTACTATAAGTAGTTTCTAAATCTGGTAATTTTTTTCCGACGGTTTTTTATCTGGCGTTTTTTTCTGGAGCTAACACGCGTGTATCTAGCCCAGCCCTATACCCCTATGATTCTAGGGACTTATATTCCGGGAGGAGGGGGAGGGTACCCCCCTCGTTCCCGCTGTTATGCGTTGCGGCTTGCTCGGCTTTTCCGCTGCCTATCTACTTTAACTGTTACCCGCAAGTAGCAAAGCGGGGCGAAGGTACTGGACTATAACACATTACAGGTTCTTTTGTTGTGTCCTACTTGTTTGCACACTGAACAGATACCTTTCTGTCCTGGCTTCTTTCCTCTCTTACCCTTACGCATCGTAGAGGCCGGAGCCTTTACACTTTTTATTTTATTAGTCTCGGCGGTTTTCTTTTGCCAAGCATAAGAGTTATGGGGACAGTCACCGTCAAGGTCTTTGGGTGCGCTGGAATCTATGCCAACGGCGGCAAAGTCCATGCTGTCAGCTACATCGTCAAAGACACTGTAAGAATCAAGACCATCACAAAAGGAGTTTACATCGAAACCGTTTATCATTATTTTATCTCTCTCATTAAAAGGTTATACCCTATTATACCAGACTGGAAGGGCAATGCAAGCTTTTTCTTTCATAGTCTCCGACCTTTTTCTAAAGGGCTTTCGCTAGGTCGCGCTCGTCAAAGTTATTCTCCACCTCTTCGACGGGAGGCGGCAACAGTTGACCGCAAGCATCTAAAAAGCGCTGCAAGTCAAAGCGTGCGTTGTCCTCTTGGAACATAGAAGCAAAGGACGCGGCAAGGCTGGCGCGTTGTGGGTAGCCAAGGCTAGTTGTCTTGAGGATTTTAGCAACTTTAATATAATCTTTTCGTGTCATTTTTTAGTATCCCTAAGAGGAAGTCAAACTAAGTGTTTGATATTATTAAATAAATAAAATGAGCCTTTTTGTGTCGTGCTCAGGACTGAGAGAGTTAAAGATTAACTCTTGACGGATAGTTGCGCTGCGTTCTCATCCATAAAGGCCCGAAGCTCTTGAATAAAGTTAGGGTCGAGTAACTTCTCCCACTGCTCGCGATAAAGCGTAGTGGGCCAGCGTCCAAGTCCGTAAACAGACACCGCGCCTTTAGCGGATACTTTCGGATAAAGGCGATTCTTTCGCGCTTGCTTCGCAGCGTTGAGCTTGGCTTCAAGTTCTTGAATGGTCGCAGTAAGTTCCGCGCCGGTTACTTCAGGGGTAGAGGTGGAAAGGGAAAGGGTTTTAGCTGATTTAGCCATGTTTTGATTCTCCGTCAAGAGTGATTATTGATTATGTACTAATATTAGCAAATATTTATTAGAAAGTCAAGCTTTATTTTAAAAAGGTAGAGTTGACAAGTGAAGACGTATATGTATTAGGTTGTATCCCCTTTCCTGTCCTTCTCTCTAACATTAAAAAATCCTTCTCTTCTCTCTCACTATATTAAACTTGCTATTATATGAGGGGTTTTCCCACTCGTTTATAAATGATTAAATATCAAGAGTAACTTTCGCTAACCGTACTTGTTCTTCAAGTAAAGAGGCGCATATACCTAAATCATGAAAGTTTGGATGGTCGTTGATACCTTTTTGATATTGCTTATCACACCATTCACATTGCTTTGTAACTGTTGCTACTTCTGATTTAGACATAATATTTTTTCTCTCTCAATCGTTTATAATAATATATTAACAAATATTTTCTTACTTGTCAAGAACTTTTTTATCCTATCGACCACAACAAGCTGGATGACACCATGTGTCGTACTGGCTTTCTGTAATAGCGCGATCTTTGCAAAGCATATCTGTAAAGTTATTCCATGCTTCTCGTCGCATTACTTCATCAATACCATTCCCGTATCCTTGCTCACGTTGCTTAATAGCGGGGAGAACTGCTTCTTTGAAAAGGGCGACTGCTTCTGTTTTAGTCATTATTTTTTATCTCTCGATTAGGTTATGATTTAAATATAACAAATATTTTATTGATTGTCAAGAAGTTTTTTTATAGCGGCTTCTTTGTCTTCCATTAACTCTTTCGCTATATGCTTTCTTGTCTCTCTTACTGTGTTCTCTATAATGCGTCGAACGTCAAAAATCGTCAAACAAAGAATATGCTCGGATAAGCCTTCATGCTTTTTCTTAGCCCATTGCAGTATTTTCTCTGTTACTTCTTTGTCCATTAAAGCAAATATTTTCTTACTTGTCAAGCATTATTTTAACTTCATGATCGGGCTCGTTTGTATTCACAAAAACTTGGCTTCTGGCGTGCGCGCTCTGGCCTACAAAAATCGGTCTGGCAAGTTCCACATAAAGATTCTGCCCTTTGATTCTGCTCTCTGTATGCCAGATTATCCCCTCGAAAGGATAGACGCCTAAATATTTACCGCTTACCTTATCGCCCTTTTTAAAAACTACCATCTTAAGCTCCTCCCATTTCTTTTGGAAGATAAGAGTCACCAACAAGCGCGTGCATAGTATCTGAAAACTCTTGATTGTCCATCTCTTCGGGTCGCATTGTTAGCCACGCACCCGAGCCAGGAGCTTTCCTTACAAAGCATTCTTGCCCTTCATGCCACTTAATCTTAAAGATGTTTTCTCCCTTTGTCTCAATCACAACGTGAAGAGATTGGAAGCCATCAAACCAATCGTCTGGTCCCATCCACTTATTGTGGACTGTCGCGCCACTGAAATCACAAATAGCGGTCAACTCTTCCTCTGCCCTCTTTCTATGCCAATCAATAAAAGACTTCGGGGCCTTCTTGCTTGTTTGAAACTCGTGCCTAATATCTTTAGGGCAGTGTTGTGGTTCTGTAACTCTTAAAAGCATCTTCTCTCTCTTTGATGATTATTTTTTTATATTATCAAATATATTTTAGATTGTCAAGAAAAAAATAAAAAAGAGCAGTTTTTCGCCATGCTCAGGGCTTGTTAAGTGTTAAGCGGCTTCTAAATCGTTGTACTTCTGAAGATACTCTTCTGCCAGAGCCTGGATCGTTGCAGGGTCGTCACCCCTTGCCTTCCTGACTTCGGGTCGGTTTGGCAAATCCTTCAAAGTGATGCTATATTTATTTTGAAACCGCCTTGCTTTGCCGCGTAGATAAGCATTCTTGCGATGGCCATCACCGTTATCATAGCATTTAAAGTTTTTTGACAAAGCCGCTCGAAGAACTTTGATATTTTCAGTCAGTCGCTCTTCGAGTTCTTTAAGGCCCATTCCTGGTCGGTTCTCAATACGTAAAAGAGGATAGACATTGAACCAGCCGGTGGCGCGGCGCAAGTCCCTCATGATCTCCCACGACCGACCATCTTGATAGGGCTGCCAGTCCAGAACAATATTGTGTGCGTCCTTGTCTATGCCTTGAAGGTCAAGGAGCGTGTCCATCGAATCGGCATTCCTAAGTTGAGCCAACCAACGCTCACTTACAGCAAGACGCTCACTAGCGGTCTTGTGAAGTCTTTTTGTTAAATGACGGGAAAGGGCATCTGCAACATCTTCAAAATAATCAGCAGCCTGCCATAACTTAACAAAGGTGGCGTCAGTAGGGTATAACTTATCCCATCCACGGTCAGTGTATTCAATGTCAATGTTTTTAATAAGGTCGTTCAAAAGAATCTCCACTTGAAGTTTGTTTTTTTAATATACTAAATATTTTTTAGATTGTCAAGAACTTTTTTAAGATGGTCTGGATTCTCTCCAGTCTCATCATAGTCTGACCATCTCACAGTAATCTCTCCGTCGTATTCATCGACGTGTACAACCTTTCCTACTGGGAAGGTTTTTATGGACGAGCTTTGTCCAGGTAGATTCAACCCATCAATAATGGTTACCTTATCGCCATTCTTAAACTGTTTAGTGGCTTTACCCATATTTCTTTTCTCTCTTGATTGTGGTTACTTTATAAGTATATCAAATATTTAATCGATTGTCAAGTTCTTTTTTTATTACTGTCAAATCCTACTTTCACTGATTACCTCGACTTTCTTGCGCCATGACGCTGCAATAACACCGCTCCGATTATCTCGGACTATTGGATCATTGTCGGTATCAAAACCCACAATGATGCCGGTACCTACTTTTTTGTGGTACGAATACTTTACTAAATCACCGACTTTCATTCTACAACCTTCAGCCACCGCTTCAACCCTGCGTCACATAGACATTCGGTGTCTTCGCCAAAAAGCAGCACCGCAAAGTTAGGGATGACTTTACCATCAGAACGCTTCAATGGTCGTTCGCCTAAGAAGATGCCGCACTTGTTGTTGATGTCACGAGTATGACCGTTAACGTAATCAAACTTTACTAAATCACCGACTTTCATTTTACTCTTCCTCGATTACCACTAAAACAGAACACTCTTGGCAGTGGGCTTCAGTGAAATCTGCAATCGTTTCGGCGCGGTCGTTAGCCCAAGCATCTTCACAGTCCCCATCCTCGTTCAAAAGCCAAATCTCAGGGACCATAGCAGTCACGACAAACTCTTTATGTTCAGGATCGTTAGGGCATCGCAGTTTCATATTTCACTCTCTCAATAAGTTATTACTTATTATCTCACATTATTAAACAGAAGTCAAGTATTATTTTTATTTTTTATGCTCTGCGCAGAAGTCTTTGTGGTCTAGCAAAGGAAGTTCTTCAACATAAAGAAACTCAGCGCCGCATGTAATGTCGGTCCACTGTTCGACAAGGCTGGCAGCGGGCATGTTATCAGGAGTGAACGGAGCCCATTCATCTGCATACTCTTCGGCCCATTGTTCAAGTTGCCATTTAGCACCATGACGAGTCTTGAAAGCTCGTTCATCCGTGCCGTGCTTGTGTTCATATTTTGCTAAGAAGATTTTCATTATAGTCTTCCTCCGATCATTTTGTTCTCGTCGTATCCAATAACTTCCAAATCCATAGAATCAACGTGAAATGGATGCATACGACCATCGATCATAACCTGCCACACTGGGCTTCCGTCGTGAGGCCCAACTAGCATTCCAACCTTGCCTTTATACTCAGGATAATATTCTTCACTGAACTTTACTAAATCACCGATTTTCATCTTTTTGACTCCTTAAACAGTGGGTACAATAATGGGTTGCAGATGATCCCAATGAACTGATACGATTCCATCATCTGGAACAACAATATCATATTGCCCAGACTCTTTAAAATCGTCAGCTTCTCCAAGCAACCATGCTTGTGTGCAGGTTTTATCTTTGTGTTTCCACAAAACTTGTGCGCCCTGCTCGGTGAACATCACCGGGTTATAAGTCATGAAATCACCATAAAAGCCGTAGCTCATTTTCTTTTCTTCGTATTCGCTCATTTCACTCTCTCTCAATAAGTCTATAACTTATTATCTCATATTTTTAATCAAAAGTCAAGAACTTTTTCTACTTCATTCTCGGGCTTGTCAGTCTCGACGTAAACGCTGTACCGTGGATTAACAAACTCCCCCACAAAAATCGGCCTTTCAAGCTCTATATAGAGGTTCTGGCCCTTTGAGCGTGGCGAAACGTGCCAGATTACGCCTTCAAAGTCGTATTGGCCCAGATATCGACCTGTTATCTTGTCGCCTTTCTTGAAAATCATTATTTTCTCCTGATCTCGCCCCAAAAGACTAGACCATAACAAAACGCAACACCACCCATCAAGAGTAGGGAAAATATTTCATCATTTGACATTTTAAAGCTCCTTTAATGCTTCAAGCACTAGCATTTCCACGTCGTCCTCATCGTCGAAGCCAAAACATCCGGCTTTCGCCAGCACTTCAATCGTACCTTTGCGATTCTCGACCAACTTCTTTGCGATGTGCTTTTTTGTTTCATCGATGACTTCCTCAACGAACCTACGCATCGCAGGGGTCGTCAAGGTCATGTTGCCGCCAGCGACGAGTTGTGTTTCATGTTCCTCCATCACACTGGTCATTATTCTATTGACTAGTTCTGATCTGCTCCACATTTTACCACCGTGGCTCCTTCTCGCAACACTCAGGCTGCGACCAGTTTTCATATTGCCAGTCGGAGATAACACCACTTTTGCAGAGCATATCCGTCCAGTTATTCCACGCTTCGCGGCGCATTGGACCATCGACTTCACCTTGCCCTCGTCCGTTGACGCGCTCTAACCTGCGAAGGCTGGGCAAGTGAGTCTCAGTGAACTCCGTTACGGCGTCTTCCCACTTCATTACTTTATCAAGGTTTTTCATTTTGTCTCTCCATCAGAAACCACTTCAAAACAGGGCTTAGCGTAGTTTCCACACCAAACGCCTTTACCCTCGTGCACTAGTGCAACATCAACATAATCAAACAATGGAGGATTATTTAGCGTATCGGGCCGAATAGCTACGACAACACCTAAACAACCAGCAGGATAAGGTCCACCAGAAACTTCTGGATTATTCCAGACTGCGCTAACATTTTTTACTACATCGCCAACTTTCATTTCACTCTCTCAAATAAGTCTATAACTTATTATCTCATACTTTTATTTAAAAGTCAAGTATTATTTTTGTTTTTTATTACTTTAATGGCGTCTGCCCATTCTTTATCAACAAAACCATCCTGCCACAATATCTTAGCAGCAGGTGGAACTTCAACATGGTCGATTATCTCAAGAATGACGCCATGGCGTTTATCTGTGGAGTGAAGGATTATATCACCGACTTTCATTCAACACCTCCAGTTCCCCCGAAAGATGCTTTTGTCTTCTGGGCTTTTCTCCAGTCCAGCAAACTTCTATCATAGAAGGCATTGGAGGTACACAGACTACTATGCCCAACTCTTCCCATAGTTTACCCTTCACCAAATCACCGACTTTCATTTCTTTCATTTTATCACCTCAAGGTCACAAGGACTACACACAACTTGTCTTGGATGGTTGCTAGGCTGGACAATCCATTGTCTTCCTATATTAGAGAAGTGTTCACGAACCACAATCGCAACCATTGTTCCATAGTGCTTTGTTCTTACTTTTACTAAATCACCGATTTTCATTTTGCTCTCTCTTGATTATTATATTACCATTGTCTCATACTTTTAATATAAAGTCAAGAACTTTTTATGGATCGCACAAATCATTTCCAAAAGCATTGTTGGCTATGTGCTCAACTTCGCGGTTGGTCAGCTTGATGAGCCGCTCAGGGTGAAGTGTGATATTGACAGACTCTTGCTTGCCATCATCCCATGAAATCATGACGGCTTCCATTTTTTTCAATGGAGTGCTAAGGTCGCAAGTGCTTGTAATCACTCCGTTTTTCTCGAACAAGGCACACTTAATCACGTCGCCAACTTTCATTTTATTCTCTCCTCGATGGCTCGATGCACATCTCGTCTTGCACTCTGAACTGTCCATAACAGGTCTTTCATCTTCTGGTCTTTTGGATTTCTATTGACCACTGAAATCAAAAGGGCTACAACTTGCTCGCTCAAAATATACTTTGCATCGAACAGGGCAGTAATATCTGCCTTGGATAGTTTTGATTTTTTAGGCAAGGCTGGCTCGCTCCATTGCTGCGACGAACCCGATTCGGTTGCCACCCTCTTTCTCTTCTGCACGGAAGTAATAATCTACAACCTGAGCAGCGCCATCGAGGCTCGCTGTTACCAACTGAACACCGTCAGGGAAAGCTACAACGCAGGATCCATCTTCGTTTTTGACAACTACTGGGACTTCATTTTCCATTTTCTTTCTCTCTCTTTAACAGTTTATATTACCACTATAACATATATTTAAATCATTGTCAAGAGCTTTCTGTCGGAATGCCGATGATTCGTTCCTGAGTCTGGAAATATGGGCGCTCCGCATAATAGTCTGTGGTCATCCACATGCGCTGACACTTGCTAGGCTTTGGCTTTGGAGCGCAAAGGTCGGTCAAAACGATGTGACCATCAAAGTCGCGGGCGTTCACGTACTCGGTAGGAGGATTGAAATCTGTGCCTCCGCAGCGAACACGTTCCCACACGCGCTTCTCACCCTTCTTCCAAGTATAGACTTTATCCTCGGCAACATCCGTATCAAAAGGGATCACTGTAAACTCTGCGAGGTCGGAGAGTTTATTAAGTTCTGCGAAGAACGCCGCCAACATCTCGTCACTAACAGACCCAGACTGGTCGATAGAGATCGCGATCTTCGCTGTACGGGCAGTTTTGCGGCCTGGGTGCACGTAGGGGTACCGGCGGTTGATTCGCTTGATGGTCGAGGACTTGTTAGCCTTCTGCGAGGTCTTCACAAAATAGCGGAGAACCTTTTTCCAATCAATCTTAGACTTCAGGCGCTTCATAATGTCCTTGCGGATTGACTGAGGGACGGAACCCCAAGAGTTGGACCGCGCAGATTCTTCTGCTGCCTTGCGTAGCGACTCCTTCAGTCGCTCCTTAGCGATGTCTTGAGCCGCAGGATCGACTTTGCCCCACTCTTCGTGAGAGTCGAACTGGCCCATGTCGCCCATGCCCTGTCCAGAACCCGAAGGGTTGTCCTCGCCTTCTTCGCCTTTGCCGGGTTCGCCCTTTCCAGATTCGGGCTTCTTCTTCATGTTCGGGTCATTTTTGAGTTTGTCCATGTACCACTCAGAAGTCATACCACGTGGATAATCAGCGAAGTGGTCAAAGCCTGGGCGCAACGCGCCCTCGGGCAGATTGCCCAAGTGACTGTTGATGGCGAGGTCGGTTGCGAAGTTCCACAGGCGACGATTTTCGCCATCGGGTAGGCGCTCGGTCAAGTGCTCAAAGATGATGTGATACATCTCATGCTTGATAATATCTCGCCGCTCGTCATCGGTCAGCTTTGCAAAAAAGTCAGGATTATAAAGCATCTCGAACTGTGCTGTCTGCGGATTAACAAGAACTGCTGCCGTTGGGATAGCCTTTGATGCACGCTTGTCAACACGCCGAGACAGAGCGGCAAAGAATGGCTCGCTCATTAGCAGTCTCGCGACGTGAAGATCAAGGTTAAAGTCTTCTGTTTTGGCTTGTGCTTTTGTCATCTCTCTCAACTTTTTTATTATATACCAAGTATAACATCATATATCCCTGCTGTCAAGGAAAAAATATTTTTCGAGCGCGATTTTACTTGCCTTCCCCCTCATCTGCGCGGAGCATCGTCACCATGCGGTGCGAAATCGCCTCGCCGTCCACCTTCGACTGATGGAGCCGGATGGTGTTCGTAAGGTCATTGTCTGCGGAGCCCATCACGGTCCATAACTTCATTGCAACCTCGGAAGGCAGAAGCATAAAGTAAGAAGCAAGATTTTGAATCTGCTCGTCGGGGAGAGCCTCTTTAAACACCTCTGCCGACTCTAACTTCTCAACAAAAGCGGTGTGGTCATTGATACCCCACTCTTTAGTTTTGGAGAAGTCACCCTCAATCAAAACGTCATTGATGCTAACCTGTCGGTCGTAGTTCTGGATGAAGTCGTTAAATGCGACTGCTGCCTCAAAACCAACGAAGGCTGAAGAGAGGTTAAAAAGAGTTGCGGAGGACTCGCCAAGCAAGTCAGCGTTCTCCAGGCACTCGTTCAGGCGCTCCCAGGAACGCCGAGATGGATAAACCTTGTTAGGCTCAAAATCATCTTTGTGCTCAAGGTGTCCACGGTTGTGGTTAATAAAGTCCCAAGTAACTTGGTTGACCTTCTCCTTGGCCCAGTTAAGCCAATCCTCAACAGAAGGCTCGACATCAAACACAGTCCAGCGGTCAAGCTCGGCTGGGTCCATCTCTCCAACCTGATACTGCTGTCCATGATCGCCACCGTTAATCGCAGCGAAGATAAGGGTTTTTGGATGGAGTCGATGCCCATTCAGCTTGCGGCTGTCTGTAAGCTCGAAGATGCCCTGGCGTACCTCGATGGTCGCACGGTCTACTTCGTCCAAGAAAAGGACAACAGGCTCGTCGCATGCCATCTTAAACCAATCAGGCGGGCAAAACGAAGTAACGTTGCCATCAGTGTTTGGAAGGCCAACAAGATCACCCTCAGTCATCTGAGATGCCCGTCGCTCCACAACCGGGAGATTTACATTCTCCGCGAACTGATAAACAACCTGAGACTTGCCAACACCGTGGCGACCACGAAGCAACACTGGCTTGTGAATATCTGTGACGTGGGGTACAACTTGAAGGAATGTTTTGAAATCAACTGCCATTTTTTTTCCTCTTCTCTCTATAAATAGCTTTGGGTTTTCGACTTACTACTCTTATACTATAACAAATAAAAAGGCTTTTGTCAAGCACTTTCTTCAAGTTCTTGATTTTCTTCCAAAAGCCACCAGTTACATTTATAATAGTCTGATGCATTATTTTCAGAAGGCCACTGCCAAGACTCACGATCCTTGAAAAAATCCTTAACGTCGGACGTATTTTCGAGCCAGCCAGCAGGCGGTTCAATGCTACCGGGCATGCCGGAAACAACTTGAAGCCCGTAGTATTGTTCTTGCCATCGGGAGGCCATCGGGGTCCACTGCGCTCCTGTAGGCCAGTGCTCCGGGGGATGAATGTTGAACCCTGTGAGTTGGCGGTCACTAACTAGGTCGGTTACAGGTCGCGCCATTACAAAACGATTGAACGATTCCCGGGCGCTGATGATTGTAATCTCTTCCCATCGGATACCCGTTACAAGGTGAGGTATATTTCTAATCTGCTTGCGCGTATTGTCGCCATGTGGCATGATCAAGCAGCCGACATTAAGCCCAATCTCGTTGATGTGCTCAACAAAAGCCTTGCGAAAAGCAAACTCTTGTTTAAGAACGTGTTCCATGTGAACCTTGAGTTTTTCACAAGTTCGGCGGTTATGTCCTAGATCGCTACAGTAAGTGCAGCTTCGAGGGGCACTCTTTTTTTGTTGCCGCTTCTCCCAACGCTCAATCGCGATTGTGTCATAGTAAGAGCGTTCATCTTCCGGTGTTTGTATTGCGCTATCATAACGCTCTTTCAGTGCTTTCTTGTATTGCTCGCAACCTCGGCGATTGTGGCCTTTTCCTCTGCAATAACCGCAGTATACGGTTCCACTCCATGACATTTTTCTTCTCTCTTTTAAGTTTCTATATTATTATGGTATCAAATAAATAAGCAAAAGTCAAGAACTTTATTTGATTTCGACTTCGCTAATGATTTCAAGGTATTTGGTGTATGACTTTTGAATCCCATAGTTATTGAACCACAGAACCTCCGCTACGTCGGGATCGCCTCCGCAGCCGATTTCTATAATCACTCCTAGCTCTCCTCGCACTGCGCCCCAAAAGTCTTTGCCGGAGCCTCGTGCGGGTCCATAGTTATATTTTACCAAGTCACCGACCTTCACTTAGTACATCCAGTTTAAAACGAGGGACGTTTAAGGGGCGATCAATACCTGGATCTCTCTGCAAACAAATCTGAATGTATTCGGTTTCGATCCATTCGCTACCGGAGGGGTTCACATTCACCACGATTGCAAGCTCCACTTCTTCTGGTCGCTCTTTTGCGTTCCATGCGTACTTTACTAAATCACCGACTTTCACTGATTACCTCAACCTTCTTTCGCCATGACGCTGCAACAACGCCGCTCCGATTATCTCTGACTATTGGATCATTGTCGTCATCGAAACCCACAATGATGCCTG